>Ga0190274_10000370_pt1 | contig 27687 bp, 44 predicted proteins | sample Popmic531T_FD_133002 | JGI IMG/M metagenome (GOLD analysis project Ga0190274, IMG submission 133002) | Populus adjacent soil microbial communities from riparian zone of Yellowstone River, Montana, USA - 531 T | ecosystem: Environmental > Terrestrial > Soil > Riparian zone | place: USA: Montana... | reverse complement strand
GCTACCAGACCCGCGTGGATTTCTGGGGCCAGTTCATGGCGTCCGCGCTGTTCAATGGAAACGTCTACGTGTTCCTGCAGCGGGACCCTAACAACATCATCAGGTCCATGCACATACTGGACCCGCGACAGGTGCGCGTGCTGCTGTCCGATGACGGCAGTGTGTTCTATCGCATCGGACAGGAACGGCTGGCGGAACTGCTGGCCACGGATGTGATCCCCGCGCGGGACATCCTGCACCACCGGCTGCTGACAATGAACCATCCGCTAGTGGGGCTGACTCCGCTGTACGCGGCGGGCGTGTCCGCGATGACGGGCCAGACCATTCAGCAGAATTCGTTCGCGTTCTTCGCAAACATGTCCCGCGCGTCCGGGGTCCTAACAAGCCCGGGCAAGATATCGCAGGAACTGGCGAACCGTTTGAAAACGGAATGGGACCAGAATTTCAAAGGCGGCCAGATGGGCCGCACCGCCGTGCTAGGCGAAGGCATGAAATGGGAACCGCTGACCATCAGCGCGGCGGACGCGCAGCTAATCGAACAGCTGCGGTGGAGCGTGGAAGATGTGGCCCGCTGTTTCCGCGTGCCTACCTACATGCTGACGGACGCCAGCAAAGTTTCGTTTAAGAACGCGGAAACGCTGGCGCGCAACTACTACAGCCAGACGCTGCAATATCACATTGAAAGTATCGAAGCCCGGATAGATCAGGCTTTCGGCCTGACCGGGAACACGTTCTGCGAATTCGATTTAGCCGCGATGCTGCGCATGGAACTGGACGCGCGCATGGCCGCGTACCAGACGGGCATCCAGTCCGGTGTCCTAACTATCAACGAAGCCCGCAAGCTGGAAGAACTGGAACCGAAGGAAGGCGGGGACGAACCGCTAGTGCAGGCGCAGTACCGCCCGCTATCCATGGCAGGCCAGCCGGTCACGGCGGCGCCCACTGCTGAACCGCCCCCGCCCACGGACCCGGACGAACCGGACCCGGAAGCGGATGACCCGGACGCGGAAGAACTCGCGGACGAAGAACTAAACGCCCTGCGCCTGCGTGTCACAACGCGCGCGCGGGCGCGCGTGAGGCTAGCCGCATGAACACCCAGCAGCTGGTGGAACTGGTCACGGACGCAGTGGTGGACGCGGTGCGCGAAGCGTTGCCCCGCATGGTGGCCACGCAGGTGGAAGCGGTGGTGGCCGCCACCATCACGCCCGCGCTACTGAAGTTAGACCACGCGCTGGCGGGTGTGGACATCCGGGTGGAAAACATCACGGACCTGCAGGCGGACTTCGCGGCGCGCACGCAGGCGCTGCAGGAAGGGCTGACCAGCAGCTGGCAGCAGCGCGCTGACGGGATCGCCGCGACCGTGGCCCAGCAGGTGGACGCGCGCGTGGCGCAGACGGTGACGCCCGCGCTGGCGAAAGTGCAGGACACGCTGGACCGCGTGGAAGACCGCGTGCAGGAACGCATCACGGACATGCAGGCGGACTTTGCCACGCGTGGCATTGCCCAGTGCGATGCACTGACGGACGGCTGGCAGCGGCAGGTGGACGCGCTGCGCGAATCAATTGTGGAACGGGTGGCCACTGCTGTAGCTGGCATTCCTTCGCATGTCGGACCAGCGGGGCCACCCGGACCACCCGGGCGCGACGCCACCATGGTGCAGCCCGTGCACTGGAAGGCGGACCAGCAGTTCCAGCGCGGCAGCGTGGTGCAGCACCGGGGCGGATTGTGGTTTGCGAATCAGGACACCAGCGCGGAACCGGGCACGGGCGTGGATGGCTATGCGCTGATGTTCGATGGCCACGAACTGGCCACGTATGAATACGATGAACGCGGGTATCAGCTGGCTATCTACCGCCACGCCAGCGGGCGCGAACACCGCGTGGCCACGGGCTTGCGTCCGTTCCGCTACGCGGGCGTGTATGACCACGCCACTACCTACCACCTGAACGATGCGGTGACCGCTAACGGCTGCATGTGGATGTGCAAGGCGGTGCACGTCACCGCGTCCCGCCCGGGCACGGACGAAGCGGCGCGCCACTGGCAGCTGGCGGTCAAGTCCGGGCGCGATGGCAAAGACGGCGCGCCCGGGCCCGCAGGTCCGCGCGGTGAACCGGGCCCACCGGGCGTGGCGCCGCCGCGTCCCACGAAGGGAAAGGCTAACGGGGTGACGGCATGACCGGCCCCGCCGCAGCTGACCCGCGCCCGATTACGCAGCGCATCCGGGACCAGCTGGACGCTGGCGCTGGATCACGTGGCGCGACCATGCCCACGCTGGACGAAATCAAAGACATGTTAGGCATCCCGCCCGGGGACACATCGCTGGACGATGAAATCACGGACACCATGGCCGCGACCATCGCCATAGTGGAACGGTATCTGGGGCGCGGTGTGGTGTTCGGCGCGGAAGTCCAGCCGTTCGAACCGGTAGATAGTCGTAACCCGCGCCTGCTGCTGTATCGGTTCCCCGTCAGCGAAGTCCGCAGCGTCACGGTAGATGGCCAGCCCGTCACCGGCTGGCGCCTGTTCGCTGCGTCCGGGATTCTGGAATGGGGCTTTGGCTGCGGGCACGGCGCGCCGTGGGCGTGCTGTTCGCATGACCCCATTATCAGCGTGGACTATTCGGGCGGATACGCAGATGACGCATGGCCCGCCGATTTAATGGACGCCATCTTGCGTGCGTTCTTCGCACGCTGGCGCATGACCGGTGACACCGGGAACACGGCGGACATGTCCACGCAGGGACCCATCACCCAGATTGCGGTGGACGGTTCCAGTGTCATGTATGGGACACCCGGTGTGGACGCTGCGGAATTCGGCGGCAAGCCATGGCCCCCGGAACTGCAGGGCGTGATTGCGATTCTGGAACCCTACCGCCAGCGTGTGGTCACGGGGGTCTAACTATGCTGCCCGCCTTCACAGATCGCGCCATCGCTGACCTGCAGAACGTGGTGCAGCAGCTGGGCAAGTCCGTGCAGTTCTTCGAAGCGGGCGCCGCCACGGGCCGCACGATCCGCGCGCGCGTCAGCTACGGCGGCGCACAGGAACTGGCTAACAGCATCGAACAATACCCCATGCGCGTCAGCGTGGATGCGCGGGACTTCACCACGCGCCCGCCGCAAAAGGGTGACTGGTTCGTCATTGACAACGCACGGCGCGGCATCGAAGCGGTGAGCGAATCGCACATGGGTGATGCGCTGGTGAAGTACGTGTGCGGGGTGCGCGGATGAGCGCCGCCACTGTACGTGATGCGTTCCGCACGAAGCTGGACACGTTGTTAGTCCCGTTCGGTTTCGCGTTCGTGGAATCCATCAACAAGGCGGAAGCCACGCGGGACTTACCTGACAACTGGTACACGCTGGACTTTATGCCTGCGTCTGATGACCGCATCAGCCTAGGCGTGCCCGCGCTGTTCCGCGAGACGGGCCGCGTGGCGGTGGCCATCTTCACCCCGCAGCAGATCGAAGACGAAGACGCAGTGGACGCTGCGGAAATTGTTCGCACCGAAATGGCGAACTGGTTTGACCCCACCGGACACATCCGCGTGAACAGCGCGCAGCCACCCACTGATATGGATGGCGGCGATTTTCGCGGCAGTTTCTACGGCATCACCGTGGACCTTGCCTACACATATGACCGCTTCGCATAGGAGTAGATAGCCATGGCCAGTGCAGACCTGTTAAGGCTTGCCATCGTGCGGGAAGCCACGGCGGGTGTGACGCCCGCCAATCCTGTTTTTCAGCTGCTGCGGGTGACCAGTGAATCACTGTCGTACACACCTGAGAGCACGTTGTCTAACGAACTGAACGAGCACAGGCAGTTAGTTGACGTGATTATAACCGGCGGCGCCAGCGGTGGTGATATCGCCATGGAAATTTCCAGTAACCCCGGGCTGGAACTTTTGTTAGAGGGGTGTCTAGCTAGCCCGTGGACCGCTGATGAATTGTGGGTGGGCCAGTCCCTGTTCACGCATTCGATTGAAAAGCGTTTCACGTTCGATGAAGCGGACCCGGTGCCCGCGAACCGCTACGAATTCAACCGCTTTGTTAGGGGACTGGTAGACGCCATGGTCCTGACGTTCTCACCCGGGGGCGCGGCCACGGGTAGTGCCACCATTCTGGGTGGCGCGATGACACGTGACAGCGCGGACCTGCCCGGGGCCACGTTCGTGGAAGCGGGCCAGCTGCCGGTCATCGTCGGCGCGGGCGTGCTGCCGGTCACGTTCACCGTGGAAGGCGTGGACTATGAAGCGTGGTGCGTTTCGAATCTGGTGATAAACCTGCGGAACAACGGGCGCGCCATTGCGTGCCTAGGGCAGGACGCGGCTAACCAAGTGGTGTTAGGCCGCTTTGAATGCGAGATCAGCGCGGACATCTACATCGCGCATGACACGGACGTGCTGATGGATGCGTTCATAGACCGGCAGGAAATTGCGTTTGCGGTCACCGTCAAAGATTCGCTGGGCAATGGCTATGAATTCACGTTCCCGCGCGTGCGCGTGTCCGCCTGCACGCAGGTGGCGGGCGGCACGAATCAGGACGTAATCATGTCCGTGACCATGCAGGCGCTGGTGGACGAAGTGACCACGGCGGGCGGGCCGGAAGATTCCTGCATCCTGATTCACCGCACGCACGTCACCACGCCATGGCCGGACCCGGACGCGCCGCCACCGCCAGCCCCGCCCGCCGCGCGCGCGGGCGAAGCGTTCCCCGTGCCGCAGCAGTTCGAAACGCCTGAAGCGGTGACGGCATGAACAACGGTGGCGGCTATCAGTTCGGCGGGCTGGATGAATGGCGCAGTGATCCGGAGAAATGCCGCAATGGTGTGCCATTCGATTTAGGCAAGGGTCGCGCGCTGATAGTTAGGCGCGCGAACTTGTATGACCGCGAGATACAGGCGCAATTCGCAACGGTGGACACGAAGGATACGGCAGCCGTGCAGGCGCTATTCGCACGCCTGCTGGTGGTGGGCTGGGTGGGCATCGTGGACATTCACGGCGACCCCATCCCGTACAGCCCGGACGCGTGCGTGGCGCTGCTGAACTACGCGAATGAAATCTGGGAAGACCTGAACCGCTTCGCCATGAACCGCGCTAACTACGCGGTGACGCAGGCTAAGGAGGATGTCGAAGCGGTAAAAGGCACGCGCGATGGCGAACCGGCGCAGGCGCCTACCGCGAACAGTTAGAAGCGCTGGCGGCGCGTGGTATCCGCACGTCCATCAGTGCGGCGCCACCGCCGCTAACGGAATGGCAGACACTGGCCATGCGTGCATTCATGGACCTGTCAGGGGAACGGGCGGTGGCCAGCGAATTCATCGGGCCGATTTACTGGCGCGCGATATCTGCATGGTGTGACCGGTACCGGGTGCCTGACTTGGAAGCGTTCGTGGAATTAGTGCAGGCAATAGATAGGGACTACCTCAATGCTGAATCTTCCAAACGTGCAGGTAAGCAAGATTCCCCCGCAGCGCCGCGCCACAAACGCCACTGACCTGCAGCAGTTCATTCTGGACGATCAGGAATTCTGGCACGAACAGGCAAAATCATGGGTGCAGGAAACCGCGCGCCGTGGCCATGACGAAATAGTTAAGGCGGGCAATCCAAAGTTTCATATCACCGAAGTGAACGGCACCACCGGGAAGACCGGGAACCAGCGCCGTGGCTTCGCACCGGGCAGCATTGATATGGCGCGCACATCCGTGCGCATCCTGTATCAGGCAGACGAACTGGCGAAGGTGGCCAATACCCTGCGCCCCATCCTAACTAGCGCCATTCATCAGCGCTTCCCCAATTCGAAAATGAAACGGCTGGAACGCGACTGGGTGTGGTACGTGGTGCGGGACCGGCAGCTGGATGGGAGCGGTGGCCCGGAATATCTGGGCGGTTCTGTGACCAGCGGGATTGGCGTTTATGACGTGCTCTATCTAGTGCCGGACAGGAAGTATCCAGCGGACTATGCGTGGTTCGCGAACTGGCTGGGGAAGCATGGCCAACACAAGGCAACCACTAACCGCAGGTCCCGTGTGCACTGGTCGCAGCGCAAGCAAGAGAAACGCAACCGGCGCCAGCAGGGGTTCATGGCCACCGCTGCGAATGCGATGCGCGGGCGACGGCTGCCCGGTGTGGCCATCACCGCCGTGTTTATAGAAGACGCGATGGGCGCTAGCTCCTCACGTGTGAAGAAACACAGGGGCCGCATGCCCGCCATTCGCGTGGCGTTCTACCCGCTGCGCAATGCAGTCACCAACTAGATAGGACGCGCTGCCATGGCTGACGAAAAACGCAGGATAGTCTACGAACTGCTGGTGGAAGCCAAAGGCGCGCAGCAGGCGAATGACCAGATAGGGTCCATGGGCAAGGGCTTCCAGTCCATGCTTAACATCGCTAAACCCGCGCTGGCGTTTCTGTCAGCGGGCTTCGTGCTGAAAGGCATTGCGTCTTCACTGGATGAACTAACAAAGTTTAACGCGCAGCTGGAAACGCTGGGTGTCACGGGCGAGTCCGCCACGCAGGCGCTGCACAGCGTGCAAGACGTGGCGTTCGTCACCGGCCAGTCCATGAAGGATGTGGCCACCGCCTACGGTGAAGCCATCGAACTGCAGCAGATACTGGGAACCAGCACCGCCAGCGCCTCGCGCACCACGGAAGCGTTTGTGAAGATCGCGGCATCCGAAGGCAAGACAGCCACGGACGCTGCGCGCCAGATTCAAATGCTGGCGTTCGCCATCGAATCGGGGACGCTGAAGTCCAAAGAATTTATTAACGCGCTGAAGGAATCCAACACGTTCCAGCAGGCGGCGCAGCAGGCGCTGGGGAAGACCACTGAAGAACTGGTGACGATGGCCAAAGAGGGTGACATCACCGCCGCGCAGCTGGTGGAAATCGTGTTAGCCATGGAAAAGATAGGCGAACAGAAAACGGCGCAGGCCACGGTGACCGGGCTGTGGGAATCCATCAAGACGCTGGGCACGGTGGTGGTGCAGGCCACCGCCGAAGGCGCGAAGTTCAACGCGCAGATAGGCGAGTCACAGCAGACCGGTTTCCAGATGTTTCTGGAAGGCGTGCGCGGCGCGTTCGAAGGAATCGGCGGCGCCATCGCGGTGGTGAACAATTTCCTGCAGGGGCTGTACGACGTGGGCGCGCTGGCTATCACATCGTTCTTTAACCTGCTGAACCCTGACAAGGTGACGGAACTGTGGGAACACTACTCGGCGGAAGTAGATAGGGACCTGCTGGAAATGTGGGAAGGCGCCAAAAAGTTTTTCGGCGCACTGGACCCGCGCGACGGCACGCAAGAAGAATGGGATGAGTACAACGCGAAAGTAAAAAAAGACTTGGAAGACCGCGAGAAACAGGCGCGGGACACGGGGTTCCAGAAATCACTGGGCGGCGCGTTCGGCACTTCCTTCGACCGCTACGTGGCCATCTGGAAAAAGGGACAGGTGGAAGCGGCGGAAGCCCGGAAGAAAATTGCGGAAGCGGAAGAAAAGGCGGAGCGCGAACGCGAAAAACGCCAGCGCAACATCTGGGAACTGCGCGAGGAAAATGAAAAGAATTCCGCAAAGCGGCTGGATGACTTCGCTAACAAGGGCATGGATGACATCGGCAAACAACTGGCCGCGCAGAACCTGAAGGATTTAGATGCGGCCATCCTGACCATGGGTGACGTGACCATCCCGGGTCTGAAGGAAGACTATCTAGCGAACTTCGAACAGATGGGCGAGGTCACCCAGACGCTGGAACAAACGCTGGGTGGTTTGTTCAATGGGTCCATCAGGAACGCGCGCGAATTCTTCGCCACGCTGGCGCAAGGCATCGCCAACATTTTCGCGCAGCTGGCCGCGAAACAAGCGGCCAGCGGTCTGATGGATTTTCTGAACCTTGCGATAGGCGCGTTCCGTGGGGGAACCAGCCCCGCTGACGCTACGCAGGCGGGCAGCGGTCTGGGTGACATGTTCCGGAATTACGCGGCGAAAGGTGCCGCGTTCGATCACGGGCACCGCATGGCGTTCGCCAGCGGTGGCGTGGTCAGCGGGCCCACCACGTTTGGCATGGCGGGCGGTGGCACCGGGCTGATGGGTGAGGCTGGGCCGGAAGCGGTCATGCCACTGCGCCGTACCAGCAGCGGGAAGTTAGGCGTGACTGGGGCCATGCCAAACATCACCGTGGTGAACAGCACCGGGGTGCAGGCAGCGGCGCGCATGGAACGCAGCACGGACCGCATGACCCTGATTCTGGAAGCGGCGCAGATGGGCGCGAACATGGCGGAAGCCCGGGTGAATCGCAGCCTGCGTTCCGGCTACGGCGCCACGGCGCAGTCCGTGCAGCGCACGTATGGCCTGCGCAGGCGGGTCTGATGGCGGCCCTACCCTCATGGGACCAGCGGCTGTTCGGCTGTCTCACGCGCGATAGCTGCAGCGTGGTGTCACTGATGCGCACGTCCGTCAGCGCGTCCACCCCGCAGCCGTTCACGTCACGCAAGGCGGATACCAGCGCGCCGCTGGAATTGACGTTTGGCATAGACGTGGATGACGCGGGGTTCCGCGCATGGCAGCAGTGGGTCACGTATGACCTAGCGGACGGCGCCCTGTCGTTCACGATCTATCTACCGTGGGGAACGCTGCAGCCGCGCGTGCGGGCGCGCCTGCTGGGGGAATGGGTGGCGCAGCGGACGGGTGTGCGCTGGGTCATCACGGGCGCCATGGAACTGGAACGCTGGACGCTGCCCAGATTCAGCGGGGGTGCCGGTGCCTGAACCAGCTGCAGCGCCGCGCGCGTCTGGCCCGCCACCGCTGTGGCCGGACACGCTGCCTAACCCGCAGGCCGATAGCTTCGCGGTGACCGGTCCGCCGCGCGTGGAAGTGGCGGACGTGCTGGCGGGCATCACGCGGCTGGCCGTCAAGGCACGCACGGCGCCGATGACCTATAACTTTCAGGTGATTTTGTCCCGCGCGGAAATGGAAATATTCGAAGGATGGTATCGCGATGTCATCGAAAACCACGACGGGGAATTCTACGCGCGATGGATCGGTGGCAGCCGTATCGTCGCGTTCGCGTCTAACTACACGCTTAGTCCGCTCGGTAGCGGCTGGGTTCTGCAGTGCACCGCCATCCGCACGCGCATTGACCACACCGCGTGCGACGCCTTTATCAGTTCCGTCTTCCAAAACATCTACCGCGCAGACCTTGCGTCCGCAGATCGTTACGAAGCGGACCTAACTAGCGCTGACCTGTATCAGGATGACTTCAGTCTGGAACTCATTTCAGACAACGAGTGTTAGCCCATGCCCGCCACGTTTGACAATGATTTCGCACTATGGCTGACGCAGCACGGCAGCGAACGCAGCGTGGCCGTGAACGTGCTGGAATTCATCCACCCGAAGTGGGGCCCGGGCGGTGGCGTGCCCGGGTCCATCTGGGTCAGCGATTACGGGGACGTGTTCACCGCCACCACGGAAGCACCCGTGCGCACCTTTGACGCGCAGCCGCTGGGGTTCACGGCGGACATCGGCGCCGATAACGTCAGCACGGAACAACGGGTCACGCTGCGGCTGGACAATGCAAACGGACTGGTGGCCCAGCAGCTGCGCAGCCTAGATGACACGGACCTGCAGACCGCAGTGCAGGTGGTGTACCGCGCCTATCTAGACACGGACCGCACCGCGCCCGCCATTGATCCGCTGACTTTGTTTGTCACCAATGTGCAAATGAACCGGCTGGTTCTGGAAGTGGAAGGCAGCGCGGACGTGCTGCCAAACGTGTCCGCTGGCATCCGCTACACGCTGGAACTGTTCCCGCCGATGGCCTACCTATGACCCACCCACCGCACCCTGCAGCTGGTCTAGTCGGCGCGCCGTACAAGCGCGGCGGCACGCACGCGGGGGAAGGCTTCGACTGCTTCACGCTGCTGGCCCACGTGCGCCGCGTCTACTACAACCGCGATACGCCCACGGCTGGCATCCCGTCCGCTGACCTGACATCCATGCAGGCTGCGGCGCTGGGCATCTACCGCGTGCTGGGTGGCCGTGAACATGTGCCCGGGCCGTGGGTGTCTTGCGAACCCACGGACGGCTGCGCGGTGGCGCTGGGCCGCAGGCTGAACGGGCGCCTGCATCACTGCGGTGTGTTGATTGCCGGGGACGTGCTGCACGCCATGGAATCGGTGGGCGTGGTGCTGTCCCCCATTGAACGAATTTTTTACCTGTACTCACGCGTGGAATGTTTCGAATGTCGCAGCTGATCGTCATAAACGATTCCATCATAGGCGAGCGGGAAACGCTGGACCTGTACTGTGGTGAATCGCTGGCGTCTAACTTGCGCCGTCACTGGCCCGGGGGGATCGCGGGCCCGTGGCGCATCTACCGTGGCAACGTGCACCCGGATATGGAAATCGCCGCGCTGGAACTTCCACACGTGGTGGTGGCGCCGTTCCAGACGTTCATCCTGACGCGCGGCACCGCTGCGGACCCGGTTTCGTTTTTCATTAACCTAGCCATTTCGCTGGCGCTGTCTTACATCGCCACGCTGCTGAACCCGCGACCGAAGACGCGCACGCAGGCGGGCGAAGATGACACCAGTGGCGGGAACCAGCTGGCGGGTCAATCGAACCGGCTGCGCCCGGGCGCGCGGGTGCCGGACTTGTTAGGCCGCGTGCGCGCATATCCGGACCTGCTGACGGCACCGCTGGAATGGTGGACCGGACGCACGCAGCAGCTGGAACAGCACTTTGTGTTAGGCATGGGGGACTATCTAGTGGAGTACCCAAAACTGGGTGAGACCCCACTGTCTGCGATATCGGGCGCGGGGCTCGCTGAGTATCCATCCGACTACGGCGCGTTTACCGCACGCGCCAGCAAGTCCGCCCCGGAAATCCGCAGCATGTCCCTGATGGAAGCGGAAAGCCCGGTGCTGCCGTCCACGTCCACGCAGTTCATTGCGCCTAACACCTTGCGAACGGTGGACAAGTTAGAAGGCGTGGAAGTGGGGAACATGCTGGCGATAACCATATCGCTGCTGAACTCAGGCTTTCAAAAAGTCACAAGCGTTCCCCCGGGTAGTCAGACGGTGGGCCCGTGGGACTACACGGTGGACCTGCCGGTGGTGAATGAAACCGTTATCCCGCAGCTGATGGTTTACGAACTGGATCAGGAATGGCTGCGCACCACGGCGGTGGGCATTGACTGGTATCCGGTGGTGAACCTGTATGACGGTGATGCGGAATTCACGAACGCCATGGCCAGCGGCGCGCCCATGGATGCGCACGGTGATTCTATTTCACTGCTGATTGAAAACGGGTGGATAGTCGATACAGCACCGGACACGCTGCCGCGCACGCGCGGGCGCATTCGCAATTTTGGGCTGTGGTTTGAAACCGGCTACGACCCACCCGGGGCGCCCGCCCCGTACATCGTTTATCAGCACACGTGGCAAACGCTGAACATTGCGGATGTGCTGATAGGGCTAACCACCGGGCAGGACACGGCGGACATTCGGTTCTACAAACCCAAGGGCGAAGCGGGCACGGGCGAACCGCCCCCACCCGGGCCCATCAATCCCGTGCCCACCCCGTGGTACCGCGCACCGCTGGAAATCTTTGACGCGCTGTGGTTAGACATCAGTTTCCCGCAGGGGCTAGTTAGGTATGACACGGGCTTCCGCGAGGAAACAGCGGTGGCGGTGCTGTTCGAATTCAAGCGGCCCGGGTCCAGCGTGGCGCAGGCGAACTTCCCCGCATCATGGCAGGAAGCCACCGCCGCGCCGCTGCGATTCACCAGCAAACTGCTGGCCACGGAACTGACCGGGCTGGGACTGCCTGCCGGGGTGGGTGTGGATGTGCGCGTCACGCGGGTGACACCCATCACGCCTGACACCGCCACCGTGCAGTACAACGATGAGACCCGGTGGGAAAGTATGGTGGCGGTAAAGGATGTTCTGGCTATCTACCCGGACGTGACGGTGCTTAAGCTGGGCATGACGAACACGCGCAGCGCCGTGTCACTGGGGGAAAATGTTTTCAACTGCGTGGCCACGCGCAAGCTGCCCGGGTGGTCTGCCGGTGCGTTCACTGCGCCACGCGCCACCCGCAAGTGGGCTGACAATTTCGTGCACCGCTGCCGCCAGCCGGATGGGGCTAACAAGATTAACCACCCGGAACAGATAGACCTTGCGGGCATCTACGCGCTGCAGGATCAGCTGGACAATATGGAAGGCGGCAGCCATGACCCCATCACGGGCGGGCCGCAGGGACAGATAGCGCTGACGCTGGACATCCCGCAGGACGTGGACGCGGAACTGGCGCAGATCGCGGACGTTATTAGGGCCGTGGTCTATCGCGTGGGGAAAAAGATTTACGTGTCCCGGGATCAGGCGAACGCCACCAGTCTGGCGCTGTTCAATGCGCGCACGAAGTCCCCCGATGCGGAATCCGTGGCGGTGCGCATGACCAATGACGGGGAAAACGATGCGGTGACGGTGACGTGGCTGGACGAACAGGCGGGTTACAAGGTGCGGGAATTCACCTACCCGCCCACCGGGACGCCTATCAATCCGCTGCGCGTGGGTGCGTTCCTTGCGAACTGGCCGCAGGCGTGGCGCCGCGCCGTCTACGAAATGAACCGCGTTCGATATCGCCGCGAACAGCTAACAGTCAACGTGACGGAAGACGGGCGCATCTGCCGCCCCGGGGACGTGGTGAACATCACCGATGACATTGCGAACCTTGCGGCCATGGCCGGTGAAGTTCTGTACGTGTCCGGGCTGGTGTATACGCTGGACCGGGACGTGGTGTTCACGGCGGGCCACACGCACACCATCCTGCTGCGTGACGTGCTGGGGCAAACCACGGACAGCGTGCCCGTGACTGCGGTGGCCGGATCACCTAACAAGGTGCAGCTGTCGCGTGTGCCGGTCATCAGCATTAAACCCCGCGACACATCCATGGGGACGCTGTTCGCGTTCTTCGATGACGCGGCGGCGAACGTGCGGCGCTGGCTGCTGACCAGCGTGGCGCTGTCCGGCCCCTACGTGAAACTGGAAGGCACTAACTACAGCCCGCTGGTCTATCAAGGCGACAGCGCCACGCTGCCCGTCTGGCCACCTATCGTGCCGCTGCTGGCGGCACCGGAACCCACACCATGAACAACGGAACGAAGATACAACGCGCGCCCGGGGCGCACGCCTGCTGTGACCCGGCTGGCCGCATCTGCGCCATTGCGCACGCGGGCATGCCACTGGAACACGTGGTGCGCATCGCGGTGGCGCGTGGCGAAGGCAGTGAACCGGTGATCCGCGAACGCATCGCGGACATGCTGGCGGGTGGGCTGCTGATCGAATCGGAGGGATGACACCATGGCCACGTACAAAGGCAGATTCCAGATGCTGGCGAAACCCGCCAGCGAATGGTCCGGCGCTAACCCGGTGCTGCTGCTGGGTGAATTCGGAGTCAGTGACCCGGGCGCCACGCTGCCGCTGATGAAAGTGGGTGACGGGGTGCGGCCATGGTCCGCGCTGCCAAACCTCATGGCGCCCGTGGTCGCGGCGAACGATTACATAGTAGGCACCACCACCACGCTGCCCGCAGGCAGCAGCGCCACGGTGAACATTGATAACACGGTGGACCCGCCCACCATTTCGTTTGGCCTGCCCGCTGGCGCGACCGGCCCCGCGAATAGTTTGGCCATCGGCAGCGTGGTGACTGGCCCCGCTGGCAGCGGCGCGGACGCCAGCATCACGGGCACACCGCCTAACCAGATTCTGAACCTGACGATTCCCAAGGGCGACACGGGCGCGCAAGGCATTCAGGGTATACAGGGCCCGATTGGCGCGACCGGCCCCGCGAATAGTTTGACCATCGGCACGGTGACCACCGGGCCCGCTGGCGGCGCAGCTGCGGCGGACATCACGGGCACGCCACCTAACCAGACGCTGAACCTGACGCTGCCCACGGGCGCCACGGGCGCCACGGGCGCGACCGGTCCAGCCGGTCCCGCTAATAGTCTCACCATCGGGGAAGTGCAGACGGGCGCGCCCGGAAGTGCAGCGGACGCGGTGATAACGGGCGCGCCCCCTAACCAGACCCTAAGCCTAACAATCCCGCGCGGTGACACGGGCGCGCAGGGCATTCAGGGAATACAGGGCCCACCGGGCAATGCGGGGACGGTGCTGTCCGATGACAGCCACGTGACCGGGGACTGGTACTACGACAATACGCAGTGGTTCGGACACAGCGCGGCGCAGATTGCAGATATCAAACTGAACCCGCAGCTGTATGACGCGCCGTCCGATGCGCTGCACGCGCTGATCCGCGTGCGATTGGAACGATTCGACGCGCAGCCCGTGCTGGCGTTTCAGCGCATCAACGGTTCCGCCACCGCCGCGACCGGAATCCTAGGTGGACAAATCCTAGCTAATGTGACCGTGAAGGGATTGCAGCCCGGTACGGGCGTGTTCGCTGGCGCGTTTCTGGAATTCACTGCGACGGCTGACTGGACTGCGACCAGTTCACCCACGGAAATGCTGGTGCGCCTGTCGCCACCGGGGGCGGCCAGTCCGATTGAAACGCACCGCTGGACGTGGGGCGCGGCGGGCGAAGTGTTCCTGTACATCCGCCGCAACGCGCTGACCGCTACGCGGGTCCGCATAGACGGTGGCGATGGCATGAACGAAGAATGGGTGAACGTCAGCGCACCCGCCAACACACAAAGCTGGGTGTGGAAGTGGATAGGCGGCAGCATGTACCTGCAGGCGGTATCTGACGCAGGTGTGCCCACCAATTTCTGGCAGTTCTCACGCGCAGCCGGTGTTCCGGCTTTCGCGCGACTAGCTACCCAGCTGCAGGTGGCGCGCAATGACGAAAGCATTCAACTGATCGGGGACGCGGGCACCCCTAGCTGTTACACGGGCTACTACTGCAATGGCCTGCCCACACGCACGGGCTATCTAGGTCACGTAGGCGGTGCGCATTTCAACGTGGTGAACGAACTGGCTAACGGGCTGCTAAACCTGAGCGCGTCCGGGGTAAATTCCGTTGTCACGTTCAATGTGGGTACGGGCGAAGGCGCACGCATCACCAGCGCGGGGGCCGTGCAGGTCACGGGCGGGTTAGGTGGCGGGTTCAATTCAAAGGCTGGCGTGGAACTGGGCATGGTGAGCACGCGCGCCTTTCTGCAGGCATACAACCGCGCCACTTCCCTCTATCTAGGTATGACACTGGCCGCCGATGAAGTAGACATCAGCGCCCATAACACCAGTGCGGCGCAGGGAAAGCTGACGCTGGGTGGCCGGAATACTTTCCGCAATCTGAATGACGGCTATCTACGCATGAACGATAACAACGAATACGCGAACGGCATTTACACAGCGGGCGGTATCCGCGCGGACGCGGGCTTCGTCACGGATTCGCGCCTGCAGAATCTGGCGGGTTCGCAGTATTTCAAAATGAACAACGGCGTGCTGTCTTATGGGACTTGCTACTGCCAAGGGACTGGAACCGGATTCCACGGTTTCGCCATTGCGGATGGCGGCCTAACACCTACGTTTATGAGTAACAACGATCAAGCAGGCGTGTACATAGTTTCAGAAGGCAAGTGGCTGATGAAACGTGACGGGGCCACGTCCGCCGCTAGCGGCTATGTGGTTTCCGCACCCGGCTTTACCACCACGTCTTCGCGCACCATCAAACGCGAGACAGGCGCGCCCACACGCGCGGCCACATTGCTGGCGCGCCTGCGCCCGATTCTCTACCGCCTGCTGGCGGACGATGACCGCGAACAGTTAGGGCTGATCGCTGAGGAAGTCCACGAAGTGTGCCCGCAGTTGTCCGATGGGAAAACCGTTTCCTATGACCGGCTGGCATTGCTGCTGCTGGCGGACTGGCAGGACCAGCGCGCGGCGGCCTAACCATTCACCACACCAAAGGAAAGCACCATGAACCCCACCGCCACCGTTCGCTATGTCGCTAACGGGTATGTCATCACATCGCAGGGGAACGGCACCGTTCCCGCCACGCTGTACGCGGCCACCATCCCGGAGGTGGTTTTCTGGCTGGGCAAGATTTTCGAACCATACGCCGCGTGAGCGCTGGCGCCATCGTCAACTGATTGGAGTAGTTAGCATGCCTATCACAAATGATGACCCACTGCTGGGTCAGGAAGCGCAAGTGGTCCCAGTGGAAAGTGGCGGGTTTGTGGTGCGGCAGTTTCCCGCGCCTAACTTCCCGGGCGGATCGAAGATGATAGATACCTACTGCGCCACCATGGATGCGGTCAGCGCGGTCCTGACGGAAATCTACACGCCACCAGTTCCGCCACCGGAAGCGTAAGCCATGGCGACGGGCTACCTAGTTAGCGGGCGCGGGGACTTGGATGCGTTGTTCAAGCCGCGCAGCAGCGCGGCGGGCGCAAATACGGGGTTCCTATCTAACGGTGGCGCGGACCTTGCGCAGCGCTTTGAACCGCGCGGCGGAACGGCGGCGATTGCCGCCACCAATTTCAAAGCCGGGGCGAATGACTTGGCGCAGCTGTTCATGGGGATCACCGCCAGCACCACGCACACCATGCACACGTCCACAGAATCGTCCCCGGCAAACGTGGGATATTCCGATGGACGCGGCGGGGTTGCCATGCCCGGGTCCACATTCACGCCACTGGCGGTGAAGACGTGGGAGGTTTGCTATCTCGCGTCCGTCGGCACTTTCGATGACATCAATTTCCAGCTGTTCGGTTCTAACGTGGTGGGCGCTGCGCCTAACACGGACGCAGCGTTCGTGCGGCTGCGCATCACGGGCGTGTTCACGGATTCCGGTGCGACGCAGACAAAGACGCTGGTGCGCTCCGCAGCGGGATATTTTAACTCGCCGGTGTCCGGTGGCTTTTTCGCCAGCTGGTCATGGAACACCATCCCGTGGAAATTTGTTCTGGGGAATAACTACACGGTGGAAATCGACTACTAACTAGAGGGGAAACGTATGCTTACCGTTTCGTTAATTCTGGCGCTGGCCGCATTCTTCGTGGCCATCGCCGCAGCGATGGGCAAGGCGCCACTGTGGGTGGCCGTGATTCTGGTCGCCATCGTGCAGCTATTGCAGTTTGTACCGGTCAACTAACTAGAGGAAATGAACATGCAGAATGGTCACGTGAATGGCGCCGCCCCGGGCGCGCCGCAAACCGTGCAGGTGAACCCGCAGCAGGCGGCAGCGTTTGCGCTGCAGTTTCTGGCGCGGGCGCCCACCACGCGCGCGGAACGCGAAGCGTATGACACGGCGGAAATGTTCCTGCAGGCCATTGTTAGCGGTCAGGTGATGCTGACCCCGGCCCCGCAGGTGACGGATGCGAAGGCGCCCGATGCGCCCGGGGCCACGGCCCAGTGATCCGTGCAGCCACGTGCGCGCTGCTGCTGCTGGGTGGCTGCGCGCACGTGGACAGGCCACTGCACCCGGATGACAAGGGGAAGAAACAGGCGCGCCACGTCACGCTGGTGGTGTGCGTGTTCGCCAGCTGCCACCACATCCTGCACCCGCAGGCGAGCGAACTAGACGGGGATGACTAGACCAGCGCGGGCGCGTCGCGTTCGCGCGCCGTGACTACGATGTCACCCAGCGCCGCGCGCGCGTGTTCGCAGCCCGTGTGGTGCATCGCGCGGCGGGCGTAGCCTTCGATGCGCGCCAGCCGCTTCGCCAGCCGGTCCGCGCGGGCGCGTGCCGCCAGCACCTGCTGTTCCAGCAGGTTCACGGATACCCGCGCCGCCAGCGCTTCCGCTGCCGCTGCGTTGATCCGCGCCGCCACCGCGATGGCGCGCCCCCTTTCAGTGTCCAGTGTCATGGCCGTGGCTAACATGTGGTCTCAGGTCCAAAAAAAAACCCGCGCATTCGGCGCGGGCGGATGATATCGAAACTGCCAGCGGGAAGTTAGTCAGCCACCGCGTCCACGCTGCCGTTATCGAATCGCACGATTAAGGGCCGCGCGCCTTCGCGTCTGTAAACGGACGTGGATGTCAGGCCATGGCTGGTGGTCACGGTGCTGTGTTCGTCCGTGTATCCCAGCGCACACACGGTGGCCATGTATGACATGCCGATGGTGACGCGCCCGCCGCTGGCCGCTGCCAGTTCCGCGTGCGACAGCAGGCCACGGCGTTTAAGTTCCGTGGTCAGCGCGGCGGACTTGTTCACGTGCCACGCTTCACACAGTTCGGTGTTGCCCAGCGCGGTGACGGGCACGGGTGCGCGGGGTGCGGTCTGGCGCAACCAGCCCGCCATGCACAGGATGACGAACACGGCGGCGAAGCCTTTGGCCACGGTGCGGGCGGTGCTAGACATTGCAGCGAACTCCAAAAAAAACGGCGGTGACCGGTGACCCTACCAGCGCCCACCGCGCGCGCCATCGGGGCTGCCGGAAACTTCGCACAGCTGCGACGTACATCACGCGCCGCGTCCGCGTTCAGCTGACGTTCACCCGGCTGCGGGTTTCGCGTCTGGCGAATTCTCAGGCCGTCTGGCGGGCGCGGGCTTCCGTGCCTTGCGTGGGCCCATGTCCAGCAGCAGACGGATGTCACGCGCCTTCCAGAACGCTAGGCGGCCAATCTTTTGCGGGCGGGGCAGCTGGCCGGATTGCATCCCGCGAAACCACGCGGACCGGCTAATGGGAACGTACTGCAGCACTTCGTCCAGCGTCAGCCACGCGGTGGCGGGCAGGTCTGGGGGAAAGCTGCGGCTGTGGATGTGGGCGCGGCCCGCCAGTTTGTTAGGCGGTGCATTCGGTGATTTCTGTTTCATGGCATCCCCCGGCTGGGCTGCATGTGTCAATGGGGCGCAGGTTATAGCGCCGTGTCCCGGAAATGAAAAGGGCCCATCCATGGGCCCTATCTATTCGTGAATGGACTATCAGCTGGGCGCGTTAGCTAATCATCCCAGCTGACTGTGCGTGGAACTGACGGGAAGCAAACGCGGCAGCGATGGCCGCGCGCGTCTGGTCTTCCTTCGCCGCCGTGCCCGCGCGCACCGCGTCCACTTCGTCCGCCCACCACTGCAGCATGGCAGCGCGCTGGGTCAGCAGCAGACCGCGATGGCTGCCGGACTTGTCACGCGTGTAGTGGGCGCGCACCCCGTCCGTTAGCTTGTGATCCTGCTGGAATTCCAGCGCGTGTTCCTCTACCCGGGTGACCACGTAACGGGTGTACGCGGCGGTGGCGAACAGCGAACGGAAACCGTGCACGGTGATTTTGCCGCGTTCCGCCGTGGTGCCATCCCAGCCCATCTTCCGCATGGCGTTCAGCCACCGGCCTTCACTGATCGGACGTTCAGCCGTGTGGCCGCGTCCCTTGTATCCCGGGAACAGGAAGCGGCCCGCACCGGTTTCCGCCTGCAGTTTGCGCAGGATGGCCACCACCTGACGTGACAGCGGCACGTGGTACGGCGCGTATGCCTTGCCACGCTTGTCTGCGCGCTGTTCGGTGCGGCGCTGCTTCGTGCCTTCCACGAACGCGGGCACCGTCAGCATGGCGCCCATGGGGCCGTCCCAGCTGATCCATGACCATTCAGAATTCCGCAGCACGGACGGGCGCACCGTCATGTACGGCAGCAGCTGCAGGGCCAGCATGGTCTGCAGTTTCTTTTTCTGCGCGCGGTTCGTGGCGTCCACGTCCGCGAAGAACAGCGGCAGCTGATCCAGCTGCAGCGCTTCCCACGGCTGGCTGTCACGCTGCGTGAGATTTTCCACCACGCCATCCGCAGGGTTCGCGCCCTTGTAACGGCCATACAGCGCCGCGTTCTCAAAAAGTTTTTCCAGCAGGCGCACCGCGTCCCGGGCAAAAGACGGGCTGCGCGTCACTTCGCACGCCTGCGCGAACGCCAGCACTTCGAAGCGTTCCACGGAAGTTAGACGGCGCGCGGCAATCGGTTTCATTTCGGGCGCGTCCATCAGGTTCTGCGTGCGCGTGGCCGCCGCTTCCCCCACTTTGGTGGCGGCATAGTTCGGGAACCACGCGGCGAATTCATCGGCCACCGTGGTCAGCGTGGCCGCGCGCTGGATCAGCTGCGCGGCGCGCGGGCATTCGCCAGCCATCAGCTGCGCCCGGGCTTTTTCGCAGGCAGCCACGGCCATGGCCAGCGTGAACTTTCCGAAGGGGCCCACGGTGTGGGTCTTCGCCACGCCCTGCGCGTTTTCGTATTCGAAGCGGAATGACTTGTGACCGGTGGGGCTGGTCCACACGTGCAGCCCGGGCAGCAGCGTGGTGAACGTCCGGAAGCCTTTCAGTTCGGTGCGCAGCGCGCGGATTTCTTCGTCCGTGCTGACGCGGGCGCGCGGGGCTTTGGTGGCGGGGCGCAGCGCGTTCTGCACTGCGGTTTCAATCTGCTGGGTCTGCATGTTCGTCATGGTCTGGGTTCCTTCGCTGTGATTGATCCGGCTGCAGTCACTGGAAATGGTGGGACCAGCAGCCTTTCATTTAACATTCAGCGGGACCATCTGCGAATCAGCGTCTAGCTAAGTGGCTGATATCCCGCGTAACATGCACCTGCATGTCATGGACGCGAAGATACAGAGCCCTTATGGGGATAGCAATGCGCCTTGTCCTAACTGCGTGATCCGTCACAAGTTATAGCCGCGCCGCCTGTGATTGGCGCCCCATCGGAATCACATAGAAATGGGACTGGCTGCAATTGGTGCGGACTGGGTGGGGCGCAGGTACACATTATATATAGCGGGGGCGCCGTGGCCAGCAGTACGATGGCACCGCCCCGCTGGTGGGCCCGGGTGAAACGGGCCAGCTGAAACCGCCACTGGGGTGCGCATGGACGGCCAGAAACGAATCTGGCGGCGCTGGGGCGGCAAAGGCGCACGCCCTAGGGTCAGCGCACCGCCCGCCACGGGCTGGCCGTCCTGCGCCCTTTTACGCACCACGCCACCGCAGGAAGCCACGGCCATGTCGGACCATCACGCGAAGTTCCCCACCGTGCTGCGCGGTGTTGACGTGGTGGTGGAAATGCGGGCGCGCATCGGTGCCACCCAGCTGGAACTGGACGTGGAATTCACCAAAGACGGGGTGCGGTATGAACCGGGCGAGCTAACCCGGGAAGAACTGGCGGCGCTGTGCCGTGCCGCCGCGCGCCTGAAACGCGATTAACCCGGGACCACACACCATGCCCACCATGACTGCCCCCGTTGATCGAACCGCCGAAGCCACCGCCCGCCGCGAACGATGCGAAGCGGAAATTTTGCAGCTGCTGAAACGGCTGTGCGTGGAAACCGGGCTGGACCTTGAGGCTGTCACGGTGCGCACGCTGGCCGCGCCCGCTGGTGACGGTGACTATCCGCAGGTGGTCCCGTTCGCGGTCAAAATCACGCTGGCCGTCTAACTACGTGGGGGAAAGGCATGGACGCCAATGACCAGCGGCTGACGTTCAAAGAATCGCTGCGATATCTGGAACGGGAACACGGGGTGCGCTACACGCTGAACACGTGGCGCCGTTACCAGCAGGATGGAACCGGCCCGAAGTTCCACCACGTGGGTGGACGCCTGCACATCTGGCGCAGCGAACTGGATCACTGGGTGACGATGCGCACGCGAGGCATGCGGCCCGTCATTGCGCCGCTGCCGCCTGAACTTGCGCGCACGCTGGCGGAATGGCGCGCGCAGGGAAAACGCTGGCGCTGGGTCACGTGGTGCCGCCCGTGTGACAGCACCATCTGGATGGTGCCGCAGATCATCGAACCATGACGGACGAACCGGTGGACTTGCAGGCGCTGCCGCTGCACATGGCGCGCGTGGTGTTCCCGCCCATGTGGGTGGTCTGCGAACGCCCGCTGGATTTCCCGGACGGCTGGACGGTGCGCGTGTGGTGGGGCATGACCCCGGAACCGCGCGGCTACGGTTTCGCCACGCTGGAACTGGCGCGCGGTTTCATCCAGCGGAACGGTGGCTGCGTCCGCTTCGAACGCCAGCAGGGGGATGACCCCGTGGTCTGCGAATCGTGGCTATGACGCGTGGCCCGGGCCGCCCACGAAATCCACCGCTTCCCGCGTTCCCGCGTTCGCCGCTGCCCGCCGTGATCCGCGCCGCGCGCATGCAGTCCGGGCTGACGCAGCGGGGCGCGGGTGCCGTGGTCTACACCACCGGGCGCACGTGGGAAATGTGGGAGTACGGACGCAGACCCATGTCCCCCGCGATATGGGAACTGTGGCTGCTAAAGACCGCGCGCGTGCGCGCGCGTGCGCGACCGGGAAAACACTAGCCCTTGTGTGTGCGCCGCCGCACACACACCTGTGGATAATTCCGTGGACATCCTGCGTAGATAGCCCGCCACGGGTCACGCGCGCGCGCGTATCGACTAGCGCGCGCGCGCGTTCCGGAATCTAGGAATTACCATAGGAAATAACTGCTGTAGTCCTACAGGACGCGCGCGCGTGGGGATAACTTCGCGCCGTGCCATCGGCGCCGCCCCCACGGATTGTGTTCTGCGTGGTGGAGCGCGCCACGCTGAACGAAACGCTGCGGGAAACCGCTAGCGCCGCGCACGCAGGTCCGAAACAGGGACGCCACCGCTGCCGCCCACACGGACCGCGCGCCGCGTCAATCCGAAGAAACCGCAGCGCTGCGCATCTAGGAAAAACCCTGTAGATAGTCCGCGACAGACCTTAGGCACCGCGATTGTTTATCAAAAATCAGCGATGCACTATCAATCTAACTTCATTGTTTATCACATTGGAAACTTGCGACATGTTCACGTGACCGGGCAGACTGCGCACCGGATTCGTGAACGCTGTGTCATCACCGCTTCACGCCACTGTCATGGATGCTGGGGGCAACGGTGAACACTTTCCCGGACGCGCTGATGCGGAAGCTGGAACAGCTGGCCGCCGTGGGCGAAGCCATCAGCACGGATCAGGTGCGCACCGTGCTGGGCCTGACGCAGCAGCAATATCACCGCCTGACCCTGCAGGAAGATTTTCCGAAGCGTCAGCACATCGGGCGGAAGTTCTGGATTAACCCGCAGCGGTTGCTGGACTTCGCCATCAACTGGAACAAGATGGCCGATGGCCTAACTATCACGCAGGTGGCCACGCTGATTCACAGCACCATCCCCACCGCGCGCAGGCTGGCGAAACGCCCGGACTTCCCCGCACCGCTGGGGGAACTGAATGGCCGCGAACGCTGGGACAGGGAAGTGATTGTGGTCTGGCATCGCACGCGCCTTGACGGCGCGAAGCTGGGGCCGGACTTCGATGCAGGGCCGGACAAAAGCCGGAAGAAAAAAGCGCTAACGAAGGGTGCGCACAATGGCAAAAAGCAAACGGAAAGGCGCCGCGCCACGGCCTAACAAGTCATCGCAGGCCATCAGCCTGCGGCTGGGCCGCGCGGAAATGCAGGTGCTGCAGCGTGTGGCGCAGCTGGCGGGCGTGCCCGTGGACACGGTGGCCGCCGTCATTCTGGCGCAGGGCGTGCTGGTGGAACTGGCCAAACTACGCGCCGCGCGGAAACGCGCATGAACGTCCGGGCGTATAAAACCCGGTACGTGTACCACCTGCGATGGGCTTACAAATATTGGCTGGCCTGCTGCACGTGCATGGTGCTGTCACTGGTCGCATGGCCCAGCCGCGCGGGCATCGTGGCGCTGGTGGTGGGCTACGGGTTCGCCGCGCTGGCGCGCCGCGAACGCAGGCGCGCGCATCAGGTGGAACCATGACGCCCGTGGCAATCAATGAACGGCTAGCGCACCTGCTGACGGTGCAAGGCGGTTTGTTAGACGCCTATCTGGAACAGAACATGGGCGCCCGCTATGCCTACTGCATTCTGGTCTGGGAACAGGTGGCGCCATCGCGCGTTCGCGCCGTCACGAACGTGCAGGACCACCGCTACATCGCGCCGCTGGTACGCGAAGTGGCGGACTTCGCCACGCCACCGGAAGGCGCGGAACCCATCGTGCTGGATCACGGGCCCATGTTCGTGGACACGGGCCCGTGATTCTCGCGGCCCTACTTGCGCCCGTGCCCGTGCTGGTCCCGGCCCATCAGGTTCACCATGGCCATGGCGGTGTCATAGCGCACCGTCCCGGTGATTTGAACGCGGCAGTAGTCAGGCGCATCCGGGTAGGCGTCCACGTGCAGCTGCGCAGGCTTCGCGTCCGCTGGTCGCGGTGGCAGCTGCACGGGTTCAGCGGGCTGCAGCGCGGGGGCGCTACCACCAGCTGGCCGTGCAGCCGCAGCCGCGTGGTCAAACCCGTTCCCCTTGTGTCCGTTTTTCTTGCGCCTTTCGGCAGTGGCCCGGAGGGGCCTAACAAGCGGCAGCGGTTCGAACGGTGCGCCATCATCCACCAGCAGCGCTTCCATGGGAACCTTAAAGATGGCCGCCAGCTGGCGCGCCCTATCTTCCGTGACCCACGTTTCACCATCCGCGTACTTCAGGATGGTGCCCGGGTTCTTTGGCGCCGTGTAGCCCAGCGCGTTTTTTCCTTCACCGAAAAAGCGGCGCGCGAACTCGCGGTGATTCATGCCCAGCGCGCGCAGGTTATTGGCGAACTGTTTCCGGAAGGCAAGCCGTTGCGCGTCCGTGGCTTCGCCACGTCCCGGCCATTCGAAACCCTTGCTAGATTTCGGTGGGCTCTTATCAGGGTGCGTATCCACCCAGCCCTTATAAAGACTCATGCTAACCACCTTGCCCCGTCAGGGGCTTTGCTGAATTCGGTTCGCGGCACGGCTATTTGTTCTGCCGCTTTATGCTGGTCACTTTGCGTTCAGTTTCTTCCAGCATCTTTTCGACTTTCGGATGTAGATAGGACATCCGGGATTCCCAGTAGCGCCAGCGTTCGCGCCGTTCCAGCAGCTGCTTATCTGAAACGCCTTTTTTGGAGTAGTTCCACCCACGGCATGTGTCGCAGATGGGCAGCCCGCCTTTGGACCCGCAGCCGTCAGTTATTTCGTTGCTGCACCATTCGACGCTGCACATCCTATTTGCCATGGCTTCGATTCCTTCCTAAGCGTGCGGACATTCTGGGACACCCTGAGACTAGAAGCGCGCAGGGTAACTCTAGGGGTGTGTTCACACAATAGGACCGGCAGGGACAGCTAACTAAGGGTGCAAATGACGCACGCAAAAGCCACGGAATTCGACACGCCACCTAGCCACCGGCCCGGTGTTGGTGCGGCCATCACGCAGCTGGAAGAAACGCTGCGCCAGCTGCTAGGTGCGGGCACGCGGTACGTGCTGGTTATCGCGGTGGACAAGGGTGACCGGCTGGACGTGCAGGCGGTGACGGATACCAGCGCGGGTGACGCCATGGCGCTGCTGCGCTATGCGCAGGCCACCGGGTTCGATTCAGTGCAGTAGGTAGCGCATGGCCACGGACACTTACAGCGATTCGGAAGCCTGCGTGCAGCGCGCGTGCAGCGTGGTGAAAAGCGTGGCGCCGCTGCTGGCTGGCCACCCGCCCGATGTGCAGGGCGCTGCGCTGGTGGAACTGGTGGCGCTGCATCTGGCCGGACATCCACCGCAGATGCGGGCGCACCTGCTGGCGCTGCACTGCGGATGTGTGCGCCGCATGGTGCCCGTGGTGGAAGCGGAATTGTTCGGCGCCGATGGACACCCAGCCCATGACGGCTAACCAGTCCATAGCCCTGATGCGATACAACGCGCGCCGCTGCGCGCAGTCGCGTCAGCGCGTGTGCCGGTGCCGGTGCGGCGGGCAGTACCACGGGAAGGAACACCCGGGCACGTGGATGGACACGCAGGCGCAGCTGATCCGCGAACACGCGCTGGCGGTGGCGCTGATCGAATCGGAACAGCAGGAACGGCTACCGGGGATGGAACCATGAAACCAACACTGGCACAGGCGTGGAAACATCTGAAGCGGCACGCGCGCGACGTGGGCCCAGTAGATGGGCCCCCGGAACTGCTGGCGGAAATGACGTTCATAGCGGGCGCGCACTGGGTGCTGGGGCAGCTGGGCAAGGAACTGTCACGCGATGGCGGACCCGCCGCGATGACGCGGGCCGGTGAACTGCTGCGCGAAGCGGACGAACGTCTGCGCCAGATCGAAAACTGGGATACACCACAGCCATGAAAAGCCTTTCCGATTCGTGGCACCTGCACCGTGACCAGATGCGGCTGCGCGGTCGCTATCCACCGGACGCGTGCGCGCGCGCCGAAGTGGAACGCGCGTTTTTCGCTGGCGCGGAATCGGTGGTGGATGACATGCAGGGGATGAATGACGCGGGCTTAACCCTGCCGTTCCAGTTCGTCCGCCAGCTGACACTGTGGTCCGATGAATGCGCACGCCATGACAGGCACACAAGGGGCAACGATGAAACGTAAAAAGGTAAGGAACCCGAAACCCATTAAGCCCGCGCAGGCGCCCGGGCCGCTGACTAACAAGCGGGTGGCTAACAAACCATTCAAGCCCGCGCGCGGGCGTTTCATTGAACGCAGCGCGTTGAATGACCCCGGGCCGGAAGACCTGACCCACTTCGATGCATCCCCGGAACAGCAGGTGGCGGATTTTTTCGATTCGCGCGCCATCGTGATGGATGACGAATGAACGGGCCCCAACTTTTCAGCGGGCTGGACTTCGAACGCCTATCAACACTTGCGGCGTTCATCCGTTCGCAGGTAGCGCTGGGGGCCCGCCCACCCGTGGGACGCGTGGAACTGAACAACGAGGAAGCGGCGCTATGCGCGGAAGTAGTCGAACGGTTTCTAATCATCTGGAACGCGGAGCCATGACCAGTAAGCAGGCGGCACGCTGGCCCGATGCGGAACGGTGGACCACGGACGGCCACCGCGTGTGGCGTGCGCCGTCCGGTCCCACCGTGTGCATGCTGGGTGACCCCACCCAGCCGTCCCTGTTCGATGACGCGGACACCACGGCGGTGAAGTACAAAGACGCGCGGATGATTTCGTGCGCGCCCCGGCTGGCGGCAGCGCTGGCGGAATGTGCAGACCGCTTAGAGCGCTGCTGCCACCACAGTGGCAGCGCGGCGGAATACGCCATGCTAGCCGTGAAGGAATACCGCGAACTGGTGGCCGTGGCCCGAAGCATTCGCAGCGCACGCGAGGGTGACTAACATGGCGTATGCAACGGAACAGGAAAAGCGGCTGCTGCGTGCGGTGGAATCCATGCTGGCATTCACGACACCGGAAAGCCTGCTGGACCAGCAGACGGACCCGCGCCTGCGGGAAGCATTCGTGGCGGTGCGTGAGTCTGCCCAAAGTGTGGCGGACCGCGCCCGCGAAGTCTTACGCGAAGGGGTCTAACTATGTACCTGCCCAGCACGCAAACGCGCAAACATCTGGTGGGACTGCTGCCGGACAAACTGGCCCGCAGACCCGTGGACCATCGCGGCTACCCGGTGCCGTGGTTCGTGGCGTGGATCAATGGCAAGCCGGATTTCAGGATCATGGACCCTAACAAATGGCAGCTGGGCATGGACAAACGGCGGTGCTGGGTGTGCGGCGGTGGGCTGGGGAAGTTCGGCACGTTCGTGGCTGGCCTGATGTGCATTGTGACCCACACCAGCGCGGAACCACCTAGCCACATTGAATGCGCGAAGTTCGCGGTGAAGGGCTGCCCGTTCCTGACCATCCCCACGGCCCAGTACCGCGAGGCCAAACTACCAGCGGACGTGCGGGCCAATGAAGGGATGATAACCAGTAACCCGGAAGTGTCGGCGCTGTGGACCACGAACCAATGGCGGGCGGAATACGGG
>Ga0190274_10000369_pt1 | contig 27731 bp, 32 predicted proteins | sample Popmic531T_FD_133002 | JGI IMG/M metagenome (GOLD analysis project Ga0190274, IMG submission 133002) | Populus adjacent soil microbial communities from riparian zone of Yellowstone River, Montana, USA - 531 T | ecosystem: Environmental > Terrestrial > Soil > Riparian zone | place: USA: Montana... | reverse complement strand
CACTCAGCAGTAAGCTTCATGCTTGCGGTAACTCTAACTCCCGGCAAAGGAAATAAGAATGAAAGTCTTATTAATCAATCCGGAATTTCCCGATACATATTGGAGTTTTCGTCACGCTCTTCCGTTCGAGCGTAAGCGTTGCGCGTTTCCGCCACTCGGACTTTTGACCGTCTCGGCGCTTCTACCTAAGGACTGGGAGCGGCGCCTGGTTGATCTGAATGTGCGGTCACTGAAGGCGGCTGACATTGAGTGGGCGGACATGGTTTTCGTCACCGGCATGCTGGTTCAGAAAGAGTCGCTGCATGAAACCGTTCGCCGGAGTAAAGCGAAAGGTAAACGAGTAGTCCTTGGTGGTCCGTACGTTACGACTACCATCGAAAACCTGCCCGATGCAGATCACATCTTTATCGGTGAAGCCGAGACGACATTGCCACAGTTCATTGAGGATCTGGAGCGCGGCGAGGCCAAACCAACCTATCGGGCAGTCGAGCGACCGCCGCTCTCGACGACACCGGTGGCTGACTTTCATCTCGCAGACATGAAACGCTACAGTGCGATGTCTGTGCAGTATTCACGTGGCTGTCCATTCAACTGCGAATTTTGCGACATCATCGAGATTTACGGTCGCGTTCCACGAACCAAAAGCAATCAGCAAATCCTTGCCGAGTTTGATACGCTCCTGCGCCTGGGTTGGCGTGGCACCGTGTTCATCGTCGATGACAACTTCATTGGCAACAAGAAGAATGTCAGGAAGTTGATGCCGGAACTGGCTGCGTGGCAGGCAAAGAATGGCTATCCCTTTTCGCTGCTGACTGAGGCGAGCGTAAATCTCGCCGACGATGAAGATTTGCTGGACCATATGCGGATGGCCGGATTTAGCCGGGTATTCCTGGGTATTGAAACACCTGTCGAAGAGAGTCTCAAGGAGGCGCAGAAATCTCAGAATCGCGGCAACCTACTCGAGTCGGTAAGAAGGATCCAGAGCTACGGCATGGAGGTGATGGCCGGATTCATCGTCGGATTTGACAACGATCCGGAGGACATCTTCGAGCGGCAAATCAACTTTATTCGTGATAGCGCGATTCCACTGGCGATGGTTGGATTGCTGACGGCCCTTCCTGATACTCAACTCTGGCGACGTCTGGAGAAAGAGGGTCGACTGCTTGGGGAGAGTACGGGCAACAATACGAATTGCGCATTAAACTTTGTACCTAAGATGGACGCCGCCCGTCTGGTCGAGGGCTACCAATCGATCATGCGCACGATCTACAAACCCAGCGAGTACTACAAACGGGCTCTCGATTCGATGATGCGGACGTCGAAATGCACCACTGAGTCAAACAACTTCCAAATCTTCCTGGGTGTTGAGGCATTTGTCCGACTCGTATTAAGGCTCGGCGTGCTGGACAGCGAACGCAAGGAATTCTGGCGTTTCTTTGTGCGGACACTAACGAAGCATCGCGACATGTTTGCCGCGTCCATGCGATTCGCAGCTATGGGTTATCACTTCCGTAAGTTGAATGAGGCGTATGGTAAGTAAATCTCAGCCGCAGATGGTTTAGAGCGGATTTCGAATTAACGGAGTTTCGCGCCAGTATCGCGATTCAGACCAGATTTGCTTCGTCTCTAATGCTTTGATAACACCCGCACGAAATTGCTTCCAGGCCCTGACGATCAAGAATCTTCAGAGTGCCACGGCTGTACCTGATTAGTTTTCGCTTCTGTAATTCGCTGGCTGCCCTGCTTACTCCCTCGCGCCTGACGCCCAGCATGTGTGATAGGAATTCCTGGGTCAGAGTAAACTCATCCGTCAGCATCCGGTCATGCGACATCAGTAGCCACCGCGCCATCCGGGCCTCTATGGTATGAAACTGATTGCAGACAGCCGATTGGGTGACCTGCGTCAGCAAAGAGTGGGAATAACGCCCCAGCACGCGCCCTAAAGAGTTCCCGTTGTTGCACTCCTTGCGAAGCTTGGCGGGCTTCATTGTCAGAGCAATGCCCTCTCCCTGAACCACGGCGTGATGACGCGAGGTACCAACTCCCATAAACACCGGCAGACCTACCATTCCTTCGCGACCGATCAAGCCCACCTCAAGCGTAACTCTCTCCGGATCGCCGGCGAGCAGAGAAATAATGCCACTATTTGGGAAATAGACATCGTTGATTAACTCACCTGACTGGTAGATAGTCTCTCCGAGCTTTAACGGTGTCTCCTCCATCAGGGTCAGGAGCCGTTGGTATTCTTTTTTGGGGAGCTTACCCAGTAGGGCGTTTGTGTGGGGAACTCGTTTGGTCGGTGTCATCAAAACTCCTTGCTTGTCGGCTGAAGCAGACGGCACAAGGAGGGTTTCCGAAACGGGTCCCGATGTCGAATGGAAAGGTCTAACCCGAAAGTACTTACAAGCACTCTACAGCAGAACGACGAGGTTGTCGCGCCGCCGATGGATGAATAATGGCTGCTAATGTCTCGACCGAGACAGTAACAAGTAGTTTGGCTCGCACCAGGGCGAGGTTCTTACTTGATTACGTGTTTGACAGCCTTTTTAGTCCCGCGGCCAAAGTGTCTGCCGGCGCGTCCCATATGTTTTCCAAAATGTTTTCCACCCTTTACCATGCGGCCATGCTTTGCGTGGCGAGCCATGCTCTTGCCGGCTTTGCCGACTTCAGAGCCGCTTCCTTTCATCTGCCCCGTGGCCGTGTTGTTATTCTGCTGGGCAGTCCCACCCAGCGGCAAGGATAAAGAAAGTGCCAACGCTGCAATCATCAAAAAGTTCTTTGCTTTTCGCCTCATTTTCATCCTTTGACTATACGTTCAATGGATAAGCAAGTCTGTGCGTTTCCACACATTGAGAAACAGCTCATTTGAGAGCGGCTTAACGGGCGAAATTGTTTTGGAAGCTCAAGATGTGAGGTATCAAGAATAAAAGGAGAGACTAACCAAGCAGGCGCTTGTACTCAATTCTGACTACGTCATAACACTCGCATACGTTCGACTCGAGACCCTTCCGATTGAGTATCGTCATATCGCCCCGAACGTAGCTGATATACCCGGCTCTTTGTAGTCGTTTGGCTGCGTGAGTAATCCCCTCCCGTCGCACTCCCAACATGTTGGCGATTAGATCGTGAGTCATGATCAACCTGTCAGAGGGCAATCGGTCATGGCTTAACAAGAGCCAACGGCAAAGCTGTTGATCCACCGAATGGAGACGGTTGCACACCGCCGTTTGAGAAATCTGAGTGATCAGAGCCTGCGTGTAGCGCAGACATTGATTATGAAAAGCGCCACCGCGGGTGAACTCATCCTTCATCAGCCCCGCTTTCATCTTCAAGGCTGTGCCTGCACTTTGAACCACGGCCCGATTAGGTGTGGTATCACCGCCCATGAAAATAGCAATCCCGATCAGGCCATCGTTGCCCACCACGCCAATTTCAGCGGTAGCACCGCTCTCCATGATGTAGAGCAATGAAATGATTGCCGTGGTTGGGAAATAGATATAGTCGAGTTTTTCGCCGGATTCATAGATTACTTTGCCCAGAGAAAGGGATACTGGCTGCAAATCAGGCAATAGGCGCGCCATTTCCTCATTGGTAGTACCGGCGAGCAAGTGATTCTTACGGGCTACATCTTCGGCTACGGTTGGCATTGAAGTCCCCTTACTTCAGGAAACGGAATCTACCTTTCACAGCGTGAGGAGAAACCTACCGCGCTCCTGGACAAGCAAAAAGGTTTCAATTGGGCGTTTGATTCGGGCCAAACAATATTAAATTCCTTGTATGTGTGTCAACACACATACTATCTTTTCGTTTGGGTCTAATCTCATTGGTCATCTAGAAACCCCGCAATCAGGAGGACACAATGCTGGTAAACCCCCATTTTCGCGTCCTTTCTGTCGAAGACGACATGGACGCCTGTGCCATGCTCAGCGAGTTGCTAAAGTTATCCGGCATTGAGTGCCAGTGCGCCGCTTCTGCTGCCGAAGCCTGGGGGATTATCCAGGTTGAACGCTTTGATCTTTATTTGCTGGATGCGTGGTTGCCCGATCTTGATGGTTTTGAGTTTTGCAGGCAGATACGCGCCATTGATCTAAGTACCCCTATTCTCTTCTATTCCGGCGCTGCATACGATAGCGACAGGCAAAAGGGAATTGCGGCAGGAGCCAATGCCTACATGGTTAAGCCAGACGTTGAGGACCTCGTTGAAACAATGTCACGGCTGGTGGCAGAAGCGAGAAACGAGACGAGCAAAACTCACTCTCCTGCACTACGCAATCTAGTTGAGGCGAATCGGCGAGCCGGATTCTTAGCTCCTCGATCTCTCGGAGCGGGTTCTTTTTAAGTTCCTCCTTTTCCGCCTTTTGTACGGTAATGCACATACAGAACAATCTGAACCGTTTTAAGCTGATTCAAACGTCTTGAAGTTCCCTGGCCGCCGGCTCACGCTCGTTCTTAATGCCTTCGTCAGTGCGTTTGAGTAAAGGTTTACCAGGGACGAAGAGTGGGCCTCGGTGGGGCGAAGGCCCACTCTTGAATTTCTTTTGGGAATTGTTCAAAACCCATCACAGCCCGAAGCTAACAATTACTGATCCCCGACCATTCTCCCTTCGCCCTCTACATCAGGTTCCGGATGGTTTAGTCGTATGTAGCATTGAGCGTGTAGACGGCGAAACGCGATCGCAGGCCAAAGGTGGACCGGTTCCAGTGGAAACAGCCCGCATGGGGTGCCAGACAACCCATACAGAACAGACCAGGCCGCATAGGTGAAACTTATGGTGTCATTTACCGACAGGCATCACAGTTGCTTAGTGAAAGTCCAAAGGAGAAATCATGAAAGCAAATAATACACAAAGCACAATTCGCATGGCCTTAGTTGTACTGTCGTTGATGATGAGCATCGGCGTCGGTGCCAGCATCACGGGCCTGGCGCAGGACCGTAACAATCGAGACTACGGCCGTAATCAGAATGGACGGGGCCGCGGTGGCGACGATTACGGCAACTACGGGGGTTCTTTTCAACTTCGACAGACAGCCCTGAACGCGGGCTATAACGAGGGCGTGAAGGACTATCAAAAGGATCGCGCGAGGTCAAGGAATGTTGACTTCCGGAGTCAGCGGACATATCAGCAAGCTACCAAAGACTACAGCTCACGCCTCGGTGATCGCGAGCTCTATCAACGGTATTTTCGTGAGGCCTACGAGAACGGCTATAACGCCTACAACACCGATATTACTAATCGTGATCGCAATCGCGACTGGAACCGCAATGACGACCGCAGGGACAACGACAACCGTAATGGGAATCGTTCCGATAACAATCGGCGTGGACGCGATTGGGATCGTTATGGCAGCTATGGCGGTTCGTTTGAGCTTCGCCAAACGGCCCTAAATGCCGGTTATAACGAGGGGATCAAACAAGGTCGGGACGATCGCAAGAGAAACCGACAGTCAAATTACCGCAACAACAGTAAGTATCAACAAGCCAGCGAAGACTACAGCACAAAGTTAGGCGATCGAGAGCTGTATCGTCGTTACTATCGAGAAGGCTACGAGAACGGTTATGACGCCGGCATTAACGGCTACTAAATAGTTGGTGGTTTCAATTCGTTGCGTCTAGCCTAACGGCGAAGGCGCGGACGCTTCTAAGCCTAAACGGCCGAGCATGGGCTCGGCCGTTTGGTCTATTTACAAAGCTTCTCACAACCAGTCAACAACGTATAGAGTCCCAACACAAGGGGGCCGGTATCGAGCTTTTAGTTTCGTGATGACGGATGATCTGGAAGGACGTCCTTGGTGGAATCTACAAGCGGGTGCTCTCTTCTTGCGTAGCCATTTTCTTTACCTTCTTTAGTTCGGGTCCCTTGATTCCAAAGAAAACAGCCATTTCGACAAGTTGTTTCGGATTTGCGAAGTCTTTGGGATCGGCGCAAAACTTGGCCAGGGTGGGGCCAAACTCCCGGCAAGTCATCGACTTTGGGATTGGGAGACCAAGCCGGCAGGTGCCGTCTGGTTCAAACTGAAAACAGAATTCGCAAATCTTCAAATTACACTTCCTCCAAAATGTTTATAAAAACCGAATCGAGAGTTCGTGACGAAAGCCTTTAATGCCCAACTGGGATCCGTTGAAAGCGGGTTTTGCCTTCCGGATCCTCCCACGAAATATCCAGCACATATGGTTTGACTTCCCCTGCTATCACCTTTAAACGGGCCAGCATATCTTCTCCAGCGTGAGCTATCTTGCCATTGACCCAGGTCTTATGAGAAAGGACCACATTCTCTTTTGGCCTAATGGAACCGACGGCGTCGAACCTGATATGAGCCTGCGAAGCACCACCTGGACTCTCCAGATCTTTCAAAAAGATAGTCAGAATCTCAACGCTCTTGAGCGTGTGATCGGCCGCGTTTCCTAGTTCCAGTCGCACATCGGCTTCGACATCGATGAATCTAAACGTTAAAGGCTTGTCAATGTTGGCGCTCATTTTTGTTTCTTTCTTACTGTCGGTTTGGAGCTGCGCTTTTTCGCCCCATTCTGCGCTCCCTGGCTGGAGGTCAACGCGAGGACGTCGCCCGGTTGACAGCGGAGCGCCTGGCACATCTTCTCCAGTGTCTCGAAGTTGATCCCCAGAGCTTTACCCTTCTTCAACCGCCAAAGGGTCGTGTGGCTAATACCGGTCTCCTTAGCCAGCCAATAGAAGGTTCGGCCGTGCTCGGCAAGTAGTTGATCAACCCGAATCTCAATCATAAGTTGCACGACACTACTTACCACATACGGTAAATATTGTCTATCTGCAATATATGCTGTGTTTGACATACATACGCGCTTGCCGTAGTGTCGAGCCGTGATAAACCTTTACATCAATGAGCGCCGAACCGGAGATGTGACTATTCTTGATCTTAAAGGCAGGTTGAGAGTGGGTGGCAACGCGGTGGCTCTGCACAAGTCGATACGTTCGCTGGTTTTGGAAAAGAAAAAATTGATAGTCTTGAACCTCGCCGGCGTCACCTTTATCGATTCCTGTGGTCTGGGTGAACTCGTGGCGAGCCAGATCTCGGTTAAGAACAAGGGTGGGGAAATCAGGTTACTCGCTCTCACCGACACGCTGCGCGAATTACTGACGTTGACCGGGCTGCTCTCAGTTTTCGATACCTACGAATCGGAAGCCGATGCGGTCCAGAGTTTTGTTGAGCACGTATCGCAGCATGCTACACCACAACTCGCCTTCGCTTGATACCAGCGTCGACCCGAATTCCTGGTCAGGTGTGCTATATTGAGTCTCTGAGTTGTTCTTCGAAAATCTACTCTCGACATCAGGATTTGCGCGTACCCTCCTTCTCCTTGTGCCGTCTGTTTGTTTTTTCAAACTTGGCCAGTACGAGGAATTCTGATGTTGGTCTCCACAGCAAAATCCAATAGGAATCCTTTAGCGTTTCCCGCGATGCTGAAACGTTTCTGTAAGTGGTGATCTGTGCTCGCAATCCTGCTACAACCCAGGTGATTAAGGTTTTGATCGGTGCAGGTTAGGAATTGAGGTGTGAACCATGAGCTATGCAAGAAAAAACACGAAGAATGTGACGGGATCGATCGCTGCAGTGGTTATTGTCTCTGCGCTCGCCGTCTGGCAGTTTTACCAGTTCGTCACGTTTAGTGACGCCCATGGTGGGACGGGCCACTTGTGGTGGGCCATTTCCCTGGCGCTGCTGGCATGTACCACATCGTTTCTGGTGTTTTCAGTTTTTCTAAGACACGACACTGATGATGATTTGCATATCGCTCCAACCCCGCGGGCAACTCGCTTTTGATAATAGAGGGCTATTTCAATGAAGACTTTGTTTGCGATGCGCCGCGCTAATGGCGATTGGTTCGCCCTCGATGATCAGGGCGGTTTCCGCGTGCCGGTTTTTCACACTAGTGGTGAGGCGATGGTCGCGCGTTCCCTTGACACGGGCATGGAATGCTTCAGGCCGGTGGCGCTTGACGCAGTGGCATTTGAAAACCTTACGACGACGGACGAAGGCAAAGCCAGCTTCTGGTTAATCGCTGATCCGCTAATGAACATGAGCCAGGGGCGTTCACTCGATCGTAAGCAGCTCCAGCAATTGATCACAAACGACGATGAGCGGCCAGGAAAGAGTGGGGGAGCGAAGTGATTTCTTCATGCGATCATTGCGGCAGGATATTAAGGCTGTGGCGAATACGCTGTCCTAATTGCAAAAAGTCGGCGATGAATTGGCTGCAAATTCTGGCCATCGCGGTGGTGGTGTTTCCCGCGATCTTCATTCTCGCGAAGTTTTTGTAAAGGGAAATAACCGACTGAAAGTCGAACCTAATCTTCGGAATCTTGATAAAGGAACAAACTAAATGGCTGACGAAAATGTAAATGGCAAAGGCGCTACCGGAGTAGCAACTGAGGGGACGTGGCCGGGCATAGATTCCCGTTTTCGGCTCATCATTCTGGCTGGCAAGCGAACCAAACAACTTCTTCACGGCTCAAAACCGCGCATTGAGGTCGACAAGGGCAGACGCAGAAATACAAGTATCGCTCTGGAAGAAGTGAAGCGAGGATTGGTCCATTTTATCAAGGTTAATAAGGACGGGACACCAATCACCGAGCCGGATGCACTCGAGGTTTAGATCACTGATATGTTGGCGCGGGCAAAGAACAATTGGTGCGCGAGGTTCAGCGTTAACGGACACCATGGGATTTCGATAACAGTTTAAGGTAAACCATGACAACTGCTTCTTTGAACGGACTCCGAGTCTACCTTCACCCGGCGAACGCCAGCATCTATACGGACGCAAGTACCTTCTATAGCAGGCGCGGTAATGGACCCATTTACCGTTGGCTTTATGAAGAGAAACTTGGCCATTGGCGCAGTTTTCGTATGAACAGCTCCGAGCTCACTTCAAAGGATCTTTGCAACGCCAGCTGGAAGTCGCTGCCGGAGAAACTGCAAGCGCAACTTGGGCAGCACTATCTCGACTAGTGTTTCATGCAGTAACCGCAGCCTGGGCAAAGCCACAGCGAAACGGAACCTACCGACCGGGATAACTATCCTGGATTTCACCTTCCAAAGAGAGCACGAGGCGTGACAAATAACTGGACGCCGAAAGATACAACGACCCATCAACATCACGTCATTGCGCACGTAGTTGGGGCAACGGTCCTTGGCTACTTCGTTTTCGACGAGGCGCTGTATGTTCTGTTGGACATAGGTTTTGTATGGACGATCTTTCTGGACGGTGAAATGTCCCTGCTGCCGCATCCCGTTGCCACAAAGGAACTGGAGATCGACGAGCAGGTTCGGAAAGAAATCGAGGCTGACATAAATCTTCTCTTAGGTGATAATCCGTTAACGGAAAAGCTATTGCGAATGAATGCGCCTGCTGTTGATTGTCGGATTGAAGACGTCAGCTTCTTTGAGCGGGGCGAGCAACGTCGCTTGTTGCTGAAGGGCGAGGAAGATAATCTAACGATCGAAACATCTTTGAGCACGGCGGAGATAATTGTGATGACTTCTGGAAATGGCGAGACTGACGAAGTAGACCCGGGCTCCGGGCTTGAAGATGCGGCCGAGACCGAGCATGAGTATCTCCATGAACGCCTGCGGGCAGAATTAGGCCGCGAACCAACCGAAGCAGAGTTGGATGAATGGTTGCGTCAGCACACGGAAGGGTATTAGAAAAGTGACGAGTGATGAGTGATGAGTGATGAGTGATCATGAGTACTGAGTGCTGAGTTAGATAAGACCAGGTTCATCGATTGGGATCAAAAAGTAAGGCGCCGCGGCTCAACTCCGCGGCGCCTATTTAGTTTCCTCACTCAGGACTCAGGACTCAATACTCAGGACTCAATACTCAGTACTCAGGACTCAGTTTTCAGACGGGTTAAGCCGCCGACACCACCAACTGATTATCCACTTGTTTGACACCCTTCACGGCTCGAATCGTTCTGTCGATCTGACCCTTGAGCGTTTCGCTGGCGACAGATCCGGTCAGAGTCACTTTGCCGTCGAGAACGGTCGCGGTAATCCCCAAAGTTGATAACGTCGGATCGTCGCTGAGCTTCTTGTCGACAGCGGTCTGTACTGCCGCGTCGTTTGATGTGTTGGTTACTGAACCACCGCTCGGCGCTGGTTGGTTAAGAACGATCGGCGGCTGCTGTGCAGCAGGTTGCTGAATAATCACCGGAGGTTGCTGAGCAGCCGGTGCTGGTTGTTGAACGATAACAGGCGGTTGCTGCGCCTGTTGCGCCGCCAGATTGTTGTTGTCCGTGGCGGTCTGTTGTCCGTTCATCAAAAACAGCACCACAACTGTTATGAGCGCAATCGCCACCACCACGATCACTCCAATGGTTGCTCCTGAGACCCCACCTCGTTCAGGGTCTCGATAGGATTCGGTTTGTGTAACCTCACGTCGCGAAGTCGGTGTTTCTACCACCACTCTGCTTCTGCGCGCTTGCTCATCATCGTATGCCATATGCTTCCTCCTAATACTTGGATCCATTAAGACTTTGAAATTTGTTCCGCGATTCGCGGGAATCTTTTCATGCTCGGTGCAATCCGTATTCCCATTCGGGGAGTGCAGTCCGGTCAAAACGGGAGCTAGGGAAAATTCCAAGGAAATCAATAGATTGGGAAGTGCAAAGGAAGAATCGGCAATCACTCATGATGGCACGATCGTACGCTTTTGATTCTCGATCCTGCCTGCCGGTTGAGATCAAGACACATGAGAGCAGACGGCAGAAGGCAGTAAGCAGTAGGCAGGCGGCAGACGGCAGACAGCAGACTGCAGAAGGCAGTAAGCAGTAGACAGACGGCAGACAGCAGACGGTAAAAAGCAAACAGCCGGAATGGAAGGCGTGAGCTTTGCTGCTGTCCAGCCTACTGTTTTCTTTGCTGCCTACTGCCTACTGCCTACTGCCTACTGCCTACTGCCGTCTGCCGTTTACTGTCTGCTGTTTGCTATATTACGTCCATGACCACAGCGATCATTCATCATCCAGTTTTTGCGGAACATGACACAGGACCAAATCATCCTGAGTCGCCATCTCGATACAACGTCGTGATGAAGGCACTCCGGGAGGACACCAACCTTTGGCCGGCGCTCTTGGAAGTTGAGGCGAAGGAAGCGCCGCGTGGCGATGTGCAAGCTTGTCATACTCCGCAACTCTACAAACAGATCGAAAGAGTCGTCAGTGATGGGAGCGGCTACCTTGATGCGGACACGACAGTGTCAATGCGGTCAATGGAGGCGGCCTTACACGGCGCCGGCGCGGCTTGTCAGGCGATCGATCTAATCATGCAGGGTCAGGCCAGCAATGCTTTCGTCCCGGTACGTCCTCCCGGACATCACGCGACTTCAGAGCGAGCGATGGGTTTTTGTCTATTCAATAATGTAGCGGTGGCCGCTCGATACGCCCAAAACCATTATCCGGAAATTGAGCGCGTCGCGATTGTTGATTGGGATGTGCATCACGGGAATGGAACACAGGGCGTTTTTTATGACGACCCCAGCGTGTTCTTTTTTTCCACGCATCAATATCCGTGGTATCCCGGCACTGGTACGCGAGGGGAAAATGGAGTGGGTCGCGGAGCCGGATACACGTTGAATGTCCCCTTGCGTGCAAAGACGGCGGCAAGTGAACAGAAGCGGACGTTTGATGCTGCTCTTGGTGACATAAACAGTAGATTCCAACCGGACCTGATAATCATCTCGGCAGGCTTTGATTCACATAATGGCGATCCCCTGGGCCAGTTGCTCCTCGAGGATGAAGACTTTGTCGCGCTCACCCGCACTGTTAAGGACTGGGCTCGGGCGACCTGCAAGGGGCGAATCGTGTCGTGTCTCGAAGGTGGATATAACCTGCAAACACTCGGGGAAACAGTCAGGGCCCACGTGGGCGAGCTCCAAATGGGCTAGCCGCAAACCTTCCTTACCGAACCGTTCCAGTAAAATATTTGAACCCAAGGTTACGGTGGAGTAAACTCAGCCCCACTTAAACCGTTTCGGACGCGAGCCGCCGTAGGCAGGATCAGAGCGCTAACGCTCTTTCTTATACTCTCGGACAACAGCCAATGGAAACGGATTGACTACTCGCTTGCGCCCCGAAGAGCAAAGAGGGTGGGACACCTCAGTCCCCCTCGTGGGAGAATCAGCGATATGCCAGACATCGAGATCACTTGCGCGGAATGTGGAAATACATTTCCGTTTACCGAACGCGAACAGGAGTACTATCACGAACGAAACTTAACCCATCCGAAACGCTGCAAGCCATGTCGGGATGCGCGCCGTTCTAACTTTGGAGGTCCCAAAGGAGCGGGTGGCGAGCGCCAAAGATTTGAAATCACATGTGATCAGTGTGGCAAGAACGACACTGTACCGTTCAAGCCTTCGACGGGCAGACCCGTGCTTTGCGGTGATTGTTTTAGTGCAAATCGCGCCGCTCAGCCGAGAACCTAATATCGTCTTTTAACTGAGTTGCTATTAAATGCAGCGTCCTGGTCACGGTGAGCTGAAACACAAGCGTGTCCATGAGCGCGTTGGTCCGTCTTCAACTCAACTAAACAACCGGGGCAGTGCTAATTTTCATTAATGAACTCACCCGGGAACCGCGTCTCGCATCTTGGCCGTTAACGAGGCAGTTGGCTGCCGGACAAGATTTCCGGAATTGATTATGAGTTACGAAACTATTGATCTCCAGATGCGTGGCATTGTAGGTATTGTCACGCTCAATCGGCCGGATTCGTTGAACGCACTGACTACTCAGGTTGGTCAGGAGTTTCTGGCGGCCGTTGCCGAAGCGCGAGGTGATGGGGCGCGCGCGATCATCGTCACGGGAGCGGGACGGGCATTTTGCGCTGGCGGCGATCTGCGCGAGATGCGGAAGATGGCCGAACAGGAAGGGAAAGTTGAAGCCTTTTTTGACGAACCTTTACGGTTACTAAATGACTGCATTCTCCTGATTCGCAAGTCACCATTGCCTTTTATCGCCGCTGTCAATGGTGCCGCCTCAGGCGGAGGCTGCAACCTTGCGCTGGCTTGCGATCTGGTCGTGGCTGCGGAAAGCGCGCGATTCAACCAGGCCTTTATCAAGATTGGACTTGTTCCCGATTGTGGAGGGACCTTCATCCTGCCCCGCCTGGTAGGTTGGAAACGCGCCACCGAACTGATGATCACAGGCGATGTAATCAGCGCCGGCCAGGCGCTGGAAATGGGAATGATCAACGCCGTGGTTCCGGACGCTGAGTTACATTCGCATGCGTTGGCTGTGGCGGACAAACTCGCCCAGGCACCCACCGCCGCAATTGGACGGATTAAGGAGTTGCTGGAGTTAAGTGCTACTACTGATTATGCTGGACAACTAGAACTTGAAAGGAAAGCGCAGATTCAGTCAGGACAAACAAAGGATTTTCGAGAAGGCGTCGCAGCCTTTCTGGAGAAGAGGCCGCCGAAGTTTGTGGGCGAATAGATTCTCAAAAGAAACAAAGGTTGCGAGCCGCCGGTAACACTGGCGGCTCATTTTTTTAGTTCTCAGTTCTTAGTCCTGAGTCCTGAGTCCTGAGTCCTGAGTCCTGAGTCCTGAGTAAGAGGACGATGTGCGGCACACCAACTCGGACCACAACGGAACTCACGCTTAGTAATCAGCGCTCTTACTCAGGACTCAGGACTCAGGACTCAGAACTGAGACCTCAGACTCAGGACTCAGAACTAAACCGATGGATTCTTTAACCTACCTCCAGCTCCTGCGCACCAATCGCTCCTTCAGACGATTGTGGTGGGGGCAGGTTATCTCCGAGCTCGGCAACTGGTTTAACTTCATTGCCGGACTGGGATTGGTCCGCCTCGTGTCGAAGGGAGGCGCCGCTGCCACCACTTTCATGCTGCTCGCCAGACTGATCCCATTTACTTTGTTTGCTCCGTTGGCTGGAGCATTTGTCGATCGCTGGTCGCGCCGGAAGGTAATGATTGTCAGTGACCTTGCGCGCGTCGTTGTGGCGCTCGGCTTCCTCCTGGTCCAGAGTGCCGATGATTTATGGATTGCCTATTTATGCACCGCGTTGCTCTCGATCTTCCATGCTTTCTTTGAAGCCGCTAAGAACGCCGCTGTTCCAAACATCACGGGCGAGCGCGATTTGTTAGCAGGCAATGCCCTGATGTATTCCTCGCGATTTCTGTTGATGTCTTTCGGCGCCGGTCTGGGAGGTTGGACCGCCGCGACAGTGGGCTACAAGGCTGCTTTCGTAGTAAACGCTGTTTCTTTCCTGGGCTCGGCTCTTTCCGTTTGGCTTATTCCGGAACAGGAGACGAAACAGCTTGGCCTGGAAAAGGAGGCCGGTGTTCAAGCGGACCTACTCGCTTCGGTGGAATTGGCTCAAACGAAAACAGGCAAGCAAAGTTATTGGTCAGACATACGAGAGGGTTGGTCATACATCGTTAGCCACGCGCCGGTAGGGACTATCCTTCTTATCAACGTCGTATGGGCCACCGGAGGCGGGGCGATTAATCTGGTTTCTGATCGCCTCGGCGGTATCGTGTTTGCCGGCGAGGGGGGAATTAGTGGGGACTCCGCAGTCGCATTTCTTTACTTCGCGGCCGGGCTCGGACTCTTCATAGGGATGATGATCGCCCGTCGAGTTGGTTCTTATTTCGAGGATCAAGGACGGACGGTCGCTTTCATTGGTTGGGGACTGGTGGTGCAGGGCCTGCTGTTTGCACTTATCGGAGTAATGCCCACTCTCTGGTTAGCCTGTTTGTTCCTGTTCCTGAGCAGGATCTTGCTGGGAGCGGAGTTTGCCGTTCAGGAGACGCTATTAATGCGTTTAGTCCCTGATAAGTTGCGTGGGCGCGTGGGAACCACCGATCGCGCGACTGAACTTTTAATATGGAGCTTGTCGACCGCCATGGCAGGTTGGTCGCTACGCCTAATCACGCCCAGGACACTGACAGTTGCATGTGGCCTGCTCTCAGGTACAGCGGGCGTAGTTTGGCTGACGCTATTTGTGACCCAAAAAGTAAGACTGCCGCGTAGGTTGAATCAAAAAAGGTCGAGGTAGGACTAATTATTCGGGAGTTCTGTCAAAGCCATCAGGATGGTTTCCTATTGGCCAAAAAAAGAGTGAGGCAATCAGCCTCACTCTTCCTGTACGAACCAGTTGGTTGACGACCGACTAAGCATCAGCTCGCGAATGAATCAGACGGCGAATCCGATCGGCAAACAGCACGTCGATTTTGCGGGGTTCGATCAGAGCAGTCACTTCGCCTGCGCCCCAAATGGGATGACTCATGGTTTGGCCGGCTCGATATGTACGCGTTCGGTCGTACGGCTCGCTATTCACAGACTTTGACCGGCCACGCGTGAGCTTTGCGCCGTTGGAGAACGAGCCCCTCGTTCCGCACTTAGGGCAGGTTACTCGTGAAATCAAGCCTCTCTTGGTTATCGAAGCCACTACGTGCCCGCGTTCTTCCTGACAAATCGCGCACAACTTTTCGACCCTGTCACCGATGGCATAAGTCTGTTTTTCAATAGCCTGCTTACCGGTGGTTTCTGCTTTAACAGTCTGCTTTTCCATAAATCCCTTTCTAGTAAATCGTAAATGGTAAATGGTTAAGAAGCTTCACCTAATTACTATCATCGTAAATTGTTTGGTTGGCGTGAACGGGGAATGTTTTTGGTGCTCCTATTTACTGTTTACCATTCACGATTTACCAACTGCCTACCAACGAGGATTGCGATCACGTCCGCCGCCCCCTCCGCCGCCACGGTTGCCGCCAAAGCCGCCTCGTCCTCCACCTCCGCCTCGATTGCCACGATCTTCGCGGGGCCTGGCTTCATTGACCGTCAAGTTGCGACCATTTAAATCAGTCCCATTGAATTGTTGAATTGCCTTCTCGCCGTCCTCCTTGGAAGCCATCTCCACGAAACCGAAGCCACGTGAGCGTCCAGTGTCCCGATCCTCCACGACCGAAGCTGATTCTACCGTTCCAGCCTGGGCGAAAAGCTGCTGCAGCTCTTCGCTCGAGGTTTGAAACGAGAGATTCCCCACGTAGAGTTTCATAGCCATAACTGTGGTTTTCCTTGCTCGTGGAGCCTGAAGAGAAGCTTCGAATCAAAGGTGGCTTCGGTGTAACGGCAGCAGCGAAGGCTGTGTTCGGGGCGCCCGCAGGCAGCTTCTCCAACTTTCATGGCCCGCTCTCGTACCATTTGACGCCGAAACCATTACAAAGGCGTGGCGCATCACAGGTGATGCAGGAGAGAAGGAATTCGACTGTAATAATGCACGATCTTCCGCGCTGTGGCAAGTTGAAGGCCACCCGTGGGCCATCGGCTTATCGATGAAACCCCTTCAGGAATTCTGGTTACATAAGTATTACAACTACTACGCTTACTAGTTGTTACGATGAGGTTGTCAGTGAGCATCTAAACATGCGACTGAATACTTTCCTACGGAGTCTTGATGAGCACAAAAACCACCAATCTTAATACGCGTGGCCGGATTAATTGGAACACCACTATCTTCATGATCATCTTTCACGTTGGCGCCCTGGCGTCACTCTTTATGCTTACCAGACTCAGCTGGACGGCACTGCCTATAGTCTTGTTTTTGTGGTGGGTGTCGGGAAGTTTGGGGATCGGGATGGGTTTTCACCGATTACTTACCCATCGCGGCTTCAAGACACCAAAATTGGTAGAGTACTTTCTGACGTTCTGCGGCCTGTTTGCCCTCGAAGGTGGCGCCATTAATTGGGTAGTCACACATCGCATACACCATGCGCACACCGACGAGTCGGGTGATCCACACACGCCTCGGGACGGACGCTGGTGGGCGCATATGGGTTGGATTCTACGCGGCACTTCGCAACAACACGAAACCAGCGTAATGCAGCGATATGCTCCTGACCTGATGAAGGATCCGGTGCACATTTGGCTAAACCGGCTCTATTTCGTTCCTCTGATTCTCCTTGGATTTGTTCTCCTGGCTGTTGGTGGCTGGCCCCTGTTGTTTGTGGCGACATTTCTCAGAGTTACTATCGGATTGCATTTCACCTGGCTGGTTAATTCGGCCACGCATTTGTGGGGAACCCGGCGTTTCGAAACGAAGGATGATTCGACTAATAGTTGGTGGGTTGCACTACTTTCTTTTGGCGAAGGCTGGCACAACAATCACCACGCGCATCCCCGAGCTGCGAAGCACGGGTTGACCTGGTACGAAATTGATTTCAACTGGTACGGCATCTGGACGCTGCAACAGTTTGGCCTGGCAAAAGACCTCCGGTTCATCAGCAAGGAGCAGATAGCCGCCGCCGCTGCCGAAAGCTCACAGTTGAGGGAGTTGAAGCAAGCCGCATAAAGAAGGCAGAAGGCAGATCAGGAATAGGACCCATGTGTCATATGGGTCCTATTTTCTTTTCCGCCTACCGCCCAACGCCCACTGCCTTCTGCTTTCTGGCCACCGGCCTTACAATCGATCCATGGCAGTCGGCCGCCACAAATCTATCGCTTTTTTCATCACCCTGGGCGCTTGCCTGGTCGCGATCGCAGTGGCCCTCAACGTCGGCTGGATACTGCTCAATTGGCGGGAAGTTGCGCTGCTGGTTTTTGGAATCATATTTTTCCTGCTGATTATTACCGGCCTGATTCTCAATACTACCTTCTTGATACGCGAGATACGGCGCAACGAGCAACACGATGCTTTCATAAATGCCGTAACGCATGAGTTGAAGACACCGCTCGCCTCCATCCGTCTTTACCTTCAGACCTTGAAAAAGCGCGATATCGACGAAAATAAGCGGCAAGAGTTTTATGACATCATGCTGGCAGATAACGACAGACTGCTGCAAACGGTCGAACAAGTGTTGCTCGCAGGACGATCGGGCCAGCGTCGCAGAAAGATCAACCTAAGAAAGATTGATGTTGGCGAACTAGTCCGCGAGTGCGTTGATCTGACGCGGCTGCGCCACAATCTGAAGCCCGAATCAGTTAGTTTTGTTGAATCAATCAACGGAGATCGTCCGCGGGTGGCCGCTGACGCCGACGAATTGCGCGCGGCTCTCTCCAACCTGCTTGATAACGCCGTCAAATACTCAGTTGATACTGTTCATGTGTCGGTCGAAGTAGCAGCGCTGGATGGAAAAAGAATTGCAGTTCGGATAACTGATAAGGGGATCGGAATCCCGGCCGCTCAACTGAAGCGCATCTTTAAGCGGTTTTATCGAGTGCCCGGGCGCGTGATGGCGCGGATCAAGGGAACGGGCCTCGGTCTGTTCATTGTTAGCTCAGTGGTCGAGAAACATGGGGGGCGAGTGTTTGCCGAAAGCGCCGGTCCGGGTCAGGGCAGCACGTTCACGATTCAACTTCCCCGAGTGTGATCAGATTCGTTTAGAGGTGGTCCCGGTGCGCCGTCGCTGGAAGCTGCCCTGCAGGTGAAAAACTTCAACGCGATGACCGCTGTGCTTGTAGTCGAAGACGAACAGCATCTTGCTGATGGGTTGCGCTTCAACCTGGAAGCTGAGGGCTACACGGTGAAGACCGTCAGCGACGGTGAAGCGGCCCTGGCCCTGCTGGTGGACGAGCACGAACCCTACGATGCACTGGTTCTCGATGTGATGTTGCCTGGCAAGGACGGCTTCGCGGTGGCTTCCGAACTTCGCGCGTCAGGCCATTTCGTCCCCGTCCTGATGCTCACTGCCCGCGGGCGTCCGGAAGATGTGCTGCGCGGCTTCGAGTCCGGCGCTGACGATTATCTGCCCAAGCCTTTCGAGCTCTCGGTTTTGCTGGCCCGCCTGCACGCGTTACTTCGCCGTCGCGAATGGTTTCATCGTGACCAGACTAAAACAGCCGACAAAGCGACAGAGTTGGCAACTCCAATCGACGATGGTCCTGAGCAGTTTCAATTTGGCGGACGGGTCATCGATTTTGCGAACCTCGAACTGCGCACTTCTGAACAAACGATTCGATTGACTTTGATGGAGGCGCAACTCTTGCGCTACCTGGTCAAGCACGAAGACAAGGTAGTTTCGCGTAAGGCGATTCTCGAGGAGGTTTGGGGACTGAACGAGGATACCGATACGCGCGCCATCGATAATTTCATTGTCAGGTTACGAAAGTACATCGAAGAAGACCCCACTAAGCCCGGGCACCTGTTGACTGTCAGGGGAGTTGGTTACCGTTTCGTAGCCGCTAGCCGGCCGCGGTAATAATCGAAGCGCGCACTCCCAGTAGATCTGAGAAGTCTTTGGAGTAGATCGCATCCACTTTGCGAACCCGGCTGATGGTCTCGACCAGTTCGTCGTTGGAGATGAAGCCATTTTCAATATGGGCGATGGCCCAGGCAGGGATGTGGGCGGCGGTGTGCAACAGATCCTCCACGAACCATAAATACTGCTGCTTACTTTGAACTCGTGAGCCCAGTCTTCCGGCGCGGGCTTTCTCAGCATCATTCCAGAAATCATTACTACCCTGCAGCCATTCCTCCCGCCAGCCGAGCACCGTGTTTTGCATTAGTTGCGGTTGGACGGGCATCGGCAGCCGTAACAAGAGCAGTTCGCTGTTTACGCGTTCCGCCACAAAGACACGAGCCTCCTGATTTGAAGCTTTGCTGCGCAGTGAGTTGTCGTGAGGATAGGGCAGCAGTTCCACTAACTGCTTGAAAACCCGCGATAACGATAAAGGCTCCCGCAGATGCCGCGTGTCTTCGTCGAAAGAAAGAACGTAATCGCCGACTAACATTCCCAGCGTTAACGCGAGGGCTCGCTTGTAAGGATTGACCAGCCGCTCTGAATTGAAACGTACGGTGTCAAACCACCAGGCATCCGTCTCGTTGAACCAATTCAAGAGAGTAGGATTGTCCAGTCGGTCGCGCGGCACGTAGGCATCCTCAAGTATTGAATCAAGCTCTTCTGCGTTGAGCCGATCAGAATTGTTTTCCACCAGAGCGGTGGCTTTTGTAAACGCCCAAATCATCGGGTCATTCGCCGCCACCCGCACTTTCGACCGCTTCAACTGAACACAGAGGTCGGGCTCGCCGGTAAAGGGAAGGGCAATTGAGGCAAACTTGAAACGTTTGAGGACGCTCAACTCAAACGCCAACCAGCCATTTGGAAAAGTCGCCGAGGCAATAAAACCCATTATCTAGTTTCCGTCCGTTACCTTCAGCGTTGTCAACGCGTAAATGATGAAAAAAGATTAAACCCATCGTCGGTCGGGGGTTCCTCCACTTGTTCGTCAGCTTTTGCAAAAGATCGCAATGCATCGAGATGGTCTAGTGAAAGAAACGCAGTCACCACGGCGGGATCGAATTCTATCGCAGCGCGCTCAATAAGGTGTTCCCGCGCTTTCTGTTCGCTCATCGCGGGGCGAAAAGGCCGGGCATCGGTAAGGGCCGCATACGAATCAGCCAGGCGAAGTATTCGGGCGGCTAGCGGAATCTCGTTCTGCCGCAAAGCGTCGGGATAACCACAACCATTCCACCATTCATGATGCCAGCGCACCAGCAACTGGACGGGGCGCCCGGCACTGACTCGGGCAGCTTCCTGTTCCCCGATTACGGGGTGCCTGGCCAGGTCAAGTCGCTCTTCGTGCGTCAGGGAACCTGCCCGCCGGATATACTCCCGTTCCATCGCTACCTCGCCAAGATCGTGCATGTAGGCCGCCAGCCGCAACAGCCTCCGATCCTGAGGCGCCATGTGAAAGGTTTGGGCAATCTCATCGGCTATCGCCGCGATGCGAGCGGCATGGGGATTAGGATACTGTTCAAAGCGATCCGAGGCTGACGCCAGTTGCAGATAAGCTTCAGCTGCCGCGCGATCCTTTTCAGTTTCCATAGAGAGTGCTGACATAACGATTATGAGAACCAATCAATAACGCTGTTCTGTCCGGCGTTGGGCGAAGAGTCAGGCTGCCGGCGCTTTGTTATCGACTCTTGGCGGCATCTTCAATCTTTCGCAAAAGCGATAGCGCGCCAGTGTTTTTCGCATCCAGCGCCAAGGCGCGATCCAACTCCGTTTGCGCACGGCGGTGAAACTTTAGATCAAAATAAAGCTCTGCCAACATTATCCGGTAGCTTGCGTTCCCCGGATCGAGCGCCACGGCGGCCTGCAACTCGTTTTCGGCAAGTCTACGTGTTTTTTCGGTGGCGGCAAGCGCCCGGCCATAGTAAGCGCGATACTTCGCCTCCTGCGGCGCAAGACGCGAAGCCATAGATAGGTGGGCTACCGCTGATGTAATACGGCCTTCCTTCAAGGCCAAAACCCCTTCGCTAAAACTATTCTCAGGCTGCGCCACCTGAGGCGAACCGACATCTAGATCGCGATCATTGACTGGTGCAGAAGGGGTCGCGCTCGGCGTAGAAGCCCGGAAGGCTTGGGACCGGCGCAACGAAGAGTCGTAAGTCGAGCGTGCCTTCGGATCGGTCAAGGTTTCGTAAGCCTGGGTAATGCGCGCAAAAGCCGAACCCAGCTGCGAATGGAGCGTCGTCCCGGATCTCACGTGGAATCTGTCAGGATGATAGCGGCGGGCCAGCGCGTAGTAGGCACCCTTAATCTCCGCAGGCTCGGCGGTTAACGGAAGTTCCAGGATCTGATAGTAATTCGTCGCCTGTTTCAGCCGGTCTAAAAAGGGCTGCAGGTTGGTCTCTTCGTCAACAGAATCCCAGTCACCGCCAGTCGCAGATGCCGCAGAGGTTGGTGGTGAAGCACCAACGGCCACTGGAGTCTTGCCGGAAGCAGCGGATTCAGTTCGAAAAGCATTTTGCCAGTGCTCACGCGTTACAAAACCGCTGAGGGTGAGTCCGTACAGGATACGATATGCGTCGAGCTCCCTCAGGCCACTGAGCGCGACCAGCTCTTCCACTTTTGTAGGTTTATCAAGCCGGGAAAGCATGAAACTCTCGCTCGGCAGAAAATTGCTTGGACTCGAGGCGTTAGCGGCGCGTAAGAACGTTTCGCCAGGATTTCTGAACCGCAGGGAGACAAACTTGAGTGGGAGCCGGTGAGCCGCCTCCCTCAGTAGATTGGTGGTGTCAATCCTGATCCGCACTGGATCGCCAAGACGTGCCCGGTCGTTAAAGTCCCAGGTTCCTTCGGACCACAACAACGCCACGCGCAGAATGTCGTTGACCAAAGTTGCCAGGACTGAATTAATGTCTTCTTCCCGGAGTAAACCTTTGCTACGAAGCGCTGCAGCCAGGCCGAGGTCGGACTGAGCATTTTGCAAACTGGCGAGCTCGTTTTCGGCAATCAGGTCGCGCTTAGTGAGGTACTCGCGCAAACGCAGAGATCGCACGTTGGAAGCGGCAAATACGGGCTGGCCGCTCTCGAAGTAGACGGCTGCCTGGGCTCGCTCGTGCTCAATTCGCAGAGTGCCGGAGAAACCCTTTGCAGCTATCTCGCGAATGAGTTCTGCCAGTGGTTGATCGGAGAGTTTCCCATTCATACTAACCGAATAATCCTGCCCTTACGCGTTTCAACGATCCCATCAGTAATAGCATGATAGCGCACGATTTAGTTAAAAAAGAAGCAAGGCTTTGACACTCGAATGAGGCAGTCTTATATTGAAGTTACCGAACCAAACAATCCCAGGTGAGACGGGGGCTGGTTAGCTTCATCATCCCAACGATCCATCAACTCTCATGAGTGAGAGGCATTACGTGCGAGGGCAGCGAACAATATGGAGCCGGGTGTAGAGCAGGTTGAAGATGAACGCGTCGCCGGACTGATCGAACAGTTGAGGCAACGAACAATTGAGCTTGAAGAGGCCAATTGCGAGCTCAGACATGTTTCTCACTATCGTTCGCTCTTTCTGGCTCGGATGTCGCACGAATTGCGTACGCCTTTGACCTCGATAATGGGCTTTACTGAAATTCTGCTGGATCAGGAAAAGTTGACTGAGCCACAGCGACGCTTCTGTCAGAAGATTCAAAACTCGGGAATGCAACTGTTAACCAGTCTCAATCAGCTTGTTGATTTATCGCGGCTTGAGGTGGGAGCAGGTGAGCTTGTGCTCCAGGAGTTTTCGTTGCCAGACACGCTGCGTGAAGCTTGCGCTGCCCTGGAACGTTCGGCGCAAAAGCAGGAAATCAGCATTGAGTGTGATCTGGCGCCGGAACTAACTTCTATTGTTTCCGATAAGGGGCGGTTGCGACAGATTCTTTACACCTTCCTGGCGTGGGCAGTGAGTCGAAGTAAAGCTGGCCAACGTGTCAAAACTTTCGTCGAGATAACTGGACCATGTCTGAGAGTTCAGATAGATGATGAGGGAGACGCGGTTAAAGATCTTCAGCGTGTTTTTGATCCTGAGGATACGCCCCGTGCCGGCAGAACCGACCTAAACGAGCTCGGCATAGTCATTGGCCGCCGGTTAATCGAGGTAATGAAGGGTACGGTAACTCTTCAGAATCGGGAGTCCGGTGGGCTGCGAACGTTGATTGAGATCCCGGCGGGGCAGCCCAGAACATAGTTGGTGAGAAGCGCATGTGCGGAGGAGAAAAGTCGACAGAGATTTTCCATTGCTCATTTGACATTTCTCATTGGTCATTGCAATGAAGTCAGTACCACCTCGCGGTAGCGGGTGGGTCCCGGATGCAGAAGCTATCAATCCAACGGTTTAATTTGGGCCCCAAAGATGTCTCGGTGGCAACGAACCCACCCGCTACCGCGAGGTGGTACTGACCTCATTACACACTGATTTTTGTTTGCGATGACCAATGAGAAATGTCAAATGAAAAATGGAAAATCTCCTTATTGGCTGGCTCGGTCAAAGTAATTTAACCCTAATGATTGGTAGGTTGATCCCCCACAATAATGGAAAGCATAGTAATCCGCGAATGCACTTCAATTTCTGAGTTTGACTCTTGTACCCGGTTGCAACGGGAAGTTTTTGGGCTCCCTGATCTTGAGATTTCACCGCGACGACACCTAATTGTCTCGCGGCAGGCGGGCGGATGGACACTCGGTGCTTTCGTTCCCGAAGGGGATGCGGAGCGGCTGGTTGGTTTTGTTCATCATCTCGCAGCTGTGAAGGGCAATGAGATATTTGGTTATTCCCACATGATGGCGGTTGCCCATGATCAGCAAAATAAAGGCGTCGGAGCCCGCCTAAAATGGAGCCAGCGAAAACGGGCGGTAGAGGAGGGGAGAAGTTTTATTAAGTGGACCTGGGATCCGATGCAGGCCCGCAATGCGCACTTCAATTTGAACCGCCTCGGCGTTACGGTTTCCAGCTACGCTGAAAATTTTTACGGAACTGATTATGCGACCAGTCCGGCCCTTAATGACGCGCAGGTGGAGACGGACACTCGCGCGGCAGACCCGGGAATCGACAGTGACCGCCTGTTTGCAAACTGGCAACTTCAAGCTCGACGAGTGATTGATCTAGCCAGAGGCTCCGAGGCTGGAGTGATAGCCAATCCCGATGCTGCGATCGAGATTCCGTCAGAATGGTCTAAACTGATCAAACAGAATCCGGCAGAAGCAAAGCTGCAGCAATTGCGTGTGCGTCAGGAGTTTCAGACAGCGTTTGCTGCACGGCTGGTGTGCGCTGGGTTTGAGCGTTCACCCGACCGGCCACGTTATTTGCTCTACAAAGAGCAGACGCTTCAGTCGTTCTAAGAAACAGAAAACAAGGTCGATCCACTAAATCACACGAATGAACACCAAGTGATTTTTTAGTGGTATTGGGTTTCGTGTTGTTTCGTGTGATTTAGTGGATCGTTCTTTCGTCTAACGACACGAAGAGACGCCTAAAAAAACTAGATTAGGACGTTTGCCAAACGTTGATATGACTTTCTCCCGTTACGACAAATACGTTGATCGCCATGCTCGCAATTTTGTGGAGCAACTGCAGACGCTTTGCCGGATGCCCTCCGTAGCCGCGCGCGGTACGGGGATGCGGGCCATTGCGGAAACCGTCGAGCAGGTGATGCAGCGCGTTGGATTTGGCACTCGTTCGTTTCGGTTCGGCACTGGATATCCGATCATCTACGGCGAAAGCGGCGCCGGCTCGCAAAACTTCGTGGTCTATGGTCACTACGATGTGCAGCCGGTGGGGCACTTAAGCGATTGGTCAGTCGGGCCATTTGCAGCCTCGATTGTCGATGGCAAGCTCTACGCTCGCGGTGCCGCCAACAGTAAGGGCGATCTGGCGGCACGGATAGCAGCGGTCGAAGCCTATCAAAAAACATTTGGCAAGCTGCCTGTTTCGCTACGGTTCTTCATCGACGGTGAGGATGGGTTGGGAAGTCCGAGTCTATATCGCTTTGCCGCTGAAAACCCGGAAATGCTGGCGGCGGAAGGATGTATCTGGGATGAAGGCTACAAAGACACCAAAGAGCGCCCGGTAATCAGTCTCGGCTTCAAAGGCATAACGTTTGTGGAATTGAGGGCACATGGAGCCCGCTCCGATCTTCATTCCAAGTGGGGCGCAATTGTGCCGAATCCGGCGTGGCGACTGGTTCAGGCGCTCGCGACCATCACCTCGCCAAAAGGTGTGATCACAATTGATGGCTTCTCGTCGAAGATTGCTCCCATCAGTAGCGAAGACTCAGAAGCATTGAAAGCTATCGAGCTGGATGAGGTTGGTTTGAAAAAGGAGTTTCGCATCGGTGGATGGATTCGCTCGATGAAAGGTCCGGCGCTGGTGAAGGAACACATATTCGGTCCAACCTGCACAATTTGTGGCATTCAAACCGGACACACTGAAGCCGGAGTTAAGACAGTACTTCCTAGTACCGCGATGGCCCGTCTTGATTTTCGTTTAGTCCCGGACCTGACTCCACAAATCGTCCTGGAGCTTTTGCGGCAGCATCTGGACGTTCGCGGCTTTAAAGACATTGAGATTATTGAACTGGGGAGCGCTCCCCTGGCGAAATCATCTTCGGCTTCCGCAGTTGCTCGCGCGGTGATTGGCTCCGCCGCGGAAGTCTATGGTGTAGCGCCGCTGGTTTACCCGATGGATCCGTCCAGCGGTCCGGTAGGAGCGGTTTGCGGAGCTTCAACACCGGCAACGCCCGTTGCGTCTTTCGGCATCAGTTACGCCGGTTCGAATCCCCATGGTCCGGACGAGAATATTCGAATCGACGACTTTCTTCAGAGTATCAAGTTTATCGGGCGGATTATCTATAAACTAGGTGAGCATAAGCCTGTTGAGGCCAAGGCGAAGACGGCCCTGATGAAGATTAGCGGAATCCGTGAGGGGCGTTCGACCGTGTCGCGGGCCTGAGGTCGGCAAGGAAGAGCGGGGGCAATCGAAAACCATCAGGAGAAGAAGGTTTGGCCAGAGCGCAATCAGGCGAAGCAGTAGGCGAACAGATTGAGAAGCTGAGAGACGAGATTCGCCACCACGAAGATCTCTACTACGTCCAGGACAATCCGACGATCTCAGACGTCGAATACGACGCCCTGTTGGAGAAACTCAATAAGCTCGAACTGAAACATCCCGAGTTCATCACCACTGACAGTCCCACTCAACGCGTTGGGGGAAGACCTGCCGAGGGTTTTGCCGAAGTAGTTCACCGCCGGCCGATGCTCTCGCTCGACAATAGTTACAACATCGATGAGTTGCGGGCATTTGACCAGCGTTGCCAGCGCCTGGCCGAAGGGCGTCCGCTTGAATACGTAGCGGAGCTGAAGATAGATGGCCTGTCTTTGTCACTTCATTATGAGGGTCAGGTTCTGGTCCGCGGCGTCACGCGTGGTGATGGACGCATCGGGGAGGATGTCACTCAAAATGCACGGACGATTCGGAGCATTCCGCTGAAGCTGCGGACACGCCGATCGTCCAAAATCTCAGATCTGAAATCTAAGATCTCAAAGTCTAAAGCCAAATCTGAGATCTCAGATCTGAGATCTCAGATGTCTGACCTCGAAGTCCGCGGTGAGGCTTTCATTCCGCGAAAAGTGTTCGAACGCACCAACGCTGAGCGCGAAGAACAGGGCGAGTCTCGTTTCGCCAACCCGCGCAACGCTGCCGCCGGAACCATCAGGCAACTCGATTCTCGAATCGTGGCCACTCGCAAGCTGGACATGTTTGCCTACGACCTGCTCGCGGGAGAACGAAAACCATTTTCAACTCATTGGGAAGCCCTCAACTGGATGGAGCAGGCTGGATTCCGGGTGAACCCAAACCGTAAGCTCTGCGGTTCAATCGACGAGGTAATTGAGTTTGCCAATCAGATGGAAGCCCGGCGCGACGACCTGGACTACGAAATCGATGGCCTGGTCGTTAAAGTAAACTCCACGGCGCTTCAGGATGAATTTGGTACCACGAACAAGGCTCCGCGGTGGGCCATCGCATACAAATATGCCGCGCGGCAGGCTACCACTCAGGTGCTGTCAATCGTGGTTCAGGTGGGCCGGACCGGAGCGTTGACCCCGGTGGCAAACCTCGAACCGGTGAGTCTGGCAGGCACCACGGTGTCGCGCGCAACTTTACACAACCCTGACGAGGTCAAGCGCCTCGGTATCCGGATTGGCGATTGGGTCCTGATTGAAAAGGGTGGCGATGTCATACCCAAGGTACTCAAAGTCGTCGAAGATAGACGGACGGGCGAGGAGACGCCCTTTCGGATGCCAAAGAAGTGTCCGGTGTGTGGTGGAGAGATTTCGAAACCCGAAGGGGAGGTAGTTTCGCGATGTATCGCGGCGGATTGTCCGGCGCAACTCGAAGGACGGCTCTTGCACTTTGCATCTCGTTGCGCGATGCGAATCGAAGGTTTGGGGGAGTCGTTGGTTCATCAGTTTG
>Ga0190274_10000368_pt1 | contig 27742 bp, 26 predicted proteins | sample Popmic531T_FD_133002 | JGI IMG/M metagenome (GOLD analysis project Ga0190274, IMG submission 133002) | Populus adjacent soil microbial communities from riparian zone of Yellowstone River, Montana, USA - 531 T | ecosystem: Environmental > Terrestrial > Soil > Riparian zone | place: USA: Montana... | reverse complement strand
GCGACATCTCAGCTGCACAGGTCAAAGAGCTCCGCGAACGAACGGGCGCGGGCATGATGGACTGCAAGAAGGCGCTGGTCGAGACCGGCGGCGATATGGAGAAGGCCGTCGAGCTCCTGCGCCAGAAGGGCCTCGCCTCGGCGGCCAAGCGCGCCGGCCGCTCGGCGAACCAGGGACTGATCGAGGCCTACATCCACTTCAATAACACCGTGGGGGTCCTCGTCGAGGTCAACTGCGAGACCGACTTCGTTGCCAACACCGACGAGTTCAAGGCGCTCGCGAAGGACATCGCGCTGCACATCGCCAGCCCCGCCGCGCCGCGCTTCGTCAGCCGCGAGGAGGTCTCGCAGGACGAGATCGACCACGAGAGCCAGATCTTCGCCAAGCAGGCGCAGGAATCGGGCAAGCCCGAGAACGTGGTCGACAAGATCGTCGAAGGCAAGATCAACAGCTACTTCAAGGAGATCGTGCTGCTCGACCAGCCGTTCGTGAAGGACGACAGCAAGACCGTGCAGCAGCTGCTCGACGAGACCTCCGCGCGCGTAGGTGAGAAGGTTGCGGTGAAGCGGTTCGTCCGGTACAAGCTCGGCGAAGACACCGAGTAGGCACGAAGAGCGAGGTCCGAGGGGGGACCGAGGAGCCTATGGCCGACCAACAGCACGGGACCCGACCCCAGTACAACCGGGTCCTGTTGAAGCTCTCCGGAGAGGCCTTCGCTCCCGCCGACGCCGAAAGCGGCATCAACACCGACGCCACCGCCCTCGTGGCGCGGCAACTGGCTGAGGTCGTCGACCTCGGGGTCCAGACCGCCGTCGTGGTGGGCGGCGGCAACATCTGGCGCGGCCGCCAGGCACCGGGCATCGAGCGCAACCGCGCCGACTACATGGGCATGCTCGCGACGGTCATGAACGCGTTGGCGCTGCAGGATGCCCTGGAGAAGATCCACGTCACCACGCGGGTGCAGACGGCGATCTCCATGTCCCAGCTGGCGGAACCGTTCACGCCACTGCGCGCTCGCCGGCACCTGGAGAAGGGACGGGTCGTCATCTTCGCCGCCGGGTTGGGGGTGCCGTTCTTCTCCACCGACACGTGTGCGGCCCAGCGCGCCCTCGAGATCGGGGCCGAGGCCCTGCTGAAGGGCACGAAGGTCGACGGGGTCTACACCGCCGATCCACACCTGGATGCCAGCGCCACCCGGTTCGACGCCATCGAGTACGTGGAGGTCCTCAAGGAGGGCTACCAGGTGATGGACGCCACCGCCATCTCGCTGTGCATGGAGAACAAGCTGCCCATCATCGTGTTCGACCTGGGCGAAGAAGGGAACATCCGACGCGTGGTCGGCGGCGAGCCGATCGGCACGCTCGTCCACTGACAAGGAGCCCGATGACGATCGATTCCGCCCTCAAGGACGCCGACCACAAGATGGAGCAGGCGGTCTCGCACCTGAAGGAGGACCTCGCCGGCATCCGGACCGGTCGCGCATCCGCCTCGGTGTTGAACCGCGTGACCGTGGAGTACTACGGCACCCCGGTCCCGCTGAACCAGCTCGCCTCGGTCACGGTACCCGAGCCACGGCTGCTCGCGGTCACCCCCTTCGACAAGGGCGCCATCGGGGCGATCGAGAAGGCGATCCAGTCCTCCGACCTGGGGATCACCCCGTCCAACGACGGCCAGGTGATCCGTCTGGCCTTCCCGCCGCTCACCGAGGAACGGCGCAAGGACCTGGTGAAACAGCTCCATCACCGGTCAGAAGAGGGCCGGGTGGCGGTCCGCAACGTCCGGCGACATTCCAAGGAAGAGATGGAGAAGCTTGAGCGAGAGGGCGGTATCTCCCAAGATGACCTTGCGAGAGGGGAGAAGGAGCTCCAGAAGGTGACCGACCGCTTCGTGGCCGAGATCGATGAGATCCAAGGCCACAAGGAACAGGAGCTCATGGAGGTCTAGTGGCGGACGACAAGCGCGACGGCGACGATCTGTTCGAAGACCTGGACAAGTTCTTCGCGCCCATCAAGGACGTCGATTGGGACGAGCCGGCTTCGGCCGGTGCCCGCGAGACGCCCAGCGAGGAGCATGTGGCGGTCCGGGCCCCGGACCCCGCTCCGCTCGCCACCGGGTCGCCAACCCCGGAGCCCTCCGAGGACGAACCCACCGTGCTCGACGAACCCGCGCCCGTCTCGGCCTCGGCCGAGGACGACGACGATGAGGAGTGGTACGACACCACCGTCCTCGACACGATCGAAGGCATCGGCACCGACGAGCCCGACGAGGCGCCCCAGCTCGAGACCACGACCGAGGTGGTGAGCCTCGATGACCTCCAGGTCAGCGACGCGCCCATCGGCGAGACCGCCGTGGACCAGGCGGGCCTGTTCGCCTCCGACGACCCCACGGACGCGGAGCCGGGCGACGGATGGTCGCTCGTCGAGGACGACGAACAACCGGACGTCTCCGGCATCATCGGCACCGACACCCAGCCCATGTCCACGATCGAGGAGGAGGTCGTCGTGACCGCCGCGCCGTCGGACGAGGAACTCGAAGCTGCCGCCGACCACTTCGCCCCCACCGCGGACGAACCAGCGTCGGCCCTTCCCGAAGAGGAAGTCATCGTCGGCGGCGTGGTGGGGTTCGACGACGACGAGACCCCGGAGTCCTACGCAGGACCCGCGGTCGGTGGCGACCTCTTGGGTGAACTCGGCGCCGACGAAGTCGAGCAGGACATCCTGTCCGACCTCCAGCCCGAAGACGAACCCCAGACCGTGATGGTGGGTGCCGGCGGCGAGGGCCTCGGCGGCCCCAGCTGGCAGGAGCCCACCTCCGTCGAAGTGGGCGCCGATGCCGAGCGCCGGGGTTCCCCCGGAGGCGATCGTGACGTCCCCGCCGCGTTCATGACCGGCGCGATCCTCGCCGCGATCGCGTTGGTGTCGTTGCTGATCGGCAAGGGCGTGTTCGGTGTCATCGCCGGCGCCGTGGTGCTGCTGGCCCAGGGTGAGTTGTACGGCGTCATGGTGAAGCACCACCGTCAGCCGGCCACCGCCGTGGGGCTGGTGACGGGTGCGCTGATGCTCGCCGGCGCCTACTTCAAGGGCGAAGGCGCCGTGCTCGCGATGTTCGCGATGGGCGTCGTGGCCACCTTCCTGTGGTTCATGTCCAGCCCGGCGGCGACCCGGAAGGACACCGCGGTCAACATCGGGCTCACGATCCTGAACCTGGCGTGGATCCCGCTGCTGGGCAGCTATCTGTTCATCATGTTGGACGCGCCGAACGGCACCGACCTCGTCGTGGCCGTCATCGCCCTGACGTTCGTCTACGACACGGCCGCGTTCCTGTCCGGGTCGGTGTGGGGCGGACAGTTCTTCCCGCGCCCGCTGGCGCCCAGCGTCAGCCCGAAGAAGTCGATCGAAGGCGTGATCGTCGGCACCCTGGTCACGATCCTCGTGTCGGTCACCCTGGTGTCGGCGTTCGTGGACGTGTTCCAGGACATGCGGATCGAAACGCTGCTCCTCGGGCTGGTGGTGGCGGCCGCGGCGACGTTCGGCGACCTCGCGGAGTCGCTCCTGAAGCGGGACGTGGGCATCAAGGACATGAGTGGCATGCTGCCGGGTCACGGCGGGGTGCTCGACCGCATCGACTCCTTGCTGTTCGTGGCGCCGGCCACGTTCCTGTTCTTCCGGATCATCTTCACCTGAGTCGGCGGTTGCCCCGCATGGGGCGAACAGCCCGGAATCCCGCCGTTCGTGCGGCCTCGGGGTAGGCTTGCTCGCATGAAGTCCGTGACCATCCTGGGCTCCACCGGCTCGATCGGCACCCAGGCGCTCGATGTCGTGCGCCGCAACCCCGACCGCTTCAAGGTCGTGGGGCTGTCCGCGGCGGGCGCCAATCAGGAGCTGCTGGTGGGTCAGGTGCGGGAGTTCCTGCCGCCGCACGTCGCGATCGCGGACGAGCAGGCGGCCGCCGACGTGAAGGCCAAGATCGGTGCCCTCCCGGGCGTCGAGGTGATCGTCGGGCCCGACGCCGCCGAGCGGCTCGCCGGCGAGACCGAGACCGACCTGGTGCTGAACGGACTCGTCGGGTCGGCGGGGCTGGCGCCCACGCTCGCGACCCTGCAGTCGGGCAAGACCCTGGCGCTGGCCAACAAGGAGTCCCTCGTCGTCGGCGGGGAGCTCGTCACCGACCTGATCAAGGGCGAACCCGAACGCCTGCTGCCGGTCGATTCCGAGCACGCCGCGCTGGCGATGGCGCTGCGCGGCGAGCGCAGGGAGGACCTCAAGCGCGTCGTGCTCACCGGGTCCGGGGGACCGTTCCGAGGTTGGACCCGCAGCGAGCTCGCGCGCGCCAGCGTGAAGGAAGCCCTGCAGCACCCCGTGTGGTCGATGGGCCCGAAGATCACGATCGACTCCGCCACCTTGATGAACAAGGGGCTCGAGGTGATCGAAGCGCACTACCTCTTCGACCTGGAGTACTCCTCGATCCACGTGCTGATCCACCCCGAGGGCCTCGTGCACGCCATGGCCGAGTTCCGCGACGGCAGCCTGCGTGCGGAGATGGCCCAGCCCGATATGCGGCTGCCGATCCAGCTCGCCATGGCCTGGCCCGAGCGACTGTCCACCGGCGTGGAACCGGTGCCGCTCACCGAGAAGGCACTCACGTTCGAGCCGGTCGATCGCGAGGCGTTCCCCGCGGTCGACCTCGCCTACCGCGTCGGAGGACTGGGGCTCACGTTCCCGGCGGTGATGAATGCCGCGAACGAGGTGGCCGTCATGGCCTTCCTCGAGGGCAAGATCCCGCTGAACCGCATCGTCGAGCTGGTGCAGACCGTGGTCGACGAACATGAACCGGCGTCGGTGGTCTCCGTCGTGAACATCGAGCGCGCCGACACGTGGGCGCGCCAACGGACGGCAGAGATCATCGAGGATCGCTAGCGAAGGACTTCCCCCGTGACCTGGCTCCTCGGCGTCCTCATCTTCTTCCCGTTCCTCACGGTCATCATCGCGATCCACGAGGCGGGGCATTTCTTCGCTGCGCGCCACTACGGGATGAAGGTCACCGAGTACTTCGTGGGGTTCGGTCCGTGGAAGCTGTGGTCCCGCCGCAAGGGTGAGCTCGAAGTCGGCGTCAAGGCGATCTGGGCAGGCGGCTACGTGAAGATCGCCGGGATGAACCCGTACGAGGAGAACCCGCCCGAGGATGCCCCGCGCCTCTACGGCGCCAAGCCACGGTGGCAACGAGCCATCACGATCTTCGCCGGACCGGGCACCCATTTCGTGCTCGGGGCGCTGATCTTCGCGTTCACCTTCTACTTCTTCGGCAACGTGAACGACCCGACGCCGCAGATCGGCTTGGCCAAGGTCGAGACCACGATCGACGGTGAGGCGGCCCCCGCGTCCGTGGCCGGGCTGCAGGTGGGCGACATCATCGTCTCGGTGGGCGGCACGGTCGAACCCACGAGCGAACAGCTCGCCACGATCTTCACCGATCAGGCCGAGGACCGGCCGGGTGTGCCGATCGATGTCACCGTGGACCGCAACGGGGACGTGATCGTGGTGCCCGTGGCGCCGGTGATGACCACGAACGAGGAGGGCGATCCCACGGGTCGCATCGGCGTGGAGCTCCAGGTGGTCACCACCCGGATGGGCCCGCTGACGGCGATCAAGGAGGGCGTCCTCGAGGTCGGCCGCACGATCGAGGAGTCCATCCACCAGATCGGGCGGGTGTTCAGCCCGGCCGGGATCTCACGCACCTTCGGCCTGTTGTTCAACGACCAGGCGCGCGACCCCACGCGTGACTCCACCTCGGTAGTGGGCATCTCCCAGCAGGTGGGCTCGATCGGTTCCGACGGCGACTGGGCCGTGCTCTTCTACTTCTTCGGGTTCATCACGGTGTTCATCGGGCTGATCAACCTGTTGCCGCTGCCACCCTTCGACGGTGGGCACCTCGCCGTGCTGTTGATCGAGAAGATCCGCGGGGGCCGGGCGATCGACATGCGCAAGCTGATCCCGGTCTCGGCGACGGTGCTCGCGTTCTTCGTCACGTTCGTGGTCGCCACGATGATCCTGGACGTCACGAAACCCTTCGCTTTGCCCTAAACACAAGCATCGTTGCGGCGCAGGGCAACACGATTTCTCAACACCACCTGGGTCCGCCCGCCACACCGCACGACTACGATTCCCCCATGAGCGAACAGACCGTGTTGGTGGTCGACGACGAAGAAGCGATCGCGGAAGCCGTCCGCGCGAGGCTCGAGAGCGAGGGCTATCGCGTCTTCGTGGCCGAGGACGGACCCCAGGCGATCGAGCTCCACGCAGAGCATCACCCCGACCTGGTCGTGCTCGACCTGATGCTTCCGGGCATGGACGGTCTCGAGGTCTGCAAGCAGATCCAGCGCGACGGGTGGACCCCGGTCCTCATGCTGACCGCGAAGGCCGAGGAAGCCGACAAGGTGGTGGGCTTCGCGGTCGGAGCCGACGATTATCTCACCAAGCCGTTCAGCCTCCGCGAGCTCGCCTCTCGGGTGAAGGCCATCCTGCGCCGGATGGAGCGCATCCGTTCCACGCACGACGACGGCCCCCTCGACCGGGGCGGCATGGTGATCGACGCGAACCGCCGCCGAGTCATGGTCGACGGGGACGAGGTGGGCCTCACCCCGCTCGAGTTCGAGATCCTGTTGAGCCTCGCGCGCGACCCCGGCGTCGTGATGTCGCGCGACCAGCTGATGGACCGCGTGTGGGGCTACCGTGACTACGCGGGCGGACGCGTCGTCGATTCCCACGTCGCGCGGATCCGCCGCAAGCTGCATGAGGACGGCAATGAGCCACGGTTCATCCGCACCGTGCACGGCGTGGGGTACGCCTTCCAGGAAGGGTCGTGAGCGCCAGGCCGCTCGAGAAGCTGCCCACCATCCGGGGCAAGCTGGGTTCCACGATCGTCGTCGCCGTCGGCATCACCATCTTCATCTCCTACGCGCTGATCGGGTTCGCGCTGCGGAACTCGCCGCGCGACTCCGAGGCGATCGACGCGCTCGCGATGGCTCGCAAGGTGGCGAGCGGCGAGGTGAGCGACCCGCCCACGGGCACGATGATCGTGCGGCGCTCGGCCACCGGCGAGCTCACCGTCTCGGGCGAGAACCTGGGCATCCTGCCGCCGATCTTCGAGGACGGGGTGCCGCACTGGGGCGTGGTGGGCAGGAACGTCTACGCCTCGCTGCCGCTGGGCGATGGATCGTGGGTCACGGTGCTGACGCCCTCGCCCACGCGAGGATTCCTGGGACGGGTCTCGGCGACGCTGGGGTTCCTGCAGAGCCTGTGGTGGCAGTTCCTGCTGGCCGGCACGATCGCCGCGGTGATCGCCCTGGGGATCTCGCGATGGCTCGCCCGCGGCATGACCCAGCCGCTCCGCGACATGGCCGCGGCCGCCCGGCGGATGGAGACGGGCGACTACACCGTGCGGGTGCACACGACCAGCCGCGACGAGGTGGGCCAGCTCGCCACGGCGTTCAACCGGATGAGTCAGGAACTGGAGAACCTGGAGACCTCCCGGCGCGATCTCGTCGCCAACGTCTCCCACGAGTTGAAGACGCCGATCACGGCGATCCGAGCCCATCTGGAGAACCTGCTCGACGGCGTGGAGCAGCCTAACCCCGAGACGCTTCAGGTGATGCTGGCGCAGTCCGAACGGCTGGGCCGCCTCGTCGAGCAGCTCCTCGACCTGTCGAAGCTCGAGTCCGGCGAAGTGCCGCTGCGCCGGGAGGGCGTGCCGCTCGGCCCCGTGGTCCGTGAGGTCATCTCCGAGATCGATGTCGCTCGCGCCGACCGGGACGTCGCCGTGCAGAGCGATGTCCCCGACGATCTGCCCACGGTCGATGCCGACCGGGAACGCCTGCACCAGGTGCTGTTCAATCTCGTCGACAACGCGATCAGGTTCACGCCCGCCGGGGGGCAGGTGCGGATCGAGGCGCACCGTCACGATGGATCCGTGGAAGTCAGCGTGGCGGACACCGGGGTCGGGATCCCCGCCGAGGCGCTGCCCCGGTTGTTCGAGCGGTTCTACCGGGTCGACAGCGCCCGTGCCCGTGGGGACGGCGGCACCGGCATCGGCCTGGCGATCGCCCGCTCGGTGGTGGAGGCGCATGGGGGCACGATCAGCGCCGAGAGCGAACCCGGCCACGGTAGTACCTTCACCTTCGATCTCCCGGTCGCCGAAGCGGCCAAGAACAGGAGGGACCCTTGAAGTCGACCACCACGACGGTGACGATCGCCGCACCGGAGCGCTACGCCTACCTCGATCTCACCGAGGACCTGCAGCGAGCCATCAAGGACGCCGGCGTCACCGATGGCGCCGCGATCGTCTTCTGTGCCCACACCACGTGCGCCCTGCTGATCAACGAATGGGAGGACGGCGCCATGGCGGACTTCCGGCGGCAGATGACCGACCTGGTGCCGCACGACGGGGTCTACTACCAGCACGACGACCTCGAGGTCCGTACGCAGAACCTCAACCCTGACGAGCGTGTCAACGGCCACGCACACGTCAAGGCGATGCTGCTGTCGGCGACCTCGCACGCGATCCCGGTGGTGTCGGGCGAGCCTGGCTTCGGCACGTGGCAGCGGCTGATCTTCTTCGAGATGGACGAACCGAAGGACCGCACGATCACGTTCCACGTGTTCGGGTCGTGAGCGACCCGCGGTTCGGGCCCGCCCGTAGACTGGGTGGGCGATGACGATCCCCCGCCGCGCGACGCGCCAGCTCCACATCGGGGGCGTCGCCATCGGCGGTGACGCCCCGGTCTCGATCCAGTCGATGACCACGACGAAGACCGCCGACATCAACGCCACCCTGCAGCAGATCGCCTCGCTCGTGGCGTCGGGGGTGGACATCGTCCGGGTCGCCGTCCCGCACTGGGAGGACGCCGAAGCGCTCGTGGCGATCGCGGCGAAGTCCACCGTCCCGGTGGTGGCCGACATCCACTTCCAGTGGAAGTACGCGATGGCCGCGCTGGAGGCCGGGATCCAGGGCCTCCGCATCAATCCCGGCAACATCAAATACCAGGACAAGGTCCGGCTGATCGCGCGCGAAGCGAAGGCGCGCGGCGTGCCGATCCGGATCGGCGTCAACGCGGGCTCGCTCGAGAAGGACCTGCTCGCGAAGTACGGCACGCCCACCCCCGCGGCGCTCGTGGAATCCGCGATGAACGAGGCGCGCATCCTCGAGGACGAGGACTTCTTCGACATCAAGATCAGCGTGAAGCACTCCAACCCCCTGGTGATGATCGAGAGCTACCGGATGCTCGCCGAACAGTGCGACTACCCGCTGCACCTCGGGGTCACCGAGGCCGGTCCCATGCCGCTCGGCGGGGTGAAGAGCGCCGTCGGGATCGGCACCTTGCTCGCCGAAGGCATCGGCGACACGATCCGGGTCTCTCTCACCGACGACCCGGTGGAAGAGGTGAAGGTCGGCAACTCGATCCTGCAATCGCTGGGGCTCCGCAAGCGAGGGCTCGATCTCGTCGCGTGTCCGTCGTGCGGCCGGGCCGAGGTCAACGTGCTCGAACTCACCCAGAAGGTCAACGCAGCCATCGAGAGCGAGAAGTTCACCGTGCCGATGCGTGTCGCCGTCATGGGATGCGTGGTGAACGGGCCCGGCGAAGCTCGCGAGGCCGACGTCGGGATCGCGTCGGGCGCGGGGCTGGGATTCATCATCCGCCAGGGCGAGGTCGTGGCGAAGGTCCCCGAGGACGAGCTCGTGGACGCCCTGCTCACCGAGGCGAGGAAGGTGGCGGCCGAGAAGGTGGCCGCCGGCGAGTCCTCCGACTGAACCTCGGTCAGCGCCCTCCAGTCCAACGTCGTCTCCGGCCGATACCCTCATCCACCATGACGCGACGAACGATCGGCCTCCTCGCCCTGGTCCTGTCGGCCGGACTCGTGGTTCCCACCTCGGTGGCGGCCCGGCCCGCCGGCCCGCCCCACGCCGCCGTCCCCGGCACGTCGTGCTCGCTGTTCCCCTTCGACAACGTCTGGAACATGGACATCTCCAAGCTCCCGGTCCACGCGAAGAGCGATGTGTGGAAGAAGGCGATGCACGCGGGGAAGACGAAGCTGCATCCCGACTTCGGTCCGCCGAGCTACGGCATCCCGTTCAACGTCGTGGGCGGCGGAGCGGCGACGAACCAGATCGACTTCACGTATGCGGCCGAGAGCGATCCGGGGCCCTACCCCTTCAATGCGGCGACCCCGATCGAGGGCGGCTCGGACCGCCATGCGCTCACGGTCGACTCGGACACCTGCGTCCTGTACGAGCTGTTCAACGCGCGCTGGAACGGTGGGAACCCCACCGCGGGTAGCGGCGCGATCTTCGATCTGAACAGCAACGACCTGCGACCCGCCGGCTGGACCAGTGCCGACGCCGCGGGGCTGCCCATCCTGCCCGGACTCGTCCGCTACGACGAGGTGGAGGCCGGCTACATCGGGCACGCGATCCGGGTGACGTCCGACTGCACCAGCCGGAACTACCTGTGGCCCGCCCGTCACCAGGCCGGGGTGCGGGACCCGCGATGCCCGCCGATGGGCGCGAGGTTCCGGCTGAAGCAGGGCTTCGACGTGTCGAGCTACTCGAAGAACGCCAAGGTGGTGCTCGACGCCTTCAAGCATTTCGGGCTGATCGTGGCCGACAACGGGAGCGACTGGTACTTCCAGGGCACGGTCGACGACCGCTGGACGAACGGCCTGATGGATCAGTTGAAGCGGGTCCCCGCGGGGTCGTTCGTCGCCGTGAACGAAGCCGGATGCAAGGTTTCGTCGGGCAGCGGCCAGTACGACTACGGCCCGAAGTGCCCGTCGCCCAACCCGGCCTGACCGGTCACTGCACGCGGCCGAAGACCGCGAGCAGCTTGGTCTGCGTGTCGGCTCCCTCGGGGGGCACGACCGTGCTGCCGTACACGCCGTAGGACCGCAATTCGGCTTCACGCGGACCGTAGGCGGCGAAGAGCTGGTCGGCGAACGCCACCCGGATCGTGTCCTGGGCGTTCGTTCCACGGGCCAGATCCCACCCGTGGATCACGGCGTCGACGAAGATCTGGTCGAGATAGTCCGAAGCCGGCGTCGGTCCGCCGCTCGTGTCCACGGTCCTATCCAGCGCGCCGTCGGCCGCCACCGCCGCGATCGCACCTTCGGCAGAGCGGTCCCACGCGCCGACGGGATCGTCTCCGAGCACGTCCCCGTCGAAGCGGTCGCCCACCTCGGCCACGGTGCGGCCGCCGATCAACTCGGGCACCCACAGGTTCTCGTAGGTCAGGTGGTTGACGAGGGCCCGGACGTCCCACTCCGTGCACGGGGTGGGGTTGGTCCACTGATCGGGCCCGATCGCGTGGACCTTCTCGGTGAAGTCGGCGACCGCACGCGCGTACGCCTCCTGCTGTTCGTTCACGACGCCTCCCTGCTCGCGTGGAGGTCGACCCTAGCGCGACGAGGGCTTCTCTGACGAGGTCACGTCGTGAGCGCCAGGAAGGTGCGCACGATCGTGGGCCCCTCCGGTGTCAGGATGCTCTCGGGGTGGAACTGCACGCCGAACCGAGGCAGTTCGCGGTGCTGCGTCGCCATCACCAGACCGTCCTCGGTCCAGGCGGTCAGCTCCAACGAGTCCGGCAGGTCCTCGCGCTCCACCACGAGCGAGTGGTAACGACCGGCGTCGAACGGGTCGTGCACCCCCTCCAGGATGCCCCGGCCCTCGTGGAAGACCTTCGAGGCCTTGCCGTGCACGGGCTCGGTTCGGTCGACGGTGCCGCCGTACTCCACGCCGATCGCCTGGTGCCCCAGGCACACCCCGAGCACCGGCACCTCGGGCGGGAGCACCTCGAGCAGATCGGTGAAGCACCCCGCCGCCTCGGGACGCCCCGGTCCCGGGGACAGGATCACGCCGGCGGGCTCGCGGGCCGCGAGCGCCTCGGCCGGTTCGGCGTCGCTCTTCACCACCTGGGTGTCGTGGCCCAGGCTCTCGATCAGTTGCACGAGGTTGTAGGTGAACGAGTCGTAGTGGTCGACGACCAGGATCATGCGCGCTCCTTCGGGGCGGCCAGGGTATCGCCGCGGGAGGGCTCGGACGGAGCGACGGCGGGCAGGAGTGCCGACGCCTTGGCCTTCGTCTCGTCCAGCTCGGTCTGCGGATCGGAATCGGCGACCACGCCGGCGCCCGACTGCACGTGCGCCTTGCCGTCCTTCACCACGGCCGTGCGGATCGTGATGCAGAAGTCCAGATCGCCTTCGAACCCGCAGTAGCCCACGGCGCCGCCGTACGGACCGCGCGCGTCGGGTTCGTGGGCGGCGATCAGCTCCATCGCCCGCCGTTTGGGCGCGCCGGTCAGGGTGCCGGCGGGGAACGTGACGGCGAGGGCATCCAGGGGATGGAGATCGTCTCGGAGGTCACCTTCCACGGTGGAGACGATGTGCATCACCCGGGTGAAGCGCTCGACCTCCATCAGCTGGGTGGGTGCCACGCTGCCGGCGACGCACACGCGGCCGAGATCGTTCCTGGCCAGGTCGACGAGCATCGCGTGTTCCGCCTGCTCCTTGGGGTCGGCGAGCAACTCGTGCTCGAGCAGGCGGTCGCGGACCTCGGTCTCACCACGCGGACGCGTGCCCGCGATGGGACGAGTGGAGACCCGAGCGCCCTCCACACGCACCAGCGGTTCAGGGGAGGAACCCGCCAGCTCCATCCCGAGCATGCGCACGAAGAACATGTACGGCGCCGGGTTCGCGACACGGAGTCGCCGGTAGATCGGATAGCCACCCTCGGGCGCGGGGAAGGTGACGCGCCGTGACGGGACCCCCTGGAAGATGTCGCCGGCCAGGATGTGTTCCTTGAAGGACGCGACGATCTCGCGGTAGCGCTCGTCGGCCATGTTGGGCTCGCCGGGCAGGTCGCCGGGTGTCGTTCCGCCGACGGCGGCGAGCGGCGGGGCGGTCGCCGTTCCCACCGTCGTGGCCATGGCCTCGAGCGCTTCCACCCCGCCGCCGTAGCCGCCGGCGGGGACATGGGTCACCAGGATCAGCCGCTGCTTCCAATGATCGAACACCACCGCGCGGTCGACGACCAGGAGCCCGATGGGGGGCACGGGCGCCGACGCGGGATCGGGCACCGGATGGCCGTCGAGCAACTCGGCTGCCTCGAACGCGAAGTAGCCCATCAGCCCGCCCGTGAGCGGTGGAAGCCCTGGCAGGCGCGGGGCCCGCAGGGACCTCGCGATCCGGATCAGCCCTTCGCGGACGGGGCCACCATCGGGCACGTCGATGGGGATCGAGCGAGCTCGTCCGGTGACCTCGATGCCGTCAGGGCGGGCGACGATCGTGGCTGCCGGGTCGCCGGCCACGAACGAGTACCGGCCCCACCGTTCGGAACGCTCCACGGACTCGAACAGGACCCCCGGACCGTCGCCGGCCAGTGCGGGGAACAGTCCGACCGGGGTCGAGACGTCGGACAGGAGTTCGGCCCACACGGGAACCAGCGGCCACTCGGCCGCGAGCGCGTCGAACGTCTCGCGATCGGGACTGACCTGCAGTTCCACGATGAACCTCCTCGGGAAACGAACGACCCCGGACCATCCGGCCCGGGGTTCGCGGTGGTGCCGTGGTGGTGCGGTGGCTACGGACGCGCGGACGCCGGGCTCTCAGAGCCCTGGTGCCAGACCCAGCGGTCGCCACGCGTCGTCATGGCCGGAGATTGTGACGGCTCGTGGGCCGGGGCGTCAATCACGCACCATCTGCCGCATCGAGGAACAGCGGCCGTTCGGGGTTCCCTCAAGGGCAACGCGATGCTAGGGTGCCGCGAAACGCTCGAAACCCCCAGAACACCAACAGGAGGAACGTTCATGGTGCCGGCCCCCCGCTCGGCACGACGACCGCGCTCCACGCGTCGCCGTGCTCTGACCATCGCTCCGATCGCCGCGGCCCTGGTCGCCGTGCTCGCCCAGCCTGCCCTGGCGGCTGGTTCGATCGCCAGCTGGGGTGGGAACACCTACGGACAGCTCGGGGACGGCACGTTCACGGGCCACGGTTCGGCCACCGCGATCGCGAGCCTCACCGGCATGGTGTCGCTCCACGGTGGACGCGACCACGTGGCCGCGCTGAAGTCCGATGGCACGGTCTGGACCTGGGGGCGGAACCAGTACGGCCAGATCGGCGACGGCACCGGCACGAACCGGCCCAACCCCACGTTGGTCACGGGCCTCACCGGTGTGATCGCGGTCGAGACCGGCCACTACAACACCATGGCCCTCAAGTCCGACGGCACCGTCTGGATGTGGGGCTGGAACAAGTACGGCACCAACGGCGACGGCACGACGACCAAGCGCACCCGGCCGGTGCTGGTGAAGAACCTGACGAACGTGGTGGCGATCGCGGGCGGTCGCGACCAGATGCTGGCGGTCAAGTCCGACGGCACGGTGTGGGCCTGGGGCTACAACGCCTTCGGCAACCTGGGCGATGGCACGTTCACCACACGCACCACTCCCGTGCAGGTCAGTGGCCTCACCGGGGCGATCGACGTGGCGGGCGGACGTGACCACTCCCTGGTGCTGAAGTCCGACGGCACCGTCTGGTGCTTCGGCTACAACGTCCACGGCGAATGCGGCGTCGGCAACACCAGCAACAAGAACCTGCCGGTGCAGGTCAGTGGCCTCACCGGCGTCACGGCGATCACCGCGGGGGCCAACCACTCCGTGGCTTTGAAGTCCGACGGCACGGTGTGGACCTGGGGTCAGGGCTCGAACGGCCGGCTCGGCAACAACTCCACCGCGAACCGGCTGACCCCGGTGCAGGTCTCGAACCTCACCGGCGTGGTCGCGATCGGTACGGGCCGGATGCACACCCTCGCCGCCAAGTCCGACGGCACGGTGTGGGCCTGGGGCTTCAACGCCACGGGACAGCTCGGCAACGGCAACACCACGAACCAGAAGGTTCCGGTGCTGGTGCAGGGCTTGACCGGCGCCACCATGTTCGGTGGCGGTCGGGACCACAGCGTCGCGCTCGTGCCGTAAGCCGCACCGCCCGGCTGGGCAGCGACGGGGCCGCTATCCTGTGCCCCTCATGCGACTGTCGCGTTCGTTCACGCCCACGCTCCGCGAGGATCCGGCCGAAGCCGAGATCGCGAGCCATCGCCTGCTCCTGCGGGGGGCGTTCGTGCGGCAGGTGGCTGCGGGCATCTACACGTTCCTGCCGATGGGCCTTCGGACGATGCGGCGGATCGAGGCGATCATCCGCGAGGAGATGGAGGATTCTGGCGCGATCGAGATCCGCATGCCGATCGCGATCCCGGCCGAGCCCTGGAAGGCGACCGGCCGGTGGGACCTCTACGGCGACCAGCTCTTCCGATTGCAGGACCGGCACGGGCGCGACATGCTCCTCGGTCCCACCCAGGAAGAGGTCGTGGCCCCGCTGGTGGCGGGCGAGGTCTCGAGCTACCGGGACCTCCCGCTGAACCTCTACCAGGTGGAGTGGAAGTACCGCGACGAGTTCCGGCCGCGGTTCGGGCTGCTGCGAGGGCGCGAGTTCTTGATGAAGGACGCCTATTCCTTCGACCGCAACGAACCCGCGATGGCGGCCTCCTATGAGGTGATGAAGGCCGCCTACCACCGGATCTTCGACCGGTGCGGCCTGGACTACGCGGTGGTCGAGGCTGAGGCTGGTCAGATCGGTGGCGGCACCAACCACGAGTTCATGGCACGGGCCGAGGTGGGCGAAGACCTGTTCGTCGAGTGCGAGCACGGCGACTACATCGCCGACCTGAAGGCCGCTCGCCCGATGGCGCCCGACGCCTCGGCCGCAGCCACCCAGGAGCTCACCGTCATCGACACACCTGACACGCCGACGATCGAGACGCTGGCGGCGCTCCTCGACATCGACGCCTCGAAGACGCTGAAGTGTGTGCTCTTCGACGTGGGCGGTCGCACGGTCGCGGTGTTGGTGCCCGGGGACCGCGAGGTCAACGAGGCCAAGCTGGAGCAGCTGGTCTTCCCCGCGACGGTCCGGATGTTCGAGGACGAGGACTTCGCCCGGCGCGGGTTCGCGAAGGGCTACGTGGGGCCGCAGGGCTTCGATGAGGACGTCACGATCTACGCCGACCACACCGTGCGCGGCGGCCGTGATTGGGTCACCGGTTCGAACCAGGTCGATCGCCACGTCACGGGCGCCAACGCGGGTCGCGACTTCCGCGTGGATGCCTACGAGGATCTCGTCGTCCTGCGTGAGGGCGACGCGTGTCCCGTCGACGGTGGCCAGCTCCACATCGGCCGTTCGATCGTGGTGGGCCACATCTACCAGCTGGGCAAGAGGTACTCCGAGCCGCTCGAGGCCACCTTCACCGAGGAGGACGGGAGCGAGCAGGTCTTCTGGATGGGGTGCTACGGCATCGGGATCTCCCGGATCCTGGCGGCGGCGGCCGAGCAGTGCCACGACGAGGACGGGCTGACGCTCCCCAAGGTGCTCGCCCCGTTCGAGGTGGTGGTGATCCTGGCGAACCACGATGACGAGCAGGCGATCGCCGAGGCTGAGCGCATCTACGGCGACCTCACGGCGGCAGGTGTCGGCGTGGCGTTGGACGATCGCCACGAGCGCGCGGGGGTGAAGTTCGCCGACGCCGACCTGATCGGCTACCCGGTGCAGGTCACGGTGGGCAAGCGTGGGATCGCCAACGGCACGGTGGACCTGAAGCTCCGGTCGACGGGGGAGCGCAGCAACGCACCCCTGGCCGAGGCGGCCCAGGCCGCGGTCGCGCTCCTCGCAACGGCACCGTAGACCCTGCTCCGGGGGCGCTGCGCGGTGCCTCGGCTATACTGACCTTCGTACAGAGCGACGAGGTGTGTCCGGAGGTGGGCTCGCGCCCACCTTCTCGTACGTAGGGGAGGGTCGAGCCGTGGACGCGGAAGCGCTGGTCAGACCCGTGATCGAGCAGGCCGGCTTCGAATTCGTGGAGCTGGCCACCACCCGCGAGCACGGCCGCAAGGTCCTGCGCGTGGTGGTCGATCGCCCCGGCGGGGTGGACCTCGACGCGCTGTCGCAGCTGTCCGCAACGGTCTCGCGGCACCTCGATCAGGAGGGCTACGAGGACGGTCCGTACGGACTCGAGGTTTCGTCGCCCGGCATCGAACGGCCGCTGAAGCGCCCTGAGCACTTCGCGCGGTCGGTGGGCGAGCAGGTGAAGGTGAAGACGACGGCGCCCATGGCCGGGTCGAGGACCCACACGGGCACGCTGGTCTCAGCCGACGAGGACGCGATCGTGATCGCGACCACCGACGGCGACGGAGGGACCGGCGATCTGCGCGTGCCGTATGCCGACATCGTGTCGGCGAGAACGGTCGTCGACTGGGACGCCGAACTGAAGAGGAGCAACGCATGAACGCCGAGATGATCGCGGCGCTCCGAGAGCTGGAGCGCGAGAAGGGCATCGCCTTCGAAACGATCCTGACGGGTCTGGCCGAGGCGATGGCCTCCGCATACAAGACGTGGTGGAAACAGGAGAACCCCGACGCCGACGACGACTTCGTGGGCTTCCGGGCCGAGCTCGATCCCGAGACCGGCGACCTGCGCATGTGGAAGCAGGAGCTGGAGGAGATCGAGGTGCCGGCTGCCGAGGAGGGCGGCGAACCCACCCTGGAGATGAAGGTCCTCGGCGAAGCAGAGGTGGAGGTCACCGACGACTTCAAAGGTCGAATCGGCGCGCAGACCGCCAAGCAGGTGATCTTCCAGAAGCTGCGCGACGCCGAGCGCGAGATGACCTACGAGGAGTTCGCCGGTCGCGAGGGTGACGTCGTGACGGGCATCGTGCAGCAGCAGGAGCGTCGCTACACCTTGCTGGATCTGGGCAAGGTCGAGGCGTTGCTGCCGCAGGCCGAACAGGTGCCGTCCGAACCCTACCGTCACGGGGAACGCCTCAAGGCGTTCATCACCGAGGTCCGTAAGGGCACGAAGGGGCCGCAGATCGTCGTGTCGCGTTCGCACCCCGGCCTGCTGAAGGCGCTGTTCGCGATGGAGGTGCCCGAGATCGAAGAGGGCATCGTCGAGATCCGGGGCGTGGCGCGTGAACCCGGCCACCGTTCGAAGATCGCGGTGATCTCGAACGAGCCAGGGGTGGACCCCGTGGGCGCCTGCGTAGGCCCCAAGGGCTCTCGCGTGCGCATGGTCGTCAACGAGCTCCGCGGCGAGAAGATCGACGTGGTCCCGTGGTCGGACAACCCCGGCGAGCTGGTCGCCAACGCGCTGCAGCCCGCCAAGGTCAAGGAGGTCCGGACCGACGAGGCCACCGGCACCGCGATGGTCATCGTGCCCGACTACCAGCTGTCGCTGGCGATCGGGAAGGAAGGCCAGAACGCGCGGCTCGCCGCTCGGCTGACCGGCTGGCGCATCGACATCAAGTCCGAGACCCAGGTTGCGGACGAGGCCAAGGCCCCGGCCGCCGCCGTCGCTCCGCCAGCTGAGGAGGTCGCCGAGCCGGCCACCGACGCCGAGGCCGAGCTCGAGGTCGAGGTCGCCGAAGAAGTGGTGGCCGACGAAGCGGTCGAGGAGCTCGCGGCCGAAGAAGCCGCGGTCGAGGAGATCGACGAGGTCGTGGCCGAGGAGGCGGAGGCACCCGAAGGGGTGTGACGTGGCGCCCACGCGAACGTGCGTCGGGTGCCGCGAGTCCTCGTCCAAAGGCGGCCTGCTCCGCATCGTGCACTCCGCGGACGGGGGGGTGCAGTTGGACCCGGACGGGACGGCGCCCGGGCGAGGGGCCTACGTGCATCGCCGCGCCGCCTGCCTGGAGGCCGCGGGAGCCGAAGGGGTGCTGGCCAGGGCGTTGCGGACGGGCCTGGGCCCGGACGAACTGGGTAGGCTTAGAGATCAGATGAGGACAGGAGCGCTGTGAGGGTTCACGAACTTGCCAAGGAACTCGGGGTCACCAGCAAGGAGTTGCTGGGGACGCTCGAGCAGATGGGGGTGAGCGGCAAGTCCGCTTCCTCCAGCGTGCCCGAGGACCTCGTTCCTCGTCTGCGCGCCTCCGGCGGCAAGGCCACGGAGGCGCCGAAGCGCCGCGAAGTGCTCGAACCGCCGCCCGCTCCGCGCAAGCCCAAGCCGAAGAAGGCCGCGGCCCCCAAGGCCGAGCCGAAGCCCGCGGACGTCGCACCGGCGCCGGTCGCGGAGGCGCCGGCTCCTGTCGCCGCCCCCGCATCACCCGCGCCCGCCGCCGCCGCGCCCGCACCGGCTGCCCCGGCTGTCGTTCCCGCGCCTGCCGCGGACGCTGCGGCCGCCCCGCCGAACGGTCGCCAGCCCCGTGGCCCTCGCAAGCCCGTCGTGCCCGAACCGCCCCGGCCGGTCCTGGAGGTCGTGCGCGGTGCGACCCCGCAGACGATCGCCGAGAAGGTCGGCAAGAGCCCGGCCGACATCGTGAAGCTGCTGTTCCTGGCCGGAGAGATGGCCACCGCCACGACGTCGCTCACCGACGAGGCCATCACGATGGTCGCGAGCGAGCTCGGCCTCAGCGCCGAGATCGTCGGCATCGAAGACGAGATGCAGGGCATCGAGGAGATCGAAGAAGAGGTCGATCCCTCCCTGCTGGCACCGCGTCCGCCGGTGGTCACCGTCATGGGCCACGTGGACCACGGCAAGACCAAGCTGCTTGACGCGATCCGCGAGACCGACGTCGTCGCGGGCGAGTTCGGTGGCATCACGCAGCACATCGGCGCCTATCAGGCGCACGTCGGCGACCGCGACATCACGTTCATCGACACGCCCGGCCACGAGGCGTTCACGGCGATGCGTGCCCGCGGCGCGCAGGTCACCGACATCGCCGTGCTGGTGGTGGCGGCCGACGACGGCGTCATGCCGCAGACCATCGAGGCGCTCGACCACGCGAAGGCGGCTGGCGTGCCGATCGTGGTCGCCGTCAACAAGGTGGACAAGGAAGAGGCAGACCCGAACCGCGTGCGCACCCAGATGGTCGAACAGGGTGTCGTGCCCTCCGAGTGGGGCGGTACGAACGAGTTCGTCGATGTCTCCGCGCGCGAGAAACTCAACCTGGACAACCTCCTCGAAACGATCCTGCTGGTGGCCGACCTCGAGGAGCTCAAGGGCGTGCCGTCCGGCCCCGCGAAGGGGACGGTGATCGAGGCCCACCTGGACAAGGGCCGCGGTCCCGTCGCCACGGTGCTGGTGCAGCGCGGCACGCTGGACGTGGGCGACGCGCTGGTGTGCGGCACCACGTACGCGAAGATCCGCGCGATGCAGGATGAATACGGCCAGACGGTCGAGCACGCCGGGCCGTCCAAGCCCGTCGTGATCCTGGGTTGGGAAGCGGTGCCGGCTTCGGGCGATGAGTTCCGCGAGGTGTCCGACGAACGCGAGGCCCGTCACATCGCGTCCGAACGCGAGGCGAAGGTGCGCGCCGCCGAACTGGTGATCAGCCGCCCCCCCACGCTGTCCGACCTGCTCCGGCAGGCCGAACGCGCGGAGATCCCCGAGCTCAACCTCGTGGTGAAGGCCGACGTGCAGGGCTCGCTCGGTGCGCTCACCGACGCGTTCCTGAAGCTGCCGCAGGACGAGGTCCGGGTGAACATCGTGCGCAGCGCCGCCGGCGGCATCACCGAGAACGACATCACGCTGGCCATGGCGTCGCGAGCCATCGTCGTGGGCTTCAACGTGCGCCCCGACAAGGCCGCCGTCGACCTCGCGGACAAGGAAGGCGTTGACATCCGCACGTACCGCGTGATCTACGACGCGATCGATGACATCAAGGCGGCGCTCTCGGGCATGCTCGCGCCGGAGAAGCAGGAGCACGAGCTCGGCTCGGCCGAGATCCGTGAGATCTTCCGGGTTCCCCGGATCGGCGTCATCGCCGGCTGCTACGTCACGAACGGCACGATCCCGCGGGATGCCCGCGCGCGCCTGGTGCGTGACGGCGTGGTCGTCTACGAGGGCAAGATCGGCTCGCTCCGGCGGTTCAAGGACGACGTCCGAGAGGTCGCTGCGGGATACGAGTGCGGGATCAGCATCGACGGCTTCCAGGACGTGAAGGAAGGCGACCTGATCGAGGCCTTCGAGATCCGCGAGGTCGCCCGCTCCCTGTAAGCCATGCTGGTCGCCCTCGAACGGTTCGACCTGCGCATCCGCGAGTCGCATTCCCTGAAACAGAAGCGCCACGTCGTCAAGACGCTGACCAACGGCATCCGGTCCACGTTCAACGTGAGCGTCGCCGAGGTGGACCACCAGGACCTGTGGCAGCGCACCGCGATCGCCGTCGCCGTGGTCGGTGCCCAGGAATATCACCTCCGCAAGGTGCTCCACGAGATCGAGCAGTACGTGGAGCGCTGGGCAGAGGTCGAGCTCCTCGAGGCCGAGGTTTCGGTCCACTACGAGGAGGAGTGACCGGTCGGCGGTACGCTGGGTCCATGACCCAAGGCGCACGCACCGAACGCGTCGGCGAGGAGTTCCGCGAGATCCTGGCCGAACAGATCCAGAGGTTGAAGGACCCCCGGGTGGGGTTCATCACCGTGACCGGGGTCCGCGTCTCGCCGGACCTGCGTCACGCGTGGGTCTCCTACACGGCGCTTGGCGATGACAAGGCCAGGGCCGGCAGCCGCGCGGCGATCCGGTCGGCGACCCCGCACCTGCGCAGCGCCCTGGGCAAGCAGGTGCGGCTGAAGTTCCTGCCGGAACTGGAGTTCGAGGAGGACCAGACCTTCGAGCGGTCCCAGCAGATCGACGCGCTCATCGAGGAGCTCCACCGGAAGGAGCGCACCGAATGAGCAACGACAACCTCGAACGCGCCGGTGCGGTGCTGGCAGGAGCCACGGAGGTGGCGCTGGCGTGTCACGTGAATCCCGATGCCGACGCGTTGGGCTCGATGCTGGGGCTGGCAGCGTTCCTGCGGTCTCGGGGCGTCCGCACCGTGTGCTCCTACCCGAACGAGCCGCTCGATCCTCCACGCTGGGCCGCGTTGCTGCCCGGATCGGAGGACCTGGTCCCCGTCCGCGACTACCCCAAGCAGCCCGCCGTGATGGTGACGTGCGACTGCGCGGCTTTCGACCGCCTGGGCGCGTTGGGCCACCCGGCGGAGCACGCGGGCGAGCTGATCTGGATCGACCACCACCGCTCGAACGACGGCCGAGGCACGATCCCGCTCGTCGATCCCGACGCATCCTCCACCTGCGAGATGGTCTTCCGGCTGATCGAGACGATGGGCGGGGCGATGCCCGACGAAACGGCGCTGTGCCTCTACGCCGGGCTTGTGACCGACACCGGCCGCTTCCAATACGAGGCAACCACCCCGGAGACCCTCAGGGTGGCGGCGAAGCTGCGTGAGCATCCGTTCGAGCACGCGAAGCTGGTCCAGGCGCTCTACGAGGACAACCTGGAGTCTTACCTGAAGCTGGTGGGCACGGCGCTCGGCCGCCTGGAGCACGTCGAGGACGCCGACCTGGTCTGGACCTACCTCACGCAATCGGATCTGCGAGAAGCCGGGATCCACCCGTCGGAGACCGACGACCTGATCGACGTGGTTCGCACCGCGCGCGACGTGGACGTCGCCGCGATCGTGAAGCAGCAACGCGACGGACGCTTCAAGGTGAGCGTGCGCTCGCGCGGCGATCACGACCTCTCCCAGGTGGCGGCGACCTTCGGTGGGGGAGGGCACCGGCTGGCGGCCGGCTACACCTCGGCGCACGGTCCGGCCGAGACGATCGACCGGCTGTCGAGGGCGCTGCGCGGCGAACCCGTCGCCCCGTGACCTCCCCGGAGCCCAGGGGCCCCGACGGCTTCCTGCTGATCGACAAGCCGCAAGGGATCACGTCCCACGACGCGGTGGCGAGGGTGCGACGCGCGCTGGCAACGAAGAAGGTCGGGCACGCGGGCACCCTCGATCCGATGGCGACCGGCCTGCTGGTCATGGGCGTGGGCCGGGCCACCCGGCTCCTGCGGTTCCTCGGTGATCAGGCCAAGACCTACGAGGGCACGTTCCGCCTGGGGGTCGCGACCACCACCCTGGACGCCGACGGTGACGTCATCCGCACGGTGCCCGTGGAGGCCGACGATGACCAGGTCCGGGTGGCGATGACCGGGCAGACGGGGGATCTGCTCCAGCGCCCGCCCGCCTACTCGGCCGTCAAGGTCGGTGGCAGGAAGCTGTACGAAGCCGCCCGGGCGGGCGAGGAGCTCCGAGCCGACGCTCGGCCGGTCCATGTCGACACCTTCGAGATGACGGGGCGCCACGGCGACGACGTCGACTTCCTCGTGGTCTGCGGCGGCGGCACCTACGTCCGGGTCCTGGCGGCCGACGTGGGCGAGGAGCTCGGATGCGGGGCCCACCTCACGAGGCTTCGACGTACCGCGATCGGTGGGTTCCACGTCGAGGACGCGAGGCCACCCGAGGAACCCGGCCCGCCGCTGTCGTTGGAGGAGGCGGTGGCGCACCTCCCGCGTTGGAACGTCGAGGACGAAGAGGCGATCGCGGTCTCTTACGGCAGGATCCTTGCGCCGTCCGGCCTCGCCGGTCCGTTCTCGGTCGTCGCACCCGACGGTCGCGTCCTGGGCATCTACGAGGACGCCGGCACGAAGGCGGTTCCCTTGGTGGTCCTGGCCCCCGCGGGGTCGAACGACCCCGGGACCGAGTGAGTCGGTACGGTCGTGCCTACTTCAGCCCGGCGAACAGCGAGTCGATCGCCATCGCCAGCAGGACGAGCGATCCGAGCACGACCGCGGCGGTGAGCGCGATCCGCTGGAGGCTCCACCGCTGGATCGAGACCGGGGCGTGGGCGGGGGCGAGTTCCTTGAACCGTTGCATGATCGGGCGCGGGTCCTGCTTCAGCCGGCCCGAGAGTTCGGTGGGGATCGCCATGCCCTCGGCGCAGGCGAACGCTTCGGCGATCTCGTCGGGGGTGAAGAACGCCGTCGCCCGCTGATAGACCCGATCGGGGTCGGACTGCAACGCCAGGGTGAGCATCATGTTCGCCAGGTCGACGGCTTGGCGCCACGGCGTGGGCCGGCACTCGAGGCCGGACACATCGACCAGCTGGAGGTGACCCCGCTGCACCAGCAGGTTCGCGGGCTTCACGTCGCGGTGCGCGACGCCGATGTCCCAGAACTGGCGGATCAGCTGGAGCCCTTCGTCGATGATCGTGTCGTCCACCTCGGAGTCCCCGAGGTTCTTCGAATCCTCGAAGAAGCCGGTCACGAGCATGTACTCCCGGTTGGGCGTGAGCTCCACGATGCCCCAGGTCTGCGCCACCTTCACGTCGTTCATCGCCAGCACGCGCAGCGCGTAGTCCTCGTACTCGGCGAGCCGGCGGACCGACGAGAAGGGCGTCTCGTCTTCGAGCTTGCCGTACATGATCGTGCGTCCCACCCGGTACCAGCGGTCGGCGCGCACGTGGCTCGTGGCGTAGATCTTGCCGAACACGTGGGTGCCGTCGGTCATCGCCATGAGCAGCGGTGAGGAGCCTCCGGAGCCAGCGAGCCCGAACGGCTTGACCTCGGCGACGTCGAACCCGAGCTGGCTCGCCATCGCCGTCTTGACCGCATCGCCACGGGCGCCGCTCAGGTCCAGGTGTGCCGCCTTGCCGCCTGTCGCGTAGCTCACCGGGAACGATTCATCGGGCACGAACCAGCGGTAGAGGGCCTCCGACAGCACCCAGCAGAGCACAGCGGCGTACGCGACGTTCGTCGGGTAGTCGATGCCCAGGTAGAGGCGGGCCAGGCACACCAGGACCACCGCGACCCATGCCGCCGTCATCGCTCGCTTCCGGGTCCGGCCGGCGGGTGCCAGCACGAAGGGCATCGCGAACACCGTGATCGCGAACGCCGTGACGTACCAGGACGGGAACGTGTAGTTGCCGCTGTCCGCCAACACGTTCACGCCAGGAGCTGGACGCTGCTGGGAGAGGAACGTCAGCACGAGCCAGTCCACCAGCACGAACGACGCCAGCGCGACGACGAGGTGGCGGAACCGCTTCGTCGCGACCAGCGCCCCGGCGATCCCGAGCCGCAACAGCTGCACGGCGCCGAACGAGGAGATCAGGACCACGACCTTGGCGACCTGCGTGAGCCAGGACGTGCGCAGATCCGCGAACCACTCCAGGACCTCCGACCCGAACTCGTGCAGATCCGGGTCGTTCGTCAGGATGAAGGCGAGCCCGATCCCGATGAGCACGACGGCCAGCGACGCCCACAGCCAGCCCGTGGCATGGGTGTCGCGCGGCAGCGGTGGTGGGTCGCCAGACGGCCGGCGGGTTCGGTGGGCGGTGGTCTGCATGCGGGGCAGCCTATCCGGTGCACGGGGTCCGAGCGACCCTCCGGGGTCGGCGGGTATATCCTCCGCGCATGGACGAGGGCCGCACCGATGCCGTGAGCGAGACCCCGACGCCGGGGGAGCCGCCCGCCGCGGAGGAGCCCAAGAAGAAGCGCTCCCTCACCCGCACGATCATCGAGGGTGCGATCTCGGCGGCGATCGTGATCGGCATCTTCGTGTTCGCGATCCCCAAGGTGGCCGACTACAGCGCCGTATGGAAGGCGTTCCAGTCCATGACCGGCCTGGAGCTCCTCGTGCTGACCGGCGCCATGATCCTGAACCTGTTCACCTACTGGCTGGCGAACATGGCGGCGCTGCCCGGGTTGCGCCTGTGGCCCGCCGCCGTGCTGACGCAGACGACGACGTCCGTGGCGAACACCCTTCCCGGTGGCGGCGCCATCGCGGTGGGCCTGACCTACGAGATCCTGCATTCCTGGGGGTTCACGGGGACGAACGTCGCGCTGTATGTGGGCGTCACCGGGATCTGGAACATCTTCGTGAAGCTGGCGCTGCCCGTGATCTCGATCGCCGTGTTGGTGGTGACCGGGCAGAGCAGTTCGGCGTTCGTCACCGCGGCGATCGTCGGCGTGGTGGTCCTGGCGATCGCCGTGGGGCTGTTAGCCGCCATCTTCGCGAGCGAGCGGCTGGCCCGCTCCATCGGCGACGGCATCGGGCGGATGACGGCGGCGATCCTGCGGCTGTTCCACAAGGAACCGAAGTCCGACATGGGCGAGCGCGCGGTCAAGTTCCGGCGCGACACGATCGGGCTGGTGCGGCTGCGGTGGATCCGGCTGACGGTCACCACGATCGCGAGCCAGCTCGCGCTGTTCCTCGTCCTGCTGCTGGCCCTTCGGGCCATGGGTATCTCCGAGGCCGACGTCAGCACGGCGAAGGTGCTGGCCGTGTTCTCCTTCAGCCGGCTGCTCTCGGCCGTGCCGGTCACGCCGGGCGGTGTGGGCGTGATCGACCTGGGCTACATCGGCGGGCTCGCCGCCGGCCTGCCCGAGAGCGAGAAGGCAGCGGTGGTGGCGGCCGTGCTGATCTTCCGTGCACTGACCTACGGCATCCAGATCCCGATCGGCGCGTTCACCTACCTCGTCTGGCGCGCGAAGAAGGACTGGCGCAAGGACGTACCGGCGACACCGGAAGCGACGAGCCCAGCCGCGGTCTAGTCCAGCGCCGGGTCGAGCGGATCCTGCGGCGGTTCGGCCACGCTGGCGGGCTTCCGGGCTTCTAGCAGGTTCGCGACCTCGGTCACCACCGCCGCCGATCCGACCGCGATACCGGCACCGAGCAGCACACCCGCCACCACGTCGGAGAACCAGTGCGCGTTGAGATAGACCCGCGAGAACCCCATCAGGAACGCGAAGGCCATGGCGCCCCGTTCCCACTTCAGGCGGCGCGGGCCAGGCGGGAAGGCGACCAAGACCAAGGCCACAGCGATGGCGGCGCCGGCGACGGCATGGCCCGACGGGAACGAGAAGCCCACGGTTTCCACGAGCGGCATGGGTGGACGCCCCCGATGGAAGAAGATCTTGAACCACGTGAGCAGGGCCTCGGACGCCGCCCAGGTCAGGATGAACGCGAACATGGCGCGGAACCGGCGCGTGAACAGCAACAGCAGGGTCACGATCACGCGCAGCGGGATCGTGACCTTCCCCCCGCCCGCGACGTTGAGGAACCGGAACAGCCCGGTGAGGAATGCGTTCCGGATATCGTCCATCCAGTGGTAGACGCTCTGGTCGAAGTTCCCGACGAAGGCCAGCGTGGTCTTCGGGGCTTCGAGCTCCGGATGGCGTCCCACCGCGATCAGCATGAACACCATCGCCACCAGGAGTGCGAGCGAGAAGCGCAGCGCGCGGCGCTGGTTGGTCAGCATGGGCCGGGGCAGCCTATCCCACGCACGGCGGCGCCTCGGCCCCGCACAGGGTGAGGTCCAAGGAGTCCTGGACGTAGGTGACGATGTCACGGCGAGCGACCGTGGAGATCGCGAGGTCGGCCTCGATCACGAGGGTGGGCTCGGTCCCGTCGGCGAACGCGTACTCGTGGATGATGCAGCCCCCCTCGAATACCAGGTAACGCCAGCCGGTGAAGCCGGGTTCGAGGGTCTTGGGCTCCTGGTAGACCGTCATGCCCACCTCGTCGGCCGCGGGAGGCACCGGCACGGCCGAAGAGGTGTCGCACGAGGCGCTCATCGTGACCTGGAGCGCATGGACGCCGGCGCGGTCGCTGTCCAGCCACAGGGTGGTTTCGGTGTCCTTGATCAGGGAGCCGCCGAACCGCCACCCCGGCGGGAGCTCGGCGACACACGGCAGCCGTGTCGCCGACGGCACCGACTGCGCCTCGAGCACGAGCACCTGGCCTTCGGGGTCCGAGCACACCGGCATGTCCTCGCCGCCGCCACCGGTACAGGCAGGGCCCGCCGAGACGAGTGCGAGGATCACGAGCGCCG
>Ga0190274_10000367_pt1 | contig 27745 bp, 25 predicted proteins | sample Popmic531T_FD_133002 | JGI IMG/M metagenome (GOLD analysis project Ga0190274, IMG submission 133002) | Populus adjacent soil microbial communities from riparian zone of Yellowstone River, Montana, USA - 531 T | ecosystem: Environmental > Terrestrial > Soil > Riparian zone | place: USA: Montana... | reverse complement strand
TTGATGAAGAGACTCATCTGGATGCGGTGCCAGTTGCTGTCCAAAGGCTCCCCGTCGTCGTAGACGAGCTCGAAGGGAAGGGGGGCGAGCGCCGCGACCGCTGGCTGACTCATGGTCTGTCTCTCATCGAAATCGTTCTTTCCAGGGACTCTATACCGCATCTCGATGCGTGGGAAGAGAGATCTCTTCGCCGGAATCAGGATACCATGGGCTACGCCTCCGGAGCCTCCGCCGCGGCCGGCGCCGCGCTCCGGCCCGCCCGGTAGAGCAGCGCGGTGATCCCGAGCACGAAGGCGAGGCCGAGGATTGAGGCGGCCGGGCCGGTGAACCAGGCGAAGTCTTTTTCCGCGAAGTGCCAGGAAGTGAGCCACTGGTTCCAGCCCGACTCGGGCCATTCCTCCTGCGCCGCCACCAGGAAGGCGATGGCCACGCCGACGAGCCCCTCGCCGGCGATCATTCCCGAGGCGGCGAGGACGCCAGGGTCGCCGTCGGCCGGCGCCTCGCCGCGCCTCGCCTCGACCACCCGGCGCACCAGCCCGCCCAGGAAGATCGGCGTCAGGCTGCCGAGCGGCAGGTAGATGCCCACGGCGAACGCCAGCCCGGGGAGGCCGGCGAGCATGGCGCAGAGCGATAGAGCTGAGCCCGTCCCCACCAGGCCCCAGGGGAGCGAGCCGGCCAGCACACCGTCGATCACCGTCTTCATCAGCGTCGCCTGCGGCGCCGCGAGCTCGGGCGAGCCAAAGGTTAACGTCCTGCCGAGCAGGAACACCGTGCCGGCCACTGCCCAGCAGGCGCAGGCCGCGCCGAGGAACTGCCCGGCCTGCTGGCGCGCCGGGGTCGCGCCCACCAGGAAGCCCGTCTTCAGGTCCTGCGAGATGTCACCCGCCTTCGAGGCCGCGATGCAGACGACCGTGCCCACGGTAAGGATCGCCGCCCGCGCCGAGGGATCGTCCCAGCCGAAGAGGACGAACACCACGGCCGTTCCGAGGAGCGTCACCAGGGCCATACCGGACGTGGGATTCGACGAGACGCCGATCAGCCCGACGATGCGCGAGGAGACGACGACGAAGACGAGGCCGAAGATCCCGACGCCGAGCGCTGCGGCGATGCGCTGCGGGAAGCTCATGTTCCCGGCGAGAACATGCGGGAACACAGCCAGGATGGAAACCACCAGCGCGGGGCCGGCGAGCACCACCCAGCCCGGCAGGTCACGGTCGGTGCGCGGCACGGCGCCGCCGTCCTCCGCTCCGGTCCCCTGGCGGCGTATCCCGCGGAGGACCGCGATCAGAGAGGAGTACATCGTCGGCAGAGCCCGCGCCACGGTCACGATCCCCGCCGCGGCCACCGCCCCGGCGCCGATGTAGCGCACGTAGCGCGACCAGATCTGCCCGGCGGACATGTCGCTGATCAGCGTCGTCGCCTCCGGGAAGAACGGGGCGGTGAGCCCCTGCCCGAGCAGGGCGATCAGCGGCGTGAGAACGAGGGCCGAGATCAGGCTCCCCGAGACCATGATCGACGACTGCTTGTAGCCGAGGATGTAGCCCACGGCGAGGAGAGCCGGGGCGATCTCCAGGGCGAGCTCCGCCTTGGGGAGCACGGCGACGTGCATCGCGAGCTCGGAGTCGATCAGGGCGACAGCGCCGAGCAGCAGCTTGATGGCGGCGCCCACGGCAAGGCCGATGAAGATCCAGCGCCCGCCGCTCGACGCCTTGGCGGTCGCGCGCAGCACCTCGGCGCACGCCGTCCCTTCCGGATAGGGGAGCTCGTCGGCGCTCTTCACGATCAGAAGACGCCGCAGCGGGATCATGGCCGAGATCCCGAGCACGGCGCCGAGGAAGGCCAGGGTCACCACCTGCCAGTACGGCGGGATCATCCCCCAGAGGAACAGGGCGGGGATGGTGAAGATCGTCCCCGAGGCGAGCGAGGAGCTGGCCGACCCGATCGTCTGCGACATGTTGGCTTCGAGGATGACGTTGCCGCGACCGCGGCTCCCCAGGAAGCGGAACAGGGCGACCGTAAGGACGGCGATCGGAATCGAGGTCGAGACCGTGAGACCGACCCGCAGCCCCAGATAGGCATTGGCCGCACCGAAGATGATGCCGAACACGATACCCGCCAGGGCAGCGCGCAGCGTGAATTCGACGACGGATTCGTCCCGCGAGAACGACGGCTCCATGGCTCCTCCTCCCCTTTTATCAGGCGCGGAGAGGCTAGCACAGGAGCTGCGGATCATTCACGCCATGAATGATAATCATTCATGGCGTGAATAGATATCCTGGGACTCGGCCGGCTAAAGCTCGAAGGGAGGGCACCCTTCGAATGTCTTGCGCCGGCGGCGGGCCTCCTGAAGGCCGGGGAGCTGTTCGGACGCCTGAGTCAGGACATCCCACCAGTTCTCAGGCATCCGCGGGCGGTTCTCCCGGAGCGCGCGGATGTCCTCGGGTGTCGTGGGGATGTCCCGTTCGAGCTCCAGGAGATCGAGCGGCTCAGAGGATTTCGTCGAATCGTTTTCCCAGCCCATGACGCTCAAAGTAACTCCGGACCTCTTTCTGGTCAACGCCGGGCAGGTGAAGGAGGAAGCGAAGATCCTCCTGATCTCTGAACGCCCGGTCAGGGTCATTCTTCAACGAAACGACCTTGAGGGCGACGAGGTGCTCGGGGCTGGGGACCGGAACTTCTTGGCCCCCTGGCCCTTTGGCCCTCCGGCAGCCGGCGAAGAGCTTCTCGGCCGTGTCTCCCCGGACATAGACGAAATCCAGGTCCCCCCAGTCGGTATCGGGGTGGGAGTGGTTCGAATAGCCGCTGGACCGATGGAGAGTCCGGTACCCCCGACCCTCCAGCCAGCGGATGAGATCGTCCTGGATCGAAAAGTCGACGACCAGGTCCAGGTCCACCGTGGTCCGAGGAAGGCCGTACATGACGAGGGCGACCCCGCCAATGACGGCATAACGGGCTCCCTGTGCATCGAGGAAGTCGGTCACGGTCTGGAGAACGCCGGCGAAGTTCATGGCGAAGATCTGAGTCTTATCATCAATCCTTGATCAAGCGCCGTCCTGAATCACCGGCAGATGCTTCGGCGCCAGCCGCTCGACCGGCAACCCGGCCGCATCCCGCAACGCCGCTTCCGTGTATTTGACCACCATGGCGCCGCGCCACTGCGGCTGGAAATCCGTGTTGTCCATAGGGTATGCGGGCTTTCGGGCGAGGCGGGCGGCCTCGGCGATGGTTTCCGCCGTGAGCGGCTTTCCGATCAGGAACTGCGCGGATTCGGTGGCCGGCACCGGCTGTGAGCCCACGGCGCCCAGGTAGATGCGGGCGTTGAGGACGACTCCCGCCGGATCGGTCCACAGGGCCACGGCGGCGGAGAGGACCGCGAAGTCGATCGTGCCGCGGCGCCGCAGCTTCCAGAACGCGGAACGGCAACGAGCGGAGTCCGAGGCTCCCGGCACGAGAATGTCGGTGACGATCTCGTCCGGCCGCTTCGCCAGGTAATTGATCCCGTCGTCGTTGTAGAGCCCCTCGATCGGGATCACCCGTTCGCCATCTTTCGAGACGAGCCGGACGGATGCGCTCAGGGCGCAGAGCATCGGCGCAGAGTCGGAGGCCGAATGCGCGAGGCAGGTGGGCGAGCTGGTGGCGACCCAGCAGATCGTGCCTTCCGCTTTCAGGCAGTAGTCGATCGAGCGGCGCCAGTCCTCGGTCTGGTTGTAGTAGGTGCAGCGGGTATCCACGCAGACGTTGCCGCCGATCGTTCCCATGTTGCGCAGCGGCGGCGAGGAGATCGAGGCCACGGCGGTGGCGAGAGCGGGCCAGCGCTCACGCACTCGCGGGTCCATCTCGATGTCCGAAAGGATCGTGGTGGCGCCGAGGCGCAGCTCTCCGTTGGCCTGGATACCGCGCAGCTCGGGGAGCCGCATCAGGCTGACCACGGTCTGCGCCTTCTGGTGCCGGCGCTTCATGTTCGGCCAGAGGTCGGTCCCTCCGGCGACCACGCGGACGTTCTCTTCATTTGCGAGGATCGCGGCCACCTCGGCGAGAGTCTTTGGCTGGAGAAAACGAAACTCGGGAAGGCGAAGCATTACCTCGCCCCCTTCAGCTCGGTCGTCAGCACGGAAACCTTTTTCTTCCGCAGCGCCTCCTCGCGGCTCATCATCGTGCCGGAGGCGGAGCGCATGCCGCTGCGGAGCTTCTCTTTGTAATCGTTGATCGCTTTGCCGTCCCCTCCCTGCTCGGGCGTGGGGACGAGCAGCGTCTCACCGAAGTCGACCGCGGGAAAGGCTTTCGGACCGAAGCGCGGCTCTTCGCCTTTCGCCTTGGCCTGGAGCGCCTTGAGGATCATGTGCGGATGGATCGGGCTCTGATCGATCCGCACACCCACCGCGTCGTAGATCGCGTTGGCCACCGCGGGCATCACCGGCAGCAGCGGGCCCTGGCCCACCTCTTTGGCGCCGAACGGACCTTGCGGGTCGGGGTCTTCGATCAGATAGGTCGTCACCGGCGGCATGTCGTGGAACGTGGGGCTCTTGTATTCGAGCATCGACGGGAACTTGTGGACCAGCGCATTCGACAGGTTGCGCGGCAGCCGGCGGAACGAGGATTCTTCCATCATCACCTCGCCCAGGCCCATGTACACGCTTCCTTCCACCTGCCCCAGGACCAGCACCGGATTGATGCATTTTCCGATGTCGTGCGCGATCCAGACGTGGAGCGGATTCCACAGGCCGGTCTCGGGATCGACCTCCACCTCGATCACCGCCGCCGAATAGGAATAGGTGGGGGAGGGGCCGACGCCGGCGCCGCGGTACTTGCCCGGCGAGCGCGGCGGGATGTAGCTCCCGGTGGTGGCGAGCGTGCCGAAGCGCGCCTCGGCAGCGATCACTGCGTCCTGGAAGCTCAAGCCGGTGTCGGGATCGGCGGCGTCGAAGACGCGGCCTTCCGCGAACACCAGACGCCCGGAGGGCACTTCGAGTTGCTCGCCGACCGCCTTGGCGATCATGTCGCGGGCTCGCTCCGCCGCCTGGATGGCCGCGTTGCCCATCATCAGCGTCACGCGCGACGAATAGCTGCCGAGATCCACCGGCGTCAGGTCCGTGTCTCCCACGCAGAGGCGGATGTCGGAGAGCGACACGCCCAGGATCTCGGCGACCGCGGCAGCGAGGACCGAGTCCGAGCCCTGGCCGATCTCCGCCTCGCCGCAGAACACCGCGATGCCGCCGGACCGGTCGAGCTTGATCATCACACCCGACTGGGGCATGTGGTTCCAATAGATCGGCAGGCCGGCGCCGCAGAGGTAGGAGCCGCAGGCGAGGCCCAGGCCGCGCCCTTCAGGGAGGTTCCCCCAGCGCTCGCGGAAGCGGCTCCCTTCGATGACCGCCTCGATGCAGCGCCCCAGCCCCATCGTGCCGACGCGCAGCCAGTTGGCTGTGGTCGTGTCCGGCTCCGCGAGCATCCCCAGGCGCAGGTCGGCCGGGTTGATCCCGGTTTTCGCCGCGATCTTGTCGAGGTGGACCTCGAAGGCGAAGCGGGGCTGCGGTGTGCCATGGCCGCGCTTCGGCCCACAGGGAGGCTTGTTGGTGAAGGCGCGGACTCCCTGAAATTCATAGGCCGGCATCTTGTACGTCACTGTCTGGAGCGCGCCGGTGTAGTAGGTCGAGGCCACGCCGTAGCTGCCGTAGGCGCCGCCGTCCAGAGCCGTGCGCAGCCGCTGGGCCGTGATCGAGACGCGGCCGTCCGCGTCCCGCCTGATCCCGGTCTTCACATCCATGAGGACGGGGTGGCGGCCGCGGTGGCAGAGGAAGACCTCCTCGCGGGTGAGCGTGATCTTGACCGGCCGGCCGAGCTTCAGAGCCATTTTGGCCGCGACGATCTCGTGGTTGAACGGATCGCTCTTGCCGCCGAATCCGCCGCCGTTCGAGCAGGCCACGACGCGGATGCGCGAGGCGGGGAGGCCCAACACCTTGGTCAGCGCGCGGTGCACGTAGTGCGGCGTCTGGGTCGAGGACCAGACGGTGACGCGGTCGTCGTCCTCGGGGACGGCGACGGCCGCGTGCTGCTCCATCGGGAGATGGGTGTTCCCCTCGTACCAGATCGTGTCCTCGAAGATCTCGTCGGCCGCGGCGAAGCCCCCTTCGACGTCGCCGAACGTCATGGAGACGACCTTGTGCAGGTTGCCGCGGTCGCCGTAGTCGTGGATGCGCGGCTCGGGGGTGTCGAGGGCGTCCTGGATGCCGGAGATCGTGGAGAGCGCCTCGTACTCGACCTTGACCTTCCAGGCCGCCTCGTAGGCCGCGTCCTCGCTCACGGCGGCCACGGCCACGACCGGGTCGCCCACGAAGCGGACCTTGTCGGGGCAGAGCGCGTGCTCGTCCTGGGAGACCGGAAGGATGCCGAAGGGGACGGGGAAATCCTTGCCGGTCAGAAAGCCGAGGACACCCGGGACCTTTTCGGCCTCCGAAACGTCGATGTTTTTGATCAGCGCATGCGGCACGGTGGAGCGAACCAGCCGCAGCCAGCACATGCGCGGAAAGGCGAGATCGTCGGCGAAGCGGGTGGCGCCGGTGACCTTGGCGCGGCCGTCGACACGGCGGAAGGGCTTGCCGATGAGGCGCGTTTCGCGCTCCGGCACGGGATCGTCGTCAGGTTTGCGGATCGGTTCGGCCATGCTTGATTTCCGAAATCTCTCAGAAGGCCTGGGTGTCGAGGAAGTTCCGGTTGATCCCCTGCGGGCTGTGGTACTGCTTCAACACGCACGGGGCGCCGATCGGGGGCGGCGGGCAGCGGCTCACCGTGGCGGTGAATTCCACGTCGGTCATGCTGGCGAGGAAAACCCACCAATGGCCGTTGACGGGGCGGCCGTCGAGGATCTTCACCGTCACCTCGATATTGCCGGGAGAGAAGAACCAGAAATAACCCGATTCATCCGTCAGCGGCACGCCGAATCCCTGGCCGGTCTGCCCGGAGGGGAGCTTCCAGTCGATCGCCATCTCGAACGACCAGCCGTCTCCCTGCTCGGGAAGGGTCAGGAAGGGCTCGGGAGCGCGGACCTGGAATGAATGGCGGGCCGTTGTCGTCCCGCCCCGGAACAGGAGCACAACCTGATAGATCCCGGCGGGGAGGGGACCGATCTCGACGGTGCTCGCGTAGGGGAACGACGGGGTGGCCACGAGGTCGGGCGGATCGGCCAAAAAGTCGATCTGGTTGCCGTGGAGCCCGTCGAATTGAAGATGGGGATCGGAGGACGCGAATACGGAGACGGTGACGCGGACGGGCGCGAGCGTCGACGGATCCCGCGGCTCCACCCTGAAGCTCTGGGACTCTGCCGCGGCGGCCATGCCCGCGAGGAGCAGGGCCGCCGCGAGGATACGAGCCGCGATCGAAGCGTTCATCGTCCCTCCTCCGGAATGGGCGCGCCGTAGAACACCTCGTGGGGAGGCGTCCCCTCCTCCCCGCGCATCCGGGCCGCGGCCCATTCGACCGCTTCGACGATTTTGTGATAGCCGGTGCAGCGGCAGATGTTGCCCGCCAGGGCCTCGCGGATCTCGCCGCCGGTCGGCTGGGGGTTCCCGGCGAGGAGGGCCTTGGCGGTCATCAGAATGCCAGGTGTGCAGTAGCCGCACTGGGCGGCGTTCAGGTCAGCGAACGTGGCCTGGAGCGGATGGAGCTCGTTGCCGTTCTGCAGACCCTCGACGGTTTCGATCGCGCGCCCCTCCATCTCGGCGGCGAGGGCGAGGCAGGAGAGGACCGGCTGGCCGTCGACCAGGACGGCGCAGGTGCCGCACTCGCCGAGCTCGCAGCCGTGCTTGGTGCCGGTCAGGCCGAGCTCCTCGCGCAGGACTTCCAGCAGCGTGTGATGCGTGGGGAAGACCACGGGGCGGGTTTCGCCGTTGACCCGCAGACGGAGTGTCGTGAAGTCGTCGCTCATGTGGGCTCCGTCAAAGTGTCAGCAGGTCGAGAGAGGGCGCTTCGAAATCTCCCGCGAGGTCTCCGGGAGAGAGAAGACCGCGCACCAGCAGGTCCGCCATGTCCCGGCCGATCTCGCGGGCGGACTTGCCGCCATCGGGCCGGAACCACTTCACGCTCCAGTTTGCCGCGCCGAGGATGGCGAGCTCGGCGACCTTGGGATCGGGCGTCCGGAAAACGCCGGCCGCGATCCCATCGGAGATCAACCGCCGGAACGTCCGCTCGTACGCATCGCGCCCTTCCTGGATCGGCCGCCGCCGCTCCTCGCCGAGCGCCTCTACCTCCAGATGCGCGAGCGATCCTGGGATCCCCTCGTTGAGCAGGACGACGTGGCCGGCGATGAGGAGCCAGAGCTTCTGGTCCACCCGGAGATCGAGAGCCTCGACCCGGGCCGCGAGGCTCTGGAGGCCATCGAGCGTCGTCTGCTGGATGAAGGCGAGGAGATCCTCCTTGTCCCGGAAGTAGTAATAGAGGTTTCCCACCGCCATCTCCAGCTCCGCGGCGATGTCCCGCATGCCGGAGGCATGGAGCCCCTTGCGGCGAAACACCCGCGACGCCGCCTCCAGGATCTCCCGCTTCTTCTCGGTCACGCGCTCTTCGCGCTGGGCATCACGGAGTTGAACCATCGTTCAAATTGTGGCCCGTGGGGGCGGGGGTGTCAAGGGAGGCAGGCAGCCCCGGGTTGAAACCCGGGGCTATCGAAGATGCCGTCCCTCCAGGACGGGAGTCAGCCGATCCGGCGACCACCGTCCCGCCAGGGACGGTAATTTCCTAGCCCCGGGTTTCAACCCGGGGGCGGCTTGCAGTCCTTCTGCGGTATCTTAGCTCTCCGGACAGTGCCGGGCCGCCGCCCGTGTCGCCGGAGAGGGATGAGGCCCATGGAGCTGACGACGATCCAGATCAGCGCGGAGGAGCTGCGGGAGGCGTGGCGCCTCCTGTCGCAGGCCGAGCGGCTGGAGAGCTTCGGATTCCTCCCCCGCGGCGAGGCCGAGGAATTTTTCCTGGAGCTCCGGCCGGCCGATCAGCTCCAGGTCGTGCTCGATGCGCCGCCCGCCTTGAAGCGCACCTGGATGCGCCTGCTCGCTCCCGATGACGCCGCCGACCTCCTCCAGGAGGCGGAGCCGGAGATCCGCGCCGAGCTCCTCCAACTCCTCGATCCGCAGAGCCGCCGCGAGGTCACCGCCCTGCTCGCCTATGAGGAAGACGACGCCGGCGGTCTGATGAGCCCCCGCTACGCCCGGGTGCGCCCCGACATGACGGTCGACGAAGCCATTGGGTACCTGCGCATCCAGGCGCGCCAGAACGTGGAGACGATCAATTACGCCTACGTGCTGGACAGCCAGCAGCATCTGCTCGGCGTCATCTCCCTGCGCGAGCTGTTCAGCGCTCCCGGAGGCAAGCGCGTCTCCGAGCTGATGCACACCGATCTGGTGACGATCGCCGCGGATGCCGACCAGGAGTCCGTGGGGCCTCTCCTCTCTCTCCATGACCTGATGGCGATTCCGGTCGTCGATGCCGACGGGCGGATGAAAGGCATCATCACGTTTGACGACATCGCCGACGTGGTCGAGGAGGAAGCCACCGAGGACATCCACAAGATGGGTGGCTCCGAGGCCCTCGACGCGCCCTACCTGCAGGTGAGTCTCGGGCAGATGATCCGCAAGCGCGCCGGGTGGCTCGCGGCTCTGCTGGTGGGCGAGATGCTGACCGCGAGCGCCATGGCCCACTACGAGCACCAGATCACCAGCGCCGTGGTGCTCGCCGTGTTCATTCCCCTGATCATCAGCAGCGGCGGCAACTCGGGATCGCAGGCTTCGACGCTGGTCATCCGCGCCCTGGCTCTCTCGGAAGTGCGCCTGCGCGACTGGTTCCGCGTCGTCCGCCGCGAGATTTTGTCCGGCCTCTGCCTGGGCGGCATTCTCGGAGTCCTCGGTTTCCTGCGAGTGATGCTGTGGCAGTGGACCTTCCACGCGTACGGCGACCATGCCGTGCCGATCGCGCTGACGGTGGGGGTCAGCCTGGTCGGCGTGGTGCTGCTGGGAACGGTCGCCGGCTCCAGTCTGCCGTTTCTCTTCCGCCGGATCGGCTTCGATCCGGCGAGCGCCTCAGCTCCATTCGTTGCCACTCTGGTGGACGTGACCGGCCTGATCGTCTACTTCACGGTGGCGGGCCTGCTGCTCGGAGGGAGCCTGCTGTAGGTATGGTTCGCGTCGCGTTCCTCTGGATTGTCCTGATTGGGGGCCTGATCGGGTTGTCGGCTTTGACCGCGTGCGGCGGGTCGGGATCGGCGGCGCATCCGGACGGCCCCGTCCCGGCGGAGCGGGTGCCGGTCGAAGCCGAGGTCCGCCCGGGCCTCATCGAGCTGCGGCGCTGGCGGGAGCCGCGCCAGCGGGTGGTGATCGACCGGGCTGGAGCCTCGATCGGCCCGGTCGGAGAGCCGTTGGTCCGGAAGGTGTTCGTCGAGCCCGGGCGATTGCAGGACCTGCTGTTCTTCCTCCGCACCTATGCTCCTTTCCGGCAGCGCTCCCCGGTGGGGGAGCTGGCGTTCGGCGGCCAGGGGCCGGTCAAGACGGGAGCGGTCGAGCAGCGCATGATCCTCGAGTGGGCGCGCAAGGTGGCCGCCGAAGTCGAGGGCGCGAGCGACGCCTCGTATGGGCTCGTCCTGGCCTGGCATCGTGGAGAGGCGGCGGGCAGCTGCGATGACGTGGCGGTCTTCTCCGACGGAGAGGTCCGCGCGAGCTCGTGCTCCCGCGAGGGCGAGAGCCGGGGCCGCCTGCGGCCGGAATCTCTGGCCCGCCTGGATCAGTGGTATGACAGGTTGAAGCCGTTTCAGCAGACGGCGGGAGTCGAGGCAGGGCGGGGCCGCGTGCCGGTGCGTCTGACCTTCGCCGGTCGCGGCTCGCACGATCCTTCGCCGGAGGACGTCGCGGCGCTCCAGGCGCTGGCGGCGGCGCTCCATCGGGAGCTGAGCCTGCGCCGGGGAGACGCCGCGCCGCCCCAGCCGGTCGCTCCGGGGACCACCGCGGTGACGGAAGAGCTCGACAGCGACGGGGCTCCCATTTCCGAAGCGCCGGGCCCCGACCTGCTGATCGGGCCGCTGCCCGCCGGCCGCTTGCCGCTCCCCCAGGCCGCCTTGCCGGAGTACATCCCTCCGCCTCCGCCGGATGACGACGACGAGGCGGCGCCTCCGTCCCTCTAGCGCCGGCGATTCTTCATCGGATAAACTGCTCATCTACAGCTTCCAACCGGAATCGCTCACCGGGGGCTGGGTCCTCCGGGCGCGGACTGGCGAAAACTTGTCTCTCTGTGGGAGGCCGGGATGACCCGAAGTCGTTGGCATGGGCTGGGGATGCTGACTCTGGGAGCTGCCTACTTCGGCTTCTATGCGCCCTACAGCGCGCTGGCCAACACGCTGTCGCGCGGTCTCCTGCCCGGCATCGGCAAGCCCGCCTCGGGGCTGGTGCTCCTGCCGGCCGTCGCTCTGGGCACGATCGCCGGCGTGATCCTCTTCCTGGGCCTGTCGGGATGGTGGCGCCACGTGCGGCGGCGATCGGTGCTCGGGCTCAGCCTGCCCCATCCCAACCGCGAGATCTTCCTGGCCTCCTGCTTCCACGCCCTGGCGATCGGCGCCACGACGCTGAATTTCACGTTCGCAGGGGTTTCGATTCTCTTCGTGCTCCTCCTCATGCGCGGCGGCGTCCTGATCCTCTCCCCCCTGGTCGACATGCTGCGGCGGCGCGAGGTCCGGATCTCCTCGTGGGTGGCCCTGGGGTTGAGCCTCGCCGCGGTGCTCGTCGCCCTGGCCGACGTGGACAATTACGTCCTCCCTCTGGGAGCGGCGCTCAGCGTATCCGCCTATCTCACAGGCTATGTCGGCCGGTTCCTCATCATGTCCAAGGCGGCGAAGGCGCAAGGGGTGGAGGAAAACCGCTGCTATTTCGTGGAGGAGCAGATGCTCTCGTCGCCTCTGCTCCTGGCGGGGCTGGGGGCCGCGGCGATCCTCGGGCCGGGCACGGGAGGGGAGATGCTGCGGCGCGGCTTTACCACGTTCCTCGGAACGGAGGCGGCGCTGCTGGCCTTCCTGGTGGGCGTGCTCTATGCCGGCCTGTCCGTGTTCGGTACCCTGATCTACGTGGACCCGCGGGAGTACACCTACTGTGTCCCGGTCAACCGTGGCGCCAGCCTGCTGGCCGGGATCGTCGCCACGTGTGCGCTGGCCCTGTTTCTGGGATTGCGCCCTCCGAGCCCGCTCCAATGGACCGCGGCCGGCCTGGTGATGATCGCTCTCTTTGTTCTCGCCCGCCCCGATTGGGTGGAAGGGAGGATCGTTCCGTCCGCCGGCGCCGGGAGGCTGTTCCTCTTCGTCTGCAGCGGCAACACCTGCCGCTCGCCCATGGCCACGGCCATTGCCCGGGCCGAGCTGGCGGCGCGCTTCGGGAGGCGGGCGCCGGCCCAGGTCCAGAGCGCCGGCCTGACCGTCCGGCCCGGGGCGCCGATGACTCCCGAGGCCGAGGTGGCCCTGCGCGAGATCGAGGTCGAGCCCGGCCGGCATCGCGCCCGGCTTCTCACGTCCGAGCTGGTCGAGCGCGCCGAGGCGATCTTCTGCATGACCGCCGCGCATCGGGAGGCGGTGCTCCGGATGCACCCCGCCGCGGCCGGCAAGACCTTGTGCATCGATCCCGACGGAGACATCCTGGATCCCATCGGCTCCGCGCTGGAGGTCTACGTCGGCTGTGCCGAGAGGCTTCGCGATCTGGTCCGCCGCCGCTTCGATGCGCTGCTTGCCGGAGCCTGACGTGTCATTCGAGCCACTGCGTATAGTCGGACAGGGGGGCCCGCTCGGGAGCGAAGCGGTTGACCGGCGCGGACTCGTCCGGGTAGCCGACCGACATGCCGCAGACGATCAGGCGGTCCGGCCCCAGCCCCAGGAACTCGCGGAGCGCATCGCTGTAGGCCGTGACGCTCGCCTGGGGGCAGCTCCCCAGGCCGCTCGCGACCAGCCCCAGCATCACGTTCTGCACGAAGAAGCCCATTTCGAGGAAGGTCCCGGGAGCCGCGTTGGACGGCAGGTGGAAGATCAACGCCGCCGGCGCGCCATAGAAACGGAAGTTGTCCCGCAGATGAGCGCGCCGTCCCGCCGCGTCGTCCCGCGCGATCCCTTTGGCCGCGTGGACCCCGGCACTGGCGAGCGCGGCCCGCTCCTGATGGCTCGGGGGGACTTCGGCCGGCCGGCTCGCGTAGTCCATCTGCATCGGCGTGTCGCGGTCGAACAGCTCGCACAGCCGCCGGGCCAACGCCTCCTTGGCCTCGCCCAGGAGCACCGCCACCGCCCAGGGCTGGCCGTTGCGCGTGGAGGGGGCGTGCGCCGCCGCCCGCAGGACGTCTTCGAGGACCCCGCGCGGCACGGGTCGGTCGAGGAACGCCCGCTGGCAGTGCCGGGCCCGGATGATCGAGAGGAAGTCACCTGCCATTGGGAGGGATTCTAATGCGCGAAGCCGCTCTCGTCGCGATCCTGACCCGCTCCCCGTCCTCCGCGGAGATCTCCTCCCTCCCCGCCGCGGTCCGCTGGCTCGAGGTGCGCGCCGACCGGGCCGGCGATCCGGATCCGGACCGGCTGCGCTGCGACTTCCCGGGAACCCTGTTCTACAGCTTGCGCAGCCGTGCCGAAGGGGGCGCTTTCGCGGGCTCCGATACCGAGCGGCGGGCCCGGCTGCTGGCGGCGTCCCGGCGCTGGGACATGGTCGAGCTGGAGACCGGGGATCTCGTCCCGGAGATCCTGGACCAGATTCCCGCGGAGCGCCGCGTCCTCTCCTGGCACGGAGCAGCGTCGGGGAGCAGCCTCGACGAGCTGCGAGCCCGCCTGGCGCGCCTCGCGGCGGTCGGCGCCCGCCTGATTCGCCTGGTGCCGGCGGCGGGAGAGCCCGCGGACGCTCTCGCCCCTCTGCGGCTGCTGCATGAAGCCGGCCGCTCCGACCTGACCGCCTGGGCCTCCGGGCCGGCGGGGAGCTGGAGCCGGCTGCTGGCCCCGCGGCTGGGCGCCCCGCTCGTCTTCGCCGCGGCGGGCGAGGGAGAGGGCGAGCCCACGATGGAACAGCTCATGGCGGACTACGGCCTGCCGCACCTGCCGCCGCTCGACGAGCTGTACGGGATCGTCGGCCGGACTGCGGCGAAGTCGCTGTCGCCGCGGCTGCACAACGCCGCCTACCGGGCTCTGGATCTCCCGGCGCTCTACCTCTCGTTTCCAACGGAGCGCTTCGGTGCGTTTTGGGAGGCGCTCGGAAACGGCGCCCTTGCGAGCCTCGGCTGGCCCCTGCGCGGGCTCACCGTCACGTCCCCTCACAAGGAGGCGGCCCTGGCCGCGGCGGAGGAGGCGAGCCCGCTCGCGCGCCATGCGGGAGGAGCCAACACCCTGTTGCGCAAGGACGTCGTCTGGCGCGCCGACACGGCGGACGCGGACGGCGTGCTCTGCGCGCTCGGGGCGCGGGGCATCGCCGTGGCCGGCCGGCGGGTGGCGGTCGTCGGCTGCGGCGGCGCCGGGCGGGCCGCGGCCGCCGGCCTCCAGGCCGCCGGAGCGGACGTCACCCTGGTCAATCGCGGCAGCGAGCGCGGCCACTTCGCCGCGGCGCTCCTGGGGCTCCCGTTCGTGCCGCTCGCCCGCTTCTCGGCCCGCGATCTGGCCCTCGTCGTCCATGCCACGCCTCTCCAGCACGAGACGCCGTTTCCGGTGGACGGCCTGGATGGCGGCGCCGTCGTGGTCGAGCTCGTCTATGGTCCGACCCCGACGCCGCTGATGACCGCCGCCACGGCGCGCGGCTGTCTGGCGATCGACGGCCGCGAGGTCCTGCTGGTCGAGGCCCAGCGGCAGTTCCAGATGATGACCGGCCGCCACATGCCGCAGGATCTGGTGCGCCTGGTCCGCCAGAACGGTCCCGAAGCCTGTGCTAGCATCCCCGCCCGCGTCTCTTTCGACCCATTGTCCGGATGCACGGCGGCCTTCGCATGAAGCTGGATCTCGCTCCCGATCTTTCTCCTGAACAACAGGCCCTCCTCGACCGCGTCGCCGCCCTGGCGCGCGAGAAGCTCGCTCCGCGCGCCGCGGAGTACGACCGCAGCGCGACGTTTCCGAGTCAGGACTTCGACGATCTCTTCCGCGAGCGTCTGCACGCGCCCACGGTGCCGCGCGAGAACGGCGGCCTTGGGTTGGGGCCGGTGCAGCGCGACGCGTTCACCCTCTGGATGATGACCAAGGAGCTCGCCAAGGCCGACCTCTCCCTGGCCCGCTGCTGGGAGGGCAACGCCAACTCGCTGATGCTGCTCGACGCCCTGGCGGCCGACGACCAGAAGCGGCGGTGGTTCGAGGGAGCCGTCGAGCGCGGCGAGAAGTGGGTCGTCTGGAGCGGCGAGCCACAGGCGCGGGCGCCCGGCGAGCCCGGCAAGCTCGGCACGACTCTGGAGCGGGTCGACGGCGGTTGGGTGGTCGACGGCACCAAGGTCTTTTGCACCAGCGCCGGCGGCGCCGACTGGGCCATCCTGCTGGTCAATCCGGCCGGCCCCGGCGGGGCGCGCCACACCGCGTCGCCCGAGACCCTGCTCATGCTGGCCTGCCCGCTGGCCGATCCCACCATCGAGACCGACGGCTCCTGGTGGGACCCGGTGGGAATGCGCGCGACGGTCTCGCACCTCGTGCGGTTCCGCAAGACGTTCATCCCCGACGAGAACCGGATCGGCGATCCCGGCCAGTACCTGGTGGGCAACTGGCAGACCGCTTTCGCCCCGCACTATGCCGCGAGCTTTCTGGGAGCGGCCGAAGCGGCGTACGACTACACCCTGGAGCACCTGACGACGCAGGGCAAGACGGGCGATCCCTACGTGCAGCAGCGGGTCGCCCACATGTCGATCCATCTGGAGACGGGCCACCTCTGGCTACGCCACGTGGCGCGCCTCTGGGACGAGGGACGCCGGGAGGAGGCGCAGCTCGCGGGCAGCCGCGTGCGCCACATCGTCGAGCACCTGGCCGAGGAGACGCTCCATCACGCGATCCGGGCGTGCGGCGCGCGGTCGCTGATCCGTCCCAGCCCATTGGAGCGCATCCTGCGGGACCTGACGTTCTATATCCGGCACGACAACGACGACCAGGTCCTCGCGACGATCGGGAGGGCGGCGCTCGGGCAGCCGTTCGACGCGTCGTTTTATCGGCCTTGAGGTTTCAGGAGACCGGTACGCGCAGGGTGAGAGAGGGGAAGAGCCGTGCGAAGTCGTCGGGATTCCGAGTGATCAATCCTTGGTAGCGGGTTGCGAAGGCTCCGATGAGAATGTCCGCGAGCGGCCTTTTGGGGATCTGCCCCGATCGTTTCTGCTCGATAAATTGATGCCAGGCCTGGTGCGCCCGCAGAGTGTCTTCCTGAATCCAGTCCTGCCGGAAGTCGACTCCAACTTCGGTCAGAAACTCGTCCTGGAAAGCCCGGTCCCCTTGAAACGCAGGAGAGAGCTCGACGTAGGTCATCGGGCAGATCACGAGGCCCTCTTCAAGGAGAGCTTCCAGGATCTCAGCAGAAGGTTCGCCGAACTTGGGATCCTCTTCCATGACGTCAATCAGGACACAGGTGTCGATGACCCAGGCCATCAACGCTCGCCTTCACGAAGCTCGTCCATCCAGTCCTGGGTCGTGCGCGTCGGCCGGAAGCGCTTGGCGAAGCCGAGCATGGCCCGGGCCCCGCGCGGCGCAGCCTGCTCCAGGATCTGGATCCGAAGCTCGTGCTCCCCGGATTTCTCCCAGAGCAGCCGCTGGCCCTTCTCGATCCCCAGCTCTTGCCGGAGGTTGGCAGGGATCGAAACCTGGCCTCGGTCGGTGACGACGGACACGTTGGACGCTTTCGGCATGAATTGAGTCTATCATGTGACCTCATCATGTACGAGCATCTACGACCGCCCGCGGAAGCTTTCGAACGGGCTCAGACAGTGTCGGAACCGCTCCGGAAGGTTCCGCCGCACGCGGGGACAGTGTCAGGACCGCCCCGGAACCTTCCGCCGCGTTTTTTAAGCTGTCAGAGCGGCGGCGGAAGCTTCCGCGCGGCTTCCGACAGTGTCAGAACCGCCGCGGAAGGTTCCGCGGCACGCGGGGACAGTGTCAGAACCGCTCCGGAACCTTCCGCCGCGTTTTTTAAGCTGTCAGAGCGGCGGCGGAAGCTTCCGCGCGGGCTCAGACAGTGTCGGAACCGCCGCGGAAGGTTCCGCCGCACGCAGGGGCAGTGTCAGAACCGCTCCGGAACCTTCCGCCGCATTTTTTAAGCTGTCGGAGCGGCGGCGGAAGCTTCCGCGCGTCGCATCCTGTACGTTTGACCTATGACCGCGCGCGTCTGCCTGGTTTTTCCGCACGTCCTCCTCGGTGGGGGCGAGACCGCCATGCTGGCGGTGGCGGAAGGACTGCGCTCCGCGGTGGATCTCCACGTCTGCGCTCTGGACAACACGCCCGTCACGGTGGAAACGACTCTGCGCGAAGAGCTCGCGGAGCGGTTCGGCGAGGTCAGCTTCATCCGCCGCCGCTGGGAGCTGCGCCCCTGCTTCCGGAAGGCGGACGCCGTGCTCTGGTACGGAGTGGTCAACGCGGTGCCGGACGTTCTCTCCTCGCTTGGTCATCGGCCAGCTTCGGTGCGGGTTGTGCACACGGACCGGGCGGTGGACGGCCCCGGGTTCCATCGCCGGTGGCGCCGGGTGATCGACCGGACGATTTGCGTCAGCCCGGCCGTGGCGCGGAGCATTCCGGGCGCCGTGTTCATCCCCAACACCTGCTCGCCGGATCGCCTGCTCGGGACGCGCCGCGAGCTGTTCCCGCCGGGGCGCAAGACCCTCGGCTTCCTCGGCCGGCTGGTGCCGCAAAAAAACGCCGCCTGGCTGGTGGAGAACGCTGCAGCCCTCGACTGCAACCTCCTGATCCAGGCGCTCGACACGCCCCTCCAGACCGCGGCCGACCTCGCGCTCCTCGCCGAGCGGCAGGGGATCGCCGGGCGGGTGCGTTTCCTCCCGCCTGGCCGGGACGTGGGGACTCTGCTGCGCAGCGTCGATGCGGTCGTCATCGCCTCACAGCATGAAGGGTTCCCGATGGTGGCGGTCGAGGCGGGGCTCGTCGGAGCTCCGATGATCGCGACTCGCGTGGGGGCGTTGCCGGAGGTCTTTCCGGATCAGATTCTGTTCGTGGACAGCGGAGAGGACGGCCTGCCGGATCTCTCTTCGATGCGGAGTGCCGTGGCGGGGGCAGATCCCGCCTGGGGTCACCGCCTGCGGGAGCGGGTGGAGGAGCTCTGCGCCCGCGAGACGGTGGTGGCCCGGTATCTGGAGGTTCTCCAGGTCAGTCGCGATAAGGCGGCGTGAGCCCCAGGAGCTGGCGGCGCATCGGCGTCGTGGCCTGGGCGATCATCTCCTCCGTCGGCTCGTGCCCCTTCCACATCCGCATCCACTTGTGCCCGTAGTTGTAAAGGAGGACGCGGCGCGTCGCCGTGCCTTGGTTCGTGCCCGGGGAGTGCACCACGTTCCCGTGGAAGAAATAGGCCGTGCCGGCGCGGCAGGTCAGCCGCACGGCGCCGGGCATCTCTTCCGGAACGGCCACGCGCGGGATCGGCGTGTCATCCGGCTGCCGGTGCGTGCCGGGGAGGATCAGCGTCGCGCCGCCATCCTCTCCAATGTCCTCCAGCGCGATCATCGCCCGCACCATCATCGTCGAGCCGGCATGCCACACGCCGCGCACCCGCGTGCGCACGTCCGTGTGCCACGCGTCGCCATCGAGCATGCCTCCGGGGGGAGTGATGTAGTAGGCGTGATCGATGATCGAGATGTCCGGTCCCAGGATTTCCCGGATCAGCGGAAAGATCCTCGGGTGCTCCGCGAGGTCGGCCAGGATCGGCGCGTAGCGCATGATCCCTTCGATCTCCAGAAACTCCGGGATGCGCGTGCCGGGCAGCGAGAGGTCCGCGCGCCAGCGGGCTTCGGCTTCGTCCGCCGCTTGGCGCACGGCTGCGAGCTCCTCGGACGTCAGGGCGTTCTCGATGACCAGATAGCCGGTTTCCGCGAAGGTCCTCCCCACTGTAGAGACGCCCCGTGGGGCGTCTCCTGCGGCGGCGCCATTTGTGCCCAGGGATCTCTGCGGTGCCGCGGGCGCCTCGGAAGGAGACGCCCCACGGGGCGTCTCTACAGTGGGGAAGAGAGGGGGAACCGGATCATCAACAGCAGGCCCATAGGGGTCTGTCAGCCCTAAGAGCTGCTGTCGCATCGGCGTGCGTGCCTGCGCCGCCAGCGCTGCGGACGGCCGGTATTCGTCCCACATCCGCATCCATTTGTGGCCGTAGGTGTAGATCAGCAGATGCCGGTAGCGGTCCGACCGGTTGTTGCCCGCGGAGTGGTACGTCCGCCCGGTGATCAGATAGGCCGAGCCGGCCGGCAGCGCCATGCGCACGGCGCCGGGGAGGTCCTCGGGCGCTTCCGCATTGGGCATCTCAGGCTCCAGCGGCGTCCGGTGCGAGCCCGGCAGGACGAGCGTCGCTCCGCCATCCTCTGGAATGTCTTCGAGCACGTAGAAGACCTTGACCATCAGGAGCGAGCGAGGGTGGTCCACCGCGGGCATGTTGAAATCGAAGTGCCAGCCGTGCGGGATCTCCGCGCCGGGCGGCGTCATGAAGTAGTCGTGGTCGAGCATCATGACGTCCGGCCCGAGGAGCTCCCGCACCAGGGGGAAGATCCGCGGATGCTCGATCAGATCGAACAGCACCGGATCGTGCTCCATGATCCCGAGCACCTGCTCCAGGTCGTGCCGGCGGACGCCGGGGAGAGACAGATCCGCCCGCCATCGGGCCTCCGCGGCGCGGGCTGCCTCCCGGATCGGCGCCAGCTCCCCGGGCGCCAGGGCGTTCGGCACGATCAGATAGCCGTCCTCCAGGAACCGGGCGCGCTGCTCTTCGATCGACATCCGTTGAAGCTCCCGTTGTATCGTTGCGAGGAGATCTTAATGGAGCCGGAACCAATGCGCGAGGTCCGTTGGGAAAGGATGTTTCCACCTGATCTGGAGGAGGCCTTCGCCGCCTGCCCGGCGGTCTGGTTCGCCTATGGGCTCTGCGAGCCGCACGGGCCGCAGAACGTCCTCGGGCTCGACCTGTTGAAGGCCCACGGCCTGGTCGTGCGTGCGGCGCGCGAGCACGGCGGCATCGTGGCGCCGCCGGACCCTTGGCACGTCCACGAGATCGGCGGCTACGCCATCTGGGCCGAGCGCGAGATCGGCGAGGCGCGCCCCTGGCTCACCGCGGTCCCGCCGTGGGTCCATTTCAAGAACGTCTGCTACCACGTGAGGGCCGCCGAGGTCCTGGACTTCCGCGCGGCGATCCTCCTGACCGGCCACTACGGCCCCAATTGGGAGGATCTGAAGACCCTCGTTGACCTCCTCCAGCCGTGGTGCCGCATGCGCCTCCTCGGCCTGCCGGACTTCGAGGCCAACCGCCCCGGCTTTCCCGGCGATGGAGCCGACGGCGACCATGCCGGCAAGGTCGAGACCTCGCTGCTGTGGGCCCTGGAGCCGGATCTCGTCGACGTCTCCCGCATCCCCGAATCTCCCACCTTCCCCCTGTTCGCCATGGGGCGCGACGCCGCCGAGGCGCGCCGCGACGCCGGAGAGCGGATGATCGCGGACATCGTCGCCTGGCTGGGCGAGCGCCAGCGCAAGCTGCTCGCCGCGTGGGACCCGGAGCGTCCCTCGCGCCTGCGGACCTTCGCGGACGTGGAGCGGTTCTGGGCCGAGGAGGTCGAGCCCCGGCTGCCCGGCTTCAAAAGCCTGCGGAGCACCTGGTACGAGAAGGAGGCGCCGGACGAGGGATCGCGCTGGCGGGAGAACTGGGAGACCCTCACCCCCGGCCAAATTCGCGCGTCCCCGAGAGCAACGACCTCGACATCCCCCAAAGTGCCACGGCGCCTCTGAGCAGGGCCGCCATCCCGACAGACGCGCCTCGACATACGGTCGGCAGGACACCCTCTGAGTCAACGTCTCTCTGCATTCTGCCGTATGACGAGTCAGGTGTCTCTCTGGCAACGCCAACCGCCGGGTGGAACGGCAAGCCGCGCCGCGACGCGGCCAACCGCCTGAAGCAGGCCGCGATCCGGCCGAGATCACGGCGAGACGGCCGAGATCACGCTGAAACCGCCGGGATCACGGAAAATCAGCCCTGGATCACGGTGGTCGCGGTCCGGATCACGGTGATCGCCCTTCGGATCACGGCGATCCCCCACCGGATCACGGTGATCCCCGTCCGGATCACGGTGATCCCCGTCCGGATCATGGTGATCCCCGACCGGATCACGGTGATCCCCGACCGGATAGCGGCTACGCGGCCGGGATAGCGACTACACGGCGGAGTTAGCGGCTGTCCGGCCGGGATTGCGGCTATGCGGCGTCTGGGCCGGCGGGACGCCGGCGCGCTGTGGGGGCTCATCTGAATCCGTCGCAATTTGGGCCAAGAGGTCGAGACCAGCATCATCATCCCGCGCGGAGCGCGGCGGGGGGGATGCTTGGGGGAGCCGGTGTGGGCGAGAAAGAAGAAAACCCCGGTGGCCGCCGGCTCTCACCCGGCACGCAAGTACTTCTGCCCGCGGCTCTCGGGCGATTACTACGCCGAGGCGCGCCGGCCGGGATGTTCAGCCTGTTCCTCGGCATCCGGGCCTGCCAGGGGCGTCGGTGTTGCCGCTGCCGGACATCCGCCTCAGGGCGCCGCGGCACTCCAGAAGGCTGCGACCATCGCCGACATCTCACGAGCAGATAAGCCCCCAACACCCCCCGGATAAGCTGCTTCGCAGACACGGAGAAGCCCTTACCGACCCGAACGAGAGGCGCATACCGACAAGAAAGCAGCTCCTCCGTCCGGGGGATTTGGACTTGTTCGACGACGGATAAGACGAAATGCCCCGCCGAGTGTCACAGATGTACATATCGCCACAAGTTCGCATATTGACGAGAATGCGAATGCCTCGTAACATCTTGAGCATTAATCGTATAGCAGGCTCGGCGGCGCTCTGAGAGCAGGCGCCAGCGGCAATACGAGAGAATGTGGGGAGACATCGAAGAACAAGGTTATGCGTTTGGAACTCAGTAATTAGCCATGCGATATTACGTATATATTTCCGGCGCAAAGCTCGATATGCTTGCCCCACAAGTACCTAGAAGACTTTGGGAGCGTCTAGAGCCAACACTCAGTATTGAGGCTGCTGGTATTAAAGGATCTTTAGCGGGGGCTCGTCAACCGGCAAGTATGGAGGCAAATCTAAATAGAGTGATTAGTCACCTCGAGAAACTAGGGGTTGGTTCTGTAGAGGAACCTCGCGAGTACTTTAAGGGCGTGCTGTCAATGAAGTATATGGTAGTGGGAAATAGCATGGTCTTGTGGGGAGGCGCTGTAGCAGAGGATTCGCTTCGAGTTGGACTTGCAGGGTCTAGTGATCATCTTCAGTCAAGTACCTACAGGAGCAACGGGAAAGCACTTACAGGCTCTCTTACTCATGATATTTTGGATAACATAGGAGCCTATTTGGAACACTCGGGAGTGAGGTCCTCTCCAGTTAAGCAGAGAGATGTAAGTGCAGAAACAGCGCTTTGGCATACATGGGAAGCCATCAAGCTCATGCACGAGGATCGATCTCTTCCTCCGCTACGAGGCTACGAGTTTTTTGCCAAGAGGCTGCTCCATGGATCTTTAGGAGGTGGCGAGCTAGTGTTACTCGGAACTCCTCTGTACGTGGCTCTTAGTGATTGACTAGGGTTAATGACTCAGTGGCAATAAAGAATTTGAATCGAATTGCCATAGAGGCATAACAAGCGCTTGCAGCGGACAGCCGGCTTCGCCGTCTGCACGCTGAAGCGCCACAACGTTACACGCAGCTTGAGCATGAGAGGTGGCCCATATGGTAAAGGGGAGATTGTCCGGAATCATATCGGGGGTTCTGGGAGTACTCTGCGTTTACGCAGGAATCGTTAGTTATCTTAGCCATCCACGCCCTGATGTCCTTCTCTTGGCGATAGGTGTCTTGGGTTTATTGGTGTGTCTGCAATCGTTTTCAGGAGCAAGTGAAGAGGCTCGCGCCTGGATGGCTCGGGCATTCGTCTGTGTCTGGGTCGCATACGCTCTCTTGAACCTGTTTAACCGAAATCGAGAGGAGTTTTGGATATTGCTGGCTCTTGCTGGCGTGCTGTTTGTTGCCCTATTCCTACCCGCTATCATGTCAGCCAAGGGGTACAGGTGGAGAAGAGGCGTCAAGAAAACTTTACCTTTGGCCAAGGAGGGCGAGAACGTGTAACCCGGGGCTTGCAGCGATCGGCTTCCGCCGTCGCTGAAGCCCAGCCGCGTTATGCGACAAGGCCAGCTAGAAGATTGGCTTCACGTGGTATCGCTGAGGAGATCCAGCTATGAAGACCAAGACGGGCGCGCCGCATGCGATTCTGGCCGCCAAGATTGCGGCTTGGCAGGCGGTAGCAGTGGCCCTAATCACTACCCTCGGAGGAGCGCTAGTTGGAGCCGCTTTGCGGCAAGGCAATGAGCAGCCGCAGCGTTGGCTCACCATCACATCTCTCAAGCCTCTCGGCACCGGCGGCAGTGTCCACAATCTGCGCCTAATAGCGAGTGTCAATAACGTTGCCGTCGCCTATCCTGTCAACTCGCCATGGTTGCAGCTCGACCGAGGCGAAGCTCCGTCTGCCAAGTTCCCGATTCCGGCCACGGACACGGTCCTTCGTATTAACTTCTCGGGCTATGGTGAGGACACAACGGGCGACGTTATGCATCTGTGCGGTTGGGGTCCACCAGACGAGGTGGCACAGCAGTTTTCCGATCAGCAGGAGCGATTCAAGTGATTAACTCGGACCGTTGGCGGGAAGTGCAGAGAGGAGCCGGAGTTCCTTGTGGGCTATACGATACAATGATTCCCGAGAGGCCAGCATGTCTTGACGAGGTCATAACCCAGCACTTGCATCGGACGGCTGGCGCCACCGGTGAAGTGCATCCTCGTTGGGCGTCATCGCACCTCAGGAGAGTAAAATGGAGCTAATGCATCTGCGAACGGTAGTCGAAGGCCTGGATTCCTTGGCCGATATAGAGAGGGAGCATCCAAAACTGGGGGCGCAACTCCTCAGTTTCACTACCCGAGTCGGTGATTGCTGTGAAAGAGCATATGAGAGGCTTTCAGACGCTCTGGGTACCGTTCGAGGATTGTCGTCGAAGCCAAATTCCCAAGAGGTCGAAACTGTCCTCAAGAAATTGAATGATGCTCCAAGCAGCAAGTGGTTCAAGGAGGTAGCTGGAATCTGCGACCAACTCGCAATTCTTGCGGAAGAATTCGGGCCGCCAATTGTGGAACAACTCAACTACACCAGCCCATTTGGTCAGAACTACGAGGATGCTTCAAAGGACATGAGTGCCCCGCGATATGCTGCCCACTACAAAATTGGTCCTCTGCTATCGCTTCTTCAGAAACACGAAGGTGAATTGAAGGAGGACATCCGCACCATCGTGGCGAATCTTCAAGCGAAGTTAGGGCCTGCCAAGGACACGGGAAATGTGGAGGACGCGAGGGCGTATGCGCTTGCAGTCCAAGAGGAGATTTCGTGCAGCATCGACCACATTAAGAAACTTGGGTTGCGGATTGCGGGAGGTTCCTCGAAAGGAATCTCCGCCATTCTTACACCGGCAGAAATTGCCGAGAATGCACTCAGGCGTCCCGAGCGCGTGCTGATCCTCAACATGTTTTTCGTGTTTCTGGTGGTGGCGCTTGGAGCTACGGCTTTTCAGTTTCTGGCTGTTTATCAGTTCGTCTTGGTGACGGGCTTCGCCATCACTGCTGTTACCGTTGTCAATGCCCTTTACTTGAAGTCTATCGACAAGCTGAGCGAAGAGAACTTCCTCAAGTTGATGCAACTTGCCCTTCTAAAATTCTTCGCTCCTCTTACTCGCCAGGCGGGCCAATGATGCCCAACACAAGCGTTACAGCGGACGACTGGCGCCGCCGCTGAACACCATACACGTTATATGTCCCGATCGCTCTGGCATAAAGGAGGTCGTTTGATGCAAGCTCGTCAGATTCCGCATCGGGTTAGCTTGGGGATCTGCTTGCTACTGCTGACTCTGGCAGGCTCAGGTCCTCTTGCTGCAATACAGGCACATCCTCAGACTACCCAACCGCAGGCACATCCTCAGACTGCTCAACCGCCTCAGTCTTTGTCTCAGCCTGCCGCTTCACCGGCAAAAACTGACAAAGTCCGGCACGGTAAACTCGCTCGACCAGCCCCAGAGTGGCTCCAAAGGATCTCTGCTGTCTTGGATGCTTCCTTGGCGGCATCACTCGCAGGACTGGCGATCGCTGTCGCCGTCTTTCTGCTCGCTTATGTAGCACCTGTAGTCAAGGATATAGAGGAGATTCGGATGAGAGGAGGGAATCCGAAGCAAGAAAAAGTGCAAGAAAAAAATTCCTGTGAAACGGCCACGCAGCAAGCCTTTCGCGCCTTCTATTTTTTCGTGGGCTTTCTGATTGAGGGTGTTACAGTACATCCTCTTGCTCAAGCGCAAGCGCAAGAAATCACACGATACACCGTTACGCTCGTTAGCCTCGACGTTGCTGCAGCAGGCTCTTGCTTGGCTGCCGGTCTGATTTTCTTATGGCGGAGCGCTAATACCATGCGAACTCTGGTTATGAGTTGAAAGCAAGCAACTTCGGAGGCGTAGAGCCGTGCACACATATAACCCTACGGTCGAGCGGACGGAAACCGCAAAAAGCGCGGTTCCGCCGCTCACCTTCTGAGCGTTGGCCGTCACGAATTCTGAGGGACTCTCTTAAACGACTGCGCCATTGTTCGAGAACCGCAAAGGACTACCAGTCGTGGCAACACTGTGGATGCGTATCAAGATGAGTGCTGTAATCATCCTCTCGATGGCGAGTTGTAAGGATCGGCCTGACTCGCGCTGCCCAGATCTGTCAGGAGTTTATGTGTTTCCCGGAATTGACCACTGTCAAACTGATGCCGATGAGCTTCCACTTCCGGTCCTAATTAGGAAGCGGCTCTCAAATGAGACGGTGAGAATAAAGCTCAAACAGGACGGCTGCGAGAAGCTGGCTTTTGGTTTGGAAGATGACAGTGACTCGAGCATGGCAAAGGCATTTATTCTCATTGTACCTGAACAAAGTAGAACTTATAGGGTTGAATGGAAAGGCAGGAGACTGGTCTCCGAAAGAAGAACAGGAGGAACTTCTGATCCAGGCTTGGCACCCCCCACACATTTTAGCCGTTCTGAGCAGTGGACGTTGGAGATCGCTTCATCTGGGGACCTACTTGTTTCATGGCGCCAGAGAGTCTACAGGCGCTTCCTCATATTCCCGGGTCTCAGCATAAGCCACGCGCGCTGTAGGCTATCTCGAATCTCAAGATAAGACCATGGGAAGCAGGGCGACTATATACAGTGCCGGACTACGTGGATCTTGTTGCGCTTGCGAATCTCGTGGTCGAACTGGGCTTACCGCTCGGAGGAGATAAGGATGCCATGGAGGTTACGATCAGGGTTCGAGAAGCTTCCCGTCAGTGGCTCAACGAGGCGACCTGTTCACGGCCAACCCCGCGCCTGCAGCGGACGCCTGACGGCGCGCGCTGAGGCCCCAAAGCGTTCGGCGGCATCTTGGTTAGCCCTCTGAGCTCGTGAACTCGCGCAGGAGGTGCCACGTAGTTTAAAAGAGTAAGAGTAGATTGGGTGCCAGGAAGGTCGACTCGAGATGTCAGAAATCAGTCCGAATACAGGGAGTCCCAAAGGTGATGCGGTAGCTGCCGGCGTCATTGATGGCTGGCTGCTCGTGGCACTTATCGCGGCGGTAGTCATCAGTGGTATAGGTTCGGCCTTGTATGTAGATCGCAATCCATCGTATCAGATTAGTCAGGTATTTCTATACTCGTGTCTCTCGCTTTTCTTCATCTTGTCAGCGTTTTTCGCGATTGCACGTGGCTTCCGCACTCGCAACCTGAAGAAGTGGTTTGTATTGGCTGCATTGCCCTTATTGATTGGGATCCTGATTGGGGTATTAGGAGCCCTTCTATCTCAGACATCTCCTTGGACTTGGGCGCCCTTGTTGCTGGTTGCCGTGCTGGGAATACCGTTCATAGTTGCAACCATAACGGGTATCGTGAGTAGAGCCTTGAAGAACAGTGCCGCGAGGCGCGAGCCGCCGAACCCCTATGAGGCCCCTGGTTGTCAAGGCGCAGAGGCTCAGCAAGGGCGGCGTTTGAAGCGACCACCAGAGTAAGGATCTCGCACGACCGAAAATGAGCTCCCCTGCTTTGTTTCAATGCGGTGCAGGGACTGCCTGCACCAAACACCTATCGAGGCTCAGCCGCCGCGGAGCGGCGGTGCGGGCTCGGAGAGCCCGCCACCTAGAAACTATTGAGTGCCCTCGTGCCGTCCCATTCAAAAGATCGACTCGTCGGTCCTCGGACCTCGGTCAGTTAGTGCTCAGAAGAGGCACTCGACGGCGACGACGAGATCCTCCCTGTAGGGTTTGAGGGCTTTGAGGAGCTCGTCCCGGTCACAGTTGAGCTTCCTGTGGACCAGCGTTTCCCCTGCCTGGCTAAGGATGCAGAGATAGAGGCTCCGGGCGTGAAGGTCGATTCCGCAGTAGTGCTTGTGCTGTTGGGTGTAGAATCTCATCGAGGCCTCCTTGGTGAAAGGGTCTTTCACTCACCCCACCAGCCTACCGCGTGGGTAGGCAGCAGGGGGCCTCAACTAATATC
>Ga0190274_10000366_pt1 | contig 27751 bp, 21 predicted proteins | sample Popmic531T_FD_133002 | JGI IMG/M metagenome (GOLD analysis project Ga0190274, IMG submission 133002) | Populus adjacent soil microbial communities from riparian zone of Yellowstone River, Montana, USA - 531 T | ecosystem: Environmental > Terrestrial > Soil > Riparian zone | place: USA: Montana... | reverse complement strand
GCCTTCGCCTCGAGCTGGGCGAGCAGGCGGTCGACGTAGTGGATGTCCCAGGCGCCCTCGACCTTGGGCACCATCACGACCTCGAGCTTGTCGCCGATCTCGTTGACCAGGGTCGTCAGGTCGTCCAGCACCCAGGGGCTCTCCAGCGAGTTGACCCGGGTCCAGAGGGCGGTGTTGCCGAAGTCCGACTCGGTCGCGGCCTTGATCAGGCCTGCGCGCGCCGCCTCCTTGCGGTCGACCGGGATCGCGTCCTCGAGGTTGCCGAGCAGGATGTCGGTCTTCTCGGCGATGGCGGCCGCCTTGGCGACCATTTTCTCGTTCGAGAAGTCGAGGAAGTGGATCATCCGCGAGGGCTTGACCGGGATCTCGCGCAGCGGCTCCGGTGCTCCGATCGCCTGCGGCTGGAAGAAGTCTCTGGGGTTTCTCATGGCGCTCCTCGGGGTCGTTGGGTTCGCTCGCTCGCCGCGGGGAATCTTATTCAACGCAGGAGAGCGGGCCCTAGAGCGAGTCGAGCGTGGCCCACAGGCCGGCCTCGAGACCGGTCCTCGGGCGCCAGCCCAGCTCCCGCTCGGCCCTGCTCGGGTCGATCGTGATGCGCTGCACCTCGCCGGTGCGCGCGGGGGCGAAATCGGGCTCGAACTCGCTGCCCTCGCGCAGCGCCCGCAGACCCTCGATCAGCTCGAGGACGTCGGTCTCGATCCCGGTGCCGACGTTGATCGGTCCAGCGGAGTCGCTGGCCGCCGCGGCCACCAGGGCGGCGACCACGTCGTCGACGTATACGGCGACCACGTCGTCGACGTATATGTAGTCGCGGGTCTGGCGGCCGTCGCCGAAGACGGTCGGACGGCCGCCTTCGAGCAGCAATCCGCAGAAGATCCCGATTACGCCGGCCTCGCCGAGCGGGTCCTGGCGCGGTCCGTAGACGTTGCCGAGCCGCAGGGCGATCGAGGAGAGCCCGTAGAGACGGCGATAGAGCGCCAGGTAGCCCTCACCGGCGAACTTGCTCTGGCCGTAGGGGGCCATCGGGGCCAGCGGGGCGTCCTCGAGCAAGGGCAGGCGCTGGCCGTCGCCCTCGCCGTAGATAGCCCCTCCGGTCGAGGTGAAAACGACTCGCCGTACGCCGGCCGCGCGCGCCGCCTCGAGCACGTTGGCGGTGCCGCCGACGTTGATCGAGGCGTCGAAGGCGGGATCGGCGACCGAGCGGCGGACGTCGATCTGCGCCGCCAGGTGAAAGACGACCTCAGGCTCGGCCTCGCGCGCCAGCTCGGCCAGGGCGGCGGCGTCGCGGATGTCGGCCTCGACCAGCGTCGCCCCGGACGCCAGGGCCGGGTCGAGGTTCTGCCGGCGCCCGGTGGAGAGGTCGTCGACCACGGTGACGGCGTCGCCCCGCGCCAGCAGCGCGTCGACCAGAGTCGATCCGATGAACCCGGCGCCGCCAGTGACCATGCACCTCATCAGCGGGCGATCCTAGAGGCTGGCGGTCAGGTCGACAGCCGGGTTCGTATAGAAGTCGAGGGGCACGGGGATGGCGGGCGGCGAGGCGCAGGCCTCAAGGGGCGCCCGCTGCTGACGATAGGTGGACATTCAGGCATTGCCAAAGACTTTTCGTCTGATCTATGCACCGAATGACGTAGCCTAAGTTTCCTCAATCTTCCGCGCTCTTGGGGGGGCGTTGCGAAAAGCGTTTGCTCAACGTTTTTTGGCTCTGGACCATGCAAACCAGACGACCAACGATTCACGGACGGTCCATTCAGGTTGGCGACGGCAAGCTGCACGTCCGCGGCGTCACCTACGGCACCTTTCGCCCTCGCGACGGGGTCCAGTTTCCGGCTCCCGAGCAAGCGCGGCGGGACCTCGAAGCAATGGCCGCCGCAGGTGCCAACGCCTTTCGCACCTATGTGCCGCCGCCACCGTGGCTGCTCGACCTTGCCCTCGAGCACGGCCTGCGGGTGATGGCGGGCCTGCCCTGGGAGCAGCACGTCGCCTTCCTCGACGATTCTGAGCTCGCCGACGCGATCGCTGCCAAGGTCCATCGCCAGGTGCGCGAATGCGAGGCCCACCCTGCTTTGCTCTGTTATGCGATCGGCAATGAGATCCCGGCGCCGATCGTGCGCTGGCACGGCAAGGGCAAGGTCGAGAGATTCCTCGAACGGCTGCACTGGGAAGCGAAGGCGGCGGACCCCGACGGCCTCGTCACCTACGTCAACTACCCGTCGACCGAGTACCTCGAGCTGCCCTTCCTCGATCTCGCCGCCTTCAACGTCTTTCTAGAGAAAGAGGAGACCTACGAGTCCTATCTGGCGCGGCTGCAGAATCTCTGTGGCGACCGGCCGCTGCTGATCGCCGAGGTCGGGATCGACAGCCTCCGCAATGGCGAGCAGGTTCAGGCCGAGGTGCTGGACTGGCAGATCCGCCACGCCTTCGGCACCGGCGCTGCCGGGGTCTTCGCCTTCTCCTGGACCGACGAGTGGCATCGCGGCGGGCACGAGGTCGAGGACTGGGGCTTTGGCCTGGTCGATCGGGAGCGGCGTCCGAAGCCGGCGTTGGGCGCGGTGCGGGACGCCTTCGCCGCCGTCCCCTTCTCGCCGGCCGGCCCCTGGCCGAGCGTCTCGGTGATCGTCTGCACCCACAATGGGGCGCAGACACTGCCGGAGTGCCTGCAGGGGGTCCGCGGCCTCAGCTACCCGGACTTCGAGCTGATCGTCGTTGACGACGGCTCCAGCGACGATTCGGCTGAGATCGCCCGCGCCCATGGCGCCACCCTTGTCAGCGGCGAGCACCGCGGCCTCAGCGCCGCCCGCAACGCCGGCATCGCTCGCGCCGGCGGCGAGATCGTCGCCTTCCTCGACGACGACGCTTACCCGGACCCCGATTGGTTGCACTATTTGGCGACGCTGCTGCTGGGGGACGGCCACGCCGGCGTCGGTGGCCCCAACATCCCGCCCGAGGACGGTCTCGTCGCCGAGTGCGTCGCCGCCGCGCCGGGGGGGCCAATCCACGTCCTCATCTCCGACCGCGAGGCCGAGCACGTACCGGGATGCAATATGGCCTTCCGCAAGTCGGCCCTGGAGGAGATCGGCGGCTTCGACGAGCGCTTCCATGTCGCCGGGGACGACGTCGACGTCTGCTGGCGCCTGCAGGAGGCCGGCTGGACGCTTGGCTTCAGCGCCGGCGCCGTGGTCATGCACCGGCGCCGGGACTCGGTCCGGCGCTATCTCAAGCAGCAATACGGTTATGGCAAGGCCGAGGCGCTGCTCGAGCGCAAGTGGCCGAGCCGCTACAACCGCGCCGGCTCGTCGCGCTGGTCGGGGCGGATCTACGACTCGCCCTCGAGCCGAGCCGCGGCGGGACGGCCCTTGGTGCGCTACGGAATTTGGGGCGCCGGCCTCTTTCAGTCGATCTACGAGCCCGCGCCGGGAACGCTGTCGAACTTGTTGCGGGCGCCCGAGTCGCTGATGTTGATCGCGACCCTGGGCCTGGTCGGCGCGCTGGGCCTGATCTGGGCGCCAATGCTGTTCGCCCTACCTTTTTTCCTTGCCGGCGCCGCCTCCGTCCTCTGGCGAGCGACCGCCAGTGGCTGGCGAGCCAACCCGGCGGTGCCCGGTCGCTCGGCGGTCGAGACGGCGCGGCGCCGCGCCGTGACGGCGGCGCTTTTCCTGCTACAGCCGGCGGCACGGCTGGCGGGACGACTTCGAAACGGCCTCTCGCCCTGGCGTCGACGGCGCCGGCCCGGCGCCACCTGGCCGCATCCACGGGTGGTGACGGTCTGGAGCGAAACCTGGCGCGATCCGCGGACGCGAATGCAGGATCTGTACGACGCCCTGGCCGGCAGCGGTGGCTTTGTCAGAAGCGGGGGGCCGTTCGACCGCTGGGATCTCGACCTCCGCGCGGCGCCGCTCGGCGGAGTCAAGATCCGCGCCGCCGTCGAGGAGCATGGTCAGGGCAAACAGTTGATTCGGGTCAAGGTCTGGCCGCGAGCGTCGGCGGTCGGCTCGATTCTCGCGGCGCTCCTGGTCATCCTTTCGGCCTATGCATGGTGGGACCACCAGCTTGGCTTCGCGGTCGCGATGACGATCGCAACCGCGACTGTGGCCATCGTGGGAATCGAGGGAACCGTGACCGCCATGAGCCTTGCGTTGGGCGAGCTCTCCAGCCTCTCGGAGCGTGACCAAGCTCCGAGAGCCGATCTCGGCTTCGAAGGGGATCGTTCGATCGAGCCCGCCGGCACTAAGAAAGCGGTCCCGCTTGACGGCCTGCTGGCGGCGGGTGAGTCGAAGTTGGGGCCGTCACATCCACCCCCAGTCGCCCGCCGCTCGGATTGGGTACGGCGGTGAGCTGGATCCCCGCGAAGCCGCGACGGCGCCCGAAGCCCGACGCCGGGAACCCGGAGGAGGAAGCCAAGCCCGGGGCCTGGACGCTGTGGAAGGCGCTTCCCCGCACGAAGCCCTACCTGAGGCCTTACAAAAAATCGCTTCTGGCGTTCCTCGCCCTGACGATCTTCACCGCCATATTCGGACTGGCGGAGCCGTGGCCGTTGGCGATCATCTTGAACAACGTCCTCCAGGACCAGGAACCAAGCGGGGCGATCCAGCTGGTCTTCGGCAGCGACCCGACGGTCTGGGTGGTTCTGGTCTCGATGGTCGTGGCGCGGTTCCTGATCATCGCCATCGGCAACGCCTTCACCGTCCTCAACCACTACCTCGGCTCGAACCTCGAGCAGAACATGGTGCTGGACCTGCGCAGCGATCTCTTCGCTCACGTCCAGCGGCTGTCGCTGACCTTCCACGACGAACGCCAGACCGGAGCGCTGATGAGCCAGATCAATACTCAGGCTGCCGCGGTCGGAAACATCGTGATGGTCGTTCCCCCGATCGCCGAATCGCTGCTGACGTTGGTGGGGATGCTGGTGATCGCGACCCTGATCGACTGGCAGTTGGCACTGCTCTCGTTGATCGTGATCCCCCTCCTCTACTGGTCCTTCGGCCTCTACGGGCGGCGAATCGTGCCCCGCCTGCAAAAAGTGCAGTCGCTGGAGTGGCGCTCGCTCTCGATCGTGCACGAGTCGATGGCGATGCTGCGGGTGATCGTGACCTTCGGCCGCGAGGATTATGAGCATCGGCGCTTTCGCGAGCAGGGGCAGACCGCGGTCGACGAGCGGGTCAAGCTGACCGTGAGCCAGAGCCTCTACACGCTCGGCGTGCAGACGACCACGGCGGCGGGAATCAGCCTGGTGCTCGGCCTCGGCGCCTGGCATGTGATCCAGGGCAAGATCTCACTCGGCGAGCTGATCGTGATGATGACCTACATCTCTTCGGTCTATCAGCCACTGGAGCAGCTGAGCCTGACCGTCGGCACCATTCACGATCAGCTGGTGCAGTTCAACGCCTCCCTGGCCCTGCTCGATACCGAGCCGGAGGTGACGGAGAAACCAGACGCGGTGGAGCTCGGGCGAGCCCAGGGCCGGGTCACGGCGCAGGGCGTCAACTTCACCTACGCAGGGCGCAGGGCGACGCTCTCAGACATCTCATTCCATGCTCGTCCCGGGGAACGGGTGGCGATCGTCGGCCACACCGGGGCCGGCAAGAGCACGCTGATGAGCCTGCTCATCCGCTTCTACGATCCCAAGGCGGGGCGGATCGAAATGGACGGGGTCGATCTGCGCGACCTCAAGTTGAGCTCGCTGCGAAACCAGATCAGCGTCGTGCTCCAGGAGCCGCTGCTCTTCTCGGGGACCATCGAGGACAACATCCGCTACGGCAAGCTCGAGGCGACCAAGGACGAGGTCGTCGACGCGGCCAAGGCCGCCAACGCGCATGACTTCATCAGCGGATTGCCGAACGGCTACGGAACCGTCATCGGCGAGCGTGGCGCTCAGATCTCCGGCGGCGAGAGGCAGCGGGTCTGCGTCGCCCGGGCCTTCCTCAAGGACGCCCCGATCCTGATCCTCGACGAGCCGACCTCCTCGATCGACTCGAAGACCGAGCGCGTCATCCTCGCCGCGCTGGACGATTTGATGGAGGGCCGGACCTCCTTCATGATCGCCCACCGTCTCTCCACCGTCCGCCACGCCGACCAGATCCTGGTCATGGACGACGGCAGGATCGTCGAGCGCGGGACTCATGAGGATCTGGTCGAGCGGGGGGGTGTCTACGGGCAGCTCTACGAGGCCCAGACCCGCGAGCGCAAGCGGCGCCAACCGGCCGCTCAGACGCTGTGAAAACCCCGGGGGCACAGTCGCGGCCCAAAGTCGTCGTTCTGGGGATGATGACGAAGATGCCTGTGGCCGGTGTCGTCTGGCAGAACCTCCATTACCTGCTCGGCTTCGAGCGACTCGGCTATGAGGCCTACTACGTCGAGGCGCATGGCAGGACGCCGTCGATGCTGATGGCGCCGGCCGACACCGACGCATCCGGTCGTGCCGCCGCCTTCATCGCCACGATCATGCGCCGGTTCGGGCTCAGCGATCGCTGGGCCTTCCGGGCGCTGCACATGGACGGCAGCTGCTTCGGGATGACCGAGGCTCGCTTGGAACGCCTACTCGGGTCGGCGGAGATGATCGTCAACCTGCACGGGGGCACGGAGCCTCTGCCGGCGTTGCAGGCGACCGACCGCCTTGTCTACGTGGAGACCGACCCGGTCCAGCTGCAGCTCGAGCTGGCAGACGGCTACCAGGTCGCCAACGACTTCCTCGAAGCGCACGCGGCTTTTTTCACCTTCGCCGAGGCCTACGGCTCCGCCGGTTGCCTGCTGCCGGTTTCCGATCGCTTTCATTTTCAATCGACGCGGCAGCCCGTTCTTCCCGACCTCTGGGAGACGGCGAGGGCGCCTGCCCACGATCGCTTCACGACGATCGGCAACTGGAGCCAGCCCTGGCGTGACGTCTCGATGGACGGGCTCGTCTACACCTGGAGCAAGGATCACGAATTCAAGAAGGTGCTGGACCTGCCGGCGCGGCTGGGCAACCGGTTCGAGCTTGCACTCAGCTCCTACGAGGAGGGCGACCAGCGCCTGCTCGAGCAGCATGGCTGGCGAGTGACGCCGGCGATGAGCTTTTCGACCGACCTGATCGCCTACCGCGACTTCGTCACCCGTTCCGCGGGCGAGTTCACCGTCGCCAAGGACCAGAACGTGCGCTTCCAGACCGGTTGGTTCAGCGACCGCAGCGCCACCTATCTGGCGGCAGGACGGCCGGTGATAACCCAGGACACCGGTTTCGGGCAGGCCCTGCCGACCGGCGAGGGCCTGTTCGCGTTCTCGACCGTCGAGCAGGTGGTCGAGGCGGTCGAGCGGATCGACCGCGAGCCCGAGCGCCACCGGCGGGCCGCTCGCGAGCTTGCCCTCGAGTACTTCGTTCCCGAGGTGGTGCTGGGGGACATGCTCAGCCACATGGGCATGCGGGTCCCCGGCCGTCAAGGTGAGGTGCCGCGCGGCCCATTCCCTTTCGGCATGGTCCTGGCGCCGGTATCGCGGCGGCCGACGCGGCTGCCGGAGGAGACGATCGAGGCGGTCCGGGGGACGCCGCCGACGGCCGCGGTGAGGACGGCACCGGAGCCGGCCGCGAGCATCGTGGTGGTCTCCTTCGAAAGCCTCGTTTACACCCGCATGTGCGTGGAGACCGTGCTCGCCAACACCGAGGACCCGCCGTTCGAGCTGATCGTCGTCGACAACGCCTCCGGCGACGGCAGCCGTGAGTACCTGGAGGAGCTGACCGGGCGGGATGCCAGGGTCAGCCTGATCGCCAACGAGAGCAACGTCGGCTTTCCGGCGGCCTGCAACCAGGGCTTGGCGGCGGCGCGGGGAAACGATCTGGTCCTGCTCAACAGCGACACCATGGTCGCGCCGAGATGGCTGTCGCAGCTCACCTCCTACCTCGGCGCCGAAGGCGCGGGCCTGGTCGGGCCGGTGACGAACAGGATCGGCAACGAGGCCGAGGTGCCGGTGGCCTACGAGACCTACGGCGATTTTCTGCGTGCCGCCGGGGCGCGGGCGAGGGCTCAGCCCGGGGAGGCGTTCGAGATCGAGACCCTGACGATGTTCTGCCTGGCCATGCGGCGCGATGCGTGGGAGGCGATCGGTCCCCTCGACGAGTCCTTCGGCCTGGGGACGCTCGAGGACGACGACTACTCCAAGCGCGCCCACGAGTCGGGGCTGCGCCTGCTCTGCGCCGAGGACGTCCTCGTGCACCACTTCGGCGAGGCCTCCTTCGGTGAGCTCTTCGGCGACGGCGAGTATGGTCGCCTGCTCGCCGACAACCGTGCCCGCTTCGAGAGCAAATGGGGGGAGGCCTGGCAGCCCTACGCTCGCCGCGAGAGTCAGGAGTACAGGGATCTCATACCTCAGGTCCACGCCGCCGTTCGCGATGCGCTGCCGGCCGGCTCGACGGTGCTCATGGTCAGCAAGGGCGACGACCGCCTGCTGGAAGTAGACGGATTGCGGGCATGGCACTTTCCGCGCCTGCCCGACGGCAGCTGGCCCGGGCACCACCCGGCCGACAGTGCCGAGGTGCTTGCCGGGCTGGAAGAGCTGCGGGCGCAGGGAGCGGAATACATCGCCTTCCCGGCGCCGATGCACTGGTGGCTGGAGTTCTACGAGGAACTCGCCGCGCGGCTCGACGGGCGGGTTGTGCTCGAGGAGGTCGCATGCGCGATCTACCACCTGGACCAGGAACCACAGCGCGCATGAGCTGGGAGCGCCGATATCGGGACCAGGTCGACCGCATCCGGGCGCAGGTCAGGGCGACCGTGCCGGAGGGCAGCCGCGTGCTGGTCGTCACTCGCGGCGACGAGGCGCTGCTGCGGCTCGAGCGGCGGCACGGGGAGCACTTCCCGCAGAGCCCCACGGGACTCTACGCGGGCCACTACCCGGCCGACGGGGAGAAGGCGGCCGCCCATCTGGAGGAGCTGCGCTCGGCCGGTGCCGAATTCCTCGTCGTCCCGGCTGAGGCGAGCTGGTGGCTGGAGCACTACCCGGAGCTGAAGGCGGCATTGGAGGAGTGGGGCGAGCTGCTCCCCAGCGACCCACAGGTGGCCCGGATCTACGCGCTCGGGAGAGATGGCCGCAGCGCCGGCCCGCTGCCCCCGGCGCTCGAGGCTGCCCGCACCGCCCCGCCCGTCGGCTCGCTTCTGCGGGCGCTGCTTCCGCACCGGGCCGGGGTCGTCCTGATCGGCCTCGGGGCCGAGGAGATCGAGGTCGAGGACCGCCCCTGCTGGCGGCTGCCGGCGGAGCCGGTCGAGCCGGTGATCGAGCAGGCGCAGGCAGCCCTCGTGGCGGGAGCTCGCTTCGTCGTCCTGTTGCACGCCGACAACCCGAGCGAGGCACTTGACGGCAGGTACCGGCCTATGTTCGCGCGCTCGATGAAGTCGATCTGCCGCCAACGCCTGGCCGAGGTCTTCGAGGCGGCCCATGTCTAAGCGCCGCCTCCTGCAGATCTGCCACAACCATCCGACGGTGCGCCCGGGGGGTGCCGAGGTCTACGCCCATGAGCTGCACCGTCACCTCCGCGGCAGCGAGGAGTGGGAGCCCACCTTCCTCGCCCGCAGCGGACCACCGCAGTCGCCAACGGGGGCGCCCCACGACGGCACCCGGATCAGCCCGATGGCCGGGGCCGCGGATGAGTACCTGATCTACCCGGAGGGCCACGACTTCGACTGGATGTTCGGAACGATGCGGCGGCGCAAGGACCTCTACACCGACGACCTGAGGCGATTTCTGCTGGCGCTGCGGCCGGACGTCGTGCACTTCCAGCACACGCTGTTCATCGGCTACGACGCGATTCGAGAGGTCCGCCGATCACTGCCGGAGGTGCCGATCGTCTACACGCTGCACGAGTTCCTCCCGATCTGCCACAACAAGGGGCAGATGGTGCGGACGATGGATCGCTCGCTCTGCCGGGAACCGACTTCGCGGCGCTGCGCGGAGTGCTTTCCCGACATCGCCGCCGACGAGTTCTTCCTGCGCGAGCGGTTCATCCGCGCCCAGCTGGACCTGGTCGATCTGTTCATAGCCCCCAGCGCGACGCTGCGCGATCGCTTCGTCGAGTGGGGGATTCCGGCCGAGCGCATCCTTTTGGAGGACTACGGCCGGGTTCCGGCGCCGCCGGCGAGGGAGGAGCGGCTTCCTCCCCACGAAACCCTCGGGGCCTTCGGGCAGCTTAATCCGTACAAGGGGATCGACCTGCTGCTGCGGGCGATGGGGAAGCTGGGAGAGGGGGCGCCGCCGCTGCGGCTCCACGGGGCGAACCTCGATCTCCAGGAGCATTCCTTCAGGGATCAGGTCACGGCCCTGCTGGCGGAGACGGAAACGGTGACCGACCTCGGTCCCTACCCACCTGAGCGGGCGGGCGAGATGATGGCCGCGGTCGACTGGGTGGTGGTGCCGTCGCTGTGGTGGGAGAACTCTCCCCTGGTGATCCAGGAGGCGTTCGCGCAGCGGCGCCCGGTGATCTGCAGCGACGTCGGCGGGATGGCCGAGAAGGTCACCGACGGCGTCAACGGCCTGCATTTCCAGGTCGGCGACGTCGACAGCCTCACCGCGACGATCCGGCGGGCGGTGGGAACGCCGGGGCTCTGGGATCGGCTGCGGGATGGAATCCCCCCGGTCCACGCGATGGCCGACCACGCCACCCTCCTGACCGAGACCTACGAGTCCCTGCTCGGGGCGCGGCGGACGGCGGTGCTCGTATGAGCAGGCGTCCCCGTGCGAGCTTCGCTTCGCCGACACCCAGCCACCGGCAGCCGCTGCGGCGGGCGGCCTGGCTCGGCGAGACGGTGTTGCTGCTGGCCTGCGAGGAGGGAGAGGCCGAGCCGTTGCCGGAGGCGGGAACGAAGGCGTTCGCCGCTCCCGGCGAAAGGATCCTTGCCGTCCCCGGCGGCGACCCGCCGGGGGCCGAGGTCGAGCAGAGGCTGACCGACCTGACCACGTTCCTGCGCGAGGGCCCGGCCGGTTGGGACGCGGCGGCGCGAACCCGCCTGCTCGGCTTCCTCGCCTCCCTCGGCGCCGAGCACGGACTGTCGAGCTCGCTGAGCGACGGGCTGCGGCAGGCGCGGGAGGCGCTGCGTGAGCGCTGGCCGATCTCGACCGGCGACCGCCGTACCCGTTGCGGGCTGACGGTCGACCGCCTGCACCGGATCGACGAGTGCGCTTACTACGTTCGCGGGCGGGTCTGGGACGAGCTGGCGCCGATCGCGATGCTGGCCGCGTTCTCGCCCGAGGGCGAGCGGGTGGAGCTGCAGGATTTGGTCTGCCCCCATCCCACTGGGGAGGGAGGCTTCGCCGGTCTCTTCGAGACGAGAAGCCCGAGCCGCGGCGACGAGGGATGGGTGCTGGAAGCGGGCAGCGGTCCCGGGCGCGGCTTGGAGATCTCGGCCACGCTGGCCCCAGACCCGCTGCACACGCTCTTTTCCGATACTGCCCTGGAGTTCACCGGAGCCGAGGCGCTGCGGGAGGACCACATCCATCCGGCCGTCACCCGTCTCAACGAGCTGCGCCGCGCCGGCACCGGCATCGTCGAGCTCGCCGACTATGGACCGGTCCCTGCCTCCCCGGCGATCTCGCTGGTCGTGCCGCTCCAGCGCCGTCTCGATCTGGTCGAGCATCAGATGGCCCAGTTCGCCGCCGACCCCGAGATCCGGGGCTGCGAGCTCCTCTATGTGCTCGACGACCCCGACCAGGGCGACGTCCTGCGCGAGCTTGGCGCGGAGCTTTTCTCTCTCTACGGGTTGCCCTTCCGCCTCGCCGCGCTGACCGCAGCCGGGGGACCGGCGTTCGCCTGTGAGCTGGGCGCCTCGCTGACCCGCGGGGCGCGACTGGTGTTTCTCGGGTCCGACGTGCTCCCCGACCGTCAGGGCTGGCTGGGTGCGATGGCGGCCGCCCTTGACTCCAATCCCGGGGCCGCCGCGGTGACGCCGAAGCTGCTCTTCGCCGACGGGGCGATCGACCAGGCCGGCTTGGAGTACTCGCGGGCGCCGTCGAGCGGTCGCTGCCTGCTGCGACACCGCCTGCGGGGCCTGCACCGCGACGTCCCGGCCGCGGCGGAGGGCGGGCCGGTGGCGGCCGCCGGTCTAGCCTGTCTGATGATCGACGTCGAGGAGCTGGGGGACGCCGGCGGCCTGCGGGGCCAGTACGGGCTCGCCGAGTACGAGGGCTCCGACCTCGCGCGCCGGCTCAGCGAGCTCGGTCGCGAGCTGCGCTACGTCCCCGAGGCGGAGCTCTACCGGCTCGAGGGCCTCGGCGCCGAGCCGGAGCCGTTCGGGAGGCCGTATGCGCAGTGGCTCCACTCGCGCATCTGGGGCGAGGCGATCGCGGAGCAGGCCGCGTGAGCGCGGGCAGCGTCGTCATCGCGGCGGCGATCGCGCAGCGACCCGAAGCCGGCGGCCACACCTGGTTCGCGCTGCAGTACCTGCTCGGCTTCCGCGAACTGGGCTGGGAGGTGACGCTGGTGGACCGCCTCGACGTCGAGAGCCCCGCCGGCCTCTCCCAGCTGGCGGAGACCATGGAGCGGTTCGGGCTGGCGGACCGCTGGGCGGTCCTCCTGCCCGGCGGCGGGACCGCGGGCTTGTCGCGGGCGGAGGTGGAGCGCCGCTTGGGATCCTCGGATCTGCTGCTCAACGTCATGGGCTACCTCGACGACGAGGATCTGCTGGCGCTGCCGCCGCTGCGCGTCTTCCTCGACGTCGACCCCGGCTTCGGGCAGATGTGGCGTGAGCTCGGGCTGGCCGACCTCTTCGCCGGCCACGACCGCTTCGTCTCGGTCGGGCTCAACGTCGGCAGCCCCGGCTGTGGCGTCCCCCCCTGCGGTCTGGAGTGGATCACGACGCTGCCGCCGGTGGCGCTCGGGCACTGGGCACCGGCCGCGGGTGGGGCCGGCTTCACCAGCGTCGCGAGTTGGCGCGGGCCCTATGCCCCGATCGAATTCGGCGGCCGCACCTACGGCCTGCGCGTACACGAGTTCCGCCGCTTCCTCGCGGTTGCGCAACGCACGTCCGCCGAGTTCAGGCTCGCGCTCGCGATCGACCCCGCCGACGGCGCCGACGTCGAGCGCCTGCGGAATGCGGGATGGGCTCTGCTGGATCCACGCGAGGCCGCCGGCGACCCCCACGGGTACCAGCGCTTCATCCGGGCCTCGGAAGCGGAGTTCACGGTGGCGAAAGGAATCTACGTGGAGACCGATAGCGGCTGGTTCAGCGATCGCAGCGCCTGCTACCTGGCCAGCGGCAAGCCGGTGGTCGCACAGGAGACCGGCTTCGGCGCCCACCTGCCGCTGGGGGAGGGCCTGCTTGCTTTCTCCGGTCTCGAGGAGGCGATCGCCGCGGTCGAGGACGTGAGGGCGGATCCCGCCAGGCATCGCGGCGCGGCCCGGGAGATCGCCGAGGAGCATTTCGCCGCGGCTCGGGTATTGAGCGAGCTGGTCGACGTGGTCGGGGGGGTGCGGAGCCTTGGCTGAGGAGGCCGTGCGCCGGCTCAACTGGGGGTCGGGGACCGAGCCGCCGCAGGGCTGGATCAACTGCGACATCAAGGAGGGCCCAGGGATTGACATCAGCTGCGACATTCGCGATGGCCTGCCGCTGGAGGACGGCAGTGTCGACTACGCGGTCAGCATCCACGCCCTGCCCGAGCTGCCCTACCCCGATGTCGAGCCGGCGCTGATCGAGCTGCGCCGGGTGCTGAAGCCCGAAGGCGTGCTGCGGCTCGCCCTGCCGGACCTGGAGAAGGCGCTGCAGGCGTACCAGGCGGGCAACGCCGAGTACTTCCTGGTCCCCGACGACGACGCTCGCAGCATCGGCGGCAAGTTGATCGTGCAGATGACCTGGTACGGCTACTCGAAGTCGATGTACACCTTCGACTTCGCCGAGGAGCTGCTCTACCGAGCGGGCTTCCGCCGAGTGCTGCGGCGCCGCTACCGCGAGACCGCAAGCGAACATCCCGAGATCACCGCGCTCGACAACCGCGAGCGCGAGAGCTTTTTCGTCGACGCGTTCAACTGAGGGCAGCGGCGCCGATGTCGACGATCATCGTCAGCGGCGCCATCGCCAACAAGCCGTTGAGCGGCGGCGAGGCATGGGTGCGGCTGACCTGGGTGCTCGGGTTGCGCCGACTCGGCTACGAGGCCATCCTGGTCGAGCAGATCGAGAGCGCCGACTGCGTGGATGCCGCAGGGCGGAGCGCGCCGTTCGACGACTCCGTCAACCGTCGCAGCTTCGAAGTGGCGATGGAGCTCCTGGCGCCGGAGTCTCCAGCGGCGCTGCTCTGCGACGGCGGTCGCACCGGGGTCGGCCTCAGCTTCGATGAGGTGCTGGAGCGAGCCCGCGACGCCGAGCTCCTCGTGAACATAAGCGGCCACCTCGAGATCGAGCCGATCAAGCGCGCGCCGAGGCGACGCGCCTACGTGGACGTCGACCCGGGCTTCACCCAGATCTGGGCCGACGGCGCGCGGCTCGAGGGCCACGACTCCTACTTCACCGTCGGCGAGAACATCGGGGCGCGGGGATGCCCGATCCCGACTGGCGGTCTCGAGTGGTTGCCGCTGCCGCCCCCGGTCACTCTCGGCGATTGGCCGCGGGCTCCCGCACCTCATGCGGGCCGCTTCACTAGCGTTGCCACCTGGCGCAGCCCCCTCGGCACCCTTGCCTATCAGGGAACCGAGTTCGAAGGCAAGCACCACCAGTGGCGGCGTATGGTCGAGCTGCCCAGGCGCTCGCCGCAGGAGTTCGAGATAGCCCTGCAGATCGATTCCGGCGACGAGCAGGACCGGATCGCGCTGGAGGCGGGGGGCTGGCTGCTGGTCGACCCCCGCACGGTCGCCGCCGACCCGCGGGCCTTCCGTGCCTACGTCCAGGGCTCGGCTGCCGAGTTCTCGGTCGCCCATCCGGTCTACGTCGACACGGCGAGCGGCTGGGTCAGCGACCGCACGGTGCGCTACCTGGCCTGCAGCCGTCCGGCGCTGGTCCAGGACACCGGCATCGCCGGGAATTACCCGGTCGGCCAGGGCCTGCTGACCTTCCGCACCCTGGAGGAGGCGGTCGCCGGCGCCGCGGCGATCGCCGACGACTACGAGGCGCACTGCGAAGCTGCCCGCTCGTTGGCCGAGACGCGCTTCGCCTCCGACCTCGTCCTCGGGCGCTTCCTCGAGGCGGCCCTGGCGCCGTGAGCCGCCTGCGCGTCCTCTTCAGCGGCATGGTCGCCGGCGACCCCGAACAGGGGGGAGCGAGCTGGTCGATTCTCCAGTACGTCCTCGGCCTGCGGGCACTGGGCCACGAGGTGCGGCTGGTCGAGCCGGTCGACCGGCTCGACCCCAGGGCCGTCGACTACTTCTCGCGCTTGCTGCGCGACTTCGAGTTCGAGGGAGAGGCCGCCCTCCTGGTTCGCGGCAGCACGGCGACCGCCGGGGCTCCCTACCGCGAGCTGCTGCGGTGGGCGCGCGAGGCGGACGTCCTCCTCAACGTCTCCGGCATGCTCCGTGACGAGGAGCTGGCCGGGCCGCCGCCGCTGCGGGTCTTCCTCGATCTCGATCCTGCCTTCAACCAGCTCTGGCACGAGACGGGGGGCATCGACATGGGTTTCGAGCTGCACAACCGCTTCGCCACCGTCGGGCTGGAGCTGGGCGAGCCGGACTGCGCCATCCCGACCTGCGGCCGCGAGTGGATCAAGACGCTGCCGCCCGTCCACCTACCGCGCTGGCCGGTCGCGCAAGAGGTGGTGACCGACGCCTTCTCGACCGTCGCCAACTGGCGCGGATACGGATCGATCGAGTGGCAGGGCAGGCGCTACGGCCAGAAGGCGCACTCGCTGCGGAAGCTGATCGATCTCCCGGGCCGGACCGAGGAGCGGCTCGTCCTGGCGCTTGCGATCCATCCCGACGAGGAGGATGATCTACGGGCTCTCCGTCGCCACCGCTGGGAGCTGAGCGACCCGTGCGAGGTGGCCGGATCGCCCAGTCGCTACGGGGACTTCGTGCGTGGCTCGAAAGGGGAGATCGGCCTCGCCAAGGAGGGCTATGTCGAATCTCGCTGTGGCTGGTTCAGCGATCGCAGCGCCTGCTACCTGGCCTCTGGCAGACCCGTGGTCGCGCAGGAGACCGGATTCTCCCGGCATCTTCCGGTCGGCGAGGGCCTGCTGTCCTTCACCACGGCCGCGGACGCCGCTGCGGCGATCGGCGAGGTGGCTGGCGATTACCGGCGCCATGCCGAGGCCGCCCGCTCCCTGGCTGAAGCCGAGTTCGATTCGGCGATCGTGCTCCCGCGCCTGCTCGAGAGGGTGGGTCGGGGAGGGGCGGGCGCCTAGCCCGGTTGCTTGCGAATCACCGCAAAGGGGCTGTCGTTGGGCTGGTGCACCTCCACCGCGGCGACCGTCTGCTCCAGGTAGCGGGCCTCCGCGTCCGGGATGAACGGTGAACGGACCCTGCCGCCGCGGCCGGCCTGCAGCAGGACGTCGAGCGTCCTCGGCTCCTCGGGGTAGGGCTGCCACCCGAGATCCTCGATGATGTACATGCCGCCGGGCTCGACCTGGCGGAAGAGCGCTGCCAGGGACGTCTGCTGGTGGGAAGAGGCATGCGAACCGTCGTCGATGACGATGCGGAACTCCTGTCCGTCGTAGCGGGCGATGAACCGATCGAGATCGGCGCGCGATCCCTGATCGCCTTGGAAGGTGACCGTTCGCTCCTGCTCGAAGCCCGTGAAGTCGTGGAGGTCATAACCGAACAGATCCGCCGCGGGGAAGTAATCGCGCCAAACCCTGAGGGAGGGTGCGTCTGCCGGCTTCCCGGTCTCCTTGCTGGCATCGTCGAGGCCGATCTCGAGCAGGCTGAACCGCTCGTCCCTGAACGAGTTGAACAACTCGTGGTACTGGAGGGCATAGCAGTGCGGGAAGCCGTTCCCCGAGTAGGTCTCGGTCCCCTTGTCGGTTCCCGCGGCGTTGCACATGGTGACCATCGGGTTGCTCCTGTAGGCGAGCAGATAGCTGAGGCGCAGGTTGCCGTGGTGGTTGCCGCCATCGAAGCCCTCCAGGGCCAGCTCGATCTCCAGGGCTGGGTCGGGTGCGCTGTCCTCGAAGTGCAGCGTCGCCTGAGCACGCGCTCCCCTGGCGAGGCGCAGGGTGGACCGGGCACGGACCCGCGCGTCTCCGTCCACCACCCTCAGGAGGACCTTCTGAAGGTGGTCGTAGGCGGGGTCCCTGGAGCTGCGGAAGAAGGCGGTGAAAGTGTCGATCCCCGGCGGCAGCTCAGCCGGGCGAAAGCAGACGGTGGCGTTCTTCGCGTCCGGCCTGTTCGCCATCAACACCAGCGGCCGGGTCAGCGGGTTCCCCGGCAGTCGGCACCAGGTGTTGAGGCTGCTGCCCGCGACGCTCCAGCTGCACCGGTTCGGATTGGAATGGCGCGAGAGCAGTTTCGGCGAGGACTGGGAGTGGGTGGGACGCGGCAACCTCGCCTCCGATGCTTCGATCGGTATCAGGTAAGGCCAGGATAGGTTTGCAAGGCCCCTGGCCGGAACAGCGAGGGAGCGGCAAGGACGTCGCCCGTCGGCGAGCGGTCGACGCCCCAATGCAGCGCCGGCGGCCGTCGATAGCCAGTCGAGATCTCCGCCGCCACTTCCTCGAACAGGTCGTTGAACTGGTCACCGATGTGCTCGACGGTGAAACGGTCGAGAACCGTGTCCCGTGCATTGCGGGAGATTCGGGCGACCGTCGACTCGTTTTCCCAGAGGTCGACGAGCAGCGCGGCCCAGCGGTCGTAGTCGCGACCGCTGACGATGATGCCGTTTTCCCCGTCGCTCACCAGCTCCGGGATCCCGCTCTCGCTCTCGGCGACGATCGGGACGCAGCCCCGGCCCATCGCCTCCACCAGGGCGAGCGGCAGCCCCTCGAAGTCGGAAAGGAGGACGAAGAAGGTGTTGGCGCTCAACTCGTCGAGGATCTGAGTCCGCGAGAGCCGTCCGGTCAAGCGGATGCGCCCGTCGGCGAGGTGATCGCTGGCCGCGGCTTCGAAGGGCGCCTGCGAACCCTCGCGCTCGATGAACGAGCCGACCAGCGAGAGCTCGTAGGGCACACCGGTTCGGTCGAGCGCCCGCGCCAGCTCGACATAGTCCAGGATCCGCTTTTGGTACTGCACGAGTCGACCGGTATAGACGAGGCGCATGTGCGCGGCCGACTCGGGCCGGCGGTCGAGAACCTCGCCTCGGCCCACGCTCGAGTTGTGGATCACGCGGGCACGCGCGCCCACCGACGGGTTGTGGGCGGTGACGGTGTCGCGGATGCGAGAGGACACGCAGACGATTGCGTTGCAGTAGCGGCCGAGGCGATAGACCTGCTCGTAATAGTCGCCGTCGTCCGCCTGCACCCAGGACACCACCCCGACGTCGTCGGTCAGCGCCGGCACCACGCAGTTGGCGATGAAGTCGTAGGCAAGGAAGAGAATGCAGGGAGCGGAGCGCTCGACGTCCGACAGGAGCGCCTCCCACATGCCGTCCACTCCAGGGCGGCTGCGCTCGAGGAAGCGGTACGGCAGCGAGGGAAGGTGCGCCTCGTCGCCGGCGCTCGCGAGGACGGCGTCCCGGTTGCGGGTGAAGACAAGTTCCACGTCCCAGTCATGCTCGATCAGCTGCCTGCCGGCCGCTTCCAGCGCCGCGTTGACGCCGCTGACGTTCCAGTCCGAGCAGGGGATGAGGATCTTCCTGGTCTTGCTCTTGCGCGAGCCCCGCCCCTTGCGCTCCGACTCCAACTCCAGCTCCTTGCCGACCAGCTTCGCCAGCCGGGCACCGCGCCGCTCGCCCGGCGCGCAGACAGAGACGCTTGCACCGCGCCGGCGCGGTGCCCGTGCGGAAGCTCGCGTTGGTACGACAACCCGGCGCGCCCTCTCCACCACCGGCTCCAGCTCGTCTTCGTCGCTGACGAGGAAGGCCGGGGTATCGCTGTCGGCGATGGTCTCGACCAGGCCTTGGAGGTCGGTGAGGACGAAAAGCGGACGTTGAGCCGCCAGCGTCGCGGCAAGCAACCGCAGCGCACACGGGCGCAGGATCTCACAGGCCAGCTCATAGTCTTCGAGCACGAGCGGCTCACGGCCGCCCGCGTCTGCCTCGTCTTGGTTACGACGGAAGGTGACGATGGAAGAATGGATCCGGTAATCGGCTTCGAGGCTCTCAGCCAGTGCCTTCGCCTCGATGCCCTCGCCGCCGCCCTTGGCGAAAATCAGCGCTGTACCGATCTTCCATCGCCCCCTGACCAGGGAGCCGGCGGACCCGCGGCGCAGCCGTTCCAGCATGTTGCGGTGGAAGTGGGCGGTGTAGCGGCCGTCGGCCCGACCGCTCCGCACAAAATGTTCGAAAGGCGTCATCCCGCTGCCCCGGACGTCGGCGTAGGTACGCAGGTAATACGGATCCCGAAACAGTGGGTTCGGGTGCGCGGCCGAGCCCTTGGGGGCGTTGGCGACGTAGTGGACCAGGGCGTTGACGCCCTCCTTGCGGAGGTTTGGTCGCTGGGCGTAATAGTGGTCGGTGTCGAACCAGGGGTGCGGATCGAGCGCCTGCTCGGCACCGTGCTCGAGGAAGTGGATCAGCGCGGGCAGTCCGCTCTCGTGCGCCTGCGGGAACCGGGCGGCATACCAGCGGGCGTCGAAGAGTGGGTGGGGCGAATAATCCTGGAGGTGCCCGCTCCGCAGGTAGTGGGAGAGCAGCTCGTCATGGGAGCCGAGGGCGATGCCCGCCTGCCCGGCGTACCAGGCAGGGTCGAAGAGGAGCCTTGTGTCCTCGCGATATCGAGCCGGCAGGGCGAGGACCTCTTTCGGTTCCAGTGGCGCCGGAGCGGCGACGTCGGCACCCGCGGTCTCGACCGCGGGCTCGGGCGCGAGGGCGCCATGATGCTCGACGAGGGCGTAGACGGCGCAGGTGCCCTTCTCGTCGAGGACGAAGTCGTAGCGCTCTTCCAGGTGTCGTGCGAAGCCGGAGTAATGCTCCAGCCACCAGAGCGAATTGGCGGGGATCGCCAAGAATTCGGCTCCCTTGTCGCGGAGGGTCTCGAGGTGGCGGATCGCGGCTGCGTTGTCGGGCGGGTAGTACCCCAGGTAGACCCCGTCGCCGCGCTGGGGGAAATGCCATGCCTCGATCCCCTCCAGCTGCAGCAGATCGGCATCGCCCCTGCTGACGACCGCGACGATGGCTTCGGGCGGCAACGCACGCCGGATCAACGCCTGAAAACGCTCTACGACATCGCAGTAGGCAGGGGCGGAAGAGGCCAAGATTCCGTTCACGTCATCGGCACGATACGGTGCCAACTTAATGGAGAACTCCCAGGTTATCTTCATGCTGGCGCGGCAGAGAAGCGGCACGAACCCGCTTCGCAACGTGCTCGACAGCCACCCGGAGATTTTCTGCACGCCTGAGGTTTTCCACGACCGTCCATCGGCGGATGCCGAGCTCGAGGTCGAGACGAACTTCTTCCGCTTCGTTGAACAGCATCCGCAGGGCCGCCTCAGTCGCGCCCACGATTGGGATCAGCAGAAGGCGATCTTCGTCGACTTCCTGGACTTCCTCAGGAGCTTCACGGAGAAGCCTTTCGTGGTGGTCGACGTCAAGTACAACGCCACCCATCACCTCAACGCCGCCTGGAAATTCATCTCGGCCGAGCCGACGATGTTTCCCTTCATCCGCAGCGAACGCCTGTACGTGCTCAACCTGACCCGACGGAACTATCTGCGCTACTACCTCTCGCAGTCCAAGGCAGACCGCAGCCAGACCTGGACCGCGCTCGCGAAAGCCAGCCAGAAGGACGACAAGATTCAGCTCGACGTTGCCGCGATGTTGCGCAGCCTCGAACTCTGCCGCGCTGAGAACGAGATCATCGACAAGAGCTTCAGCGACCACCAGCGCTACCTCAGCATCGATTATGCGGAGCTCTTCCCGGTCATGGGAGCGCCGGTTTCCGGCGATGCGCTGGCGCGTATCGCCGGCTGGCTCGGCCTCGAGGACGCTTTCGAGAACGAACCGGCGTACCGCAAGCAAGCCGTCCTCGGCCTGCGCGACACGATCGAGAACTTCGACGAGGTCGAGCGAGCGCTGACCGGCACGGCGTTCGAGTGCTGCCTGGAGGACGAACCGATGTATCGGGAGCCGTCAACGGGCGCCGCCGCGTGAAGAGCTGGACCGACGTTCTGGGGTGCGAGCCCGATCAATACAGCGACCGGGTCTACTCGACCAGGCCGGAATGGGTGTCCGGGCATATCTCCCACCACGACGCTCGGTTCCTCTTCCGGCGCCTGCTCGAGACCGGGCCGGACGTCGTCATCGAGGTGGGCACCGCCTCCGGCGTATCGACGGCGATTCTCTGCCACGCCGCGCATATGGCGAGTGCTGCCAGGGATGGCTCGTCAGACTTCAAGGTTCACTCCTACGACATCAGCACCCATTTCTACGCCGATATGGAGAAGCGCGTCGGGGATGCGGCTCGTGAGATGCTCGACGACGATCTCCTCGAGCGAATCCGCTTCCACGCGCCCGCCACCGCATCGACGGTGCGGGAACAGCATCGGCCCGACACGATCGAGTTCGCCTTCATCGACGCATCGCATAAGCATCCCTGGCCTGTGCTCGACCTGCTCGCGATGTTGGCCTGCCTACGTCCTGGGGGGGACGTGCTGCTGCATGACATCAACCTGCCGCGGATGGTCGAGGGGAACGAAGTCTTCGGGGCGCAGCTGCTCTACGAGGGGCTCGACGTCGAAAAGGAAGCGGATGGAGAGGCGCCGATCCCCAACATCGGCAGGATCAGGATCCCCGATGACAAGGCCGGGTTGCGCGAGGAATTGTTGGCGCTGATCGACGCGCACGATTGGGAAACGGAGCCGCACCCAGAGCAGATCCGCATTGCCTTGGGCTGATCGCGGCTGGCGGCGATCTCGGTGAGACCGTCGGACGGTGAACTCGAGGAAGCGCTCGCAAGCGCTCTCACAGGCGCCGGGCTCGGCGATCCGGGGAGGATCGAGCGGCGTTCCTCGCCCTACCGCACCAGCTTTCCGATCGAAGAGCTGCGGGTGGAGCTGGCGGGGAGGGGGACGGTGCGGCTCGGCTGCAAGCGGCTGGACTGGGAGGAGCTTGAACCGCAGGCGCAGCTGGCGAAGCCGCGGTTCATGCATGACCCGGGGCGGGAGCCGGCGGTCTACCGGCTGCTGCTGCCGCAGGCGCCCGCGGGGCCACCGGAGTTCTTCGGTGCGGTCCTCGACGAGGATCGCCACTGGCTCTTCATCGAGTGGGTCGAGGGCAGGGAGCTCCACCAGGTGGGGGAGCGCGGCCTCTGGGAGGCGGCGGCAAGCTGGCTCGGGCGCCTGCACGTCGAGCTCGCGAGCGAGGTCGAGCGCGCCGCGTCGATTCGCCTGTTCGACCGCGATGCCGCCTTCTATCGCCGCTGGATCGAGCGCGCCCGCGAGTTCGCCCGCGCGCCCGGGCGGCCGCAGGGGCACGCCGCCCTGGTCGAGTGGCTGGCCGAGCGGCACGAGGCGGTGGTCGAGGCGTTGCTGGCGCTGCCGCGCACCGTGGTCCACGGCGAGTTCTACGCTTCCAACGTGCTGATCGCCAACGACGCGGCGCAGCCGCGAGTTGCCCCCGTGGACTGGGAGCTGGCCTCTGTCGGCCCCGGCGTCGGCGATCTCGCGGCCCTGGTCAGCGGTGGCTGGGGCGAGGAGGATCGGATGGCGATCGCCGCCGCCTACGGGGAGGTTCCGGGCGCATCGCTCGCGGGGCTCGACTTCGCCCGCCTGCAGGTGGCGATCCAATGGCTCGGGTGGGCGCCGCCGGAGTGGGAGCCGCCAGAGGGGCAGCGTCACGACTGGGCCGCCGAGGCGGCTGCCCTCGCCGAGGGCCTCGGGCTTTGAGCGCGCCTCGGCAATTGATCGTCAACGCCGACGACCTCGGGCTATCGGATGCCGTCAACGCCGGCATCGCCGCGGCGCACGAGCGGGGCATCGTCACCAGCGCCAGCCTGATGGTGCGGCAGGGCGCGGCCCTCGCGGCGGCCGCCTACGCAGACGCGCATCCCGGTCTCGCCGTCGGCCTGCACATCGACCTCGGCCAGTGGGACTACGTGCAGGGCGAATGGATGGCCGCCTACGAGCGCTGCGCGGCCGACGACGAAGCCGCGGTCGAGGCCGAGTGCCGGGCCCAGCTCGAGGCCTTCCGCCGCCTGCTCGGTCGCGACCCGACCCACCTCGACTCCCACCAGCACGTGCACATGAGCGAGCCGGTCGCGTCGGTGGCCGGGCGCCTCGCCGCCGAGCTGGGGGTGCCGCTGCGGGCACGGGGGGTCCGCTACGAGGGCGGCTTCTACGGGCAGACCGGCAAGGGCGAACCGGTGCCGGAGGCGATCGCCGTCGAGAGCCTGATCCGGATCCTCGCCGCGCTGCCCGCCGGCCGGACCGAGCTGGGTTGCCACCCCGGCTCGGGGATGGGGGAGGAATCCTCCTACGGGCACGAGCGCGAGGAGGAGCTGCGGACGCTCTGCGACCCCCGGGTGAGGGCGGCGATCGAGCGCGAGGGCATCGAGTTGCGCTCCTTCGCCCAGCTCGACTGAGCGCGGGGCGCATTTTCGCCCGGCCGCGACTTTGCCGCCTGTCGCCCGCTTAGATTCAGCTCCAGTGGAGGCCTCCGAGCGCGACAGCACGCAGGACTGGTTGCTACCAGAGGGAGCGGCGCCGCCGCTGCTGAGCGAGCTGGAAGAGCGGATCGACGAGGCGCTGATCGTCGCCAGAGCTTCCGAAAAGGCGGCGATGGCAATCGGGGATGCCGCCCTGGACGCTGCCGAGCAGGCCCGCCGCGCCGCCGACATCGCCGAGCGCGCGAGCGTGGCGGCGCTCGGTCTGCAGCCGACGATCGCCGCGGAGGCGCCGGTGGACCCGGCACTGCGTAGCTTCAGCGAGCGGGCGGACCGGGTGGTGGCGCGGCTGCGAGCCGTCGCCTGACTCCAGAGGCGGGTGTAGGGTCTCGGCCCCGATGGTCCTGAGCAAAAGCCAGCGCACTCTTCTGATTGTCCTTGTCCTTGCCCTGCTCGCCGTGCTCGCCGTGAGTGCGCTGCACGATGACGATGGCGGGACGAGCGACGGTTCCGGGCAGGCGACCGCGCCCACCGTGGTCAGCGCCTCGCAGCTTTCCGACTTCGTCGCCGAATCCGGCGACACCGTTTACTGGATCGGCCCGCGACGAGGGGCGCGGTACGAGCTGACCGAGACCGAGCCCGGGCGCGTCTACGTCCGCTATCTGCGGGACGGGGCGCAGGCGGGGGACGAGCGCCCCGACTTCGTCACCGTCGCCACCTATCCCGGCGACGGCGTCGCCGAACTTCGCCAGGCGGCAAGTGACGGTCAGGGTGCGCTCAAACCGGTGGCGGGCGGGGGGATCGTGCTGACCGACCCCGCCGCCCCCGACAGCGTCCATCTCGCTCACCCCGGCGAGGACGTCCAGATCGAGGTCTACAGCCCGATCCCGGACCACGCCCTGCGGCTCGCCTCGAGGGGCGAAGTGGAGCGGGTCCCCTAGCTCCAGGCCCCCGAGCCGAGCGCCGGTCGCGGCGCTCCCAGCCAGCGCTGCCGCAGGACGTCGCCGACCCGGCGACCGACGTCTGCGATCCTCGCCAGCGGCTCGCCGTCGAGCGAGCGGACCGGCTCCACCCCGCGCACCGATCCGGTCAGGAAGACCTCGTCGGCGGCGAACAGGTCCGCGCGTCGGAGTCGACGCTCCGCGACCCCGATCCCGGCTTCGCCGGCGGCGGCGATCGCGCCGGCGCGGGCGATGCCGGGGAGGATGCGCCCGTCGGCCGCGGGTGTGACCAGGAGGTCGCCGACGACGGTGAAGAGGTTGGCACGGCCGGCCTCGAGCACCTCGGTGCCGCCATCGAGCAGCAAGGGCACCTCGGCGGCGCCGGTGGGATCGTCCAGCAACCGGCGATCTGCCCACTTGTGGCGGCCGAGGCCGCCGTCGCAGGCGAGCGAGCGCAGGGCGGCGCCGCGCTCGGGGCCCGGAAAGAAATCGGCCGGGTCGACGGGCTCGGCGGCCAGCGTCGCCCGTGGCTCGGTGGCGATCGTCGCGACGGCGATTCGCAGTCGCCCGAGCGCCAGCCAGCGCGCCTGGCGGCGGGCATCGTCGGCGAGTCCCGGCGGCGGCGCCGCGTCGAAGAGCGCCCGCAGGCTGGCGCCGAGGCGAGCGAGGTGCGCATCGAGCTCGACCGGTTCGCCATCGATCACCAGCAGCGTCTCGAACAGCCCGCGCGAGGGGTCGGGGCTGGGGTGGGAGGTCATCATCGGGGTATTTTGCCTGGCCCGGTCCGGGGACCATGCAGACGCTCTTGATCGACAACTACGACTCGTTCACATACAACCTCTTCCAGCTGCTGGCGGAGGAGAACGGAGTCGAGCCGATCGTCGTCCGCAACGACGAGGCGAGCTGGGGGCAGCTGTCGCGACTGCCGTTCGACAACGTCGTCATCTCGCCCGGCCCGGGACGCCCGGAGCGAGCGCGGGACTTCGGCGTCTGCGCCGAGGCGATCCGCCACTGCGAGGCGCCGCTGCTGGGAGTCTGCCTCGGGCACCAGGGGCTCGGCTGGGTCCATGGCGGCCGTGTGGTCGCCGCCCCGCAGCCGCTGCACGGCCGGGTGCGGGCGGTGGAGCACGCCGGCTCCCCGCTCTTCGCCGGCATCCCGACCCGTTTCGAGGCGACCCGCTACCACTCGCTCTGCCTCGAGCGGCCCCTGGCGGCCGAGCTGGAGGAGATCGCCTGGGCCGATGACGGCGTCGCGATGGCGGTCGCCCACCGCGGCCGACCTCAGTGGGGCGTCCAATTCCATCCCGAGTCGATCGCCACCGCACACGGCCGCCGGTTGTTCGCCAACTTCCGCGACCTCACCGCTGCGGCGCCATTCCGTGGTTCCAAATCCACGAAATGCGTGGGTAGGGAACCGCGGGATCGGGAGGAGACGGAGGTCGGAGCGCCGGCGTTGCGGTGGCGGCGCCTGGACCGTGCCCTTGACCCGGCCCGCGCCTTCGAAGCTCTCTACGGAGACAGCCCCAACGCCTTCTGGCTCGACAGCAGCTGCGCCGCCAACGGCGGCCGCTTCTCTTTCATCGGGGATGCCGGCGGACCGCTGGCGGCGACGGTCACCTACGACGTCGAGGCCGGCGCGCTGACGGTCCAGCGCCGGGGGGAGACGGAGGTCCTGCAGGAGTCGATCCTGGACCACCTGGAGCGCGAGCTGGTCCGCCTGCGCCCCACGGTCGCCCACCCCGCCGGCGCCGACCTTCCCTTCGACTTCGGCTGCGGCTTCGTCGGCTACCTCGGCTACGAGCTCAAGGCGGAGTGCGGCAGCCCCAACGCCCACTCCTCGCCTCTCCCCGACGCCGCCCTCATCCTCGCCGACCGCGTCCTCGCCTTCGACCACGACCAGAGCCACGCCTACCTGCTCTGCCTCCACGAGCCCGGCGACGAGGAGGCCGCCGAGGCCTGGCTCTCCGGCACGGCGGGCCGCCTGGCCGCCCTCGAACCCGTCACCGCGACCCCCTCCGTCGCCGAGGACCGCTCCCCTGTGCCGCTCCACCTTGCCCGCTCCCAAACCCGCTACCTGCAGGACATCGCCACCTGCCAAGACCATCTCCGGGCCGGCAACAGCTACGAGCTGTGCCTGACCAACTCCCTCGCCACCGAGCTCGACAGCGACCCCCTGGCCCTGTACATGGAGCTGCGCCAGGTCAATCCGGCCCCGTTCGCCTCCTACCTGCGCTTCGGCGACCTCGCCATCCTCAGCTCCTCGCCCGAGCGCTTCCTCCGGGTCGAGCCCGAGGGCGGGGTGGAGGCGAGGCCGATCAAGGGCACCGCCCGCCGCGGCGGCTCCGCCGCCGAAGACGCGCGCCTGGCCGAGGCCCTGCGGAGCAGTGAGAAGAACCGGGCGGAGAACCTGATGATCGTCGACCTCATGCGCAACGACCTCGGCTCGGTCTGCGCGGTCGGCAGCGTCGAGGTGCCGGCCCTGATGGAGGTCGAGAGCTACGAGACCGTCCACCAGCTGGTCTCGACCGTGCGTGGCCGCCTGCGCCCCGACGCCTCGGCCCTCGACTGCGTCCGCGCCTGCTTCCCTCCCGGCTCGATGACGGGCGCCCCGAAGCTGCGCACGATCGAGATCCTCGATCGCCTCGAGGGGCGCGCCCGTGGCGTCTACTCGGGGGCGATCGGCTACTTCGGGCTCGGCGGCGGCTGCGACCTCAGCGTCACGATCAGGACGATCGTCCTCGACGGCGGCCAGGCCACGATCGGGGCCGGCGGCGCCATCGTCCTTCAGTCCGATCCCGGGCGGGAGTGGGGGGAGATGCTGCTGAAGGCGGCGGCGTCGTTGCGGGCGATCGATCCCCGGGCCGACCCCGCGTCTATATCCTTGAACGACCCGCGCCGGGCGGGGCCCTTGGCGCCGCCGCCGGCATCAGCCCACGACTTGACGAGCTAGGAGCCATGGCCGTAGACACCGCCGCCTACAGCGAGCAGACCGACCTTCAGCGCGACATCACCGAGATGGTCCGTCAGTTCGCCGACGAGAAGATCATTCCCAACGCCGAGCACTTCGATCACGAGGACTCCTTCCCGGAGCAGATCGTCGAGGAAATGAAAGAGCTGGGCCTCTTCGGAGTCACCATTCCCGAGGAGTACGGCGGCATGGGCCTCGACCTGACCACCTACGCGATGATCGTCGAAGAGCTCTCGCGCGGCTGGATCTCGATCTCCGGCGTCGTCAACACCCACTT
>Ga0190274_10000365_pt1 | contig 27912 bp, 25 predicted proteins | sample Popmic531T_FD_133002 | JGI IMG/M metagenome (GOLD analysis project Ga0190274, IMG submission 133002) | Populus adjacent soil microbial communities from riparian zone of Yellowstone River, Montana, USA - 531 T | ecosystem: Environmental > Terrestrial > Soil > Riparian zone | place: USA: Montana... | reverse complement strand
TAGCGCCTCTTCTTCCAGGCTGGCCATCTCAAGCGCGAGCGGAAATTGTTCTTGCGAAGCAGTCAGCCTCCTCAGCATGGAATCAGTTTCGCTTTTGCTTAGGCTGCGCTTAGCCGCAGCTTCGATAGTTTGCAATCGCGCTCGGGCCCGCGAAACTCGAACAGTCGCTTCCTGCCGCAGAGTGTCGAAGCGTTGGCGATCCGTGGCCAGGTCATTCAAGAGGGCAGTAGTATCAACACCTTGAATGTTCCGCGCCCGATTTCGCTGCCGTTCAACCCTAAGTATTTCGGCGCGGGCTTTAGCGACAATTCTGGTTGCAGTTAAGCGGGCCGCTAATGTTTCGCAATAGGCGTCAGCAAGCAACAGGTTCTTACCTTTGAGCTCGATCCACGTCTTACGCTCTTCTGACGAGAGTTCCGAAGTGAACCAGATCACTTCATCGGCAGTTATTCCGTCGACGGCAAGTCGGTCGCGCAATCGACCGTGCCAACGCTTGCGATAAACCAAAAGGAGGATGAATAGAAACAGTCCGACAATTAAACCTGCACCCATAGAAACAAAGGAAAGAAGAAGATAAACTGCTGCGGAGTCAGTGCTAGCAGATGTTAAGAACAAGAAAATGAACAGGGTCGGCAAAGGAATAGCGACGATCAGAGGTGACAGCCATGGACTCCACCTTAGGAGCTGGGCGACTCGCTCATCGCGTGCTTTTATTTTTCCGGTTGTTACTTCAAGCATGTTTTAATCCGGCATTCATACGAAGCCATAGTCATACTGATCTTAGCTGCAAAGGCGTCGCTTCGCCAGCTTAAGTGCGATGCCATAAGCGCTCTACCGTTAATATTTGTATAATAGGATTAGGTCATTAGTGGAAGGAGTACATATGAAGCGAGCCCAATCGCGGGGGACTTTTGCCGGACTATTTACCGTCGTCGTCTTAGCACTATGGGCGTCGAATGGTGAGGGGGTTGCTCAATCCTCTAACACTGCACTCCGAGTTTCCGGTTCTTCAAGCAGACCCGTGACAATTCCAGTTACCGTTCGCATCAAGGGAAGGGCAACTCCGAGCGAGGTTGATCTCCAAAATGTGGAGCTCGCCGTCAGTGAGGACGGGGACGCCCAATCACTTCTATCTATTCGCACAAGATCAAATGCACCATTAAATCTGATGGTACTTATCCAGGATGATGTCGTTTCGTCTGTCGGCCTGGAGATCAAGCGGCTAAGCGAGTTCATTCGCACGTTACCGCGAGGCACCCGGATACTAGTGGGCTACTTGCGGTCTGGTAGTTTGCAAGTGCGTCAGAAGTTTACTGCTGAACTGGAGCGGGCGGCCAAGTCTCTCCGGTCTCCCATCGGCTTTGCGAGCGCCGCACCATATAATCCCTACGTCGAAGTGATCGAGGCTCTTAGGCGATTCGATGCGCAACCCGCTGGCCGCCGAGCGATTCTGCTGGTTTCGGATGGACTGGATCTTTCACACGGTTTGTTTTCGAGCTCGGCAGGACAGAGTACCGACCTACAGCGGGCGATTGCTGAAGCTCAGCGGCGTAGTGTCGCTATATATTCATTTTTCGTTCCCACCGTTACTTCGTCAACCGATGGAAACTTAATCTCGCATGGTCAGAGTTCACTTAACAGGTTATCTGATGAAACCGGAGGGCGCGCGTTTTTTCAAGGGCTTGGTGCTCCGACGAGCTTTAATCCATTCATCAAAGAATTGAGCCTGACCCTTGAAAAGCAGGTAGCTGTTACTTATCTCTCTACTCATCCACGCAGCGGCTTCCATCGAATTAAGATTATTCCAACACCAGACGCGGACCTGAATTATCCGGCGGGTTACTCGCGAAAGTGAGGGCAGCATTGGTCAGAGATCTACTGCACAGTAGCAGGTAGGAGGGAACCGCGCCTGTCGGTCGCAGTAGCCCATCCGTCCGCAAGGCGGCCAATCATCCCGTGAAAATGGATCTCGCCTTCTGAAAGGACCACAACGACGTCGCCTGCGTGATACTGAGGATTGTCGAGCTGGAACCGAACGACGGTCGCTTGACCGTTCGCCTGCTCCAAAGTTTCATAAGAAAACTCATCCGCAGAGACCACGTAGGTCTGTGAATTATTTGCTGTTCTTTGCTCGTCTGGCACGTTTTCTCCTTAAAAATAAATCTAGTTGGACTATGGCCGCCTTGCCTTTTACGTTTGATCTGACCGGCAATGGGTCCATTATTTCCTAAAGCGGAGTAATCGGCAACCGCCCTTTTCGCTGGCTATGACACTATCCGTTTTGCAGGGGTGTTGACTCTGATGCGCGAATCACATCCAGGGACGAACAGGAGCTGAGCAAGCTTGTCGGGGCGTAATGTAGAATCGTAGGTCTCACGACCGATTTACGGACGAGGACTACCAAACATGCACCTTGAGTGTTTTATCGGGCGACTCTCGACGAATCGCCAGGTGATTGCAGGTCTCGCCTCAACTCTTAGTCTTGAACAGGCCAGATGGAAACCTTCGCCCGACAAGTGGTCCATTCTGGAAGTAATAAACCACCTTTGTGATGAGGAAAGAGAAGATTTTCGCCAGCGACTCAAGTTGGTGTTAACTAATCCCGAGCAGACCTGGCCACGGATTGACCCTCAAGATTGGGTGACGTCGAGGCACTATCAGGAACGAGATCTCGATGCGTCACTTAGAGATTTCCTAAGTGAGCGTGAAGAGTCCTTGTCCTGGCTAGAACAGTTGGCGCAACCGAACTGGAAGAATTTATACGAACATCCGGATGGGCATCTTATAACGGCCGGCGATTTACTTGCCTCCTGGTTGGCACATGATTATCTCCACGTGAGACAGCTAGCGCGGCTTCATTGGCAATATGTCGGAGCCATTTCCCATCCGTATCAAACAACGTACGCCGGACCGTGGAGAGAGTCCTCGAGTCCGTAGTCAGTTGATAAAGGAGGACATAAAGCGATGCTTGGAAGAATTCTTAGGTCGACACTTCTAGGTTTGATTCTGCTTCCAATCTGTAGCCAAGGGCAAATCATTGCGATTAGAGCCGGGAGGGTTGCCGATCCGCAAACAGGCAAAACTGCCTCCAACCAAATCATCCTGGTTGAAAAGGGAAAGATAACGGCCATTGGCTTGGCACTTAGCATTCCAGCAAGTGCGATGGTGATTGATCTTTCGCGCTTTACAGTGCTACCAGGATTATTCGACGCCCACACTCACTTGTGCATGACCGTTAAGAAGGCGCGAGACAACGGTCGTTACTATTACACCACGCTGAACGACCCTGATTCATTTCGTGCGATCGAGGGAGTAGCCAATGCACGCGCGATGCTCGACGCTGGGTTTACTACAGTTCGCGATGTTGGCAATGAAGGCAACTACGCCTGCACCAGTTTGCGCCAGGCAATTCAAACAGGTGTTGTGTCCGGCCCAACGATCATAAACGCGGGCCGTATCATTGCGCCGTACGGTGGTCAATTCCAGCTTCAGCAAGACAAGCCGCGTTTAGGTGAGCCGGAATATTTCTATGCGGACACGCGTGACGAGATGGTCAAAGCGATCCGCGAGAATATTCATTACGGCGCAAGGGTAATAAAGATTGTTGTTGATGATCAAAGATACATTTACTCGGCGGACGACATTCGCTTTATGGTAGACGAAGCTGCGCGGGCTGGCTTGAGGTTGGCCGCCCATTGCTGGACCCGCCAGGGTGCACATAACGCTGCCCTGGCGGGGGTTGCTTCCATCGAACATGGCTTCGATCTGACGGACGACGACATGAAATTAGCCAAGAAGAACAACGTGACATTGGTGGGCACCGAGTATCTCGCCCTCAGTATTCCCGGCACTCGAGACCGTTGGATTGATCGCCTGCGCCGGGCGTACCGGATCGGCGTGCCGCTGGTTTACGGAACGGACGTGATCGACGCTGTTGAAGGCGAGACCCGCGCCACATTGGCTATTTCCGGAATCGAACCCTGGATTGAGGCTGGTGTTCCCGCTTCAGCGCTTCTTAAAGCAATGACTATAGACGCAGCGCGCCTGTTGGATGTAGACAAGGACCGCGGTGAACTACGAGTCGGATTGGCGGCCGACATCATTGCCACTTTGGAGAATCCACTTGAGAATGCGAATGCACTTAAACGAGTTACGTTTGTAATGAAGGATGGAGTTGTAATCAAGCGGGGAGATTAAGCTGATCAACTCGCTCGGGCCCCAGGAATTGTTTCCGATAATCCGCAGCTTTGCGATAGTCCAACACATCAAAAAACGATTGTTTTACGGGAGATGACCAATGAGAAAAGCCTTAGTTGTAATGTCAGGGTTCTTGCTCGGCATGATCATAAATACTTCAGGCGCATCCGCTCAGAACATGAATTCCAATCACATGGACCATCACGCGCCGGCAGCCAACCCGGACCCGGGTAGTGACTCCGAAATGCAGGATTGGGCGAAGCAGCGTTTAGCGAAATCGCCAAGGCATCAAGAGTGGGTCAAGATTAAGTACAAAACCGCAGGCGGAGCCGCTGAACGCGAGGTTAGCGCTTTCGTCGTGTTTCCCGAAGTCAAAAGCAAGGCCACTTCCGTCCTTGTGATACACGAAATTTTTGGGATGAGCGATTGGGTGCAAAGCCTAACCGATCAATTAGCCGAAGCTGGTTTTGTGGCGATAGCTCCAGATCTGCTTTCAGGCATGGGACCTAACGGTGGTGGCACTAGTGAGATACGCGCCGCCGACAGCAACGCGGTTGGCAAGGCCATCCGCGATTTACCTCCCGACCAAATCACGGCCGACTTAAACGCTGTAGCCGATTACGTTTCAAAACTGCCAGCCGCTAATGGGAAGCTCGCCGTTACTGGTTACTGTTGGGGCGGAAGTCAGTCGTTCCGCTATGCTTCTAACAACCCAAAGCTGAAAGCTGCCTTCGTTTTTTATGGCTCAGCGCCCGAAATAAAAGAAGACCTCGCGAGAATCAAGATCCCGGTTTATGGTTTCTACGCCGGTAACGACGCCCGCATCAACGCCACTCTTCCGAAGACTACAGAGGTTATGAAGGAACTCGGGAAGACCTATGAACCGGTAACTTACGAAGGCGCCGGACATGGCTTTATGCGGGCCGGAGAGGCGCCTGAACCGAAAGTTGCCGAAGCAAAAGGCGATAAGGAGGCGGACGAAAAGGCAGCTGCTGATTATCAAAAAGCGCTGACAGCTTACAAGGCTAACAAGAAGGCCCGCGATGAGGCGTGGGTCCGATGGAAGGCAATACTCGCTAAGCTCTAGTAGAAACTTCTAGCGTAGTGCTTGGCTAAAAGCAGCAGGGAAGTGGAAGTAGAATCAGGCCTGGCTCTGACTCTCGGCTACGGCATTTATGAACCTTGAAATACTTGCGATAGTTTCTTCGGGTTTTTCCTCCTGAGGAATGTGACCGCATTCTTCGAATACTTCGAGTCTTGAATTCGGAATATCTTGATCCAGAAGCTCTCCGACTTTGAGTGGGATCACAGCGTCCTGCCTGCCCCACAAGATCAGGGTAGGAACAGTGATCTTTTTTAGCTGAGCGACGATTTCGTCACTGTTCTTGGGAATGCATTGTCTTGAAGTCTGCAACAAAGCATAGCGGCCTTCCATACTTGCGATCGGATCAGCATAAGCCTTGATTTGCTCCTTCGTAATCTTATTCTTGTCGTAATAAGAAGCTCTTAGAACAAATTTCGACGCCAGCTTGCTGGGTGCCAAGTAGACCACCAGTGCGCCCAGAAAGGATCTCATCAGCTTGAGGTACCCCGGTAAATACTCTTTGTATGCACCGGCATCGATTAAGACCAGTTTTGATAATCTCCCAGGCTCTTGTTCACACAATCTTAGAGCTACGAGAAGTGAAATAGCACCCCCGAGGGAGTTACCGATCAGAGTCAAATCTTTTAGGTCTTCTCTCAAGATAATCCTGTAAATATCGTCCGCGTGCGCTTCAATATTGTAGTGGGGAGTGCGAGGCTTGGATGACGATCCGAAGCCCCTGAGATCAACCAAAATTAATTTGTTCCGTTGTGAGAAGGGCGAAATGAAATGTCGCCAGGTGAAAATGTTGGCGCCTAACCCGTGCACACAGAGAATCGGATCGCCGTCACCATACTGTTTTTGATGAAGTTTAATCGATGAGGATTCGGGAGTGCTCATCATGTAGGGCTGGGGCGGCTAGTGGGGCTCGAACCCACGACCTCTAGATCCACAATCTAGCGTTCTAACCAACTGAACTATAGCCGCCATCTGAATTGGCGAAAAACAAACGAGTAGTATTGTCCCTGGCAGGGCTCGAACCTGCGGCCCTCTGCTTAGCATCCAGCATCAGGCTTTCCCCGACCGCCTGTTTTGCACAGGTTTGCTGGCTGGACTATATCTTGGACATCACAGTCCCGGCCCGTATAGTCTCTGAGGAGCCCCTTCCCATGATAATTCGAGAAAGGTTTCCTGCGGATTACCCAATCCTCCTGGATTGTTACTCAATTTACATCAAGTACCGGAGGCTCTAAGGGCGTTCCCGCATATGGGGCCGTCCACTTAATGAGTTCTTAATAAAACTATTCCCCATTAAGGCTCCAACAAGGCAGATGCTCTATCCACTGAGCTACAGGGACACATTCCTGATGCGCCGATGTTAGCACGCAGCCGACCGTAGTGGTCAACTTCTGGAATCAATCCGAAAAATAAAGAGATCGCCAACAACGAGGCGATCTCCTTATGCAAAAACTGAGAAGCCTGATTAGGCTGCCCGAGTATGTTCGGTAGTCTCAGCGAAGACACGACGACCATTAAGGGCATCATCAATAATCTCTCTCACAGCTGAGGTGTCCGGGTTTACGTCCATTCGATCACATGCGCGCAAGTGGCGGAGAATTCCCTGTGTGGCAATCTCCAAAGCCACCCCGCCCAATTTCGAATAGCGCCTGGCTTGAATGTGGTCAATTCTTAGTATCCGCTCGTCCAGCGGCAAGTGTCTATCAAAAGTCACGGTTATGTTTTATCCTCCAAAACCGCAGTTTGCGGCCATTTTTAAGTGCAATCTTATGATGCCTCAGCCACCTCTGAGGATGCAGGTTCGTTGCATTTAGCAACAAATTCTTTCTCGGGATATGCACTGTTCCCGAGGGATAATTTTTTAGGGGTTCAGCAAAACTGGAGATTATACATAACCGACCCTCGGATGGGAAGCTTTTTGATCATGGCCGTCCATAAACAAGTGGATTAGCGAAACAACGAGTGCAAATGGGCCGTGAAGTTAGATATTCCAGACGACAAGGTGGGGAGAGTAAGTCAGAATTCCGGGTCGCAAAAAACGTAAGCGCCGCCCCATGTCCACCTAGGCGTGAACTAAGCGGGGCGGCGCTTTCGAACTCTCTCTAGTCCAAGAAGTCGGATGAATTACATTATTTCTTGGGTAAGACTGTGTCTTTCATGCCTTTGCCGACACGAAACTTTAGCGTTGTCTTCGCTGGTATTTGGATTGTTCCGCCAGTCGCAGGATTCCTTCCCTCCCGCGCCTTCCCTTCGGATTTAACGAGCTTGCCGAAGCCCGGAAGTACAAATTCCCCATTAGACTTCACTTCACGCGAAGCTAAGTTATAGAGTTCGTCAAAAAACTCCTTAACCGACCCTCGCTTCATGCCAGTCTTTTCTGCGAAATGGTTGAAGACTTCCGACTGAGTCATGCGCTTTCTACCTGTCGCGGCTTTGGTCGCCATAGTCTGGTGGACACCTCCGATGAGACTTAATTGAAAAATTCAGGCACTGATATATCACACTCAGACACCAAAGTCTCCACAAAATGTCGATTTCGGGCGGTTTTTTCCAAAAAGATCCTTTCCCAGTCCTTTTGCGACCGATGCTGTGGGTCTGCTGATTCGGTTGGCGCGGCGTCAAAATGATGCGACTTGGCCGATTGCACCTGTCCGATTTGAGGTGTTTGACCAGCCCCAAGGCGAGTCGCAGGGTGGTTCCGTAGGCTAGCCGAGCCGCCTAAGCCCCTCATTGCCATAGAATAAGGCCTGAACAGGGTATTTTATGCCACCAGCGGATTAATGAGGTTCACATTGAGGTGCGTCAATCCGATATTTCCCCGACAGCATGAAATGATTTCGCAATTTTATCATCGCCTGAGATACGATGGCCGACGTCGAAGTCAAACTTCTCACGCGGATAAAGCCGATAGAGCCAGAGAATAGCGGTTTAGCGCTATTTCCTCCGTTTTTGCTTGCGAACTCAAGAAAGTTGCAATTGTGTCCAGTGAAATTGACGAGAAAACTGAAAGATTAGTTCGCGTTTGTTTTAGCGAAGGGTTGGCCGGCGTGTTGATTAACTCGCAACCAAACTTCGCCTGGATGACTGCCGGAGGAAGAAACGGCGTCGACTCCAGCCGTGAGAATGGTGTCGCAACGCTGCTAGTTAGGCGCGACGGCAAGCGTTTCGTTTTGGCGAACCGAATCGAGATGGCTCGAATAATGACGGAAGAGGTCGACGGCCTGAATTACGAGCCGCTCGAGTTTGGGTGGGAGGAAGAGAAGCAGAATCCGGCAATAATCGCGAAACTTGCTAGATCGTTGACGACTGAAGCAATGCCGCTCGGTTGCGACCTTCCTTTAAGCGATGCTGCGGTAGTTGACGCTGCGATTGCACGCGAGCGATATCAACTGACTGCTTCGGAGATAGTAAGGTTCAAAGCCCTCGGCCAGGATGCTGGCGGAGCAATTGGAACACTTGCCCGTTCGCTGTGGCCTGGTTTGACCGAACGGGACGTTGCGCGCCGTACCAATGAGGCCCTCGGGGCGATCGGCGCAGATGCCGTTGTCACTCTTGTCGCTGCCGACGAGCGAATTCAGCGTTTCCGGCACCCAGTGCCCAAAGACGTTGAATGGAAAAAGGTCTTGATGATCGTGGCCTGCGCGCGCCGGCAGGGATTGATTGCCTCACTAACCCGGATCATGTGCGCTGGGGCGGTTCCGGATGAGTTGGGCCGGCGCACACGAGCAGCCGCCCAGGTAAACGCGATGCTTTTCAACACAACCAAGCCGGGTGTTAATGGGCGTGAGCTTTATGAGGTTGCAGCTAACGGGTATCGAGCTGAAGGCTTTTCGGGTGAAGAGAAGCTGCATCACCAGGGTGGTGCTGCAGGTTACCGTACACGTGACTGGGTAGCCCACCCAACATGCGCGGATGAGGTGCAGAAGAACCAGGCGTTTGCCTGGAACCCCTCAATAACGGGGACCAAGGTAGAAGAGACAATGGTCGCTTTTGAGGATCATATTGAGGTGATAACGACTACCCCGGGATGGCCCTCGATACAAATTGAGGCCGAGGGAAATACGTATCTCTTGCCAGACGTTTTGGCGCTTTAGAATTCTCTCAACAGGAAACTCACTGTTATCGTTTTGAATCTTTGAAACACAAGAGACGATCCACGAAATCACACGAACGAAGCCAGCACGAAAAGCTATGATTTTGTGATCTCGAATTCGCCGCTAAGCCGGATGTCTGCAGAGGACGAGCCGAGCATCACTTTGAACATTCCCGGTTCCACCACGAAGTGCATGCTTCGGTCCCAGAGAGCCAGATCATCCGGCGTAAGGACAAAAGTCAAGGTCTTCGCCTCGCCCGGTTTCAGGTGCAGTCGCTCGAAACCGCGCAACAGTTTCTCGTAGGTCGTTACGCTACTCACCTGATCGCGAATGTAAAATTGGACTACCTCGTCGCCTTCACGCGAGCCGGTATTCTTGACGTTCACCCTGACCTCCACATTGCCGCGCAGACTTTGCTTTAAGGGACTGATGGCGAGATCGCTATACGCAAATGTGGTGAAGCTTAAGCCGTGCCCAAACGAATAGAGAGCTCCGGCGACCCGTGTCTTCTCCCCTTCAAATTGCGCGTTGGGTTTGGTGGGAAAGTTATATGGGATCTGGCCGACCGTCTTGGGAAACGTAATCGTTAGTTTCCCGCCGGGGTTGTAATCACCAAACAAAACGTCCGCAATCGCGGTCCCTCCCTTTGCGCCTGGGAACCACGCTTCGATGATACCGGGCACATATTTGTCGACCCAATTGATACTCATCGGGCGGCCATTGATGAGAACCACTATGACTGGCTTACCTGTCGCATATATGGCCTGCACTAGTTCAAGCTGGCGGCCAGGTAAATCCAGACTCGATCGGCTCGCGCTTTCGCCAACCGTCTTCGACGAGTCGCCCAGCACAACGATGGCCACTTCAGATTTCTTAGCAGCATCAACTGCGTTCTTGATCTCGTTCTGTTCGGCCGAGGTTAAAGGTTCGGGAAGGATCTCAGTCTCCGGCCACTTCTCATCGATAATCTCGCAGCCTTTCGCATAATTGACAGTAACTTTGGAGCCCAGTTTGTTTTTGATTCCCTCCAGCACGGTGACGCCTTTAACGCCGTTTGGACCATACCGGTATTGGGTGTTGCTGTCGTTGTCTGCGTTTGGACCGATTACGGCGATCGAATTAATTGCCTTGCTAAGCGGAAGAACATTCTTTTCGTTCTTGAGCAGGACCAGGCTTTCGCGGGCGGCTCTCAATGCAACTTCCTGGTGCTGGACTGAATTCACAACTCTCTCGCTGGCGTCGGCGTCCGTAACGTAGGGGTGATCAAAAATGCCGACCAGAAACTTGACTCGTAGAACGTCGCGTACTCGATCGTCGAGTGTCTTCATCGACACCTTTCCCTCTTTCACCAACTCTCGCAATGGCAGAATGAAATCCGTGGGTGCGGTAAAGTTTGTCTTTACATTCAAGCCTGCCTCGATGGACTGCCGCACAGCCTCCTTCATGTCTGCCGCGACTCCGTGCTTGTTGTATAGAAACTCGACCGCAGCGCTATCGGAAACAACATAACCCTTGAAGCCAAAGTCGGTACGCAGCCGGTCAGTCAACCAATACTTACTGCCGGTGACCGGAATGCTATCGTAATCATTGTACGAACTCATGATTCCCAGAATTCCTGCTTCCTTGATTGCAGCTTTGAACGGGGGCAAGAAGATGTTCTCCACTTCGCGAGGGGAAGTTTGTGGATCAGTGCGCGACAGCCCTTCCCGTGCGCCTTTGTTGTTGCTGTAGACGGCGAAATGTTTGGCGGTGGATGCTACGGTCAGGTTCTCCTGAAGGCCCTTCGCCATCTCCACACCCAGCCGGGAAGCGAGATATGGGTCTTCGCCGTAAACATCTTCAATGCGTCCCCATCGCTGATCGCGCGCGACATCCAAAGTGGGTGCGTAAATATTTGTATACCCTAGCGCCCTCGCTTCTTTCGCCGTAATCCGACCGATCTCGCGGATCAGGGCTTTGTCCCAGGTATGTCCTTGACCAATCTCTGACGGGAAACTGGTGGCTGTATAAGAGGCGACGCCGCGCAGTCCTTCGTTTGTGAAATCGACAGGAATGCCCAGACGTGTTTCTTCCATGAAGAAGCGCTGGACCTCGTTCATGGCCCAGACGTGTTTCTTAACATCACGGGCGTAGATGCTGCCTGCACCCGCGCCCCAACCATTCAAGTGCTCGTCAATATTCGCAATGCCATCTTTCCATACCTGATTCTTCCACTCGGCCGTCGGCAGTTCGTCTTTCAACACCCGGTTATAGCCGTAGAGTGTAGCCGTCTGGCAGGTCTTTTCTTCCAGACTCATTTGGCGGAGGAGGTCATCGATTCGTTTATTAATGTCCGCACTGGAATTCTCATAGACGTCCATGCGGTCGTTCTTGTTCAGATCGGTCCACCCGTTGTGATAGATGTCCTTTTTTCCTGAAGTGTCCTGGGCGTAAAAACCTGAGTTGACCAGGTTTAGAAATATTCCGATTAGGACAATATAAATCGTGCGCATAGGTATGTTTCACTCAAGATTTACTGCCAATTCGACGAAACCTGCATGGGAAGATTGTAGGGGCGGCACTCCGTGGCCGCCCCCTCGTCGCGCATCCCTCACCGACGAAAGTTCGCGAATGCAGCGGAGGGGGTGGCCACGGAGTGCCACCCCTACGATTTAATCCCGTCATAGTCGCGACTTGCGTCCGTAACCCAACTCCGCTCCACCCGAAATAATATGGTCGACGCCCGTTGTAAATGTCGCTTCGGCGGCAATGAACAGGCAAAGCTTGCCGACTTCCTCAATGGTTCCCATCCGGCCCAGCAACTGCGCCGCTTCGCCTTCGGCCCGGCACTGATCAGGGTCCGAAGCGGCATCAATGGCCTCTTGCCACAGCGGTGTATAGATATTTCCGGGCGACACGGAATTCACGCGCACGCCATGCTTAGCTTCGTCGATCGCCAGGGCCTTGGTAAACGAAGTGATGGCGCCCTTGGTCGGAACATAAGAGGTGGCGTGGAGTTGGCCAATCACCGCAACCAGGCTCGACAGATTGATGATGTTGCCTTGCGACCGACGTAGATGGGGAAGGGCAAACTTGCAGGCTGCGAATACGCTAACGAGATTTAGTTCCAGCAGCTCTCGAAACTCCTCAATGGAGAATTCGTCGATTGGTCGATGAGGCGGGTGCCAACCCGCGTTGTTAATTAGGCAATCAAGCTGCCCGTGCCGCTCGATGGTCGTGTCAATCAGGTGCTTTACCTGCTCAACCTTTGAAACGTCGCAACGAACGAAGTGTGCCTTGCCGGGGCCGGATAACTCCACTTCATTCTCCAGTCTCTGACCGGCGTCTTCTGAGCGTGCGCAGAACACGACGCTGGAGCCAGCCGCGACGAACGCTCGCACACAGCCTTCTCCAATGCCCTTACTACCTCCGGTGATAACTACAACTTTATCTGTGTATTTCATTGAACCCCAGGAAGCACGATCCATTTCGTGGTGCTTAGTGTGATTTGGTGGATCGCTCTTCGTTTTCAGCATTTTACCAGGTGACCCTTCTCACCTGCCCGGTACTTCCGCAATCTTCCTTGCGTACTCGTCAAACAGCCCGAGGTAATAGAACCTGGTTAATTCCTTCTCCAGCACATCGAATTGCGCGCGTCTTGCCGGTTCTGCATGTCTAACTTCCCCCAGTCGTGCTCGCAGTTGTCTGAACACCTTTTCTTTCAGCCAGTAACCATGATCGTATCGCTCGCCAATCGCTGACGCTGATGCAAGCCTGTCTATGTCAGGCGTCGTCAGACCGCGCCGCCAGGCTGCGCGGTATACAGCCAGGGCTTCCTGCCATGATTGATTGGCTGCGCGCGTGAAGAGCGCGTGCAGACCTCTCCATCCTTCTCGACGAGTGTCAACCAGGGTTACCGCGTCCGGATGCGGTTGTTTCGCTGTGCGATAGTCAAGCAGCGAAACTCGGAAATCAATTCTTCTGTCGCCGTCGTAATCATATTCAACTGTGTCCAGGAAACCGTTGTTATCATTGTCGGTGTACTTAACAACTTCCTCGACCTTCGGGGCCCTGGGTTTAGGCGAGGGCGTTTTTACGCCGCCATGAAACTCGCCATTCTTATCGACGGTCCACCCTCCCCATTCCGCGCCGGCCAGGTGCAGTTTTCGATCAAACGCACCGACGTAGAGCTTGCCGCCTCCCGAGTTGTCCTCGTCGAATTCCCCGCGGTCGCCGAGCGAGTCTGCCTGGGGGTGTCCGGAAAGTCCGGGCCGTTCTGAAGGCGCGACCATGTCTTCCCCGGCATAGTTACTGCGCAGCCAGCGCTTGGTTGAATAGATGTCGATGTCTTTGGGACCACCGAAGCCGTGCATCGGGTAGTACATCTCCACCCGTTCCCAACGGTGATCGTCATCGTCCTCGTCAAACACGAAATACAAATTGGTCCATCCGGCAGTGAAAAAAGAGTCAAAACTCTTCTCATGAGGCATGTACATTAGCTCGTCTATGCGCCGCCAGTTGTTCCATTGAAAGCACCCATCGAATTTCGGATTGCCCTTCAGCGCCGGATAGTTATGAACGAAGGAGCGATAAGGAATGCCCGGGCCGCCAGCGCCGCGCAGCGACATGTCGTAGTCTGTTTCGTTTCCTTTTCCTGAGTCGTTGTCGAGATCGAAGGTGACGAACGCTTCGCTCAAAACTCCGGTCAACTTCGTCACATCGTTGTCGAGTGGCGGAACGGGATCGAGCCAGCGCATCGCCATCTCGCTGACACCGTCATTGTCGTAATCGAAGAACGCGAAAGGGTTCTCCCAATTCAGTCTGGGATCAGGAAGTGATTGAGGTGGTCGATGAACTTTCAGAAATACCGCGTTGCCGTTGTAGTCTGGCAGCCAGTCGTTAGCGCCGGTATAACCCCAGTTGTCGTTGGCAAAATCAAACTTCTCCCAATCAAGCCAACCGAGCACGCCATCCTTCTCCACATCGATGAAGATCATCCAGTGGGCGCCGCTGACGTTCCATTTATCAGGTGCCCACTCAGGCGACTGCGTCACCCAGGCCTGGAGGTCCGCCTTGCCGTCATGATCGTTGTCAGCCCACTTGATGTTGAGATCAAGCGGACTGTCGTAAAGGCCGTCACCATTCTTGTCCACCTGCAATACGTCGTTAACTTGATCGCCGCGAGTGTCGGTAGCGAGCAGATCGCCGTTTTCATCGAGCCAGCGGACCCGCTTCCCGTTCCACCAGCGTTCAATGATGTCTGGTTTGCCGTCGTTGTTGATATCCAGACGGACGATCTCGTCGTTAGGAGTATTTGATTTCAGAGCGGTCCTTCGCAGGTCCGCGCCACCTGTGTTTTGTTGCGCGACAACAGCCATCGGTATGGAAGTCGATAACGCTGTGACTGCGAATAAGAAAGTTTGAAACCAGAAAGAGCGGCAGAGCATTGCGGCGTACCTCAGACAAAGAGGGTAGTTAATGACACAATAAAACTAATGGTCCGGAGACTCAAACGAACCAACTGGGCATTCGATCGAAGCTTCGTTTCCGTCGGCGGACATTTACAAAACTTAAACACAATCAGTGGCGGGGAAGGCCTTATAGCATTTACGATCTGCGACTAGCAAGAGAGTTCTGAGAATTACAAATTGGTTCAATTGGTCAACAGAATGGTGACCGGTTGAACCATAAAGTGGTTCGAATTAGTTACCCGCATAAAGTTTGACTGCTTTCTTTTTTTCTCCTTGATGCGTGGGGTCTCGCCGTGCTAAGACGTGCAGCCTCAATAAGGATTGGAATCGCGTTCAGAAACGAGAACGATGGTGGTGAGAATTGCACCGGCGGTCTCTGCAACGTCACGCACGAAATGAAGACCCTACGAAGCCTTGTTGTTTTTCTTAACCGGATTGTTTGTGAAAAGCGGCTCTTTGTCCCGTAGGGCCGAAATGTTTATAGAACTCGTAGCCCCAAAAGACTGCTCATTGCTCCGGAGGAGCGAAACGTAAGTCGATCGCATTCCGGAGACATTGCGCTCCGCTGGAGCGCGGGGCCAGGGGTGGATAATGGTCTATAAACATTTGGCTCCGCTGGAGCCACAGAATTCTTTGGCGCGTCTTAAAAGCGCCCCGGGACTTTGACTGTGATCTCGTGGACCGTGTTCTTAATTCGACTTCGCCACGCTTATGAAACGACGAACATTCCTCTTGTTATCAGCGTTAGGCACGCTCGGCTCCGGCTGCGCGCGAGCGATGACCCAGGTTCGTCTCAGAGGGGCGAACTCTGATAAGACTGCCGCGAGGGTTCTCAGGTTGTGGTACCGGCAACCCGCAGCCAACTGGAACGAGGCGCTGCCCATCGGCAACGGTAGATTGGCAGCGATGGTTTTTGGTGGTCCGGAAGCGGAACGGATACAACTCAACGAGGACACGATCTGGGCGGGAGAGAAACGCGACCGCACTAATCCGGATGGTGCCGCCAACCTCGCCGAAGTTCGTCGCCTTTTGTTTGCTGGAAAACCCAAAGAAGCGGAGGTGCTCGCCGAGAAGACCATAATCGCGGTCCCCAAACGTATGCCTCCGTATCAACCACTCGGCGACTTGTGGCTTCGCTTTTCCGGCCATGAAAACGCGACGGACTACGTCAGGGAACTGGATATTGATACCGGCATCGTACGGGTAACCTATCGATCCGGCGACGCGCTGTTCACGCGTGAGGTCTTTGCATCGGCAGTGGACCAGGTGATTGTGATGCGTCTGACGTGTAGCAGACCCGGGCGGATTTCATTCCTGATGGAGCTGCATCGCGAACAGGACAGCACAACTCGCGCCGTCAATCCTGACCGGCTCATAATTGAAGGTGAAGCGATCGCCCGCGACGACCGCCACCTGCTTGAGCGTAAGGTGGGCGTAACGTTTAACGGGATCGTGCAGATCCTCAATGAAGGCGGAAACCGATTGGTTGCGGGCATGAATCTTCGCGTCGACGATGCCAACGCGGCGACAATAGTCTTCGCCGCAGCCACAAACTTTCGGCATAAGGAGCCGGGGTTGAAATGTGAAGCAGACCTGATTGCCGCGAGGAAACCCTACGCACAACTTCGAGAAAGGCATGTCAAGGATCATCAGCGACTCTTCCGCCGAGTGAAGTTCAACCTCGTCGCGCCTGGTTCCACACTTCCAACTGACGAACGGCTAAAGCGTGTCCAGGGCGGCGAGACCGACCTGGGCCTTGAAGCGCTGTTTTTCCAATTTGGGCGTTATCTGCTGATAGCCAGCAGTCGTCCCGGCACCATGGCCGCGAATCTTCAGGGCAAGTGGAACGATAAGATGCAACCGTCGTGGGACAGTAAATACACGATCAATATCAACACGGAGATGAACTACTGGCCGGCTGAAGTAACAAATCTTTCAGAGTTGCATGAGCCACTATTTGATTTGATCGACAATGCGCGCGAAGACGGCCGGCGCGTGGCCAGGCGGCTCTACGGCGCCGGTGGCTTCACAATCCATCACAACACCGATCTGTGGGGCGACGCCGTGCCCATCGATGGAGTGGGGTCGGGATTGTGGCCCATGGGCGGGGCGTGGTTGAGCCTGCATTTGTGGGATCATTACGACTACACGCGCGACCGGCAGTTCCTGGCGCGACGCGGCTACCCGGTGATGAAGGAGGCAGCCGAGTTCTTCCTTGACTATCTGGTTGACGACGACCATGGCCATCTGATAACTGGCCCCTCGCTGTCACCGGAGAACCAATACCGTGCACCCAATGGAGCAGCCGTCAAGCTTTGCATGGGACCAACCATGGACACCGAGATTGTTTATGCGCTCTTCAGCCGGGTGATCGAATCCAGCCGCCTGCTCAATGTAGATCCTGACCTTCGCCAGAAGTTGACTACTGCACGTGATCGCCTTGCACCTCTGAAGATCGGAAAGCATGGCCAGTTACAGGAATGGCTCGAAGACTATGACGAGCCAGACCCGGGCCACCGTCATATCTCCCACCTGTTTGCGCTGCATCCCGGCAATCAAATTACCCTGCGCGGCACGCCTGAGCTGGCGCGCGCCGCCCGCGTGTCTCTCGAACGAAGGCTCCAGGCTGGAAGTGGACACACCGGGTGGAGCAGAGCATGGATCATTAACTTCTGGGCGCGCCTGGAAGAAGGCAACCTGGCCCATGAGAACCTTGTCGCTTTGCTGGCGAAATCGACATTGCCAAACCTGCTGGACAACCATCCGCCCTTCCAGATTGACGGAAACTTTGGAGGCACGGCGGCTATGGCGGAGATGCTGCTGCAAAGTCATGCCGGTGAACTAAGTTTTCTGCCGGCGTTACCGAGTGCCTGGATCGAAGGTTCGATTACGGGACTTCGGGGACGTGGCGCTCTAGGAGTTGACCTGAGCTGGCAGTCGGGGAAGGCAACGCTTGCCGTCTTGCGACCGGATTTGAATAGCGAGGTTAGGTTGAGGCCTCCGCGTGGCCAGCACATTGCGCGAGTGATGGAGGAACGGAAAAAGATGAATCTGGGGACTTCATCGGACGGAATTGTTCGGCTGAAGTTGGTCGGGGGAAGGGAATACACGCTGACATTCGCCTGAGCCGGAGGGCAAGGTCATCTCCTTGGAGTGCGGCGGCCCGGCGCCGCCTTGGTCCGACGCGAGCCATCTCAACCTCTAGTCTTGAATGCTGCTCAGGAGGAGGTGCCAGTTACTGGCCAAAGCAGCGCGAGGCCGCCGACCAAAGCGGCGCCAGGCCGCCGCACTCCAAGGAGGTGACTGTCCTCAAAGTGTCCGGTAACAACGGAGATTCTGGTGAAAATATTAATTGCATCTATCCTGCTGTTATCCTGTTGCTTCTCCGCCGCCTTTGCTCAGGAGGTCGAGGTCGCCACCACGATCGCATTCACGGAGGGCCCGACGGCGGACGCCGCCGGTAACGTCTTCTTCACGGACCAGCCGAATAACCGGATCATGAAATTGGCGACGGATGGTAAGCTCTCGACGTTTCGCCAACCGGCGAACTTCCCTAATGGGCTTGTTTTTGATTCGCAGTGGCGTCTGCTGGCTTGTGAAGCAGGCGACCCAACGGCGGGTACGCCGGCACGAATCACTCGCACCGATCTAAAGACACTGCGCGTTGAAATACTGGTCGACAAGTACGATGGGAAAAACCTGATTTCTCCAAACGACATAACATTTGACGGTAAGGGACGGATTTACTTCAGTGACAAACCCGCGAAGTACACCGGCGAGGGCGGTGTCTATCGAATCGATTTGGATGGACGCGTTACCCGAATTCTCGCGCCTCCCGAAGTGGAAGTTCCTAATGGCCTGATCATTTCGCCAGACGATAAGACGTTCTATTTGGTCGAAGCTAACGGAGCGGAAAAAGGAGCGCGAGTAATTCGCGCTTACGACCTGCGCCCGGACGGAACGGTGACGGGTATGCGCATATTCCACAGCTTCTATCCGGGTCGCAGCGGAGATGGAATGTCGATTGACGTGAACGGGAATCTATACGTTGCGGCGGGCTTGCACCGGCGCCGCGGAACGAGTGAGACTCTCGACACCAAACCTGGAATTCATGTGTTCTCGCCAGCTGGAGAGCTGTTGAAGTTCATTCCGATTCCAGAGGAGTTGGTAACGAATTGCGCCTTTGGTGGCGATGATTTGAAGACGCTCTACGTGACAGCGGGTAAGACGTTGTTTAAGGTGAAGAACGACATTGAGGGCACGCGGCGTTAGTTGCCCCAAGCTTTAATGGAAGACGATCCACGAAGTAACACGAAAAAGCACGAAAATGGAACTACACGGAAGAAGCATCATCGCCGGCGAGCCATCGCCGGATAGCGAAGGCGAACCTTTCCGCGGGTATGACCCTGCGCTTGGTCAGGACCTGGCTCCGGCTTATTACCAGGCAAGCGAAGCGGATATATCCAGGGCTTTCGAGTTTGCGCAGATTGCCGTCGACGGCTATCGGCGAAAATCACCGGAGGAAATTGCAAAGTTTCTCGAGGCTATCGCCACCCGCATCGAAGCGCTGGGCGACGAATTGATCAGTCGCGTCTGTGCGGAAACCGGTTTGCCCGACAAGAGGTTCATAGGTGAGCGCGCTCGCACCGTGGGCCAACTCCGCATGTTTGCCTCCATCGTCAGGGAAGGATCGTGGGTTGAGGCAACGATCGATGTGGCTCAACCAGAACGTAAACCGTTACCCAAACCGGACGTGAGGCGAATGTTAATTCCGCTGGGGCCGGTCGTGGTTTTTGGCGCGAGTAACTTTCCGCTTGCTTTCTCGGTCGCTGGTGGCGACACGGCTTCGGCTCTTGCTGCAGGCAATCCAGTAGTTGTGAAAGCGCATCCCGCTCACCCGGGAACATCTGAGTTGGTGGCGTCGGCAATCGCCCAGGCTGCGGCAGAGACGGGCATGCCCCCGGGCGTGTTTTCATTACTCCATGGCACCAGCCCCGAATTCGCTTTGAACCTGATCCGGCATCCGCTCGCGACTGCGGTTGGATTTACCGGATCACTAAAAGCAGGTCGGGCGATCTACGATGCTGCGGCGCAGCGTCCTAATCCAATCCCCGTGTATGCCGAAATGGGAAGTGTAAATCCGGTATTCCTGCTACCTGGTGCGTTGCACGACCGAGGAGATGAGGTTGCCGCCGGTCTACATCAGTCGGTCACGCTTGGAGTTGGGCAATTGTGCACTTGTCCGGGTCTGGTCGTGGGACTGCGTGATCAAGCAATGGATAAGTTTGTTGGTTCAGTCAATGATTTGTTCGAGGGCGCCCCGGCGGCGACCATGCTACATCCCGGCATCTTGCGAGCTTATCAGGATGGTCTTAAACGCTTGGGCGAAGTGGAAGGCGTTGAAATGCAAAGTTCTGGCGGCGCGGCGGACGAGAACAGGACTGAGGCCCAGGCTGCGGTATTTGTGACCAGGGCAGAAACGTTTCTGGAGCATGAAGAATTGAGCGAGGAAGTCTTTGGTCCAGCCACTCTGTTGGTCTCCTGCGCTTCGAAAGAGGAAATCATGAAAGTGGCCCACGGCCTTCAGGGCCACTTGACCGCGACCATTCATGGGACTACTCAGGATCTTGTCGAATACAAGGACCTCGTGGAGCTGTTACAACGGAAGGTTGGAAGACTGGTCTTTAATGGATTTCCCACCGGGGTCGAGGTTTGCGCAGCAATCCATCACGGTGGTCCGTATCCAGCGACTACTGACGTGCGTTCGACGTCTGTTGGCGTCTATGCGATCAAGCGCTTCGCGCGGCCGATCTGTTTTCAAAACTTTCCGCAGGCAGCGTTGCCGGTGGAATTGCGCAACCATAATGAGCGCGGCATCTGGCGCGTTGTGGATAACGAAGTGACGAAGGCAGCATTGTAGGGGTGGCACTCCGTGGCCACCCCTCTTTGGGAGCCTCCGACATCGCAACCGTCACGTGGGGTGGCCACGGAGTGCCACCCCTACAAAAACAATGAAAACCATTCGCTGGGGCATCATTGGCTGCGGTGATGTGACCGAAGTCAAAAGCGGTCCGGGATTCCAGAAGGCCGACAACTCTGAGCTGGTGGCGGTGATGCGGCGTAGGGGCGAGCTGGCAAAAGACTACGCCGCGCGCCATCGCGTACCCAGGTGGTATGACAACGCCTCACAGCTTATCAACGACCCGGAAGTTGACGCAGTGTATGTCGCCACTCCGCCTTCATCTCACAAAGAATACACATTGATGAGTGCCGCGGCTGGGAAGCCTGTCTATGTGGAAAAGCCGATGGCCCTCAACTTTGCCGAGTGTCAGGAAATGATTGCTGCTTGCCAGGACCATGGCGTGCCTCTGTTCGTCGCATATTACCGGCGGACTTTGGCTCGCTTCCTTAAGATCAGGGAGTTGGTTGAGGCTGGCGCTATCGGCGATGTTCGGTTCGTGAACATCATATTTCACCAACCAATAGGGGCCGAGGATTTGAATCCTGATAAACCCTGGCGTGTTGACCCGAACGTTGCAGGCGGCGGGCGGTTCGTTGATCTCGCCTCACACATGCTGGATTTCCTTGACTACGCTCTTGGTCCTATCGCAGATGTTCAGGGCTTTGCCGGCAATCAGGCAGGGAATTACCAGGCCGAAGATATCGTGACCGGGTCGTTCAAGTTTGCCTCCGGCGTACAGGGCGTCGGTACCTGGTGTTTCAGTGCGTTTGAAAATCGCGATACTACTGAGATCGTTGGCACTGAAGGCAGGATTTCTTACTCCACGTTTGATGCCAGGCCAATTACACTCACGACAGGCGAGGGCTCAACAGAGTTTGCCCTCGACTATCCGCAACATATCGCACAACCATTAATTCAAACAGTCGTAGACGACTTAAACGGCACCGGCAAGTGTCCCAGCACCGGCGAAACGGCGGCGCGCACCTCCTGGGTCATGGACCAGATGCTGTTGTAACGCAAACTGTTAGTTTGCGATGTGGTGGGCCGGAGAGTTTGTGCAGACCAACCGAGGAGCAAACTAACAGTTTGCTTTACGAAGCTCTCTCCGGCAGGCCAACAAGTGATCGCACTTCTTTCAAGTTGGCTCCGGCTATTTCGCGAGCCCTCTCCGACATCTCTCTTATTTTAGCGTTCACAGCCGGCACATCTTTCGTAATCTCATCTCGTCGCGCGCGCAGACCCGACGTTAGTTCTACCAGCGCGTTGGCGACAACCTCTTTGAGTTCGCGATACTGTCGTTTCCCGGTGTTGTACTCCTTGAGTAGCGCGGCAGCTTCTTCGGTTTTTCCACACGCTTTGAGAATCTCAAAAAGATTGACTACTCCCGGACTCATCTCCGCGCCGGGCGGCAAATCGCCGCTATCGGTTACGGCCGACTTGATCTTCGAGCGAATGCTTTGTTCCTCCTCGAAGAGTTGGATGTAGTGGCGCTCGCCGGCGCTCTTGCTCATCTTTTTTCCCGGATCTACCAACGACATGATCTTTGGTGTTTCAGTAAACAATACGGCCGGCTCCGGAAAGAAATCCACGCCAAACTGTCCATTAAACCGTCGCGCCAAATCGCGCGACAGTTCCAGATGCTGCTCCTGATCTTTGCCGACCGGAACAGAGTCTGCACAATAAACCAGAATATCCGCGGCCTGCAGGACCGGATAGGTGAAGAACCCTGCTGAAACAAACTGGGTTGCGTCTTGCCCTTCAAGCGGGTCAAACTTGTCCTTAAACTGAGTCTGCCGTCGCAAGTCGCCAAAAGGACAGAGACAGTCGAGGATCCAACACAGTTCTGTGTGCTCCGGAACCAGTGACTGGATCAGCAGAATGGCTTTCTCCGGATCTATACCGCAGGCAAGCAAGTCGAAAACCATGCGCTCCGTATTGGCGCGCAGATTCGCTGGATCGTAAGGCTTCGTCATCGCATGCAGGTCTACGACTGCGTAGATACACTCATGCGTATCCTGAAGGGCCACCCAGTTTCTGACCGCTCCAAAATAGTTGCCGATGTGCATTTCGGCTGTTGGTTGAATTCCTGAAAACACTCTTGACGCCATTAGTAAGATCCTTTTCTCGTTTGGTTAATAGGGCCAATAGGTCATATAGGTCCTATTCTTCTCTCACATTCTCTCCGGCACCACAATTCCCAGCGTCTCCAGCGCTGAAGTTAACCGGCGCCGCGTGATGTTTGCCGCCGCGATCAACACAGCTCGTTTGGTTGCATCCTCTTCCGCGATTATCCGGTGACGGTGATAGAAGAGATTGAAGGCGCGAGCCAGCGTAAAAGTATACTTCGCGAGATTCGCCGGCTCGGCCGATGCTGAACAAAGCGAAATCACCTCCGGAAGACGCTCCGCCAGCATAACCAACGACCATATCTCCGTCCCTGCTTCATCCGCCAGGACTTCGGAAACCGGCGAGCGGTTGTCCGCTCCGCCGATCAACTCAACTGCATCGGCAATTGCTTCCGACGGCAGCTTGCGGAAGATCGAGTTGGCCCGGACCGCAGCATACTGACAATACGGACCAGTCTCGCCTTCAAAGGAAAGTGCTTCCTTGAAGTCGAAGGCAATCACAGAATTGCGAGTAAACTTCAACAAGAAATACCTCAATGCTCCGACCGCGATGTCGTGAGCAGTTGCCGTTTGTTCTTCCGGCGAGAGTTCGGCATGCCGGGAAGAGACTTCGCGCAGAGCATCCGACTCAAGCCGATCGATCAGATCGTCAGCCTTGACGCCAAGTCCTTTGCGTCCGCTCATCTCAATATACGGTCGCGCGCGATCTTCCTCGCTCAACTCAATCCCGAGCTCGGCGCAGGCGGCTGGCGAGAGTGCCACCATTTCGTAACCAAAGTGAACGCTGGCATCGGCGCCCACTTCGGGAACAACGGCGGCAACGCCACGGGCCACAATCTCCTGCGGATATGCCTGGCGCGAATCAATCACGTTATAAACCTTGACGCCACTCCCGAAATTCGGACGCACAATCTCGGGTGCAACCTCGGTGTTTGGCTCGGTCGTCGTTACCCACGCGACATGACTGTCCGCATACACCCGGAAGGGTTTGTAGTTAAAGTCGAGCCCCAGTTGTCCAAGCTTCCACAGTTGATAAGCAATGTCTTTACCGGTGTATGTAACAGTGCCATTCGAGCGAACAATGATCTTGTCTGACTCATGCTCGTCAGTACCGGTGTGCGATTCAAACGGCATCACCCAGCAGCCGGCGTGTTTGCCTTGCGTTTCCAGCCGCAGCACACCCGCGCTCTTCATCAGCTCGAACGCCCGATCCCAAAAGTGCAAATGCAGAATGTCTGACTCGCGCGCCAAAAGGTCGTAACGGATGCCGAGACGCTCCATGGTGTCGAGGATGCACTCCACATTTCGGGTGGCAACGTAATCGGCGAGTTCCGCCGTAGAACTGTTTCCCTCCTCGAGCGCATGCAGCACGTCTGTACGAAGCTTTAATCGATCAGGGTTTGGCTCGCCGCCGGCATTTCCGTCGCGATAAAACAAGCCAACCTGCGTGTAGAGATCCCAACAGTAATAATCAAACGGACGATCCGCGGGAAGAGACCTATCCAACGCCTTAATGTCATCGAGGTTCATCTTTTCGATGTGCATGAAGCCGACAACCACGTCAGCCACCTGGACACCGGTATTGTCAATATAATTTTGAACTTCGACTCGTTCGCCGGCAGCCTGAAGAATCCTGACAAAGGTGTCGCCGAGAACGGCGTTTCGAACATGACCGATGTGTGCCGCTTTATTCGGATTGATGCTGGTGTGCTCGACCATCTTCTTGGGCGAATCTGGTTGCAGCACATCCGCAGGCTCGGGCGACTTTTCAGCTGCAAACATCGCCAGCAGATCGGCCCTCTCAAAGAACACATTCAGATAGCCTGCGCCGGCGACTTCCACCCGAGCGACCTCGGCCGTGTTTTCCAATCTGGCTTTTAACTGCTCGGCAATTGTTCGTGGAGCGACTTTAGCCCCGGTGCCTTGTTTGATTAGTTTCGCTAATTCAAATGACACCGGAAACGCGAGGTCGCCTAACTCGGGACGCGGCGGCGTAGCGCTACTGAGTTGATCGAGCTCGATGCCAAACAACTCAAGCGCTGCGAAACGCACCTGTTGCTTCAACCTCTCTTGAATCTGAATTAGGGTCACTTTAGTTGTTAATCCTCGTCCTCTGCTCAAAACTTGGTTCTGCAAAAGCGCAAAGTATAACGTAGGCCTTCAGTGCATCGCGAATGAGGACGAATAACAAGGCCGCGACCTTGGGAAAGGGTCGACTCCTTGGAGTGCGGCGGCCCGGCGCCGCTTTGGCCCGAGGTGGCACAGCAATCCTTTCGAATGCGGCAGCCTGTTGTGTTGCGCGAAGCGAATTTGATAGATCAACAGTCCTCTGACGTAAGTTGGACCAAAGCGGCGCCGGGCCGCCGCACTCCAAGGAGCTGAGCTTTCCAGACCGCGCTCCTTTGCTCAGCAGAAATCGCCTTCTTGACACCTTCTGTCGACGCTCTGTTACCATCCTTGTTTCAATGCAGGCAGTCTCAACGCAACTAATCTCCGGAGAATTGCGCGAGCGGTTCGAGAGCGCAAAGAGAGTTCTCGTTCTAACTGGCGCCGGTGTCTCGGCGGAGTCAGGCGTGCCGACGTTTCGCGGCGGAGGCAATAGCGCCGTTTGGAAGGGAATGCCGTTCGATGTGATCTCGTCGGCGCAAATGGTCGAGCGTGACCTACCGGCGGTTTGGGAATGGTTTGATTACCGGCGTAATCTCTTACAACCACTAGAGCCCAATTCTGCGCACCGGGAGATAGCGCGCTGGCAGCCGCTGTTTCCACGGGTCACGCTGGTTACGCAGAACATCGACGGCTTGCATCAGAGAGCAGGTTCGAAAAATGTGACTGAACTGCACGGGAGCATCTGGCGTGCACGTTGTATTAGCTGTCATGCTCGCTACGATATTTCTACCGAAGCCAGGCGGCCCACCGAGTGTTTTGGGTGCGGCGAAGGTTTGCGGCCCGACGTGGTTTTGTTTGGCGAGATGTTGCCACCAGGTGCTTTTGAGTTGGCGGCTCAGCGAGCGCAAGAATGTGATTTCTGCTTTGCAATTGGCACGTCAGGTATTGTTTATCCGGCGGCAAGTCTCCCGGAAATTGCCAAGTCGGCGGGTGCTTACTTATGTGAAGTCAACCCTGAGCGCACTCCGCTTTCCGAGCTTTGCGACGAAGTGCTGACGGGGAAGGCGGGTGAGGTGTTGCCGATGTTTGCAACGTAGAATTGGGGAACCGTAGTTGGTCGCAAATCAACTCAGGTTGGAGGGCCTCTCATTCACACCGTGGCTTAAGCCCGGTGTCAAGACCAGGCACCAGTCCAATAACCGTTTCTAACGGTTTCAATTTGTTGCATTTGGATTGGCCCACCTGAAACCGTTCAAAACGGTTAGGAAACTCAGTTACCCACTCCACCGGGCTAAAGCCACGGTGTGAATGAGAACAAGATGGGTAACCGTCAAACGCTGTTTGGAGCGATTGATGCTAAAGTACATTTCGCCTCGTTTTCAGTTTGTCATCAGCTCAGCGGTAACAACGGTCGACAAACTGAAGTGTGTCGGACAATGATCGCCAGGGGATTTCTATGGTTACGAAGTTTTCCGAAGATAAGCAAAATGAAAAGTCACCAGAGGCTGCACGACCTCCGGTCGACCTCGAGTTGATCGCCCAGGGTGTCCGGATGATTCTCGAAGGTCTTGGCGAGAACCCGGACCGGCCCGGCTTGCGCGAGACGCCGCACCGTGTGGCTGATATGTACGCCGAGTTGACCTCAGGAATGCGCGAAGATCCCAGCCGTCATGTTGTACCACTGCCAGGTGATAAACACGATGAAATGGTAATAGTGAAGGACATCAGCATCGCTTCAATTTGTGAACATCATCTCGCTCCGTTTGTCGGGAAGTGTCACATTGCGTACATACCGAAGGAAGGCCGGATTGTCGGCATCTCCAAGTTGGCACGCCTGGCTGAAGCATTCTCGCGCCGGCTGCAGCTTCAGGAACGTTTGACGACTGATATTGCAAATACACTCTTTCAGGGACTGAAGCCGATTGGGGTAATGGTGGTGATTGAGGCCGCGCACACCTGCATGACTCTAAGAGGTGTAAGGAAAGCTGATGCCAAGACGGTGACGTCGGCGGTTCTGGGAGGGTTCCGAACGGATCCGCGGACGCGTGCGGAGGCGATGGCGCTCATTACCGGGAGAGAGTGAAGGAGATCTGCCGGCGGACCGCTATACGTACTCGATCACCGCCGCGATTGAGAGCACGATTTCTTCGAGCGTGGTAGCGGAGGTTTTCCCGAGTTTTTGGATGAATCTCTGAAGATCCATTCCTCTTATCTGTAGCGTATCGACAGCGGAGGTTTTGGCGAGGCCATTGAGAGAATCCGCGTCGATTCGAACATGCCAGAGGTTTGCTTCATAGTACGGCTTCCAGTCAGTGACCGGCGCCACGAGCTTTACCGGTAGTCGACCCACTGCGTCAGAGCTGACGACAACTGCAGGCCTTGTTTTCCGAATCTCGCTGCCTACACTTGGATCCAAACTCACGAGCCATATATCGCCTCGCTCCGGTTTTTGGAGATTAGTACTCGACAATATCACCGCCTTGCCAAGCATCGCGTTCAGCGATGTTCTGCTCAAACTCGTTGTGAATTGCGGCGTTATCAGCCTGTTGGGAAAGGATTCTCCGTCGCTCTCCCAGAGGCAGCTTGAGGAAAGCGCGTCTTTGCTCGAGAGTTAATGTTTCTTGAGAGTTGATCAGTTCATTCTCTTTAAGCATGCAGTTGCTCCTTCTTCGCAGGGTGTATGATACTACGTCGCGTCAACAAAGCAGAGAATGATAGGCAGTATCCCAGGTCGAAGAGCTTGCATGAAAACTTTCTACGTAACCACCCCAATCTTTTACGCCAACACGCTTCCGCATCTTGGTCATTTGTACGTGATGATCGTGGCTGACACGATTGCCCGCCACAAACGTCAGCAGGGAATCGACACATT
>Ga0190274_10000364_pt1 | contig 27971 bp, 21 predicted proteins | sample Popmic531T_FD_133002 | JGI IMG/M metagenome (GOLD analysis project Ga0190274, IMG submission 133002) | Populus adjacent soil microbial communities from riparian zone of Yellowstone River, Montana, USA - 531 T | ecosystem: Environmental > Terrestrial > Soil > Riparian zone | place: USA: Montana... | reverse complement strand
TTTCCGAATCTCGTCACCATGTTCTTCACGCGGGCGCGGGAGAAAGGCGAGCAGCCGTTCCTGTGGGCCAAGCAGCAGGGGGAATGGCGCTCGCTCTCGTGGAGCGAGGTCGCCGCGAAAGTGGCTTCGCTGGCGGCGGCGCTGAAGCGGCTCGATCTCAACCCCGGCGACCGGGTCATGCTGGTCTCGGAGAACCGGCCGGAATGGCTGATCTCCGACCTCGCGATCATGGCGGCGGGCTGCGTGACCGTGCCCACCTACACGACCAACACCGAGCGCGACCACCAGCATATCCTCGACGACAGCGGCGCCCGGGCGGTGATCGTCTCGACCCAGAAGCTCGGCAAGAACCTGCTCCCCGCCGCGATCAGGAGCTCGGCCTGCGAGCATGTGATCGGAATCGAGCCGCTGCCCTCGGGCCAGGAAAGCAACGTCCAGTTTCACGACTGGACGGCCATGGCCGGCGCCGGCGCGGACATCGCGGCCTGCGCGGCCGCGGCCGGCTTCGAGCGCGGGGACCTCGCCTGCATCATCTACACGTCCGGAACCGGCGGCGCGCCCCGCGGCGTGATGCAGCATCACGGCGCGCTTCTCCACAATGTCGAGGGCTGCACGTCGCTGATCGCCGAGGATTTCGGCTGGGGGGACGAAGTGTTCCTCTCCTTCCTGCCCGCCTCCCACGCCTACGAGCATACCGGCGGCCAGCATTTCCCGATCGGGCTGGGCGGCCAGATCTATTATTCGGAAGGGCTTGAGAAGCTCGCCTCGAACATCGAGGAGGTGAAGCCGACGATCATGGTGGTGGTGCCGCGCCTGTTCGAGGTGCTTAGGCAGCGCATCCTCAACCAGGTCGAGAAGCAGGGCAGGCTCACCAATTATCTGATGGGCCGGGCGCTCGCGATCGGCGCCAAGGGCTATCAGGGCCGGGTGCCGCTGTGGGACAAGCCGATGGACCTGTTCCTCGCGAAGACATTGCGGCCGAAAATCTCGGCCAAGTTCGGCGGGCGGATCAAGGCGATGGTCTCGGGCGGGGCGCCGCTCAATCCCGAGGTCGGCATCTTCTTCCACTCGCTCGGCCTCACCTTGCTGCAAGGCTACGGCCAGACCGAATCCGGCCCGGTCCTCTCCTGCAACCGGCCGAGCGTCGGCCTCAAGATGGACACGGTCGGGCCGCCGCTCAGGAACACCGAGGTGAAGATCGCCGCGGACGGCGAGATCCTGGTCCGCGGCGAGCTGGTCATGCACGGCTATTGGCGCAACGAGGCGCAGACCGAGCGGACTCTGATCGATGGCTGGCTGCACACCGGCGACGTCGGCCATATCGACGACAAGGGCCGGATCGTCATCACCGACCGCAAGAAGGACCTGATCGTCAACGACAAGGGCGACAATGTCGCGCCGCAGAAGGTGGAGGGCATGCTCACCCTCCAGCAGGAGATCGTTCAGGCGATGGTGGCCGGCGACAAGCGCCCTTATCTGGTCGGCCTGATCGTCCCCGATCCGGAGTGGAGCGCGGAGTGGTGCGCGGCGAACAAGCGCACCTGCCATTTCAACGTGCTGTCGAAGGATCCCGATTTCATCCGCGCCGTCTCCGAGGCGGTCGACCGGGTGAACAAGGAGCTGTCGGTGATCGAGAAGGTCCGCCGCTTCATCCTCGCCGACGAGCCGTTCACGGTCGAGAACCAGATGCTGACGCCGTCGATCAAGATCCGGCGGCATGTGATCAAGGAGGTTTACGGCGAGCGGCTGGACGCTTTGTACAAGCGCTGACGTCATGCCACTACCCAATATCGTCATGCCGGACTTGATCCGGCATCCACCTTCCTTGTCGAAAGGAAAGGTGGACCCCGGATCAAGTCCGGGGTGACGGCCCCAGGTTCGCTATCATGCCCTAAAAGGCGTCCTTGGCGGCACGGCGTTCGGCCAGCTCCTCCGCCGAGCGCGCACGCATGAAGGGGTTGGTGGCGCGTTCCAGGGCGATCGTGGTCGGCAGCGTGACCTCGCCGCGCGCGCGCATCGTCTCGACCTCGGCCATTCGCTCGATCAGCGCCTGATTGTCCGGCTCGACGCTCAGCGCGAACTTCCCGTTCGCCAGCGTATATTCGTGGCCGCAATAGACCCGCGTCTCGCCCGGCAGGGCGGCGAGGCGCTGCAGCGCGTCGTGCATCTGCGCGGCACTGCCTTCGAACAGGCGGCCGCAGCCCATCGCGAACAGGGTGTCGCCGGTGAACACCACCGCCGCCTCGGGCAGATGGAAGGCGAGATGGCCGGCGGTGTGGGCGGGGATGTCGTGCAGCTCGGCCTCGATATCGCCGATCCGGGCGCGGTCGCCGCCGGCGACGATCCGGTCCAGCCTGGACACCTTCTCGGCCTCGGCCGGGCCGGTGATCGCGCAGCCGGTGGCGGCGCGGATCGCGTCGTTGCCGCCGGTATGATCCGGATGCCAGTGAGTGTTCCAGACCTGGCTTATCCGCCAGCCCCGCGCCGCCGCCGCCTCCAGCACCGGATCGGCGATGGACGGATCGACCGCCACCGTCTCCCCGGAAGCGGGATCGTGGACCAGCCAGACGTAATTGTCCCTGAGCACCGGGACTGGCACGATTTCGAGCATGAGCGCGAGTTACGCCTTTCGCCCGAGCAGCGCCAGCGCCTCGCGGCCGAGTCGTTCGGTCAGCGCGCGCGCCGGCTCGGGGGAGCCGAGCCGCGCCGCCTGGCCGGCCCACATCGGCTTGAGGCCGAGCGGCGCCAGCGCCGCCGAGGCCAGGGGATAAGGCGGCGCCTCGGGACGAACGCGGCCCAGCGCCTCGGTCAGCGGAGTCGGCAGTCCGCGCGCGAGGCCGCCGGTGTAGAGATTGGTGAAGCCGGTCCGCTCGGCCGCCTCGCCCGCGAGGCCGGCGCGATGCTCGTCGCCGATCAGGCTTTCCGGACAGTGCAGGTAGGCGGTGCCGAGCTGCACCGCCGCCGCGCCGAGAGTCAGCGCCGCGACGATGCCGCGCGCGTCGGCGATGCCGCCGGCGGCGATCACCGGTACGTCGATGGCGTCGACGACTTGCGGAATTAGCGCGAACAGGCCCATCTGCTCCTCGGGAGGAGCGCCGAGGAAATGGCCGGCATGGCCGCCGGCCTCCCAGCCCTGGGCGATGACCGCGTCGACGCCGCGCTCCGCCAGCCAGCGCGCCTCGGCGATGGTGGTGGCGTTGCCGACGATTTGCGCGTCGGTGCGGCGGACGCGCTCAAGCAGATCTCCAGGGGGCAGGCCGAAATGGAAGCTGACCAGCTCCGGCCGCACCTCCTCGACCATCGCGCACATCGCCGCGTCGAACGGCCGCCGGAGCCGCCCGGCGCCGGCCGCCGGTTCGATGCCCTGCTCTTCGTAGAAGGGCGCCAGCAGCGTCCGCCAAGCCGAAACATCCGCAGCTTCCGGCATGACGTGACAGAAGAAGTTGAGGTTGAGCCGTCCGGTGCAGCGCGCCCGCACCTCGGCAGCCTGCAGCCTCGCTTCCTCGGCCGTCAGCAGCGCGCAGGGCAGCGAACCGACCGCCCCGCCTTCGATCACGGCGACGGCGAGCTCGACTCCGGCGGCCCCGGCCATCGGCGCGGCAAGAATCGGCAGCCGGCCGCCGAGCAGATCGGCGAAGCGCCGGTCCGGCCAGCCGCTCACCAATGGCCCGTATTCGGCATCGACGCCCACGGTTCGGCAACGGGGAGATTGCCGCCCTTCTGAAGCAATTCGATCGAGATGCCGTCGGGCGTACGGACGAACGCCATGCGGCCCTCACGCGGCGGCCGGTTGATGGTCACGCCGCCGTCCATCAGCCGACGGCAGGTCTCGTAGACGTCGTCCACCTCATAGGCGACATGGCCGAAATTGCGGCCCTCGCCATAGCCGGACTCGTCCCAATTGTGGGTGAGCTCGATCTGGGCGTCCTCGTCGCCCGGCGCGGCGACGAAGATGAGGGTGAAGCGGCCCGCCTCATTGTCCATCCGCCGGACTTCGCGCAGGCCGAGCAGCGAGAAGAAGCGAAGCGTCTCCTCGGGATTGGAGACGCGGATCATCGTATGCAGATATTTCATTGCTCGATCCTCAACTCATCGCCATAAATACACGGTTCATCGACGACATGCGAGATGAACCTTTATGCCGGGCGGCTCGGTTCGCGCCGGCACGGGAGCAATAACATGTCCGAAGGCATAAAGGGCAATCGCAACCTCATCCTCGTCGCCGTCGCCATCCTCGCGATCGGCATCGTCGCCGGCGGCTATCTGCTCGGCGACGGGCTGAGGCGCGCGCGCATGGCCGACCGCGCCGTCACCATGCGCGGCCTGGCCGAGCGGAACGTCACCGCCGATCTCGCCACCTGGGGACTCAATTTCTCGGCATCCGGCACCGACGCGGCCGCGGTCCAGGCCGAGATCGAGCAGGACACGCGCACGATCACCGCATTCTTCCGCGCCGCAGGCTTTCCCGCCAATGCGGTCGCCGACCGGGGCGGCTCGATCAACAGCTTCTACGACAATAACCGCCAGGCCAATGTCGTCACCATCAACCGCCGCCTCCAGTTCCGAACCACCGACGTGATGCGGGCGCGGCGCGCTTATGCCCGCCAGTTCGACCTGATCCGCAACGGCGTCGAGCTGCAGGAAGGCTCGAACATGGTCTACAGCTTCACCCGGCTCAACGCGATCAAGCCGGAGCTGATCGGCGCCTCGATCCAGGACGCGCGGCGGGGCGCCGAGCGCTTCGCCCAGGATTCGGGCGCGAGCGTCGGCGCGATCCGCTCGGCGACCCAGGGCTATTTCTCGATCGGGGCGCGCGACGGCGACGGCGATACCGGCGAAGGCGGCGGCGGCGCCGGCGATTCGCCGCTGCAGAAGGTCCGGGTCGTGACGACGATCGAATTCTATCTGAGCTGAGGCGGGGGTGCAGGCTGCGTCGGCGCTGGAGCCGGGGCGGCGGGCGCGGGGACCTCGACCTCGCGCATCGTCGCCAGGCTCTCGCGGGCGGCGCGTCCCGCCTCGCTGTCCGGCGCGCCCTCGGCGACCCGGCGGTAGAGGCGCTCGGCCTCCGCCATGTTGCCGGCCAGCCCGGCCATGGTTCCGGCGAGCAGCAGCACGTCGGGATTGTCCGGGGCGAGCTCGCGGGCGCGGGCGATGTCGGTGCCGGCACGGGCGACATCGTTCTGCCGGCGTGCGAGCGCGGCGGAGAGGTACCAGGCGAACGGATCGGCGGCGACGAGCTGCAGCGCGCGATCGATCTCGGCGCGCGCGGCGGCGATGCTGTTCTGCGCGACCAAGGCGCGGGCGCGGTCGAGATGGACCTCGCCGCGCAGGGGATCGGTGAGGTTGGGGGTGGCGAGCGCGGCGTCGAACGCCTGCAGGGCGCGGGCGGGATCGCCGGCGGCGACCCAGGCATTGCCCGACTGGACCCAGAAATCGGCGCGGCGCGGGTCGCGTGCGGTTTCGGCCTCGCGAGCGGCCTGCTCGAAGGCGGTCGCGGCCTGCGGCCAGCGCTCGAGCGCCGACAAGGCAAGGCCGAGGCACATGCGGGCGTGGACTCCGCCGCCTTCGGTCCGCCAGGCATTGGCGGTGGCGACCGCGGCTTCGGCATTGGCGCGGATCTGGTCGGTGCAGGCGCGGTAGCGGGTCTCGACGGCGGAATTCGCCGAGACGGGCGCCGTCGCCGTCGCCGGGGCCTGGACCGTCGGGGCGGGCCTCGGCGCCGGCATCGGATCGGGGGAGGAGGGCAGGCTCGGACCCGCCTGGAGGGCGAGCAGGATAGAGGCGATCACAGGCGGTCCATCAGCAGCTTCACGGTGGCGATCAGAAGCGCGAGATCCTCCTCGCGCGACAGTCGGTGGTCGCCCTGCTTGACCAGGATCGTCTGCACGTCGGCTGAACGGACCAGCCGCGCGATTTCCAGCGACCAGGTGAAATTGACGTCGGGATCCGCCTGGCCGTGGAGCAGCCTAACCGGGCAGGTGATCGGGATCGGCGAATGGGTGAGGCAGAGCGCCTCGGCGCTCTCCCAGAAGATCCGGGTCGTCACATGGGGCTTGTCGCCATGGGGATTGGGCTCCTCGAGCCGCCCCTCGCGCAGGATCCGGAGCTTCTGCTCCTCGCTGAATCCCCAATTGGAGAAATCGGGCGCCGCGGCGATGCCGACCAGGCCGGCGACGCGGTCGGGACGGGCGAGAGCGGCGAGCAGCATGATCCAGCCGCCCATCGAGGAGCCGACGAGAACGACCGGCCCGGGCGGCGAGCGGTCGATCATGGCCAGCGCGTCGTCGCGCCAGTCGGCCAGGCTTTGCGCCTCGAACTCGCCGCCGCTGAGCCCGCAGCCGGCATAGTCGAAGCGAAGCATCGCCCGGCCCTCGGCGGCGGCCCAGGCGGCGAGCGCCGTCGCCTTCGCCCCGTCCATGTCGGAGGCGTAGCCGGGCAGGAAGATCAGCGCCGGGCCGCGCCCCGCCATGCCGCGATAGGCGAGGTGGACGCCGGGGCGGGCCTCGAGATAGTCGATCCGTTCCATCGCGCGCGGCCTTAGCAAGGGCCGCGCGGGCTGGCGAGATGGAGCCGGCGCCGGCTTTCAGTCGGCCGGCTCCGCCTCGCTGCCCTCGAAACAGTCGGCGAGCAGGCACACGCCGGCGCCGACCGCCACGATCCCGACGACGATCCAGAGCGTCGACATCTCGCCGGTCAGGTTCGAGAAGCGCCGGTCGCGGTCGAGATTGGCGAGATCCAGGCCGGCGACGCGGGCGTTGTCGAGCCCGTCCCGCGAGAAGCGGAGATCGGCGACGGCGACCTGGCGGCGCACCGTCGTTCCGTCGAGCGTCGGCGCGCCGGCGCCCTGGCCGTAGCCCAGGGTCAGGCCGTAGCTCGCCCGCCGCTGCTGCCGCCGCTCCGCGCCGAGCGGCACCCTGAGGTTGAGCGTCGCGGTCGCGCCCCGGGGGGCGTCGAAGCCGCTGTAGCGATAGTCCTGCGCCAGCGCCGGCGCCGCGCTGATCAGGCAAAGGGCGGCCGAGACGGTCGCGGAAACCAAGGTCCTTGCCATGACATCCCCCTTTCTTTCGCCTTCCCGAGCGGGAAGGGCGGACAACCCATAACATGTCCGCGACGCCGCCGAAACGAGGGCCCGGTCGATCGTTCGGCTTCCTTGAACCGCGATCAGGGCCCATCTATGGGCCGTGGTTCAACGCCCGCAGGAGCCGAAAGCCAAATGTCCGAGATGTTCTCGATCAAGCTGCCCGATGGATCGGTCCGCGAGGTCGAGCGCGGGACCAGCCCCGCGGACGTGGCCGCGGCGATCGGGCCGGGGCTGGCCAAAGCGGCGCTCGCGGCGCGGGTGAACGGCGAGCTTCGCGACCTCGCCCGTCCGTTCGAGGAGGATTCGGAGCTGGCGCTGATCACCGCGCGCGACGAGGCCGACGCGCTGGAGCTGGCGCGGCACGATTACGCCCACGTCCTCGCCGAAGCGGCGCAGAACCTGTTCCCGGGGACCCAGATCACCTTCGGCCCGGCGACCGAGGACGGCTTCTATTACGATTTCGCGCCGCCCGCCGACCGCGGCCCGTTCACCGAGGAGGATCTGCCGGTCATCGAGGAGGAGATGCGGCGCATCATCCGCGCCAACACGCCCTTGGTCCGCGAGGAATGGGACCGCGAGAAGGTGCGCGATTTCTTCGTCGCGCAGGGCGAAAACTTCAAGGCCGAATGGGTGATGGAGCTGCCCGAGGACGAGACCATCTCCATGTACCGCACCGGGGAGTGGGTCGACCTCTGCCGCGGACCGCATCTACCGTCCACTGGCCGGCTCGATCCCGACGCGTTCAAGCTGACGCGGGTTTCCGGCGCCTATTGGCGCGGCGATCAGAACAACCCGCAGCTGTCGCGCATCTACGGCACGGGCTGGCTCAACAAGAAGCAGCTCGAGGCGCATCTGGTCCGGCTCGAAGAAGCGGCCAGGCGCGACCATCGCAAGATCGGCCAGGAGATGGACCTGTTTCACCTCCAGCCCGAAGCGCACGGCTCGATCTTCTGGCACGCCAACGGCTATATCATCTGGCGGCAGCTCGAAGCCTATATGCGCCGCCGGCTCGACTCGGCCGGCTATCGGGAGGTGAAGACTCCCCAGCTGATGGACGCGCGCCAGTGGGAGGCGTCGGGCCATTGGGGCAAATATCGCGAGAACATGTTCGTCGTCCCCGACGAGATCCCGAATCCCGAGGAGGAAGGGCCGGTCCTCTCCGGCGATTCCGAGCTGATGGCGCTGAAGCCGATGAACTGCCCGGCCCACATCCTGATCTTCCGCCAGGGCATCAAATCCTATCGCGACCTGCCGATCCGGCTGGCCGAGTTCGGCTGCTGCCACCGCAACGAGCCGCACGGCGCGCTTCACGGCATCCTGCGGGTGCGCCAGTTCACCCAGGACGACGCGCACATCTTCTGCCGCCAGGACCAGATCGTCGAGGAGACGCGGCGCTTCTGCGACCTGCTCGATTCGATCTACCGCGACCTCGGCTTCGCCAATTACGCGATCAAGCTCGCGCTCCGACCCGAAAAGCGCCACGGTTCGGAGGAAACCTGGGACAGGGCCGAGCAGGATCTGCGCGACGCCGTCCAGCTCGCCGGCCGGGCGACGGCCGACTATCAGTGGGACGAGCTGCCGGGCGAAGGCGCCTTCTATTCGCCCAAGCTCGAATTCCACCTGACCGACGCGATCGGCCGGACCTGGCAGTGCGGCACCCTGCAGCTCGATTATGTCATGCCGGAGCGGCTCGGCGCCTTCTACATCGGCGAGGACGGCGAGAAGCACACGCCGGTCATGCTCCACCGGGCGATCCTCGGCACGTTCGAGCGCTTCCTCGGCATTCTGATCGAGCATCATGCCGGCCGCTTCCCGCTCTGGCTGGCGCCGGTGCAGGCGGCGGTGGCGACGATCGTGTCCGACGCGGACGATTATGCGCGCGAGGTGGTGCAGACGCTCGAGGCGGCCGGTCTCAGGGTCGAGGCGGACCTGCGCAACGAGAAGATCAACTACAAGGTGCGCGAGCACAGCCTCGCCCATACCCCCTATCTGCTCGTCGTCGGCAAGCGCGAGGCCGAGGAGCGCAATGTGGCGCTTCGCCCGCTCGGCGCCGACGCCCGGCAGGAGGTGATCGGCCTCGACGCCCTGGTCGAGCGGCTCAGGGCAGAGGCGCTCCCGCCCGATCTTCGCGCCTGAACGGCCGCCGGGCGCGAAATCCGCCCCTGCGGTCACGTCCATCTTTCATTCACGCGCCAGATTGACTAGGTGGGGCGCTGCTTCACGTTTCAGGAGAAACCAACATACGTTCCCCGCAAATCCGGCGTCCCGCCGCCCCGCCGCTTCACGGCCCCCGCTTCAACGAATTCATCTCCGTGCCCAAGGTGCGCGTGATCGATGAGAATGGCGAGAATCTGGGGGTCCTCCTCACCGCGGAAGCGATCGAGCAGGCCGCCGAAGTCGGCCTCGACCTGGTCGAGGTGTCACCCAACGCCGACCCGCCGGTCTGCAAGTTCCTCGACGTCGGCAAATATAAATATGAGGCCCAGAAAAAGGCCAACCTCGCCCGCAAGTCGCAAAAGACGCAGGAGATCAAGGAGATCAAGATGCGTCCGAACATCGACGACCACGATTACGACACCAAGATGAAGAAGGTCCACGCCTTCATCGGCGAGGGCGACAAGGTGAAGATCACGCTCCGCTTCCGCGGCCGCGAGCTCGCCCACGGCCAGCTCGGCATGCGGCTGCTCGAGCGGGTCCAGGCGGACATCGCCGAGGTCGCCAAGGTCGAGCAGCACCCGCGCATGGAAGGCCGGCAGATGCTGATGGTGCTCGCCCCCAAATAAGCCGTTTCGTCGCGATCCCGAACCCGGAGCGGAATCGCGCCGCTTCGCCCTGCCGCGCGCGCCCCTTTCGGCAGCTTACGTAAGCGGCAGGGGAATCGCGCTTTCCGTAACGGCATCCGCAGGCATTGGTTGCGATCTGCAACCGTTCTGTTGCGGATTTGCAATGAACCGCCCAAACCAACGGGAAACTGCGGTTTTTTCGCTGGCGGAAAGGTCACAATCGGGATAGCTCTCGCCCAAACAACAAGATTTCTGGGGAGGGATGAGATGTCGAAGAGCTTCTGGCTGCTGTCCGCGAGCCTAACCGCTTTTGCTACGCCCGCTTATGCGCAGGACGATCCGGCGCCGACCACCGACAGCGGCACCGAGGACGCGGCCGTCCAGAATGCCGACGAGGCCGTCGAGGACAACAACATCGTCGTCACCGCCACCGGCCGCCGCCAGATCCTGCAGGACGTGCCGCTCGCGGTCACCGCCGTCGGCGGCCAGCAGATGCAGAATTCGGGCGCGACCGACATCCGCCAGCTGAACCAGCTCGCCCCGTCCCTGCTCGTCTCCTCGACCGGCACCGAGGCCAACGGCTCCGCCCGTATCCGCGGCATCGGCACCGTCGGCGACAATCCGGGCCTGGAAAGCTCGGTCGCCGTGTTCGTCGACGGCGTCTACCGCTCGCGCAGCGGCATCGGCCTCAACGAGCTCGGCGAGGTCGAGCGGATCGAGGTTCTGCGCGGCCCGCAGGGCACTCTGTTCGGCCGCAACGCCTCGGCCGGCCTCATCCACGTCATCACCCGGCGGCCGGACTTCGATTTCGGCGGCTATGCCGAGCTCAGCTACGGCAATTACGATTATGTCCGCGCCGCGGGCGCCATCACCGGCGGCCTCACCGAGACGATCGCCGGCCGGCTCGATGCCATCTACACGCGCCGCGAAGGCTTTTACGACGTGGTCAACGCCTCGGGCGGCACCGAGGACCATGTCAACAACCGCGACCGCCTGTTCGTGCGCGGCCAATTGCTGTTCGAGCCCAATGACGGGCTCTCGATCCGAGTGATCGGCGATTATTCGCACCGCAACGAATCCTGCTGCGGCGCCGTCTATGTCGGCACGGCCGAGACGTTCGACCCGACGCCGGGCACATTGGGGGATTTCGCCGTCCGCGCGCCCGGCGCCGGCGGCTCGCCCGACGGCAATCGAATCATCGACGTGCTCACCAGCCTCGGCGGGCTCTTCCCGTCGCGCGGCGATCCGTTCAACCGGCAGCTCGCGCTGACCCCGGGCACCACCTATGAAGGCGAAACCACCGACTGGGGCGTGTCGGTCCAGGCCGATTGGGACATCAGCGACAATGTCCGGATGACCTCGATCACCGCCTTCCGCGACTACGTCTCCTATTCGCCGTCGGATACCGACTACAGCAACGTCGACATCCTGCGCCGCGCCGACGACGACAATGCGTTCCGCGACTTCCAGACCTTCACCCAGGAAATCCGGTTCCAGGGCTCGGCCTTCAACGGCGTGCTCGACTGGCTGGTCGGCGGCTATTACGCTTCGGAAGACCTGCACGTCCGCGACAATTTGACCTTCGGCAACCAATATGGCGCCTTCGCCGCCTGCCGCCTGGTCGCGACGGTCAACCCGAACCCCATCCTGCGCAATCCGGCCAATCCGGGCTGCCTCAGCACCGCCTTCGTCGCGCCGGGCGTGACCGCCCGGGCGTCGTTCGGCGCGGGCTTCGGCGCGGCCGGCCCGCTGTTCCTCAGCGGCCTCGACCGGCTCAGCACGGTCAACAATGTCGGCGACAATGTCGCCAATTATTTCCAGGACAGCACCAACTGGGCGATCTTCACCCACAACATCATCAACATCACCGATAATCTCGCCCTCACCCTCGGCCTTCGCTACACCAACGAAAACAAGGATTTCGAGGCGAATTTCAACAACACCAACACGATCTGCCCGGTCCAGCAGGCCGCCTTCGCCAATTTCCTCACCGGCGGCGCCACGCCGTTGCCGGCGACGCTGCAAGGGCTGGCCGCCGGCGTCGTCAACCTGACCTGCCAGGGCAACAGCTCGAGCTCGCTGAACGCGCTCAACCTCAGCGACTCGCGCGACGAGAGCGAATGGACCGGAACCGCCGTCCTGTCGTTCAAGCCGAACAGCGATCTCCTGCTCTACGGCTCCTATTCGCGCGGCTATAAAGCGGGCGGCTTCAACCTCGACCGCTCGGCGCTCGGCCAGCCGATCTTCTCGCCGACCGATCCGCGCCAGTTCGGCGGCCGCAACGCCGGCTTCAACACCGCCAACCTGCAGTTCGATCCGGAGATCGTCGACGCCTGGGAGGTCGGCTTCAAATGGACCCGGCCGACCTACACGCTGAACGTCGCCGCCTTCCGGCAGTCGTTCAGCAATTTCCAGCTGAACACGTTCAACGGCTCGGTCTTCCTGGTCCAGAACGTCAACGGTTGCGGAGTCGACCTGGGGGCGACCGATTCCGACCCCAGCGCCGTGACCGGCGCCTGCCCGATCGACGACGTCACCGCGGGCGTCATCTCGACCGGCATCGAGGTCGAGGCAGCCATCTATCCTCGCCGCGACCTGCAGATCACCGCCGGCCTGACCTACACCAACACACATTATCGCCGCGACCTGGTCGGCCGCGACACCGGCTCGCCGCTCGATCCGGCGCTGTTCCTGCTGCCGGGCGACAATCTGTCGAACGCGCCGGAATTCGTCACCACCGCCTCGATGACCTGGACTCCGCGGCTCGGCAGCTCCGGCCTCACCGGCCTGGTCTATGTCGATGCGCGCCTGACCGACGACTATAACAGCGGCTCCGACCTGTTCCCGGAAAAGGAAGAGGACGGCTATGCGATCGTCAATGCCCGCCTCGGCATTCGCGGCCGCGAGCAGCGCTGGTCGATCGAGCTCTGGGCGCAGAACCTGTTCGACACCAATTATTCGCAGGTCGCGTTCAACACGCCGTTCCAGGGCTCGAACTCGGTGGCCCACGTCACCCAATTCGGCGCGCCGGCCTTCGCGACGGCGAACCAGCTCTTCTCCGCTTTCCTGGCGGAGCCGAGGACCTTCGGGGTCACCGGCCGATTCCGCTTCTGACCTGAGAGATCGATTCAAGGGGCAGGGCCTCGCCGGCGACGGCGGGGCCCTTTTCCTTGGGGCCCGTGCCCTCAGGCGGCCTGGCGGCCCTGCGACAGCGGCGCCGAAGCCTTGAGCAGCCGGGCCTGCAGAGCCTTCAGCCGCGACGCGCCCTCGATCTTGGCGCCGGCCAGATCGGTCAAATAGAAGACGTCGACGGCGCGCTCGCCATAAGTGGCGACGTGGGCGCTGTGGATGACAGCCCTGGACACATAGATGGCGCGGGCCAACTCGAACAGCAAAGCGGCGCGGTCGCGGGCGTTGATCTCGACCACGGTGTAGCGGCTGGACGCCTTGTTATCGACGAACACCGCCGGCTGGATTCGAAAGGCGCCGGCGCGACGCAGCGGCAGAGCGCGGGCGGCGAGCCGCTCGGCCGAGGGCTCGTGGCCGGCCAGCGCCTGCGCCACCTCGCGCTTCAGCCGCTCGAGCTGATGCGGATCGGCATAGGGGCCGCGATCGCCGTCCTGGACGAGGAAATTGTCGAGCGCCATGCCATCGTCGGTGGTGTGGATCCGGGCGTCGATGATGTTGCCGCCGGCAAGGCTGATCGCGCCGGCGACCCGGTAGAACAGGCCGGGCTGATCCTTCGCATAGATGGAGACGAGGGTGGCGCCGCGCTCCTCCTGCACCAGAGTCTCGACCGTTCCCGCCGCGTCCGCCCGGCGATCGGCGGCGTCGAGGAAACGGGCGTTGCGCTCGACCACGTCGATCGACTCGGCGAGCCAGTAAGAGTCCGGCAGCCGCCAGGTGAAGCGGGTGAAGCGGCTCTGCTCCCAGCCCAGCCGGTCGGCCAGATCGGCCTGGACGGCGGCGATCCGCTCCTTGCGGCCTCTCTGCTTGTGGCCGAGCCGAAGCATCTCCTCGCCGGAATCGAAGAGGGTGCGAAGCAGCTGGCTCTTCCAGCTGTTCCAGGTGCCCGGACCGACGGCGCGGATGTCGACGACGGTGAGCAGGAACAGGAGGCGAAGCCGCTCCAGGCTTTTCACATGGCTGACGAAATCCTGGATGGTCTGGGGGTCGGCGAGGTCGCGCTTGAAGGCGGTCGCGGACATCAACAGGTGCCAGCGGACCAGCCAGGCCACCGTCTCGGTCTCCGCTTCGGTGAGGCCGAGCCGGGGACAGAGCGCCAGCGCGACCTCGGCGCCCAATTCGCTATGGTCGCCACCGCGCCCCTTGGCGATGTCGTGGAGCAGCACCGCGACGTAGAGCGCCCGGCGCGAGGCGATGCGCGGGAACAAAGCGGTGGCGAGCGGGTGATCCTCCCTGAGCAGGCCGCGCTCGATCCGCGAGAGCAGGCCGATCGCCCGGATCGAATGCTCGTCCACCGTATAATGATGGTACATGTCGAACTGCATCTGAGCGACGACCCGGCCGAAATCGGGAATGAAGCGGCCGAAGACGCCGGCCTCGTTCATCCACCGAAGCACCGTTTCGGGATCGCGCGGGCTCGTCAGCACATCGAGGAACAGGGCATTGGCGCGCGGGTCGGCGCGGACCGGAGCGTCGATCAGCTTCGCGCAGCGGGCGGCGGCGCGCATCGCCAGCGGGTGGATTTCGAGGCCGTGACGATCGGCGAGGGCGAACATCTGGATCAGCCGGACGGGATCCGCCCCGAGAAAATCGTCGTCGGGCACCGCGAGCCGACCACGGTCGAGCATGAAGCCTTCGAGCCGGCCGGGGCGCCGGCGGAACGCGGGCAGGCCGATTCGGCGGCCGCGCCGGGCGAACTTCTCGTCGAGATGGGCGAGAAAGACGCCGGTGAGGTCGCCGACCGTTTTCGCGTGCAGGAAATAATGGCGCATGAAACGCTCGACCGGCGACTTGCCGGGCCGGTCGGCATAGTTCATCCGCGCCGCGATCTCGCGCTGATAATCGAAGGTCAGGCGCTCCTCGGCGCGGCCGGCGGCAAGATGGAGATGGCAGCGCACCGCCCACAGGAAGCGTTCGGCCTTGCGGAAGTGGCGAAGCTCCTCGGCCGAGAACAGGCCGACCTCGACCAGATCGGCGACCGAGCGCAGCCGATAGGCATATTTGCCGATCCAGAACAGCGCGTGCAGATCGCGAAGGCCGCCCTTGCCCTCCTTGATATTGGGTTCGACGACATAGCGGCTGTCGCCCATTCGCCGATGCCGCGAATCGCGCTCGTCGAGTTTTTCCTTGACGAAATCGCCGACCTTGTCGCCGACCACGTCCTTCCAGAAGCGCGCCGAGACGAGGTCGTGGAGCGCCTCGTCGCCCCAGACGAAGCGCGCCTCGAGGATCGCGGTGCGGACCGTATGGTCGGCCTCGGCGACATGGAGGAGCTCATCGACGGTGCGGCTGGAATGGCCGACCTTGAGGCCGAGATCCCAGAGCAGATAGAGCATCGCCTCGATCACCGTCTCGGTCCAGCCGGTCGCTTTCCAGGGGGTGACGAAGGCGATGTCGACGTCGGAATGGAGCGCCATCTCGCCCCGCCCATAGCCGCCCACCGCCATCAGCAGCAGCCGCTCGGACGTGGTCGGATTGAAGAGCGGGTGGAGGCGCGCGGTGACGAAATCGTAGGCGAGACGGAGCACCTGGTCGGTCAGGAAAGCGTAGGCATGGGCGGCCTCGGTGCCGGCATAGGGCTTCTCTTCGAGCCGCCGGGCGATCTCGGCGCGACCGGCCGCGAGCGCTTCCTTGAGGATCGCCGCGGCCTCGGCCCGGCTCGCCGAGGCCAGCTTTTCCGCGATCGAGCGCCGGTCGACGATCTCGCGCTGGCCGGGGACGATGCTCACCCGTCGGCCTGCAGCCGCTTCAGCCGGTAGATCAGCTCCAGCGCCTCGCGCGGCGCCAGGCTGTCCGGCTCGATCTCGGCAAGGGCGGCGAGCACGGGATCGGGCGCCGCCTCCTCGCTCGCGGCGGCGGCGAACAAGGGCAAATCGTCGAGGCCGGCGGCGATCCCGCCGGTGGCGGCGCGGCCTTCCTCGAGCCTGGCGAGCACCGCTTTGGCGCGGGCGAGCACCGGCGGCGGCAGCCCGGCGAGCTTGGCGACGGCGATTCCGTAGCTTCGGTCGGCGGGTCCGTCCGCGACCTCGTGCAGAAGCACCAGATCGCCCTTCCATTCGCGGGCGCGGACATGATGGAGGGAGAGTGCGTCGAGCCGCTCGGCGAGCCGGGTCAGCTCGTGATAATGGGTGGCGAACAGGCAGCGGCAGCGGCTCTTGTCGTGAATCGCCTCGACCACCGCCCAGGCGATGGCGAGCCCGTCATAGGTCGAGGTGCCGCGGCCGACCTCGTCGAGGATGACGAAGCTGCGCGGGCCGGCCTGGGCGAGGATCGCCGCGGTCTCGACCATCTCGACCATGAAGGTCGAGCGGCCGCGGGCGAGATTGTCGGAGGCGCCGACCCGGCTGAACAGACGGTCGACGAGGCCGAGCCTGGCCCGCGCCGCCGGCACATAGGAGCCGGCCTGGGCGAGCAGGATGATGAGGGCGTTCTGACGAAGGAAGGTCGACTTGCCGCCCATATTGGGGCCGGTGACCAGCCACAGGCGGCTATCCTCCGAAAGCGCGCAATCGTTGGCGACGAAGCGGGCGCCGCCCGCCTTCAGCGCTTCCTCGACCACCGGGTGCCGGCCAGCCTCGACCTCGAAGCAGGACGCCTCGTCGAACCGCGGCCGGCACCAGCCGCCCTCGGCCGCGCGCTCGGCCAGAGCGGCGGCGACGTCGAGCCGGGCCAGAGCGTCGGCGGCGGCGGCGATCGGCTCGGCCTGCCTCAGCGCCGCGCCGAGCAGCGCCTCGAAATGCGCGGCCTCCGCGGCCAGCGCCCTTCCGCCGGCCTCGCCGACCCGAAGCGCCTGCTCGTGCAAATCGGGGGCGTTGAAGCGGACCACTCCGGCCAGGGTCTGGCGGTGGGTGAAGCCGGACTCGGCCGCCATCAATTTGTCGGCATTCTTCGCCGGCACCTCGATATGGAAGCCGAGAACGTTGTTGTGGCGGATCTTCAGCGTCGCGATCCCGGTCTGGGCGCGGTAGTGCGCCTCGAGAGCGGCGATGGCTCGGCGGCCCTCGCCGCCGGTGGCGCGCAGGGCGTCGAGCGCGGCGTCATAGCCCTCGGCGATGTAGCCGCCCTGAGACGTGTCGATCGGCGGCGACGGGACCAGGGCGCGGGAAAGCAGATCGACCAACGCCCCGTGACCGGTCAGCGCCGGCAGCAGCCCGGTCAGCAAGGCGGGCGGCTCGGCCGCCCTTGCCAGGCGGTCGTGAAGGCGGCGGGCCTCGTCCAGGCCGTCGCGAAGCTGGCCAAGGTCGCGCGGGGACCCGCGACCGGCGACCAGCCGCCCCAGCGCCCGGTCGATGTCGGGGAGGGCGCGAAGCTGCCGGCGCAGCCAGTCGCGAAGGCCGGAATCGCCTTCGAACGAAGCGACCAGATCGAATCGCGCCTCGATCCGCGCGCGATCGAGCAGGGGCGCGCCGAGATCCGCGGCGAGAAGCCGGGCGCCGGCGCCGGTGACGGTACGGTCGACCGAGGCGAGCAGGCTGCCGGCGCGCGTGCCGGACGCGGAGATCGTCAATTCCAGGCTTTCGCGGGTCGCCGCGTCGATCATCATATGGTCGCCGGACGAGCGCGCCACCGGCGGGCGAAGGAAAGGCAGCGAATCCCGGGCGACCTCGTCGAGATAGGCGAGGAGGCCGCCGGCGGCGCACAGGGCGGCGCGATCGAACTGGCCGAAGCCGTCGAGGGTCGCGACCTCGAACCGATCCTTGAGACGCCGCTCGGCGGCGAGGCTGTCGAAATGAGCGCGCGGCTGGCGCGAGCTTTGCGCTCCCGCGAAAGCAGGAGCCCAGTCCCCGCCCTCGTCCTGGGCTGCTGCTTTCGCGGGAGCGCCGTCCGGAATGACGATTTCAGCAGGCCCAAGCCGCGCCAGCTCGGCTTCGAGCGCGCCGGGAACGATCGAGGCGAGCTCGAACCGGCCTGTCGAGATGTCGGCCGCGGCGACGCCGTAACGCTCCCCCGTTTTGGCCACGGCGACCAGCCAGTTGGCGGCGCGCGAATCGAGCAGGGCCTCCTCGGTCAGGGTGCCGGCCGTCACCACGCGGACGATGGCGCGGTTGACCACCGATTTGGCGCCGCGCTTCCTGGCCTCGGCCGGGCTTTCGACCTGCTCGGCGATGGCGACCCGATGGCCCGCCCTGATCAGCCGCGCGAGATAGGCCTCGGCGGCGTGGATCGGCACGCCGCACATCGGGATCGGCGCGCCGTCATGCTCGCCGCGCGCGGTCAAGGCGATGTCGAGGCACTGGGCCGCCACCCTGGCGTCGTCGAAGAACAATTCGAAGAAGTCGCCCATCCGGTAGAAGAGCAGCGAGCCCTCGGCCTGCGCCTTCAGCGCCAGATATTGCGCCATCATCGGCGTCGCCGCGCCTTCGGATTTCATCTTCGTGGCCACGCGGGCACGTTAAGGCTTTGCCTTGCCTCCGTCACGGCTTGAGTCCTAGAGCATGTGCCGAAAACAGGGAGAGCGCGGGTGAGCGAAGGCAGCAACGTCAAATTCTCGGAAGCCGAGGCGCTCGAATTCCACTCGATGGGCCGGCCCGGCAAGATCGAGATCATCGCCTCCAAGCCGATGGCCACGCAGCGCGACCTCAGCCTCGCTTATTCCCCCGGAGTCGCCGTGCCGGTCCGCGCCATCGCCGAAAATCCGGACCTTGCCTATGACTACACCGCCAAGGGCAATCTGGTCGCGGTGATCTCCAACGGCACCGCCATCCTCGGCCTCGGCAATCTCGGCGCCTTGGCGTCAAAGCCGGTGATGGAAGGCAAGGCCGTCCTCTTCAAGCGCTTCGCCGACGTCGATTCGATCGACATCGAGCTCGACACCGAAGACCCGGACAAGTTCATCGAGGCCGTGGCGCTGATGGAGCCGAGCTTCGGCGGCATCAACCTCGAGGACATCGCCGCGCCGGAATGCTTCATCATCGAGCAGACGCTCCGGGAACGGATGAACATCCCGATCATGCACGACGACCAGCACGGCACCGCGATCATCAGCGCCGCCGGGCTGATCAACGCCTGCTTCCTCACCAAGCGACGGATGAAGGACATCCAGGTGGTGGTGAACGGCGCCGGCGCCGCCGCCATCGCCTGCACCGAATTGATCAAGGCGATGGGCGTTCCGCACGACCATGTCATCATGTGCGACCGCAAGGGCGTGATCTGGCAGGGCCGCGAGGGGCTCGACCAGTGGAAATCGGCCCATGCGGTGAAGACCGACCGGCGCACGCTCGAAGAGGCGCTGAAGGGCGCCGACGTGTTCCTCGGCCTCTCCGCGGCCGGCGCGCTCAAGGCCGAGATGGTCGAGCATATGGCCAAGCAGCCGATCATCTTCGCCATGGCCAATCCCGATCCCGAGATCACCCCGCCCGAGGCCAAGGCGGCGCGGCCGGACGCGATCGTCGCCACCGGCCGCTCCGATTATCCGAACCAGGTCAACAACGTGCTCGGCTTCCCCTTCATCTTCCGGGGCGCGCTCGACGTCAGGGCGACCACGATCAACAACGAGATGAAGATCGCCGCCGCCAACGCGCTCGCCGAGCTGGCCCGCGAGGCGGTGCCGGAGGAGGTGGCGGCGGCCTATGGCGGCAAGGCGCACAGTTTCGGACCGGACTATATCATCCCGGCTCCGTTCGATCCCCGGCTGATGGAGATCGTCCCGGCGGCGGTCGCCAAGGCGGCTTGCGACAGCGGCGTCGCCCGGCGGCCGATCGAGGACATGGACGCCTATCGCACGGCGCTGCGCTCGCGGCTCAACCCGACCACCTCGGTCCTGTCGCTCGCTTATGAGGCGGCGCGCGCAAATCCGCGCCGGGTCCTGTTCGCGGAGGGCGAGGAGGACGTCGTGCTTCGCGCGGCGATCGCCTTCCGCGACGGCGGCTACGGCATTCCGCTGCTGGTCGGGCGCGACGACGTCCACGACCGGCTGCGCGCGCTCGGGGTCGACGATCCGGAGAGCTTCACCGTGTTCAACAGCCGCAATTACGGCCGGGTCCCGGAAATGGCGGATTATCTTTACCAGCGGCTGCAGAGGCGGGGCTACATGCACCGCGAGCTGGAGCGGATCGTCAACCAGGACCGCAACATCTTCGCCTCGCTCCTCCTCGCCATGGGCGAGGCGGACGCGATGATCACCGGAGTCACCCGCCCCTATGCCCAGGCCTTCCGCCAGATCCGCCGGGTGCTGGATCCGCAGGAAGGGGTCACCCCGTTCGGAATCCACCTCATGGTCGGCCAGTCGCACACCGTCTTCATCGCCGACACCACGGTGACCGAGCGGCCGAGCGGCGAGCAGCTCGCCGAGATCGCCATCCAGACCGCCGCGGTCGCCCGCCGAATGGGTCACGAGCCCAGGGTCGCCTTCCTGTCCTACTCGAATTTCGGCAATCCGGAGGGGAGCTTCCTCGAGCGGATCCGCGAGGCGGTGAGGATCATGGACGGCAAGCCCGGCATCGATTTCGAATATGAGGGCGAGATGTCGCCCGACACCGCGCTCAACCCCGAATTGCAGAAGCTCTACCCGTTCATGCGTCTCACCGGCCCGGCCAACGTGCTGGTCATGCCCGGGCTGCAGACGGCGAACATCTCCGCCAAGCTGATGCGCGAGCTCGGCGGCGACGCGGTGATCGGGCCGATGCTGGTCGGAATGAAGCAGCAGGTTCAGATCGCGGCGATGAGCGCCAGCGCCTCGGACTTGGTGACGCTGGCGGTGCTCGCCGCCGGCCGGATCGTCCAATAGGATCGGGCGCGATCAGCCCGGATTGTCGGCGGTCGGAGCGCTCTGGCCGCGCTGGCCGACGGCGCCGATATTGCCGAACAATTCCTCGAGCAGGCTGCGGTCGCTGCCCAGGGTCGGCGTCTCGTCGCCGGACGGCCGGATGTTGGAGACGAGCTCGAGCCCGGTCCGGTTGACGCTCTGCACGTTGCCGGCCTCGTCGAAGCGGACGTGGAGCACGGTCTGGGCGGAGGGGCGCGGCATCCGGAAAGCGAGCTGGCGGGTGTCGCGCGAGACATAATACCAGTCGCGCTGGTCGAACTGGCCGACGAAGCTCGGCCGGCCGAGCGTCCCGATCACCGATTCGCGATTGTCGACTCCGGGCTGGACCGCGGCGAGCAGCGTATCGTCGACGATGTACCCCTGATGGTCGCGGATTCGCGTGCAGCCGGCGGTCAGCGCCGCGCCGAGCGCAAGCGCAACCAGAGCGCGCGATCCATGGGACAAGGTCATTGGCTTTGAACTCCTATCGCCCGGCTCATGAGCGGGCGCCCGCCGGGCTTGACTAGCCCCTCCAATATGAACATCGCCCAACCGGCGCAAGCCGCTCGAACGATTGAGGATCGTCTTGTCACTCCTGCAGCGCATTTTCGGCGAGACCAGGCAGCGCGCGGCGCTGGCGCCGCTCTATCGCGCGATCGTCGCCGAGGGGCGCGATCCGGCCTGGTATCGTGACGGGCGGGTGCCCGACACGATGGACGGCCGCTTCGACATGATCGCCGCGGTCACGGCCTTGGCGCTGCTTCGGCTGGAGGCGGAGGGCGAGGCCGGGCGCGGGCCTTCGGTCCTGCTCACCGAGCTGTTCATCGACGACATGGACGCGACGCTGCGCCAGATCGGCATCGGCGACCATGTCGTCGGCAAGCATGTGGGCCGGATGATGAGCGCGCTGGGCGGCAGGCTGGCGGCCTTCCGGGAGGCGCGGGAAGCGGGCTATGGCGAGGCGGTGCGGCGCAACATCTTCCACGAGGCGCCGCCTTCGCGGGACGCGGAGGCCTTGGTCGCGACGCGGCTGGAAGCGTTGGCGCTGCGGCTCGACCGGCTTCCGCTGAACGCTCTGCTCGACGGGCGGCTCGCGGCATGAACGGGCCCGAATTCAGCCGGCCGGTCCGCATCGACACTCTGGGCGAAACCCCGCACCGGCTGGCGATCGAGGCGGACGAGGGCGAACGGGCGGCGCTGGCGAAGCGCTTTGGCCTCGTCGCCATCGACCGCCTCGCTGCCCGGGCATCGCTGACCCGCAAGGACGGTGCGATCCGCGCGACCGGGATGATCGAGGGCGCGGTGACCCAAAGCTGCGTGGCGACCGGCGGGCCGGTCGAGGCGAAGGTGGAAGCACCGTTCGAGCTGATGTTCCGGCCGCAGCCGGACGTGGCGGCCGCGGACGAGGAGATCGAGCTCGGCGAGCGGGAGCTGGACACGATCTTCTACGAGGGCGGCGCGGTCGACATCGGCGAGGCGGCCGCCGAGACCCTGTTCCTCAACCTCGATCCCTATCCGCGCGCGCCCGGCGCCGGGGAGGCGCTCAGCGCCGCCGGGGTGAAGAGCGAGGAGGAAGCGGGCCGGTTCGCGGCGCTCGCGGGCCTCAGGGACAAGCTGAAAAAGTAACCGTCAGAACGGAACGTCGTCGTCGAGGTCGGAATCGAACGCGGGCTGGGGCTTGGCCTGCGGGCGCGGCGGGGCGCCGCCGAAATCGTTGCTGTCGCCGAAATCGTCGCCGCCGCCATAGCCGCCACCGCCGCCGCCGCCGCCGCCGCGGCTGTCGAGGAGTTGCAGCTCACCACGGAAGCGCTGAAGCACCACCTCGGTCGAATAGCGGTCCTGGCCGGACTGGTCCTGCCATTTGCGGGTCTGGATCTGGCCTTCCAGGTAAACCTTGGAGCCCTTCTTCAGATAGGATTTGGCGACCTTGCCGAGATTCTCGTTGAAGATGACGACCCGGTGCCATTCGGTCCGTTCCTGGCGGTTGCCGTCGCGGTCCTTCCAGTTTTCCGAGGTGGCGACGCGCAGATTGACCACCTCGCCGCCATTGTTGAGGCTGCGGACCTCCGGGTCGTCGCCGAGATTGCCGACCAGGATCACCTTGTTCACGCCCGCCATCTTATCCTCCGGAAGAATCGAGGGTCCGGCATAGGCCAAGCCGGCCCGCGCGCCAAGGCTCAGACGGTCGCGGGCCTGCGATGAATATAGAGAAAGCCCACCGCCAGCAGCGCGATCATGGCCGCCTGGGCGAGCATCGTCTCCAATGTCGGGAAGAGGCCGAGCATCGGGCTTCGCGGCCAGCCGGCGAGCGGGGTCACGCCGAGCATTCCCGCTTCCTGAAGCGCCGCCAGACCCTTGCCGGTCAGGACCACCGCGAGCGCCGCGATCAGCGCCGCCGAATAAGCGAAGAATTTGGCGATCGGCAGCCTGGCGCTGAGCCGAAGCATCGCCCAGGCGATCAGTGCGAGGAGAAGCAGCGCGATGGCGATGCCGCCGGCGAGCGCCGTGCCGTTGCCTTCGCCACCCATCGCCGCGAAGAAGATGATCGTTTCGAACACCTCGCGATAGACGGCGATGAAGGCGAGCGCGAACAGGAACCAGGCCGAGCCGCGGGTCAGCGCCCTGTCGAGCTTGTCGCGGACATAGGCCTGCCAGGCGCCGGCCTGTGCCTTGCCGTGCATCCACACGCCGACGAACAGGAGGATGAAGGCGGCGAGCAGCGAGCCGAAGCCTTCGGTCAGCTCCCGGTCGGCGCCGCTGATCGTGATCAGGTGACTCGCCGCCCACCAGGTGGCGACGCCCGCGACCAGAGCGGCGAGCCAGCCGCCATGGACCCAGCGCAGCATGTCGCGCCGCTCGGCCTTCCTCAGGAAGCCGATCATCGCCACCACGATCAGCAGCGCCTCGAGCCCCTCGCGAAGCAGGATGGCGAGCGCGCCGAGGAAGGTCGAGGCGGCGCTGCCCGCCTCGGGCGCGAGCGCGGCCTCGGCGCGGGAGAACAGGGCTTGAAGCCGCTCGACCCGGGCGGCGACGTCGGCGGCGGGCGCGCCCCGGCCGATCGCCGCGCGAAGCCCGCCCATCTCGCGCTCGACCTCGGCGACCAGGCCGCCCTGGCGCGCGTTCAGCACCGCCTCGACCGGCTCGAAGCCGTCGAGATAGGCGGACAAAGCAAGCTCGCCGGCACGGTCGCGATCGCCGCTTTGGTAGGCGGCGAGGCTCTGGCGCAGCAGCTCGTGGGCGATGGCGAGCGAGCCCGTCCCCTCGAGCGTGTCGAGCGCGTCGGGATGCGCGCGCAGGTAAGCGATGATCGCCGCGGCGGGCTCGTCGCCGATGTCGCGGGCGAGCGTCGCCGGGGTCAGCGAGGTGAGCCGCTCGAGATCGGGAATTCGGGCGCGCAACGCCGCGTCGCTTTCCCACAGCCGGCGCCCCTCTTCGGCCAGCGAATCCGGATAGGCGAACCGCCCGGCGTGGAAGGCCAGCGCCCAGCGATCCTCGGGCGGCAGCTGGCGAAAGCTCCGCATCGCCGTCCCCTCCAGCCCCTGATCGATCACTTGGTAGAGCGCGAACAGGCTGCGCTCGCTGGCGCGGGCGCGGTCGGTGAAGGCGATCGGCGGCGGATCGAGCTGGCGGGCCATCGGCGTGTCGGCGTTGCCGGTCGCGCCGTGGCAGGAGGCGCAATTCTCCCCGTAGAGGCGGGCGCCGCGCGCGAGATCCGGTGCGGCCGCAGGCGCGAGCGGCACCGGATAGGCGGCGAGCAGCCTTTGTCCCAGGCCACGCGCCAGCCGGTCGACTTCGTCCGGCGAAGCCTTGCGCGCCACCGCGGCTTCCAGCGTCCGGGCCTCGGCGACCAGCCCCGCCCGCGCCGGCCGCGCCGGCAGGGCGCCGAGCCGCTGGGTCACCGAAGCCGAGAACTCCCGCATCTCGTCATATTCAGCCTGGCTGACGATCCGCCCGTCGGCGATCGCGCCGCGATAGTCGACGGCGATATAATCGAGCAGCCTCCACGCCACCTGAGCGCCCTGATCCTGCGCGCCCGCCGGTGCCGCGAAGGCGAAGATCAGGAGCAGCGGCAGGAGGCAATGAAGGCTGAAGGGAAGGCGCATACGACCCCGCGGACGAAGAGTGTGCGGGACTAGCCAAGCTGCGACTGATTATCAATAGCGTCAGACAGCCGGCTATTCCGCTTAGAGCGCGGGATAGCGGAGCCTGCCGAGGAAGCGGCTGAGCGAGGGCCGGTGGGTGCTCGAGCCGCGCCAGCGCGCCTTGACCTTCTCGAAGCGCATGACGTCGTCGATCCGGCGGTCGAGAAAGGCGCGGGTTTCGGCCATGCCATCGCTGTCGTCGTCGAGAAAGACGAAGCTGGTCGAGCCGTAGACGCCGACCAGGATCGCGCGCTTCGAATAATGGTTGAAATCGGTGGCGGTGTCGCCGGCGATCCGCCAGATCCGGTCGGCGCTTCGCCAGGCGAGCCGGGCGGCGGCGAAGCCGTTTTGCGGCATGGCGAGGATGGCGATGGCGCGGCGAAGCGCCTCGCGGTGGGGCGCGCAGGCCTCGAGCCGGAACAGGACCAGATCGCGGATTCGCTCGCGGATCTTCAGCGCCGCCACCCGCTCCGGGGGGAAGGCGAGCAGGGTCACCTTGTCGATCCAGTCGAACCAGGCGTCGATCATCTGCATCGCACCGCCCGGGAAAGCGAGCCGGGCGCGGTCGGCGGGCACGCCGACTTCGCTCGCCGCCATGGCCAAAGCCGCCTCGCCCCAGCCGTCGAAGGCGGCGTGGGCGGGAAGCCGCGGCGCCAGCTCGGCGCGAAGCTCGTCGAGGTTCATGTCGATCGCCGCGACCATAAGGGGTCAATGAGCCTCGGCGCCGAGGGTTGCAAGCCTTCGGTCCGGCACGCGGATCAGCACCAGCGCCACGCAGATCAGCAGCGCGCCGGCCGCGTCGATCAGGGACAGCCGCTCGTCATAGGCGGCCCAGCCGATGAAGGCCGAGGCGATCGGCTGGGTGAGAAAGCACAGGCCGACCACGACCGGCGACAAATGGCCCATGGCGTAGACGAGCAGGCCCTGGCCGATCAGCTGGCTCGAGATGGAGAGCAGGATCACCGGCGTCCAGTCGCCGGGCACGATCCGCTCGCCCAGCAAGAGGGCGAAGCAGAGGATGGGAAGAGCGCCGGCGGCGGTGGCGATGGCGAGCACCGGCCAGGGCTTCATGGTCCGCCGCGCCCGGTCCACCGCGATCAGGTAAAAGGTGTAGAACAGGCCGGCGAGGATGGCGAGCAGGTCGCCGGTGAAATGGTTGCGCGACACTTCGAAGCTGCTGCCCAACAGAAGCGCCGTGCCGAGCAGTGCGAGCAGCAGCGCGATCCCCTGCACCGGCCGCGGCAGCGCGCGCAGCAGGATGAAGCCGTAGATCGCGAACAGGAAGCTGGCGAAATTGCCGAACAGGGTGGCATTGGCGAGCTTGGTGCGAAGGATCCCCTCGTGCCAGGCGGCGAGATCGGCGGCGAAGAACAGGCCGCCGACCGCGACCAGGGCGACGAGGCCCAGGCCCGGAAACTTCCGCCCCCGGTCCTGGCGCCAGCCGAGGAAGGCGAGGAACGGCGCCGCCAGCGCCAGCCGCCAGAAGCCGGCCGCGACCGGCCCGACATCGGCGAGCCGAACCATCCACGGCCCCGCCGCCAGGAAGAGGTTGGCGAGCAGCAGGGCGGCAAAAGCCAGACGAGGCGGCGCGGGCTGGTGCATTTCGTTTTGCAACCCTTATATTGCCGCAACGCAGCATTCGAAAGGTCCGCAATGCCCTCCCTGTTCGACCCGATCAAGCTCGGCGCCATCGAGGCGCCCAACCGCGTGCTGATGGCGCCCCTGACCCGCGGCCGCGCCACTCGCGAGCATGTCCCGACCGAATTGATGCGGACCTATTACGCGCAACGCGCCGCCGCCGGCCTGATCATCACCGAGGCGACGGGAATCAGCCGGCAGGGGCTCGGCTGGCCCTATGCTCCGGGGCTTTGGACCGCGGAGCAGGTCGAGGGCTGGAAGCCGGTCACCGAGGCGGTTCACGAGGCGGGCGGGCGGATCTTCGCCCAGCTTTGGCATATGGGCCGGGTCGTCCATCCGAGCTTCCTCGGCGGCGAGGCGCCGGTCTCCGCCTCGGCCACGACCGCGCCCTACAAGGCGCATACCTATGACGGGCGCCAGCCCTATACCGAGGCGCGCGCGCTTCGCCTCGACGAGATTCCGGACCTGATCGGCGACTATGAGCGCGCCGCCGCAAACGCGATGGCCGCGGGCTTCGACGGCGTCCAGATCCACGCCGCCAACGGCTATCTGATCGACCAATTCCTGCGCGACGGCTCGAACCTCCGCGACGACGATTATGGCGGCCCGGTCGAGAACCGGATCCGGCTGCTGCGGCAGGTGACGCAAGCCGTCGCCGACATGGTCGGCGCCGACCGGACCGCGGTTCGGCTCTCGCCGAACGGCGATTCGCAGGGCGTGAACGATTCCAACCCCTATGGACTGTTTCCGGCCGCCGCCGCGGCGCTCTGCGAGATCGGCATCGCCTTCCTCGAGCTCCGCGAGCCAGGCTTCGAGGGCACGTTCGGCAAGGCCGAGGTCGACCCGGTGCACCCTCACATCCGCAAGGCGTTCGGCGGCCCGCTGGTGCTCAATTCCGACTACGGGCTCGAGCGGGGCCAGGCGGCGCTCGACGCCGGCGAGGCGGATGCGATCACCTTCGGCCGCACCTTCCTCGCCAATCCCGACCTGGTCGAGCGCCTGCGGGCGAACGCCGAGCTGAACCCGGACAATCAGGCCACCTGGTACAGCCAGGGACCGGAGGGTTATGTCGATTATCCGGCGCTGAGCGCCTGACCTCAATCCTTCCCTGCCTTTGCAGGGAGGGGGTCCATGCTAAGCATGGTGGAGGGGCGGCGCGAAGCGCCTTCTTCTTGGGGGGCGAAGAAGGCTCGCTTCGCTCACGCCCCTCCACCGCACTTCGTGCGGTCCCCCTCCCCTCGAAATCGAGGGGAGGATTTGTTTCAGGCGAATCTCTCCTTCAACTCGAGCATCGCCAGCGCGGCCTTCGCCGCCTCGCCGCCTTTGTCCTTCTCGTCCGGACGGGCGCGGGTCAGAGCCTGGGCTTCGTTCTCGACGGTGACGATGCCGTTGCCGAT
>Ga0190274_10000363_pt1 | contig 28054 bp, 18 predicted proteins | sample Popmic531T_FD_133002 | JGI IMG/M metagenome (GOLD analysis project Ga0190274, IMG submission 133002) | Populus adjacent soil microbial communities from riparian zone of Yellowstone River, Montana, USA - 531 T | ecosystem: Environmental > Terrestrial > Soil > Riparian zone | place: USA: Montana... | reverse complement strand
GTCCGGCCACATGGATATCTTTTGATGGAACACCCATGACCCACGCAAAGACTGAAAAAAAAGAGCCCAGGATTTCCTTCAGGCTGAGGTTTTGAAGGTTCATCCCTGCAATCGCTGCATAGTCGGTGTGATTGTATACAAACTGTCCCATGCGCAGCAGCAGAAAATCGATCAGCGCAATCAGCGCAATCACACCTATAAGCATGGCAATCACGTTGAGAGAAACTTTTAAGCCGTCGCTGGCGCCATGGCTGATGGCATCCATGATATTGCTGTGACTCTTCTTCACTTCCAGCTTCACCGATCCCTTTGTTTCGGATTCTTCGGTTTCAGGAATCAGGATTTTTGCAATAACGAGCGCAGCAGGAGCGGCCATGATGCTGGCAGCCAGGAGATATTTTGCCGGAACACCCATGGAAATGTAAACGGCCATAACCCCACCGGCAATACAGGCCATACTCCCTGCCATGGAAGCAAGCAATTCACTCTTCGTCATTCCGCTGAGATAGGGCTTTATGAGGATCTGTGCTTCCACCTGGCCCACGAAGGCGCTGGAGACATTCGAAAGCGCTTCGGCACCGCTCACGTTCATGATCCATTTCATTCCTTTTGCAAAAACGGATACAATGCGTTGCATCAAACCGATATGATAGGCCACGCTTACCAGGACAGCTACAAATATGATGGTTGGCATGATCCGGAACATGAAAATGAAGCTATGACCGGGGCCGAAAGTTTTGTCAAGCACTTCCTTGTTTACCAGGAGACCGAACACGAAATCAGCGCCATTCATTGAAAAATCAAGAATGCGTGTAATGATACGTGCTAAGAAATCAAAGATTGCCTGTCCTATGGAAGTCTTCAGGATAAAGAACGCCAGTCCCAGCTGCAGAGCAAGGCCGCTCAGTACCACGCGCAGGCTAATGGCCTTCCTGTTGTTTGAAAACAGGACGGCCAGGCCCAGGATAACAACGATTCCAATCAGACCGAAGTATCTGCTCATACGCTTTCTCTTTAGTTTGTGCAGAATTAACAATAAAGACCTGAATAACAAAAAGAAAGTCGATTGTCACATAAAACCATCTGGAATTGTCCTACACTTCCTACTTTTGCGGCTTAGTTAAAAATGCACCTGATGTATAAGAAAAGTACCTGTTTACTCTTGCTCTGGCTTCCCTTCGCCGCCCTTGCGCGCGACGGTATGTTTTTGCCACCCACGATTGCTGCCGTGAATGAAAAAGAAATGAAAGAGATGGGACTGCAAATTTCTGCCATTGACCTGTATAACCCGGAAGATACCAGCCTGAAAGATGCCGTGGTACGCTTCGGCTCAGGTTGTACCGGGGAAATCATCTCGGGACAAGGGCTTGTATTGACCAATCACCACTGCGGTTTCAATTTTATCCAGGCACTCAGCACGCTTGATAATAACATCCTGGTAAACGGCTATTGGGCCGATTCCCTTTCGGATGAACTGGCCTGCGCCGGACTCACCATAACCTTTATCGATAGAATGGAAAATGTTACCAGTGCCGTACTCAGTGCCCTGGGAACTTTTTCCAGCGAGACCGAGCGGGATGCTAAGATTAAGGCCATTGCCGATTCGCTTGAAAAGAAAGCGATAGCTGCCACCGGGCTAACTGTGCAGCTCCGGTCCTTCTATTATGGTAACGAATACTACCTGATCTATTCCCAGGTCTTCCGTGATATCCGGTTAGTTGGTGCCCCACCATTAAGCATCGGCCGCTTCGGCGGAGAGACCGACAACTGGATGTGGCCGCGACATACCGCTGACTTTTCGATGTTCCGCATATACGCCGATTCAGCGAACAAGCCGGCCGACTATTCTGCAACCAACATTCCATACCGGCCCAAACAATTTTTTACCATCAGCCTCGATGGAATGAAGGAAGGTGATTTCAGCCTCACGTATGGGTTTCCCGGTACGACCAAGCAATACCTGCCTTCCCAGGGTATCGACCTCATCATGAATACCACGAATCCCAACCGGATTGCTATCCGGGAAGTAAAACTGAGAAACTGGAATGAAGCTATGCAACGAAGCGATACGATTCGACTGCAGTATGCACCCAAATACAAAACCATCGCCAACTATTACAAAAAATGGAAAGGTGAACTCGAAGGCCTGAAACGCAACGACGTTTTAGAACAGAAACAGGAGCTGGAAGCTAACGTGAAGCAATGGATTGAAAGCGACACGCTGCGTAAGAAGGAATACGGCAACCTTTTTGCAGCCCTCTCCGAGAACTACGCCCAACTCAAACCGCTCAGTCATGCGAACGATTATCTTACAGAAGCGGGCCAGGGAATAGAGCTGTTCGGCATTGCCGCCAGGTACAGAAAGCTGGCCGAACTCAGCATGGCCGATTCGCTGCCGGTGAATGCCATTAACCAGGAAGTGGCCGCTTTATTGAAAGCACTTCCCGCTACGTATAAAAATTATAACAGTGCGTTGGATGAAAAAACAGGCGCCGAACTTTTGGCGCTCTACGGAAGAAAAGTCATTCCCGCTCGCCGGCCCTGGATATTCGATTACATCAACGAAAACTACGAAGACAATTATGCCGAGTTTCTTCGCGATCTTTTTCGCAGGACAATGTTCTCCGATACGGTTAAGTTGCGAAAGTTCCTGGTTAACTACAAGCCAAAGCACGTAAAATCACTGATCAACGATCCTATCTACGATGTGATGAAAAGCATGTACGATTACCAGGAATTACAGTTGACTCCCGGCATCAACAGCCTCAATGCATCCATTGGAATCCTTCAGCGGCAATACATGAAAGCGCTGAGGGAGATGCTGCCGGATAAAAAATTCTGGCCCGAAGCAAATTCTACCCTGCGCATCAGCTACGGTAAAGTCAGGAGTATGACACCACGCGACGGTGTGAGTTATTCCTACTATTCAACACAGGACGGCATCCTGCAAAAACTTGCCAGCGACAATCCCGACTACAGCATGCCGGAATCCTTCCTCAACCTGCTTAAGCAAAAAGATTTTGGCAGGTACGGAGAAAACGGAACCTTGACGATTGATTACCTTTCATCCTGCCACACCACAGGAGGCAACTCAGGCAGCCCGTCGCTGAACGGCAAAGGACAGCTGACAGGAATAAATTTCGACGGCGTATGGGAAGGCCTTACCACCGACTACCAGTTTGACGAACTACGCACCAATAATATCTCCGTAGATATCCGCTACGTGCTTTTCATCATTGAACGCTATGGCAAATGCCAGCGTCTGATCAATGAAATGAAGCTGGAAGACAATCCGCCTGGTCCTGTGATGACACAATCGCCTGGGAAATGATCCGTTGTCGGTATACAGTCCAAAACCAACGAATAACGAATCTGTACGAATTAACGAATGAGGCTTGCTTTTTCATTCGTTAATTCGTTTTTCTTATTCGTTATTCGTTGGTGTAATTTATATTCAATCGTCAGATAGCTGTAGATCTATAGCGCGAAAGTTTTTGTAAACTTTACCGTGACCGCCTGGTTATTCAATACAGGGAGTGTTGGCTCCATGCGGTTCCGGTTCGAGTTCATACCCTGGTTAAAAACGATGTACAGATCGGTTCCTTCCCTGGGATTGTAACGAAAGCGCAGGTTACTGCTCAGTTGGTTGTTGAGATCGTCGTATTGTGTCAGGAGTTTCACGGATACTTGAGAAGACAGAAAATAAGAAGCATTGAACCGAACCAGGTTGCTTACAAAAAGTCCGTTTCCGTTGTCTGAAAATGCATCGGGGAAATCAATGCTGTTGTATTCATATTCCATGCTGAAAGCAAAATGTTTGTTTAAACTATAATTCAGTCCGGGACTGATGCTCCAGCGCATACCATCGTAAAAATCACCCGCTGTACTCACAATGCCGTAACTGAAATGGTTGGTGGAAGTCGAAAGAAAACCGGCATTGGCTGAAACCATGGTATAGGTGCCTGTAGGAATGGTGATGTGATCCGAAATTTCCCAGCTTTCGAACAATACATCGGAAGAATACGAAAACGGCATGAAGTTGATTTCAGCCCCGTTCTTAAAAATAATTCCTCCCTCTGCATTTACTGCTCTCCACTCTTCCAGGCCAGAGGATAATTTCCATTTATAACCCAGGAAGTCGCCCGCATACCAATAAGCGATACGGCTTCCTTCTTTGGCCTGCCAGGAATAACCGGTACTAAGGCCGATGTTACCCAGGTCATTCTCTTCTACAAATCCCATGATGGGATCAAAATCCTTACCAACCAGGTCGGCGGAGAAGCCGTAACGCAGACCTTCCTTTGCGGAGCGGTACAGTCCGGCATTGTAATCGGTTTTGGAAGCCAGGTTTTTAAAGTTGCTGTTCACTGTCGTGCTGGCCAGGGCGCCCACCAAGGTAACATGGTCATTAAATCGCTTTACCACGTCCAGGGCCATCGTCTGGTCTGTACGACGTTCGCCGGTGGTATTGATCCGGTTGGTGACAATCCCCCCGACAAAACTGCCCCGCGGATCGATGTCTTTGCGGGTACGAAGAACAAAAAAGTTATGCGCCTCGATACTGTCAGCTGCCATGGCCTTGGTCTGCATTTCCAAAAAACCCGTTTGCCAGCCATTGATTTTTCCTGTCACACGTGCGCCGGCGATGATAGGGACAATCAGGTCGTTTTCCCGCCCGATACTTCGCGAAATAAAAAGCTGGTTGTCCGTCGTTGTTCCGTAGTTCAGGTAGTTTTGTGATTCCAGGAAAAAGGTCCTTTTCTCGGGAAGGTTGACTTCGTATTTGCTCAGGTTGATGATGATATCATCGGCTTCGGCCTGGGCGAAGTCGGTGTTTACCGTCAGGTCCAGTGTCAGGTTCTTGGTCAGGCCATATTTGATATCACAGCCGAGATTACTGAGTATACGGTCCAGCGTTTCATCTTCAAAATAGCCTTTGCCCGGAAGGAACTCCGATTTGTTTTCATAGGCAGTCTCGCTTGTATTCAGCACATTTTCTTCGTAGTAATTGGCGATGGCATAAGGAATGAAATAAAACGGTTTGTGGCTTTTTAAATCGTGAAATTCCATTTCCTTAGCCAGTGAAACTTTAAAATAGGCGTTGTCGATTTTCGGATCACAGTATGGATAAATGCAAAATTCATTGTTACGTTTGATCAGCCTCACCACGCGAAATCCCATACGCACGGTATCCTTCGTTTCAAAACGAAGGGAAGAAAAAGGAATCCTGAATTCCGTGGTGTAGCCCGCAGAATCCACATTTGACTTCACATCCCAAAAGGTATTGTAATTGCCGTTGTCGCTCTCCCCATCGGCTGAAAACTCTACGTCCTTCCGGGCATTCAGAAGGTTGCTGATAAACGCCAATCCGGTGCTTTTATCGTTGTAGGTGTCCACTACAAAGGCAATGCCGTCCTCCTCCCCTTCCGGAAAATCACGCTCCAGGTATTTGCTTACGAGCTGTTCTGGATGCGGGTCGAAGGCGCGAATACCGGCATAGAGAAAGTCATCATTATAGAGGATCTTGACTTCCGTCCTTTCGCTAGGGCTGGCACCGGAAACCGGGTCGTACTGCATAAAGGAGTCCACCATAGCAGACTGCTTCCAGCCCTCTTCATCCAACCGGCCGTCCAGGGTCATCGTTTCGTGAATGCGCATGGGACGATAACGATCTTCCTGTGCAGTAGCGATAAAAAAAGAAAAGGCAAAGACCGGTACCAGCAACGATGGCAGGGTGTTCATGTTGGAAAGATAATATTTTTATTGACCAACGGAAGAAGAGCCTGGAAACTGGACTCTGGATTCTGAACTCTAGATTCTGGACACTGGATCCAGATTACGGAATCGGTGATAGGAATTGGGAGTTGAAACATAGAGAAACCAGAGGAATGACCAATTTATGATCAAACCTCCGGAATATACTTCTGTTCACAAATTGCATGCAGACAGCATGATAATCCACTTCCTATTCCGCTGTATCGGAACATAAAGAGGTTCATCAGATTGCGTCAACCTCTTTTAAACACATGGATAAGCGCAGGTATTATGGCCTGCACATGTATTTGCATTTTTTTGAGTGCAATTGTATGTCTTATGCGGAAAATGGCATCCTTGAGAGCACCAATATCCCGAACCACCATTTCTATTGTTCATCTCAGGTACATCCAGATTAGAGATGACGGTCTTGATCAGTTTTAGTCCTTTTCCAAAACTTTGCGCCTTGTGATTTTGAAGTTTTTGCTTTTTCATTTTTTTGGTTTTAAAAATATTTTACAAGAAGAATGAAACTCTTTACAATCCGCCCTATCAGAAAATAAAAAGGTTTTAGATTTCTTCAATCTCTTTTAAACACAAGTATATTGGCAGGTATTATGTCCTGGACAGGAATTTCCATTTTTGGTTTTACCCCCTCCATTGCAAATACGTCCCGAGCATCCAACAGTCCATTGACCACCGAGAAGATTCATTTCAGCTTCATTGAGATTTGAAATAGTCCTTTTCCCAAGGATTAATACTTTTTTCATGTGAGGTTTTTGCTTTTTCATTATTTTTTGTTTTAAAATGGTTATCAGATTACATCAATCTCTTTAAACACAAGTATATTGGCAGGTATTATGTCCTGGACAGGAATTTCCATTTTTGGAACAACCATTCGACCTATGCGGATAATGGCATCCAGTTGACCAGTAACCAGCTTGAAGATTCATTTCAGCTTCATTCAAATTTGTAATAGTCCTTTTCCCAAGGATTAATACTTTTCTCATGTGAAATTTTTGCTTTTTCATATTTTTCGATTTTAAAAACAGTTTAGTTTGAAGGAAAACAACATTAGAAATTTTCAATTTTATTCAGTTTGGAAATAGTCTTCTTGTAGAGGTTGCGTACCAATTTCTTCGGGATAATTTGATTTTTCAGATTCTGACTTTTGGCAACTGAAACAGGTTTACGTTCTGAAAGGATTTTATTAATTCTTTCCAGGTTCGTAAGGATACTTTGATCTGCTGCAAAACATAAAATATTTCCTCTTTCAGGTATAGGTGTAATATTGCCAACAAGCTCCCGCATACCGATATTAAGGAGACAGGATAAGGAATGTGCATTACACTCAAATGCCTGCGCAAATAACTTTACTAATCCTGTGTGATTAAAGAGGAAAAGGGCAAACAATACGAATGCATCAATACCATAACCTTTGTTTTCAAATGGTTCGTCTATATAAAGATTGACAAAACAGGATTTATATTGCTCTGAATAAATATTAGCATAGATATATCCTATAGGCTCACCTGTTTCCTTCTTTTCTACCAGGTATTGGTATTTATGCGTCGCAGTGTCCTGAACAAACTCCTTAAGGAATGCTTCATACTCAATAGTCTCAGAATCATGATGTATAAGGAATCTGAATTTTTCAGAATTTCTCCAACGGAATAAATGAATGAGATCTCCTTCGTCTATTTCCCGAATGCGGATCCTCCTTGTTTCCGAAACAGCAGGTTTATTTCTTACTTCCATTTCCATAGCATGAATAATTAATTCTCCTTTATGATGGCATCTTAAATTCTTACCTGCCTATTAAATTATATTTCAAAATAGTTCAAATTCAAAATTCCATCATAAAGGAGATTATGACTCGTTACTAAATCAGCATCCATAACAAGTATTATGGCCCGGGCAGGTGTTTTGATTTCGAGTGCAGTTTTGGGAATTGCCACCTCCATTATAACAGATAGGACGGTAGCTACTCTTTCCGCCGATTACAGGCATCATTTCAGATGCCTTGAGATTTGAAACGGTCCTTTTGCTGAGATTCAATTTTTTGTTTTGCTTTTTCATTTGGATTTAGTTTTAGAATTTTGATTTTTAATTAACAAATCAGCAGGCATCACAGGTATTGTGACCCGGGCAGGTGTTTTGATTTTGAGTACAGTTTTGGGAATGGTAACCTCCTCCACCACAATGACGACGATAGCAGCTACCGGTCTTTCCTCCAATCACAGGAATCATTTCAGATGTTTTGAGATTTGAAATTGTTTTTTTGTTGATGTTTAGTTTTTGGTTTCGCTTTTTCATTTTGTATTTGATTCTAAAAGATTAATGCATTTGCACTTGATGGACTTAGGTCATAAGTTTTCTTAACACTTTTCAAACACAAGTGTAAGCGCATGTATGCTTTTTAGTACAACCGTGTGAGTAGCAATTAATCGTATGTCCATGACAAGCATGATAATATGAATTCAGTCCACCGGCCATTTCAGCCATTTCAACTGTCTTCAGATTTGACAACGTGGTCTTGGACAGATTTAAACTTGTTTTTTTGTTGTTTACCTTTTTCATTTTATCCTGGTTTTGTGCAGGCATGATATCCGAAGATGTCCTGCTGGTTATTTTAAATTGATGGAACAAAGGTGGGGTCTGAATAGACTCAAATCAATAACCTAAACTAGCCGATTAGCTTAGTGCTCTCATCCCTTAAAACCCCCTGAACCGGGGGTGTACACCGTATGGATATTCCGGTATCTTTGGATTGAAATGCGAATCAACAGACCTTCTTTTTTCCACCCGTCGGTTTTAACATGCCTGCTTATCCCTCTTCAATACCTGGCACTTTCTGCACAGAACCCTTTCGCTCCATCTACCGCGCTTGAAAAAATAACCACTGAACAGGGACTCTCCTCCAACGAGGTATATGAAGTCCTGCAGGACAAACAAGGGTTCATCTGGTTTCTTGCGACAAATGGACTGAACCGCTACGATGGCTATTCTTTTCGAATTTACAATTACGATCCAACGGACAGCAACTCATTCTCTTCGGGTTATTTTTATGCCCTGGAAGAGGATGCGAAAGGTTTGCTTTGGTTCAACAGCGAAAGCCAGGGCATTTATTCTTTCAACCCGGCAACAGAAAAGTTTCGGCATTACAGGCACCACACCCAAAACAAAAACTCGCTGGCCGATGACCTTACCCAGGGGCTCGTACTTGACAAATCTGGAAATGTATGGATTGCCACGCAAAGCGGCCTGGATAAATTAAACCCGGGAACAAATACCATTACACATTTTACTCATCAACACTTCGACCCCACTTCCATTTCAAACAATTTCATTACTTCCATTGCGATAGATGAAGACGATAACCTCTGGATGACGAGCGCCTCTCCCGGCATTGATTATTTCAATACACATACCGGGAAGCTTATCTCACACTTTAATTTCGGATCTTCCTCTTCACCGGCGGAAGACTGGCAAAATCATCCGTACGGCGCTCATGTTGGCAAAAACGGAAATGTCTGGGTGGGCAGCCGTTCGGACGGCCTGGTTTGTTATAATACACGCACCGGTAAACAGACCCTCATTCGTCACAATCCCAACGATCCCTATTCCTTATCCGGAAATGGCGTCTTTAACGTATATGAAGATCATGCTGGCAATTTATGGATAGCCACGGATGCCGATGATGGCACCCTGGACTTCTTTAATACTGCAGAAGGCAAATCGTACCATCAGCGCCTGGATGATATGACGCATATCGACATCCTGGAAGACCGCAGTCATAAAATCTGGATCAGCACCGTTAACGGAGTTTATTCGTGTAATCCAAAACATAAACTTTTTGAATCGTATGGGCATGATCCAAAGAATCCACACTCCATCAGCAGCAATTATATATCCTCATTTCTTTGCAGCCGGGCCGGGACGTTTTATGTCGCTTCGAATGGCGTGGACTATTTTGATACCACAGCGGGGACTTTTATTCATCATAAACTATTTGATAAAAGCGAAAGCGGATCTGATAACAACCTCGTATGGCATCTCTATGAAGACAGCAAGCAAATGGTTTGGTTTTCTACCATACTTGGGCTGGCATCTTACGACCCGGTCACAAAAAATCAAAAGTGGTACTTTCATGACGAGCAGGACTCCACATCCCTAAGCGCCACTTCCTGTACCGGAATTTATGAGGACAGCAAAGGCCGTTACTGGGTAACTACCTGGGGAGGAGGTTTTGCATCATTCAACCCGGTTACAGGTAAATTTCATACCTACAAAGTGTCTGATGGCCGTAATTCAATCAGCACCAACAGCACGGCCGGAATTTTTGAAGATTCCCACGGCACCTTATACATTGGAAACTGGAACGGCGGGTTAATAAATTTCAATCCTGAAACTGAAGAATTTAAAATTGCCAGGCACAACGCGGCACAACCCGGATCTTTAAGCAGTGATATTACCCATTTCTTTTTCGAAGGAAAGAATGGCCTGCTATGGTTCTGTACCATGGGAGGAGGTGTGAATGTATACAACCCGTCAGACGGGAAGTTTCGCTCATTTACCACTAAAGACGGCCTTTGTTCAAATTTTGTAACCGCCATGACTTCTGATAACAACGGAAACCTTTGGGTTGGCACTCAAAACGGAATCAGTTGCTTTTTGCCACCGGATGATCCGTTTGCTGCCACTACTTCCATCCGCTTTCGGAATTATAATCGTAGTGATGGCTTGCCGGATAACAAAATGGCAATGTCTGCGGCTTATAAACAACCTGATGGCAAGCTCTATTTCGGAACTGAATATTCAGGAATGTTCTGTTTTTATCCGCACAACCTTCATGACAATACTTTTCTTGCCCCTGTTTACATAACGGAATTCAGTCTTTTCAACCATCGCGTGAAGCCGGGAGACAAACTGAACTTATTGTCCGCCCCCCTGGAACAAACCAAAGAAATAAAACTGAACTACGACCAGGACAAAATCACTTTCACCTTTGCCGTGCTTAATTACATACATCCTGAAAAAAACAGGTATGCCTACAAGCTGGACGGGTTTGACAAAGACTGGAATTATGCAAGTGCTGCAGAGCGTACAGCAAATTATACCAACCTCGATGCCGGCGAATATATTCTGCATGTCAAGGGCAGCAACAACGACGGGGTATGGAACCCAAAAGAAGCTTTACTTAAACTGATCATTTCGCCGCCCTATTGGGAAACATGGTGGTTCCGCCTGGCCGTAGCCGCTACTCTTGCACTGGGGATCTATGCCCTGTACCGCTTTCGTTTAAATCACTACTTACGATTGCAGCACATCCGGAATAAAATTGCCCACGATTTGCACGATGACATCGGTTCCACCCTTAACAGCATTTCAATTTTCAGCGAAGTGGCACAGCAGGAGCCGTCTAAACAAAAAGAGGCGCTTGAAATGATCGGCGAAAGTTCCCGCAAGGTAATTGAAGCCATGAGCGATATCGTCTGGACCATCAATCCCGGGAATGACACTTTCGAAAAAATTATAGACCGGATGCGGTCCTTTTCTTTCAACCTCTTCAGGGCACGGAATATTGAACATACCTTCAAAGCCGGAGAAGACCTGTCAGACCTGAAGCTAACCATCGAAGACCGCAGGAATCTATTCCTGATTTTCAAAGAAGCCGTCAATAACCTCGTTAAATATTCCGGTGCTTCCCGGGTGAAAATTCAGATGAATCGTGCCGGCAATGGCGTAATTTTGACAATCGCGGACAACGGGAAAGGATTTGACACCGCAAAAGATTTCAACGGCAATGGCATTAACAACATGAGAGCGCGGGCCAGGGAAATGCATGCCAGCATACAAATAACTTCCGTCCATAACGAAGGCACTACAGTGGAACTAAAATTCAAAACTTCATGAAAGAAATCCGTGTAGCCATCTTTGAAGATAACAGGAACCTGCGCCAGGGCCTGGAACAATTAATCAACGGAAGTTCCGGCTTTACCTGTGTAGGCGCTTTTGCAAATTGCAATCACCTGTCGGAAAGTATCGAAGCTTCCCATCCCGACGTTGTCCTTATGGACATTGAAATGCCCGGTATGAATGGTATTGAGGCGACAAAGGTCTTGAAGGCCAATTTCCCGGAAATCAAAATACTGATGGAAACCATTTTCGAAGACAACGATAAAATTTTTGATTCCATCTGCAACGGCGCCGAAGGCTATATCCTGAAAAACACACCGCCTGTACTTATCCTTTCCGCCATCCGCGACATATATGAAGGCGGAGCACCCATGACACCAAGCATTGCCAGCAAGGTGCTGAAGATGTTTAAGCAAGGTCCGTTTTCTGAAAAATCGGATGCCGGACTCACCAACCGCGAGTTGGAAATTTTAAAATGCCTGGTCGAAGGAATGAGCTACAAACTCATTGCCGATACCTGCTTTATCAGCCTCGATACTGTGAGCGGACATATTAAGAACATTTACAAAAAACTGCAGGTACATTCCAAGAGCGAAGCGGTGGCGAAAGCGATTAAAGGAAGGATGGTCTAGTTACAAGTCATAAGTTACAAGTCACAAGTCACCATTGACAATGACCAAAAATTTGAATCTGGGTTTAATTAAATTTGCGTAAATCATGATCCCTCCAGAGGAGGGATAATCCGTGGTCAAAAAAAGTGGCACCAAGCAGGAAAAGAAAAAGGGACCGCAGATTTTCAAGATTGGTCAAGATTTACACAGATCAGATTCTTGTAAATAATTAGCTTGTAGATATGAGACTAAATTCCAGCTATTCTCCCAGATCCAATTGGTTTTTCACCAGGGTATAATAAACTCCCTTCTTATAGGTAAGTTCCAGGTGAGAGCCGATCTCCACCACTTCTCCCCTGTCCAATACAATCAGCTGATCTGCATTTTTAACCGTGCTTAGACGGTGAGCTACTACTACAACAGTCCGGCCTTCAAAATAGGTATTCAGGTTTTCGATGACTGTCTTTTCGTTATTGGCATCCAGCGAACTGGTAGCCTCATCGAGAAAAAGATAGGACGGACTTTTATATACGGCACGTGCCAGCAGGATGCGCTGTGTCTGTCCTGCGCTTAATGCCACCCCTTCGGAGCCTACTTCCGTCATATAGCCCATCGGCAAAGATGAAATAAACTCGTCGCAATTGGCGATTCGGGAGGCTTTCAGGATTGAATTATAATCCTTCTCATGACCCATGGCAATATTGTCGGCAATGGTCCCGCTGAAAAGCTGGCCGTCTTGCATCACCACGCCGCATTTTTCACGCCAGGCGCCGTGATGAAGATTTTTAAAGTTTATTCCACCCAGCAATATAGCTCCATGCTTCGCGTCATAAAAACGTAGCAGCAGTTTCATCAGTGTTGTCTTTCCGCTGCCGCTTGCCCCGACAATGGCCGTTACCTTTCCTGCCGGAATATCAATCGAAATATCTTTGAGCACCGGCTCAATCTGTTCGCTTCCGTAACCGAATGTGATATGCTCCAGGCGGATGTCTTCCTTATCTGGAATGATCTTGACAGCATCTTCATCTTCGGGATCTTCATCCTTCTGGTTCATCACATCATTGATACGATCCATCCCAAGCCTGGCATCCTGCATCGCCGTAACCAGCTCATGCAAATGTTCGAGCGGGCTGCTTAGCTGGCCTACAATCATCGTAATGGCAAACATAGTTCCCAGGCTGATGTGCCCGTCAATAACGCTTTTCGCTGCCAGGAAAGTGATAAGGATGGAAGTGCCTTGTTTGAAGATGGCCGATCCGATGTTTTGAAACTGAGCAATGGTAAGTGATTTAATTTTCAGCTTGTAGAGATTTCCCTGTATGGCCTCCCATTCCCAACGTTTCTGTCGCATGCTGTTGCTGATCTTTATGTCCTGCATGCCTGTCATGATTTCAATAACCTTGTTGCTTTCTTTCGAGTACAGATCGAAAAACCGGAAATCAATTTTCTTACGTTTCATGAGAAAAAGGACCATCCACCCTAAGCCCATGAATGAACCCACGAGGAAAAGCAGGAAAATCGGAAGATGGTATACAGCCAATACGACGCTGAGCACGATGAAGTTTATCAGGGAAAACACGGTATTCAGGGAAGACACCGTAAGCAGGCTTTCCACACGTTGATGGTCATTCATTCGCTGCATGAGGTCGCCGGTGATGTGTCTTTCAAAAAATGCAATCGGAAGCCTCAGCATCTTGGCCAGGAAATCAGAGACCATGGAGATATTGATGCGTGTTCCCATGTGCAGCAACAGCTTGCTCCGGATGATATCGGAAATGCTGCCGCCCACGAACAAGGCCAGCTGGCCGGCGAGGATGAGGTAAATAAAACCGAGATCTTCCTTATTGATTCCTTTGTCAACCAACGCCTGGGTTAAAAATGGTGCAACCAGCATGATGCCGCTGCTTACAATCATTAAAACGAGCAGCTGAACGAATATCTTCTTGTGGGGAGTAAAGTACTTCCAGATCTGCCTCAGGTCTGTCTTACGCTTTAAGCCGTCTTCCTGTGGTTCGTCGTAAAAGGCAGGCGTAGGTTCCAGCAGCAGGCAGTAGCCGATTTGCTTGTTCCCCTTACTACCCGAATAACTCGCCATTTCATTGATGGCTTCCGGCTTCATACCTATCCATTGTTCTTTGAACTCTTCCTCCGTATAGGTTATTAACCCGGCGGCAGGATCCGCCACATAATAGGTTCCCCGTTTCCCGGGTTTAGGGGATTTATAGACAACTACGAAATGGTTTTCTTTCCAATGAAGGATAACCGGGGCCTCCTGGACGATTTCCTTCAGTTGTTCCATCTCCATCTTGGCGCCGATGCTATGCAGGCCTATCGCTTCCGCCGCTTCGCTGATGCCGAGAAGGGAGACACCCACCTTGGTGATGTGGCATTTTTCCCGAAGAAAATCGAGTGCGTAATTCTGTCCGAAATATTCGGCAACCATTTTTAGGCAGGCAGGCCCGCAATCGCGCGCACCTAATTGATATGTGAAGGGAAATTTCATTTCTCTACATTCACTTCTGCCGGTTCCGTCACTTTCATTTTGTTTTTTTCCTTTGCCATTTTTGACTCGTAATACTTCAACAGGTAATCGTAAATAACCAGCTCCACCTTCCGGTGGTTGCTGATAAACATCCTGTTTATAAACATATGGAGATAACTTCCCATGAGCCGGTTTAGTTGCTGAATGTCCTGGTTCACCGATGTTGCATTCCTGATGTCCCGGATAACCTGTAAATAACCGGCGTCACCCGTCTTAAAAACTCCGATTCCGACTTTCAAATTCTCATCTTCTTCCCATTCGTCCTTCATCACTATTTGTACAATACTCCGGTTGCTTGTAAAACGCTCCGAAATCTTCTTCTGCTCCACAGGGCCAACCTTGAATTCATCCGAAAACCCTTTGTGAAGTGTTTTTGCCAGGTCCCGTTTCTGCTCCAGGGAGTAACCAAAATCTTCCAGGAACAGGTCTGCAGCCTTCAGCGCCACCTGCCAACGATAATGTTCGCCTTCATCGCCATCCAACATGCTCAGAAAATTCAGAACCGATACCGACTGATGATAAAATATATCTTCGCTCTGCTGCATGGTATCAAAACCATACCGTTCAAGTTCCCGTTGATACGTTTCAAATTGCAGGTTGCTTACCGTATGATTTTCCATGTAAGGCTGGATCGCGTTGCGCAGGCGTTCAACGACCTCCTTCCAAAAATCAGGATTCGTTGAATTATGAAACCGTATGCGTACATGATTCGACTCATCGTGATAACGAATAAAAAAGTATTTATCAATCCTGTTTTCTGCTAGCAACTCCTCCGTAAGAGGCTTCAATACCTCGCTAAGTATTTTCTCCGCGGTTTTGGTGCCGCAATAAATCTTTGCAAAAAGCCATTCAGAGCCTACCGGAAAATACCTGGGTGTCTGTACACCGGATTCCCTGGCTCCCGGCATTTGCTGAGGTGTAGCGGGTACCGTAATTTTCCTGCTGAATGCCGCAATAAATTCCCCGGCATGACGACCATCCGGGCTTGTTATCCAGCATTGGCCGGGAATATCCAAAGCTTCCGTGAGAGTTACCGTCCCGCCTTTATTCAATTCACTTAGCAGCAACTTCACGCAATAATAATTCCGGAGATGAAGCATGAGTTCATTATCGCCCTGGGATAACAAAATATATTCCGGGATATTTTTCTTTGCGCACCATTCAGAAAACTTAGAAACCAGTTCGCCTTCCTTATATTTTTCCATTTCCTTCAGTTCCTCTTTCGCCAAAATCCATCGTGCTTTCGACAGAATGAACTTGCCGTAACTCACTCGGGGAAGGAAGGGCCGGCTTTCAAGTATGCCCCACCGGAAACCCACGTTCCGGATTTGCTCGTATTGCAAGTCACAAAGAAACTGGTAAACGGGGAGCGTCGTCATGTTGAAATTATGCGCCGTAGTCATCCTAGGAATGACCTGTTTTCCCGAAGACTTCGAGCGAAGCACTACCCTGTTGTCTTCCACACCTACCATCAGGTCTGTTACATGAGTCTGAAATTCCCTGGCCAGCGTAGATCCGCACAGGTAAGGGATTTCATACTTCCGTAAAACCGGCCGCATGAGGATGTTTCCGATACGTGACTCAGGCAGGTGAACGATCTCGGCATAGATACAATCCGGATGATGTGTTGCTTCCTCTTCGAGGACCGTACGTGACAGCTGCTCAATATCAGGATGCAGGTGGCAGAATCTTCCGAGCAGGTTGCCGCCGGATGGTCCGGATGGCGGTTGCAGCAGAATCTGGTAATTACCGTTATCCAACTCAGCTGAAGAGCTTCCGAGTATTTTAAACATCATGCACATGGAATCCGGCAGGCCATCCGGTTTCATTTCCTTTTTCGAAAACTGCTCGATGATCTTGTCATCGATTACGACTTCCGTCTTGTTCCCGGTAATGGCTTGCTGGTAGAGCTGCCATAAAAAATCATCTGTATTCTCTGCCTGGTGATTCGTAGGAGCAGCCTGGCCATTGCCAATAGGCAGTTTATCAATTAACGGGGAATCTTCCATTCCTCCTGCGGCGAATTTACCGTAACCAATCCCGGATTCGGTATCCAATACTTCAACGAGCGGTATCCACTGGCTTTCGTAACGGTTTCGAAACGTATTCTTGAAATCGGCAAAGGAATCCCTGGAACCGGGTTCGCCGGAGAGTAACTGCAGAAGGCTGGCCCCGGCCATCAAATCATCATTGATTCTCTTGCTCAATGTGCAGGAGGATGCAGACCGGTAGCTATCGACCTGGATCAGTGTCTTCAGGTGAATTTCAATTTCGAGCTGTTTCAGCCGCTCTACCAATTGCGAATAGAAACGATACTTATCCTCTTCATTGGATGTTTTAATGTTTTCAAATTCCTGCACAACCCGGTCGAAAACAGGGATGTATTTTTCCGTGTGTTGCAGGGATTTCAGCTTGCGAAGAAGAAATGAAAAGTATTCTTCACCCGTTACATGGGGCTCCAGCTCACTGACGAGTACCTGGTTACGGATCAGTTCGTAAATAAATTCGAGTGCTTCTTCGCCGGATACTTCATCATCGGTAATGAGCGCAGCAAGATCCGGTGGTGTAGCGCCCCTGGCGGCAGCATCCATTATCTTTTCCAGGTAAATTGATTTCTCTATCTGAACCAGGTGGTAGCTTCGCCCGGATTTTTCCAGGAACCGGTGCTCGATATATCTCAGCTGGTCACCCAGCGGGTACATGGATGTATTCGGGTAAAACAAAATCTGACCGCTGATATCCCGTTGCGACAGCAGGTAGGTATGTACTTCGCAAACATAGTCCATGTCGAGGCGCCCGTGACGCTGCACCGAATGCTTATCATCCAGTTGAATGGTTGTTTTGTCAGAATTAATCCCGGAAGTACATGTTGCAAAAAGTCCGTAGGGTGTGCAGCGTGTACACATACGGATCATGTATTTTACGAGGGAGAGTTCTGTCTTTTCTTTTTTATCGGCTTTTTCAATTTTGTTATCCAGCCATAATAGCAATTGGCTGTGGAGATCCGGTGAACCAATGTATAAAGCTTCCTGTGCAACGGGCTGCAAATAAAATTCCCGAAGGATCGCTCGCAGGTCTTCCCTCGCTGCTTCCGGAGCCTCTGCCTCACTTTTCCATTTGAAAAACGTTTCGACCGGGAATAATGGGTTTCGCAGCACAAAAGATTCATGCGGCTGATACCATTCACTGAAAAGATTTTTGATCTTATACATTGCCCAGGAAGATAATGTCCCAATCCGGCTGGATGCCTGTGACCGATGATAAATGGACGAGGCCGATGCCGGCGCTGCCTTCCAGCAATGAATATTGCGGCGTCTGCACAAACACTTTCTCTTCTTCGTTATAGGAACGGAAGAAATACCCACCTGCTCCTTCACCGGGTTTATAATAGGTCTGCAAGGTGATGTCCAGCCATTTTTCTGAAGCCTTTTTAAATTCCGGATCCTTTGACAGGTTAAATAACCGTTGATAGAGATGTACCAGCCCTACTGAGCCGTGGCAAAAAGGAGCGTCGGTGCAGCCTGAATTCTCCAGGGTTCGGCGCGTGGTCTTTAACGCGATCTCCAACCCCTTGTCTTTCCATTCCTCATTCTGCAGGGCTTTGCCGCAATGAACAAGCGCAAGTGCCATACACAAATCACCGTAGCACCATCCCAGCCGGGAGAACGGTTTTTCTTCTTCCTTCTTCGGGATTACATCCAAAGCAGTCGGAAAACAAAATACATCATCTGTAAATTCATGACGAAGCAAATAAGGGAGCGCTGACGATATCATTTCCCTGATCTCATTCTTCAGGATTCCCCTATCGTAGACCTGGGCAAGAAAAGAAAGGATACCGGGCATTCCATGAGCCGTGCCGAAATTATAATTATCCTCGCTGTAATTTTCGTAACCGGGAGTGATCCATACCCTGGAATCCTCGTGATCCGTCCTCATGGCAGCAAGGTAATCCACTATTTTCTCCAGGTACTTTTGCTCACCGGTTTCCCTGTTGCGTTCCAGGAAATAAATTCCCAGGCCGGTGAGTCCATGAAGAGGATCCCAGTTGCCTGTCTTGAAATCAATTTCTGCTCCGGCAGCAATAAATTCATCCAGTTCTGACAGGTTCAGATCTTCTTCCCGATCCAATATATCCATGTTGCGCAAATGCTGAAAGACGAAGGCAATGCCTGTGACTCCTGACGACATGCTGTAATTCAATTCTTCATTCGAAAGGGCATCACTCAACTCATCCAGGTAATCCATGGTATTTTGCAAATACTCCTTTTCGGGAAATGCCTTCGACAGGTATGCAAAAAGCAAGGTAATGCCGGCTTTGCCTCCAAGCAGTCCCATTTCTTTGACTTCATTCTTTTTTTCCAGGGTCTGGCTGGCAATCAAATGAAGCTGACCGGTAAGTGATGCGCTTTGTTCTGTTTCTGTGATCATATCCATGGCAGGGGGTGCACGTTAAAATAGCAGAATCACCAGTACAATATAACCTTTATACCGGTGTTTGTTTGCATATGCCATACACCGCCCGAAAGAAAAGCAACTATTGGGTGCTTGTCAATAACATAAACGGGTGGGATTTACAAGATCGCCCACTATAATTGCTTCAATAAAGCAAAAAAGGCCTTAAAAGCTGCCGCAATTTCGGGCACATGTAAAACCATGATTCGCACATGTGTACGTGCAAAGCGAACGACAAGTATTCCCTTTTGTTCTGGCGCCACCTTCCTTTGCATTCATAGCATTCGAATCAAGATTTGAAATCGTCCTCTTGCTGAGGTTGAGTTTTCCGGTGTGTTTTTTCATTTGATTTTTGTTTTTGTGCACTGTTTTCCCGCTTGGGAATTATAAACGATTAAAAACATGTCGCAGAGCAACCATTTTTACCACATGTAACACCCTTGTGCTCGCATGTATAGGTACATAGCCCATAGCAAGTATTTCCATTTGTCTTGGCACCCCCTTCTTTTGCATTCATCGCATTCGAATCGAGATTTGAAATCGTCCTCTTGCTGAGGTTGAGTTTCCTGGTGTACTTTTTCATATGTTTTTGGTTTTAAATTGTAATTTTTTTCTACTTGACTAAACTTAAAGAAACTTCAATCCTATTCGGGAATATTGTGCACAGGTTGTTAAATAGTAATCCGGCAGCATAGTGTGTATCCACACGGTCGGCATGATGCTTTATTTCCACGTGTTGGCCCTCCAGCTCCTATTCTTTTCATTTCAAATGGCTTAAGATTTGAAATGGTTCTCTTGCTGAGGTTAAGTTTCCTGGTGAGTTTTTTCATTTTACTATTTTATAAAAAGCTGATAAGTCGAATTCGATAAACCAAGCCCCTTTCAGCTATACTCTTTTGAATGGAGACGTGCATTCAATTGCTTCCCAGTCTAATTCCAGTTTGTTTTACTTTTTCCTATTGACTTACATAACACGTATTAGATCAATATTCAAACTGAGATATAAACGGAAATCCAGCATACCAATAATTAAAAACAGGTGCGCGTTCCTGGACAACCATACGTACAATAGTTTGTCTGACACCCCTGACATGTTTTGCCGTTGCCCTGCGTTTTTCCACCACCTTGTTTCCCGGATAATTCCTCGGAATTAAGATTTGAAATTGTTCTTTTGCTGAGATTGAGTTTTCCAGTGTGCTTTTTCATGGTTAGTTAGTTATAATTGTTTAAAAACATTACCCATTTTACAGACACAAAGTACAGGTGAAAACAAAGGTGAATCAATAACCAAATCATGGCATCCTCCCGCTAATGCTTCCTTAATACCCCCTATTTATGGCAATGGAGGATTGGATTCATTTAGTTTATCTTTGGGTAATGGCGAGGAAATTGTATTTAAGAATGCTTTTGCAAAACTCTCTTCTTTGCGGATTTCTTTTTTTAGCAAGCATTTCGCATTCCACGGACAATGGTTTTCCTTTCACCCGAATAGAACATTTTACAACTGAAAACGGGCTGTCAAACAACAATGTATATAACCTGATGGAAGACAAAAAAGGGTTCATTTGGATTGCAACCGCCTATGGACTGAACAGGTATGACGGTTACACATTCAAAGAATACACATATGACATTCAAGATAAAAATTCACTGACGGCTGGATGGTGCAGCAGTTTATTGGAAGACAGGGAGGGTATCATCTGGTTTATCAGCTCAACAGAAGGATTCTATTCATTCAATCCTCAGACTGAACGCTTTTTCCATTACAGGCATGAGCCCGGCAACAGCAACTCAGTGTCAAATGACGTCATCAACAATACTTCGTACAACGAAAAGGAAGGAATTTTATGGATGGCAACAGCAGGCGGGTTGGATGCATTTGACACCAGGACTAAAAAGTTCCGGCACTTTGTTCATCAACCCGATGATTCGACTTCCATTTCTTCAAATAAAATCAGCAGTTCAATTATGGATGAAAAAGGAAATCTCATCCTTGGATATGAATCTTTTGCTGTAGATTATTTCAATACCCGGAGCGGGAAAGTTACCTCGCATTTTAATTTTCACAATTCCTCAGGCCAGCCGCTGCACATTCGCGGATTTAATAAGGGGACTAATGGAAACATATGGATGGGTGTGACAGGGGGTGGATTTATTTGCTATAGCTTAATCAAGAAAAGTTATCGGTATTTTCCTGACAAGCCTTATGCCGGCTTTCCTTCAACGGATGGGCATGAACTCATACTTGAAGATCGAGATGGTAACCTCTGGATGGATTCTGATTTGCCGGGACTGGGTTATTACGATATTTCCAAACAGAGATTTCATCACCTTACCTATATCAAAGAGCTTGCTGCCGATATAAATGTAGTATTTGGAATCCTGGCTGACCGGAGCGGGAAAATCTGGATTGCAACCGAACAGACGGGATTGTTTGCTGTGGATACCAAATACAAACGGTATTTTTCTTTCAGGCATGAGAAGGAGACTAACTCCGTTGCTGACAACCTGGTCAACACCTTTTTAGAGGATAAACAAAGAAATTTTTATATCTGTTCCAAGGGAGTTGATTTATTTGACACGACCACAAAGAAGTTTTCTAATTTAAAAATAACGTATAAGAGCAAAGATTTTCTTAAAGATAATCCTGTCTGGTCCTGTTACGAAGACAGCAAGGAAGTGGTTTGGTTTTGTACAGGGTATGGTTTAGCATCCTACAATCCTAAAACTCAGGCGTCCAGGATTTATGTACATGACAAAAATGACACTACATCACTCGGCTCAGGATCATGCACTGGAATTACAGAAGATTCTAAAGGAAGATACTGGGTCACTTCCTGGCCAGATGGTGGATTGCAATCCTTTGATCCGGGCACAGGCATCTTCGGATCATTCAATAAGGATAGAAACAATAAACCCATTTCGACCAGGACTCTTGGCGGATTTATGCCGGATTTGCAGGGCAACTTCTACGTGGCAAGTTGGAATGGCGGAATGATTATTTTTAATCCCGACAGTGGAATATTTAACATTTTTAATCACGACGCTGACGATGCTTCATCTGTAAGTTGCGATATTGTTTTTGATGTGGAAGAATCAAAAAGTGGTATCGTATGGGTGTGTACGCTGGGTGGAGGCCTCAATGCTTTCGACCCTCGCACCGGAAAGTTCAGGTCGTTTACCATGCAGGATGGTTTGCCGAGTAATGCCATTCAATCCATCGTGGAAGACAACAATAAAAACTACTGGCTAGGCACACTGGCAGGAATCAGCTGTTTTTCTCCTCCCGAAAACCCGTTTGACCCAAATTGCAACAAGATTCATTTCCGGAATTATAACGTCAGTGATGGATTACCCGCCAACGATATGACTCTACGTGCCGCGTTCAAAACAGGCGACGGAAAAATTTACTTTGGCACGCAGTCGAAAGGTTTCTTCTATTTCAATCCGGATGAGCTGAAAGACAACGAATACATCCCTCCTGTTTTCATCACCGATTTCAAATTGTTTAACCGATCTGTTACCATTCACGATTCGTCCTTCATCTTAACTGTTCCCATTGAAGACACCAAACAGATTAAACTATCGTACGACAAAAATGTAATCTCCTTCACATTTGCCGCCCTCAGTTTTATTCACCCGGAAAAAAATCAGTACGCTTATATGCTTCAGGGTTTCGACAAGGATTGGATTTATACCGATGCAAACAACCGCGTAGTCAATTATACCAACCTCGATGCCGGAGAATACTTTTTTAAAGTGAAAGCAAGCAATAACGATGGATTATGGAATGAAGCGGGTGCTTCTTTGCAATTGATTATACTCCCACCTTTTTGGCAAACATGGTGGTTTCGTATATCCATAGTCGCAGCATTAGTAGCTGCAATGTATTTAGCATACCGTTATCGTTTGCAGCAAGTGATGAAGCTACAGGTGATTCGTAACAACATTGCCAGCGATTTGCATGATGATATAGGCTCTACCCTGAACAGTATTTCCATTTACAGCGAAGTAGCCAAACAGGAAGCCGGAACCCCCATTCCGTCCCTTGATCTTATTGGTGTAAGCGCGCGAAAAATTGTGGAATCAATGAGTGATATAGTCTGGACTATCAACCCTGAGAATGATAGTTTTGAAAAAGTAATTGCCCGCATGCGTTCCTTTTCTTACCAATTGATGAAAGCCAAAAAAATAGAATTCCTGTTTGATGCGGACACTAATCTCAATAAATTATCTTTAGATATGCAGGTGCGCAAAAACTTTTATCTCATTTTCAAGGAAGCTGTCAACAACCTGGCAAAGTATTCGAATGCAACCCGTGTATCCATTTCTATTTCCGGGGAGAATGGCCAAATCCGGCTTACTGTACGGGACAATGGTAAAGGATTTAATTCAACTCAATCATTTGACGGAAACGGGATGTTGAATATGAAGCGAAGAGCGGGAGAAATAGGCGGACAATTGAATATTGAGTCTTCGGTTGGGACTGGCACATCCGTGGAATTAAATCTAAAAGCATAAACGCAAAACTGGCCACTAAATCACGAAACGACAAAACAACAACGATGATACGCGTAACCATCTTCGAAGATAACCGGAGCCTTCGCGAAGGACTCCAGGCTTTAATAGGCGGCAGCTCAGGGTTTGCCTGTGCAGGCGCCTTTCCCAACTGCAACAACTTATTGAAAAACATATCCGAATCAAAGCCCGATGTGGTACTGATGGATATTGAAATGCCGGGAATTTCAGGAATTGAGGCCGTAAAAATTATCCGGGAGAATTATCCAGAAATAAAAATTCTGATGGAGACGGTTTTCGATGACGATGACAAAATATTTAACTCCATCTGTGCAGGTGCCGAAGGATATATTTTAAAACACACGTCTCCTGCTGAAATCATGGATGCCATACGTGAGATATATGAAGGTGGCAGCCCGATGACGCCTTCCATTGCTAACCGGGTACTGAAAATGGTAAAGGAAAAACCACCTTCACGGAGTGCCGAGTCATTTGACCTCAGCGACCGGGAGAAGGAGGTACTCTCCTACCTGGTAAAAGGGATGAGCTACAAAAAGATTGGCGATGCCTGTTTTATCAGTACCGAAACAGTAAATGGCCACATTAAGAATATTTACCGTAAGCTGCAGGTTCATTCGAAAGGCGAAGCTGTTGCAAAGGCGATACGGGGGAACATTGTCTGATGCCGGAATTGGGAATTAAAGCAAGGGAGAAGAAATATAAGAAATAAACCCCGAAGAAATCTTAAATTTCTTCGGGGTTCTTTGCAAATTCAATTCTGTGACAGGACTAGAAAGAGACACATGTTTCCTCCGGTCGGCATGCACTAGTCAGATGTAAAAAATCAGGCAATAAGCCATCAGTAAGTAATAGTACCTACACACTCACAGTTAAATGAATTTGAAATAAAATCAACAAATCCATTGATAGTGAACGAACCGGTTGCACCTTCAAATCTTCCGGTACCGCCGTTTATTGTCCATGTACCGGTTATGCTTCCGGTTGTACCGGTTTGTGTCAGCAAGGCTGCAACATTAACTACATCGTTACCTGTACAATACAAAAGATCACCATTGTTCGCTGCAAGCTGCACGCTAACGTTTGTTGTAAGCAACATGGTCGCGAAACTGAGGTCGCAGGAAACATGATGAAGATTGCTGATCTGCGGGATGAAATCGCCCATGTGTGTGGCCGATCCGGTAAGAAGGAAATCGGGCGCGGAAAATCCGGGCAAATCGCCTGAACAGGATGTCGGGGGAATAGCAGCATCGGTATTCGCCGTCGCGTTAATGATAGCTCTAAATGGGCGAGCCACATTCACTTTAGCTGCCTGCATGTTCGAAGTTGAAACGGCCGGACTGATTTCTGTGCTTTCCTTGCTACATGCAGCAAGAAGCAGAATTGCCGGCAAAATGAGCTTAATTTTTTTCATTTTTTTTGTATTTAGTTATTGAATTCACAAAAAGCCTTACGATGCAATTTAAAATGATCCGCAATTATGACAGGTGCGGCCTCTTTGTGTCCAGTCGCAGGTACAGGTATATGCACCATCACAGGATTTTCCATTGGTAGGGTTGCCACCTGCTTTTGCAGCCATCTGGCTTAAATCCAGGTTAGAGATCGTCCTTTTGCTGAGACTGAGTCCCGACCACTTCGGGATGGTTTTCTTTTTCATTTTTGGCTGGAGTTTAATTTTGAGAAATTAAAAATTTAAAAAGACCAACAACGACGGTTCCTGGTAAAAGGAGGTCCTTTCATGATTGCGCCATGAGGGAGATTGGCATTCACACCACCAACTTGCTTACTCAGTTCCGATACCTCCAGGTTCGAAATAGTCCTTTTGATCAGGCTCAGTCCCGTCCCGACGCTTCGGGACTTCGGGTTCATTTGCTTTTTCATGTTGATTTGGTTTTAAGGGTTATTTAAAATTACCAGGATGGACGGCATTTCTTGGTAAACGGAGGACATTTCTCAGTAACAACACAGGTATTGCCCTGGGTATTACCTCCTCCTACGCGTTTGCTTAATTCAGTCGACTCCAGGTTTGAAATGGTCCTCTTGGCCAGGTTCAATTTTTTAATTTGTTTTTTCATTTTGTTTTTGAATTTAGTCCCGAAGTTTCGGGAAGATTTATTTGTGTTTAATAGTCCGGTCAAAGATGCAGTGGAATCCATGGTGCGTCAAGGGCACAAAAGGGGGGATTTAGAATCGTCAAACCACATATTTATGGGGTCACCAAATATGCACGCTTAGTATATCTTTGGGTACTCATGAAAAACAACTTGTTTAGAAATGGGTTCGTTTATGCCTTTTTTGGCATTTTCCTACTAGGGGTATTACCTGCCATTGCTCAAAAGAGTGAGTTTAGATTCCCAACTTTCGAGCTTATCTCTACAAAGCAAGGACTGTCAAATAACACCGGCTACCTGACACTCCAGGATAGCAGAGGCTTTCTTTGGTTTGCTACGAGTTACGGACTCAACCGCTATGACGGATATAATTTCAAAGTTTATAACTATGACATTGCTGATACCAATTCCATTTCGCCCAGTTGGTATTATGGAATGGTGGAAGATAAAAATGGAATCATCTGGATTGCAAGTAATGCGCAAGGTTTTTTCTCATTCGACCCTCGTACGGAAAAATTCACCCGCTATTATCACCAGCCCGGCAATCCAAATTCTCTTTCCGGTGATATCAACGGAGGAAACCTGGCAATGGATACTTCGGGAATATTATGGATCTGTACTTCCAACGGCTTAAACTCTTACGATCCGGTTCATCATAAATTTGAATTGTTCGCTCATCGGGATGGTGACAGTACCTCATTAAGTGCGGATCATGTTGTATGGCTTTGCCTGGATGACGAAAATAATGTGTGGGTCATCACTATGACTGACCAACTGGAGGTCTTTAATACCGTAACAAAAAAAGTAATTGCGCGCTATTCTATAGGCGAGGAAATACCGGGAAACAAAGAGAAGAAGTCGCTTTGGGCGGTTTCAAAAGGAGAAAACGGAAACATATGGCTAGGATCCGAATTCAACGGACTATACCGGTACAATACGAAATCAAAACTATGGAAACAGTTTCGTTATGAACCTGGAAACGAATTTTCCTACCAGGACAGTGGCGCATTTTATTGCCTGGAAGATACATCGGGGAATTTAATGGCTGTTCCGATTCGTCAGGGTATGTTTTTCTATGAAGCAAAGTCGGGCAAATTTTTCTTTAACAAAGTAGCAGAGAGCAATATGGCTGGTGCCAACATTATGTCGATGACAAGAGACCGGAGCGGGAAAACCTGGCTGGCTTGCAATAACAACGGCATTTTTACCTTCGACCCGCAAAATAAAAATATTAAAGTGGTGCGAAGCAAGCAGGGAAATGACAATACCGTTCAATCGTTTTTTGCCGTTGGATTTTATCCTGCAGGGAAAAATGAAGTATATGTAAGCGGGGGAAATGGTGTTTACGTTTTTGACAAGCTCCATGATAAAATTGCTCCGTTTAAACTTTTCGAAAATGGAAAAAACATCTTTGAGGATACCTGGACCTGGATGTTTCGTCCCGATAATAAAGGCACTCTTTGGATGTGTACTTCTGACGGATTGATATATTACAATCCCAGGACCAGGGAACATCGCTATTACAAGCACAGTGAGAATGATTCCACATCCCTGAGCGCGCCCAATGCAACAAGTTTTGTCATCGATAACAACGGAAAATACTGGGTTACCACTTTTGGCGGGGGATTGGACCTGCTGGATCCTGAAACCGGAAAATTCAAAGCGTATAAAGCGCATTCAGGCCCAAATTCAATCAGCTCCAATTATCTTTCAGGCTCTCTAAAAGATTCAAAAGGACTTATTTACTTAGGCACCTGGTACGGAGGATTGATGCAGTTTAACCCGGCCGATGGAACCTTCAAAATTTTCAAGCATGATCAAAAGGATGAAAGCTCCCTTAGTTGCGATATTACCTGGCCATTGTACGAAGACAAAAATGGATTTATCTGGATCGGGACCATCGGAGGCGGTCTCAATGTATTTGACCCTGCTTCGGGCAAATTCAGGGCTTTTACTGAGAAAGAGGGTCTGCCAAGTAATGCAGTCTTAAGCCTCGTTAATGATAATCTGGGGAATAGCTGGATTGGCACTTACAATGGCATTTCCCGCTTCACCATGCCCCAAAATCCGTTTGATAAAAATTGCAAACTCAATTTTCGTAATTACGATATGAGTGATGGTTTGCCTTC
>Ga0190274_10000362_pt1 | contig 28056 bp, 18 predicted proteins | sample Popmic531T_FD_133002 | JGI IMG/M metagenome (GOLD analysis project Ga0190274, IMG submission 133002) | Populus adjacent soil microbial communities from riparian zone of Yellowstone River, Montana, USA - 531 T | ecosystem: Environmental > Terrestrial > Soil > Riparian zone | place: USA: Montana... | reverse complement strand
GAGCGTGCAGGATTCGAAGTACGTGACGTACACTATACGCACTACGGACGTCTTTGCACAATTGAAACGCCTGAAGGTCCGAACATCGGACTCATTTCTTCTCTTTGCGTGTATGCGAAGATCAACAACCTCGGTTTTATCGAAACACCTTACCGTACACTTACAAACGGAAAAGTGGATGTTGAAAAGCCGGTGATCTATCTTACTGCAGAAGAAGAAGACAATAAAGTAATCGCGCAGGCGAATGCAAATCTTGACGAGAGTGGAAATTTCAAGGATGCCAAAGTAAAAGCCCGGTACCTTGGAGACTTCCCGCTGCTTGAGCCTGAAAAAATTAACCTGATGGATGTTGCACCGAACCAAATCGCTTCGATTGCAGCTTCTATGATTCCTTTCCTTGAGCATGATGACGCCAACCGCGCACTCATGGGATCGAACATGCAACGCCAGGCGGTTCCGCTGCTTCGTGCAGAGGCACCGATCGTGGGTACAGGTCTTGAAGGCCGCATTGCACAGGATTCACGCGTGCTCATCAATGCTGAAGGAGATGGCGTGGTGGAATTTGTTGACTCAAACGAAATCACCATCCGCTATTCACGCAAAGAACATGAGCGCCTCATCAGCTTTGAAGATGACGTGAAGACGTACAAGCTCACGAAGTTTCATAAAACAAACCAGAGTACCTGCATCAACCTGAAGCCGATCGTTCGTAAAGGACAAAAGGTGAAAAAGGGACAAGTGCTCTCTGAAGGATATGCAACACAGGACGGAGAACTGGCATTGGGTCGTAATCTGAAAGTGGCTTTCATGCCATGGAAAGGCTACAACTTTGAAGATGCTATTGTAATCTCTGAACGTGTATTGCGTGAAGACATCTTTACTTCCATCCACATCGACGAGTATTCACTCGAAGTCCGCGACACAAAACGCGGGATGGAAGAACTCACTGCTGATATTCCAAACGTGAGTGAAGATGCAACCAAGGATCTCGATGCAAACGGAATCATCCGCATCGGAGCAGAAGTTCAAGAAGGAGACATCCTGATCGGTAAGATCACTCCGAAGGGAGAAACGGATCCGTCGCCTGAAGAAAAACTGCTCCGTGCCATCTTCGGTGATAAAGCCGGTGACGTAAAGGATGCTTCTTTGAAAGTTCCACCTTCAGTTAGAGGAGTTGTGATCGAGAAGCGTTTGTTCTCTCGTATTCTAATGAAAGATAAAACAGCAAAGAGTGATGAGAAGGTCCAGGTTGAAAAGCTGGATAAAGAATACAATGCAGTTGCAAATGACCTGAAGGAAAAACTGATCGACAAGCTGTTTGTGCTTGTGAGCGGAAAAACATCCCAGGGAGTTGTTGACATCTTCAAAGAAGTTGTTGTTCCGAAAGGAGCCAAGTTCACACAGAAGATGCTGGCCGATATGAACTATGAAACAGTGAACCCGAACAAATGGACCACTGACAAGGAGAAGAACGACCAGATCAAGCAACTGCTGCACAACTATACAATCAAGTATAACGACGTTACCGGTATTTACAAGCGCAGAAAATTTTCGCTTACTGTCGGTGATGAATTACCTGCAGGTATCATGCAGCTTGCAAAAGTCTACATCGCCAAAAAGCGTAAGCTGAAGGTGGGTGATAAGATGGCAGGCCGTCACGGTAACAAGGGTATTGTTGCGAAGATTGTACGCGACGAAGATATGCCGTATCTCGAAGACGGAACACCGGTTGACATTGTTCTCAACCCACTGGGTGTACCTTCACGGATGAACCTTGGTCAGATCTATGAAACAATTCTCGGATGGGCAGGGCAGAAGCTGGGTGTCAAATTTGCGACCCCGATCTTCGACGGTGCTACATACGATCAGATTGATGAATGGGTAACCAAGGCAAGTCTTCCGAAGTTCGGTAGCACATTCCTTCACGACGGAGGTACAGGCGAAAAGTTTGACCAACCGGCAACAGTAGGAGTAATCTATATGCTGAAGCTCGGTCACATGGTTGACGATAAAATGCATGCCCGTTCAATCGGACCATACTCGCTCATTACACAGCAACCGCTAGGTGGTAAAGCGCAGTTCGGAGGTCAGCGTTTCGGAGAAATGGAAGTGTGGGCACTGGAAGCATTCGGTGCTGCAAACATCCTCCAGGAAATCCTGACTGTAAAATCCGATGACGTGATCGGACGTGCAAAGGCCTATGAAACAATGGTTAAAGGCGATGTGATGCCAACACCGGGAATTCCGGAATCATTCAACGTACTGTTGCATGAGCTTCGTGGACTCGGATTGAAAATCACTCTTGATTAATAACCGTGATGAAGTATCAAGTGACGTTTCTTAGTCACTTAGTCACCTAGTCACTTAATCACTAAAAAAAGAATGGCAACCAGAAAAGAAATAAAAATCAAATCCAACTTCACCAAGATCATCATCTCGCTGGCTTCACCGGAGCATATCCTGGAGCAAAGCAGCGGTGAAGTGCTGAAACCTGAAACCATCAATTACCGGACGTATAAGCCGGAGCGTGACGGATTATTCTGTGAGCGCATCTTCGGACCGGTAAAAGATTGGGAATGTCATTGCGGAAAGTACAAGCGTATCCGTTACAAAGGAATCGTTTGCGACCGCTGCGGTGTGGAAGTAACAGAAAAGAAAGTGCGCAGGGAACGCATGGGCCATATTCAGCTCACTGTTCCTGTAGCACACATTTGGTATTTCCGTTCATTGCCAAACAAAATCGGTTACCTGCTGGGTCTTCCTACAAAGAAGCTCGACATGATTATCTATTACGAGCGTTATGTAGTAATCAACCCGGGCGTGAAAGCAACTGATGGCGTGAACTACCTCGACTTCCTTACCGAAGACGAGTACCTCGCAATCCTGGATACACTTCCGAAAGATAACCAGCACCTCGACGACAACGATCCGAATAAGTTCATCGCACAGATGGGTGCAGAAGCATTGTATAACCTGCTTGCGCGGTTGAAGCTGGATGAGCTTTCATTCTCTCTCCGTCACCAGGCCAACAATGAAACTTCACAGCAGCGTAAGAACGAGGCGCTCAAACGTCTCAGTGTTGTTGAAGCATTCCGTGCCGCAAACCTCAATATCGAAAATCGTCCTGAGTGGATGATCGTAAAAGTTGTTCCGGTAATTCCACCTGAACTACGCCCGCTTGTTCCACTGGATGGAGGCCGCTTTGCGACTTCCGACCTGAACGATTTGTACAGGCGCGTAATCATCCGCAACAACCGTTTGAAAAGACTGCTTGAAATCAAAGCTCCTGATGTAATCCTTCGCAACGAAAAGCGGATGCTGCAGGAAGCTGTTGATTCACTATTTGATAATTCCAGGAAGGTAAATGCGGTAAAGACTGAAAGTAACCGTGCATTGAAATCACTTTCTGATTCACTCAAAGGAAAACAAGGACGCTTCCGTCAGAACCTCCTCGGAAAACGTGTTGACTACTCTGCACGTTCTGTAATTGTCGTAGGTCCTGATATGAAGCTGCATGAGTGCGGTCTTCCGAAGGACATGGCTGCAGAGCTCTTCAAGCCATTCATCATCCGTAAGATGATTGAACGCGGAGTTGTAAAAACTGTGAAGAGTGCAAAGAAAATTGTAGACCGCAAAGATCCGTTGGTTTGGGATATTCTTGAAAATGTGTTGAAGGGACATCCGGTTCTCCTCAACCGTGCTCCGACTCTTCACAGGCTCGGTATCCAGGCATTCCAGCCGAAGCTGGTGGAAGGAAAAGCAATCCAGCTGCACCCGCTTGTATGTACGGCATTCAACGCCGACTTCGACGGTGACCAGATGGCTGTGCACGTTCCACTGGGACATGCTGCCGTTCTGGAAGCACAAATGCTGATGCTCGCATCCCATAACATTCTGAATCCTGCCAATGGCGCCCCGATCACCGTTCCTTCTCAGGACATGGTACTCGGACTTTACTATACAACTAAAGGCCGCAAGAGCGAAGGCAAGCTTAAAGTTAAAGGCCAGGGCAGTACTTTCTATTCTCCGGAAGAAGTATTGATCGCTTACAATGAGGGACGTGTAGACCTCCATGCTTTTATCAAGGTAAAAATTGATAACTCAATGGAAGGCGACAAGCTTGTTGCAAAAGTGATTGAAACAACTGTCGGACGCGTTCTCTTCAACCAGGTTGTTCCGAAAGAAAACGGTTACATCAATGAATTGCTCACTAAGAAGTCGCTTCGCGATATCATCGGTGAAGTGCTGAAGAAATGTGGTACTACTAAAACAGCGAGGTTCCTTGACGACATCAAAGATCTCGGATTCAGCATGGCATTCAAAGGCGGACTTTCATTCAACCTTGAAGACGTACAGGTACCTCCTGCAAAAGTTGAGTTGGTTGAAAAAGCAAATAAAGAAGTTGAAGAAGTGCTTGGAAACTACAACATGGGTTTCATCACTTACAACGAACGTTATAACCAGATTATTGACATCTGGACCCGTACGAATTCCCGCATTACAGATACGCTGATGAAACAGATCAGCACTGACAAGCAGGGATTCAATTCCATCTACATGATGCTTGACAGTGGTGCACGCGGATCCAAAGAGCAGATTCGTCAGCTCGGTGGAATGCGCGGACTGATGGCCAAGCCACAAAAGAGCGGAAGCAGCGGTGGAGAAATTATCGAGAACCCGATTCTTTCCAATTTCAAGGAAGGTCTCTCCATCCTCGAGTACTTCATCTCTACACACGGTGCGCGTAAAGGTCTTGCCGATACTGCACTGAAGACTGCCGATGCCGGTTACCTCACAAGGCGTCTCGTGGATGTATCGCAGGATGTGATCATCACAGATGAAGACTGCGGAACATTGCGTGGTCTGGCTGAGACGGCATTGAAGAACAATGAAGAAGTAGTAGAATCTTTATACGACCGTATCCTCGGACGTGTGGCGGTTCATAATATCTACCATCCGCACACCAATGAACTTATCATTGGTGCCGGACAGGAAATCAAGGAAGTTGTTGCTGACCTGATTGAAAACTCACCGATTGAAACAGTAGAGATACGTTCCGTACTCACTTGCGAATCACTGAAAGGTGTTTGCGCAAAATGTTACGGAAGGAATCTTGCAACCGGAAGGTTTGTAGAAAAAGGAGAAGCAGTTGGTGTCATCGCTGCGCAAAGTATCGGTGAGCCGGGTACACAGCTTACCCTCCGTACATTCCACGTGGGTGGTACTGCAAGCAAATCAGTTACCGAAAGCGGCCTGAAAGCGAAGTTTGGCGGAAAGGTTGAATATGAGGATCTGAAAACTGTGAAGGCAAAAGAAGGCACCAAGGAATTTGACGTTGTCATCGGCCGTTCAGGCGAAGTCCGCATCACTGATGTGAACACAGGCGCTGTGCTTACAACTGCAAATATTCCATACGGTTCCAAGCTGTATATAAAGAATAATTCAAAAGTTGAGAAGGGCGACCTGATCTGCGATTGGGATCCGTACAATGCCGTTATCCTTTCTGAAGTTGCCGGTAAAATTGCATTTGAAAGTATTGAAGAAGGCGTTACTTACCGCGAGGAAAGCGACGACCAGACAGGATACAAGGAAAAGGTAATCATTGAAACCCGCGACAAGACCAAGAACCCATTGATCAAGATCATGGGTGATACCAAGGAGATGATTAAAGGTTATAACATCCCGGTTGGTGCACACATCATGGTGAACGTGGGTCAGAAGATCAAGGCCGGTGACGTGCTTGTAAAGATTCCGCGTATGGCCGGCAAGTCTGGCGATATCACCGGTGGTCTGCCGCGCGTTACGGAATTGTTTGAAGCACGTAACCCGAGCAACCCTGCTGTTGTATCTGAAATCGACGGTATCGTTTCTTATGGTGGCATCAAGCGTGGTAACAGGGAAATCATTGTTACTTCCCGCGATGGTGAAACCAAGAAATACCAGGTGGCTTTGTCGAAGCACATCCTTGTACAGGACAACGACTTCGTAAAAGCAGGCGATGCACTCAGCGATGGGGCCATCACTCCGAACGATATCCTTGCAATCAAAGGACCGAGCATGGTACAAGAGTATCTTGTAAATGAAGTGCAGGAAGTTTACCGTTTGCAGGGTGTGAAGATCAACGACAAACACTTTGAAGTGATCGTACGCCAGATGATGCGCAAGGTGATGATTGAAGATCCGGGCGATACCATGTTGCTTGAAAAAGAATACGTAGACCGTGTTGAGTTCATCAAGGAAAATGATGAGATCATGGACAAGGTTGTCGTAATCGAGCCGGGTGATTCACCGGAAGTAAAAGCCGGACAGATCATTACGCTCCGTAAATTCCGTGAGGAAAATTCCATGCTGAAGCGCAAGGATGCAAAACCGATTGAAGCACGTCCGGCAACACCGGCAACATCTTCTCCGGTATTGCAGGGAATTACACAGGCATCGTTGCATACTAAGAGCTGGATCTCTGCTGCATCGTTCCAGGAAACTACAAAGGTTCTGAACGAAGCTGCTGTGAACGGAAAAGTAGACGAGCTTCTGGGCTTGAAGGAAAATGTAATCGTAGGTCATTTGATTCCTGCAGGAACAGGTCTTCGCGAATACGAGAAGATCATTGTGGGATCGCAGGAAGAATACGATTTATTGATGGCGTCTAAAAAGGAAGAGGAATTCGCCAGGTAGTACAGAATACAGATTACTACGGATATACAAATACGAAAGGGCTGCTGAGAGGTGGCCCTTTTTTTGGCCTCACCCCCTGGCCCCTCTCCGAGGGAGAGGGGAGAAGATCCTACTCAAAATCACTATTAGTATAGTCATTGCGAGTGAAACGAAGCAATCTCCCAAAATATATACTGCAGTTTCAGGAACAAACGAAAATTAAACGACTGACGTATTGAGATGGAGAACCTCCTTATGCGTTGCCTCTTAAGATTAAACTTGAGGTTTCAATTTGCGACCTCATGATGGATGCGAAGAATATAATTCTCTAAGGTTTCAATTTGAAACCTTAGAGAAGGGGAAACATTCCAAATACTTGCCATTTGCATTCACTGAACATGGCATCACCATGCTTGCCAGCGTCTTAAAAAGTGACACAGCCATACAGGTTAACATCAATATTGTGAGGGCATTTATCCTGTTAAAGCAACACAGCGATAATTTTAAGTTGTTGCAGAAAACAATTGAAGAGTTGGAGGCGAGATTCAACCGTAAAATTGAAAACATTCATGAGGTGATTGAATTCCTGCTTTCAAAACCTGAAAAAAATGAAAAGCCGGCACCCAGGCGAAGGATTGGTTTTAAGCCTTAATTTTTTCTTGATTATATTTGGTATATGTTAAGAATCCTTGTTTTACTTTTTCTGTTTTGTACTCTCCATTCAACAGCTCAAAATCTTGTACCTAATAGTGATTTTGAAAACTTTTCCGCATGTCCTTCGGCAGCTGCTCAATTGACCAATTGTCTTTTTTGGTCTGCTCCTAATCTTGCAACCCCAGACTATTTGAATATTTGCGGAACTTCAATTTATTCCTCAATTCCATCAAGTTATTGGGGTTATCAATATCCTCATAGTGGTGATGGTTATGTTGGTATTATAACCTATTTTAATGGTAGTAATTTCCGTGAGTTTCTTCAAATTGGTTTGATATCTCCACTAGACTCCGGTATTTGTTATGAGTTTGAAGTTTATGTCAGCGCAGGAGAGGGTAGCAAATTTTGTACATATGATCTTGGGGCTTATTTTTCTGACACATTGATATGGGGTATAAATAATTCTTCTCCAATCCCATTCACTCCACAAATTGAAAATTATAATGTCAATAGTTTTGATACTATAAATTGGACGCTGTTTTCTGGTAATTATACGGCACTTGGTGGTGAAGAATACTTAATTATAGGAAACTATAAAACGGATATCAATACTGCAATAGTGAATCTGAATAACGGTGGACGAAATGATGCATATTATTTTATCGATGATGTAAGTGTAACAGCTTGTAATCTTACGGTACAGTTTACCGGAACGAATAATTTGTGTCCTGGGTCGTGTGCGGCATTTCAAAATCTTTGTTACAATGCAACTTCTTATCAATGGTTTTTTCAGGGCGCGATTACTGATACCAGCACCGATATTAATCCAAGCAACATCTGTTACCTGAATCCCGGCAGCTACGACGTCCAGCTCATCGCGACCAATGCAAACGGCAGCGATACTCTTTTGATAACTGATTTCGTTACTGTTTTCCCTTCCCCACCGCCGCAATCAATTTCCCAAAGTGGTGATACGCTATTTGCAATTGCAGGATCAAATGCATACCAATGGTACTACAACGGAAATCTAATTACAGGCGCGACAGATTATTTTTTCGTCGCTTCAACAAGCGGTGATTACAATGTGGTGGCAACTGACACAAATGGTTGCGAAGTGGAAGCGGTGATCAACGACGTTCTAGCCCTCACGCCATTAGCCGTTGGCTTTTTGCCCTTAGCTATTTATCCGAATCCGGCAACTGAATGGTTAACCGTTAACAGTTATTCGTTAAGCGGAACAGCCATCACTATTTCAATTTACGATATGCTTGGTGAATTGGCTGTTCTCCCGATAGCTATCGCGACTCAAATTTCAAATGTTAGATCAGAAATCAAAGTTGATGTTTCTGCACTTGAATCAGGATTATACTACATTGAAATATCCGAAGGAAAAAAAACTTTCAGGAGTAAATTTCTGAAGCGCTGATGTCATGAAAAAACTTCTCCTCCTTTTCAATTTTACATTCTGCATTTTACATTTTGCATATTCCCAAAATCCCTTGGTGAAGATTTGGGATAAGAGGTTTGGTGGGACAGAATGGGATTGGCTTACCTCTTTTCAACAAACAAGAGAAGGTGGATTTATTATGGGAGGTTATTCCAATTCAACAATTGGCGGAGATAAAACTCAAGATACGGTAGGAAATTGTGATTATTGGGTAGTTAAAATAAATTCTCAGGGAAATAAGGAGTGGGATAAAAATTTCGGAGGGAATATGGAGGATAAACTTTATGCCTTGCAGCAAACTATCGATGGCGGATATATTTTGGGTGGGACTTCACGTTCAGGAATCGGAGGCGATAAAACTCAAAATTGTCAGGATACAAGTAACAATTTTTATTTGCAAGGTGATTACTGGATTGTAAAACTTGATTCTCTTGGGAATAAGCAATGGGATAAAGATTTTGGGGGCATGGAATGGGAAGAAATGTATGCTATACAGCAAACTTCTGATGGTGGGTTTATCCTCGGTGGATTGGCTCGTTCAGGTATTGGTGGAAATAAAACACAAGCAAACTGGGATACATCAGGTAATTCCCCCGATTACTGGATTGTAAAAACAGATTCTTTAGGCAACCTGCAATGGGATATGACCATCGGAGGAACAAATGGAGAAGTTCTTCGCTCAATTCAGCAGACTATCGATTCAGGATTTATTATTGGTGGATATTCGGTTTCAGGAATTGGAGGAAATAAAACGCAACCAATCTGGGGGATACCTAACACGTATTATGACTTTTGGATCGTGAAAACAGATTTTCTTGGTAATATACAATGGGATAAGGATTTTGGAGGTATGGATGATGATCGACTTTATTCATTGAAACAATGCAGTGACGGAGGTTATTTCCTCGGTGGATTATCGAGGTCTGGTGTAGGTGGAGATAAATCACTACCAACCTGGGGTCCTTATCCTGACCAGGACTATTGGGTCATAAAAATAGATTCATTAGGAAATAAACTGTGGGAAAAGGATTTTGGTGGATCAGGATTGGAAGATGAGTTTGGTAATGTTTCTCTGACTGCGGATGGCGGTTATTTAATAGCCGGTACTTCTTATTCTCAGCTTAGCGGGGATAAGTCTGAAAATAATCTTGGTTTTGAGCAATCTTGGATTTTAAAAACGGATTCAATTGGGAATAAAAAATGGGATAAAACTCTTTTTACAAATGCACATGATGAAACGGGCCTTGCTTTTCAAACGACTGATGGGTGTTATGCTTTCGCCAATCTTACACATGGAAGTATTGCTGGGGATAAAACAGAAATGGGAAGGGGCTATGAAGATTACTGGATTGTTAAATTCTGCGATAATATTCCTACCGCAGCCGCCCATGCTCCATCACTTTTCTGTCCCGGTAGTTGCATCGATTTTCTAAACCTTTCTTTAAACGCTATCTCCTACCAGTGGTCATTCCCCGGCGGAATCCCTGATTCAAGTACAGCAATAAATCCAACAAATATCTGTTATGCAAATCCAGGCACCTACGATGTTCAGCTCATTGCCACCAATGCAAATGGAAGTGATACACTTCAGCTGAACAATTATATAACAGTTTATCCTTCGCCCTCTGCACAATCTATTTCTCAAATTGGTGACACCCTTTTTGCAATTACAGGATCAAATTCATACCAATGGTATTACAACGGAAATCTAATTACAGGCGCGACAAATTATTTTTACATCGCTTCGGAAAGTGGTGATTATAATGTCGTAGCATCTGATACGAACGGTTGCGAAGTGGAAGCTGTGCTGAACGATGTAATAGCAGGCCTCACCCCGGCCCTCTCCAAAGGAGAAGGAGTTGTAGTGTTTCCGAATCCGGTTGTAGAAACGTTATTCGTTATTGGTTACTCGTTATCCGGAACAGCCGTTGAGATTTTGTTTTACAATATGCTTGGGGAGAAAATCAACCTGACTGTTAACCGTGGACTGTCGACTGTGGACTGCCAACTTCTGCTTCCAGGCTTGTACTGGCTAGAAGTTTCTTCCCCCGAAAAAATCTACAGAGCAAAATTTATGAAGCAATAATTATTATTTGAACCAGAATTCGCCAATAGCCAATAGCGAATGGCCTTTTACCTACTGTTTAAAAATTATTCCGACCTTCACCCCAGATAAAAACTTATAAATGGAACAAAACCCAAATCCGAACAACCAGCTAAATATCGAACTCAGCGAAGAAATTGCAGAAGGGATTTATTCAAACCTGGCAATCATTACACACAGCAATTCAGAATTTGTCGTGGACTTTGTAAAAGTATTGCCGGGTGTTCCGAAAGCAAAAGTAAAATCAAGGGTGATCCTTACTCCCCAGCATGCAAAGCGTTTGCTGGCAGCACTGCAGGATAATATCACAAAATTTGAAGCGGCTCATGGAACCATCAAAGCCACAGAAGGCTTTGGAATTCCAATGAACTTCGGTGGGCCGACTGCTCAAGCGTGAATGGGAAATGGGGATTGGGGAGTGGGGAGTGGAAAACGGGTTTCACTTAATCACTTAGTCTCCAAGTTACCTAGTCACTTCCTTACTTCCCTTCAATCGCTTTCACAATAACATCGTCGAAGGGTTTCGTTTTTGAACGGTAGCGATGAATTAGTTTTCCGTTTTCATCGATCAGGAACTTTTCAAAATTCCATTTGATGTCACCCGTAAAATCCGGATTGGTTTGTTCAGTAAGCCATCTGAAAAGCGGGTCAATGTCATCGCCTTTTACGGAAACCTTGCTCATCATAGGAAAAGTAACGTTATAGGTTTTTTCGCAGAATGATTTGATCTCACTATTCGTTCCAGGCTCCTGGTGACCGAAATTGTTTTCAGGAAAGCCGATGAGCACAAGTTTGTCTTTGTATTTCTCGTATAGTTTCTGCAAATCTTCGTACTGATAAGTGTACCCGCATTCCGATGCGGTATTCACAATCAGGATTTTTTTTCCTTTGTATTGCGAAAGGTCAAAAACTTTTCCGTCAATGTCATAAGGGTGGAAGTCGTAAATGGTTGTATCTTTTGAGAAAAGAAAGAATAAAATAAAGAGGAGCGTTCTCATTGAATTTGTTTTGTCAAAGGTAACACGGAAGATCGTTAATTGTTATCCCTGCCTACCGGCAGGCAGGCGTTATCTGTTATCCCCCCCCTTATTCGTAATTCCCTGCCCGACTGATCGGTCAGGCGGGGTATATTCGTTAGGATTTTATTCGTTATTCGATGGGGTAATCATCAAAGATTATGATGTATACCCGAAGCGTTTGAGGATGTTGTCCTTTTTCCGCCAGTCTTCTTCTACTTTTACATGCATCTCGAGAAATACCTTTTTGCCGAGAAATTTTTCCATGTCCTTCCTGGCATCCGTTCCTATTTTCTTCAGCGCTTCTCCTTTATGCCCGATAATAATTCCTTTCTGTGACGACCGTTCTACATAAATAATTGCCCTGATCCTGATGAGGTTTTTTTCTTCTTTGAATTCTTCGATACCGATTTCAGTAGAGTAGGGGATTTCTTTATCGTACTGAAGAAAAACTTTCTCACGGATAATTTCTGAAGTGAAAAAACGCTGGGTAAGGTCAGATAAATTTTCCTTGCTGAAATAAGGAGGAGAATCAGGTAAAACTTCGAGCAGCGCTTCCACAATTTGTTCTGTATGGAAATTATTTAATGCTGAAACAGGTATTACAGCATGGGGCTTGATGGCTTTTTTCCATCCATGAATCAGTTTGTTGATTTCATTCTCTGTTGAAAGATCGACCTTGTTGATAACGACAATAACAGGAACCTTTACTTTTTTGAGTTGCTCGATGATAATCTCATCCAGGTAAGCTTCACTGAGGTCATTGATCAACAAAATTGCATCTGCATCAATAAGTGCTGCGTCCACAAAATCCATCATTTTTTTGTGAAGCAAATAATGAGGCTCCAGGATACCGGGTGTATCGGAAAACACGACCTGGTAGTCGTCATGGTTCAGGATGCCCTTGATCCTATGCCGTGTGGTTTGCGCTTTAGGGGTTACAATGCTGAGGCGTTCACCAAGCAATTGGTTCATCAGCGTTGATTTGCCGACATTTGGTTTGCCGATGATGCTTACGAAGCCTGATTTGTGAGCCATGTGTAATATTAGAGAAAATACGTTTGCTAAGAATCCTTCATCAAATTCTTCAATGAAAAAACCCCCAGCTTTTGCTGAGGGTCTGAGGTAACCCTGAGCTTTCGATTATCGAACCAATTAAAGGCGGAATTTAAGCAATTGTTTCAGTTAAGAGCTTTTTTTAGGTCATTTCCCAGAGACATTTTTTTAATTCCTCTTGAAAAAAAGCAGTGAAAGTATTTTGTATTAATTCCAAGGATCCATAACCACTTTGACGCAGTTTTCTTCCTTGTCTTTGAAAATACGATATGCATGTTCAACCTCTGATAAGGCAAGCCGGTGAGTGATGACATCATTAAGCTTTACTTTTTCTTCAACGACATAGGTGAGGAGTTTGTCGATATGTTTTTGCGCTGGAGCCTGCCCGCCTTTTAATGTGATTCCTTTATCGAAAAACTGTCCGATCGGAAAATTGTCGTAAGTGGTTGGATAAACACCAAGGACAGAAACAATTCCACCTCTGCGCACTGCGCTCATGCAGGCTTCGAGTACTTTGGGTGAGCCTTTCTCGAGATTGATGACAGACTTTGCGCGATCGATTAAATTTCTGTCAGGTTCAAAGCCAACGGCTTCAACACATACATCAGCGCCGCGATTATTGGTAATGGATCGGATATATTCAATCACGTTCTTACCATTGCCGTCCCACAAAATTGTTTCAGCACTCGCACTGCTTTTCGCCTTATCAAGCCTGTACTGCACAGTATCAACATTGATAACCCTTCCTGCGCCTTTAAGCCATGCACTTTTTGCCGCCATAATTCCAACCGGTCCGGCGCCATAAATAAGCACAGTTTCTCCTCCTCTTACTTCACCCCAATCTATACCGGTATATCCTGTTGGAAAAATATCCGTCAGGAATAGAACTTCTTCATCGCTGAGATTATCGGGCACTTTTCGCGGACCATAATCTGCAAAGGGAACGCGTACATACTGAGCCTGGCCGCCATCATAGCCGCCATAAAGATCAGTATAGCCAAAAAGAGCACCCCCTTTTTCTGAGAGCAGCCCTCCTTCAGGTCCGTATTTTTCGGGATTGCTGTTTTCGCAATGACCAGGCAAATGATGGTCGCAGAAAAAACAATTGCCGCATGCGATGGGAAAAGGGACAACCACACGGTCACCTTTTTTCAGGTTTTTTACATCGGTTCCCGTTTCTTCAACAATGCCCATAAACTCATGACCTAAAACCATTGGCCGTGCTTGCGGGATACCACCGCTATAAATGTGAAGGTCGCTTCCACAGATTGCTGTAGCTGTAACTTTCAGGATTGCATCTCTTTTATTTTTTATCCGGGGATCTTCAACGGTTTCATATTTAATCTTTCCGCCAGGGTGAACGACTGCTGCTTTCATTTGTACTCTTTTTAATTATTTTATTCTTCGTCTTTTGAAACAGGTTCTTGTTGCTTGCTCACTTTTTCCGCAACAGTTTCTTCAGGCACTATGTGGCTCATACCCACTTGTACTTTATTCATGAAGCCGGAAACTACCTTGTCTTCTCCTTTCATCAATGCCTCATATCCATCCTTCGCAACTTTTGCAGGGTCTGCCAGGTCACCATTCTGAACGATCTTTGACTCTAACATATCAGCCTTATTAAAGAAGTCCGTATCGGTTGCTCCGGGTAGTAATGCAGTAATAACAATGCCTTCGTCTTTAACTTCATTCCGAATTGCTTCGGTAAAGGATTGTACAAAAGCTTTTGTCGCATGATAAACGGATTGCCATGGTCCTGGCATTTTACTGGCAACAGAAGAAACATTGAGAATTTTTCCCTTTCCCTGTTTGACCATATCCTTTAGAAATAATTTGGTGAGGGAAACAACACTGGAAATATTCAATTGAATAATAGCGAGATCGCGATCTATATCGGTGTCAACGAACTTCCCATAGTGACCTTGCCCTGCATTATTCACCAAGATATCGATTTGAATATTTTTAGCACGGATATCGGCATACAAGGCAAAGGTATTCTCAACTTCAAAGAGGTCGAAAACAAATGTTTGTACCGTTATTGAATAAACACGCTCAAATTCCTTGGCTACCCGATCCAGGTCTTCTTGCGTACGGGCAACAAGAACAAGATTATAACCGTCTGCTGCAAAACATTTGGCAAGCTCATATCCGATTCCAACAGTGGAACCCGTAATTAGAACAAAATTTTTATTTCTTGTTTTATCTTCCCGTTTCATATTGAAAATTTTAGTGAGCTATAAGTAAAAAAATATATGCCATAAGAAGTGTAATTTTTTAAAGATAAAATTCAGGCAACAATCCGTTGTATAATTATAAATATGACACTTGGAATTACAACAACGGGGGGAGGATCAAAACGGTTGTTGTTACTGTGTATTCCTTTCTGATCTGGCACATTGTTTTAGAGTAATTAGCTTCATCTTATTTATTTTTAATAAACTCCAGGCCCATGTTTTAATATGGACAAATATTAATTCCCGATTTTTTCTATTTGAAGAAATAGGGGAATGGAATTAGTTGAAATCAATCAGGTGGCACAAGAACGAATTAATACAAATCCTCATATCCGGCGCTTAGGCCTGAAGCGAAACTTGAATTTCCCTAACAACAGATTATCCGTTCTAATCTATCAGAAAGCTCTTAAGCTTCCTAACATACGTGCGAAATCAGCAAATATTGCTCAACGGATATTTTTAAAAAACGGTTGGAGTAATTCATGGCGCAATGGTATTTATGATTTCCACCATTTTCACAGTAATACTCATGAGTGTATGGCAATATGTATGGGGAGCGCCCATGTAATTTTAGGTGGACCTAACGGAAGAAAAATTAAATTGAAACAAGGAGACGTCATCGTTCTCCCGGCTGGCGTAGGTCACAGATGCGTTTATGCATCTCCCGATTTTCTCTGCGTAGGTGCCTATCCTCAGGGAAAGGAGTATGATATGAATTCAGGAGACAATGCAGACGTAAAAAAAATCATCACTAAAATCAATAAGGTTCCACTGCCGAGAAAAGATCCCATTTTTGGCACAGAAGGTTTTCTAAAAATGTACTGGAAAAAATAATATGCGAACCAAACACCAAAAATCATTTTTCTTTAAGAACAGCCTCAGTATTGTTTTTCTTACACTGGCCGTTATGACTTTAATGTCGCAGGCTATATCCGGATGGCTTGAATACAATAAATTTCTTAAGGAACATAATGTTCTTTCAATTTCACTAATTGCATATTTTAAAACTGGTCATTTCGTTCAGGCCACTTTTGAAAATTGGGAAAGTGAATTTTTTCAAATGGCTTTATTCGTTTGGTTTACAGTATTTCTTCGGCAGAAAGGTTCGTCTGAATCAAAATCATTAGGAGGAGATGAACCAGTAGATAAGCAGCCTAAAAAACATGCACATGCGCCCTGGCCTGTTAAACAAGGCGGTGTCATCCTGGCTATTTATAAGCATTCCTTATCTCTTTCCTTACTTTTTCTTTTTATCTTTTCGTTTGTGATGCATTGGTACGGGAGTAACAAAGATTATAATTTCATTCAAATTCTGGAGAACAAAAAAACGGAAGATATGATCGAATACTTATCCAACAGTCGATTTTGGTTTGAGTCTTTTCAAAACTGGCAAAGCGAATTTCTTTCTGTATTCACTATTGTTTTCCTGTCGATCTATTTACGAGAAATCGGATCGCCGCAGTCTAAGCCAGTGGATGCCCCTCATGCAAAAACTGGTGAGTGACCTGAGCTACTATAAACTTAGAACTAATCCGAATCAATCGTGTCATAACCTGAAAAAAATTTCTTCTTAATTTCATTCCACTGGAATATTTTTTGCTTTTGGGAAAAAAATATTTGATGAATGAAAATTTACGCACCGCTTTTTCCAGGAGTTCTGCTATTTTTAATTTTTTTCAGCACCTATTCCTTTGCACAGATGGATGTACGCTCAGTAAGTATGGCGAAACTCAATGAGCTGAAAAAAAATGGACAATTAAATGGTACAGAAAAATACACAAATTACCAATCACACCTCCCTGCCGCCCATATCGTTCCACCATCGCCTAATGAAGTAACAAGCCTTTGCAATTGCTGGATAGAGCGTGATGGCAGCTGGCAAATCGGTCAGTTCGACTACCAGGGTGCCAACGGAGGCCCGGGAATTCCGCCCGAATATCGGAATGATGATTGGTCAACGAATGCTATAGCACTGCCTTTTAATTTTTGTTTTTACGGACAGACCATTAATTCTGTATACCTGAATAACAACGGAAACATTTCAATAGGTGCAACCTATTCAACATTTACGGCAAACTCTTTTCCGGATCCAACCTTTGTTATGATTGCACCCTTCTGGGCCGACGTTGATACAAGGGCAGCAGGGAGCGGGCTGGTTTATTACAAAGTAACACCAACCCATGCGATTTTTCAATGGGAAAATGTAGGGTACTTTAATATATATGATGATAAGCTGAATACATTTCAACTCATCATTACTGATGGAAATGATACCATCATTCCCCCGGGGGATAATGTATCTTTTTGTTATATGGACATGCAATGGACAACAGGAGACGCATCTTCAGGTGTGAATGGGTTTGGAGGCACACCGGCAACAGTAGGAATTAATCAGGGTAATGGAATTGATTATATACAGGTGGGACTATATGATCAGCCGGGCAATGCGTGGGACGGCCCTTATGGAAATAATGATGGCATTGATGCGCTTGACAATCAGTCTTATTTTTTCAACTGTTGCTTTAGCAATTCAAACATTCCACCTATCATACGGTCTACAGCAGTGTGCGATACTTTTCATTTGTGCATCGGTGACACTGTATTGTTTGATGCTGATTATCTTTCACCGGAACCTGGACAAGTCACAACGGCTTCTGTAAATACCAATGGAGTAACCGGGATCAATGTGCTGCAACAAACTACTGGAAATGTTGCGCACATTCAGATCCAAATTATCGCAAGTTCCTCGAATGTAGGTTACAATACAATATATTTAATCGGCACGGACAATGGGGTTCCTGCACAAACTACAAGCACCCCCATTGTAGTCAGTGTTCAACCTTCACCTATAGCTGCAGCTACCTACCTTCCTGCGTCACCCGTAATGCCAGGAACCCCGATCACATTTACAAATACAAGCACTGGTCTTTTCAACAACTGGGATTTTGATGACGGCACTACATCGACAACTTTAAATCCTGTACATACTTATAATCTGCCCGGCACTTATTACGTAACGCTCGTAACCATGAATCCAAACGGATGTACGGATACTTTGATATTGCCTATCGAAGTTGTGAATTGTGTAACTGTTAATGTGGTTGCTGCAACATCAGCTTGCGAAGGCGACGTTATTGCATTTACATATCAGGGAAATGCAAGCGGCGCTGCCATCTATAACTGGAATTTTGGAACAGGAACAATTCTTTCAGGCTCCAATTCCGGGCCGATAAATGTAATGTGGAATACGGCTGGTACTTATAATGTAACTCTGGAAGTGACAGACAACGGATGTACGTCAAATCCAGTTACTACAACAGTTACGGTAAACCCGAATCCTGTCGCGGCTTTTATTTCTCAACCTGTACTTTGCGCCGGAGATACTGCATCCATCAGTTTTAACGGCACTGCAATAGGTGGCGCAACTTATAATTGGTTTTTCCAGAATGGAACAACTATATCCGGCAGTGGACAAGGTCCGATAAATGTTTCATGGAGTTCAGCAGGAACTGATTCTATCGGTCTGATCGTAACACAAAACGGTTGCTCAGATACTTCTGGATCTTCCATTCTAATCAATCCCGCTCCTACTTCCTCATTTACTGTCCCGTCTGGTGTTTGCGAAAATGGAATACTTACAGTTAGTTATACAGGAAGTGCAGGAACAAGTGCTGTGTATAACTGGAATTTTGGGAGCGCAATAGTTCATTCAGGCACGGGTCAGGGACCTTATACAATTTCATGGAATACTGCCGGAACTTTTACAATTTCTTTATCAGTCATTGAAAATGGATGCAGTTCACCTCTTACTACTTCTACTGTTGCAGTAAATGCGATTCCATCTGCTTCAATTTCAGCAACACCTTCTTTATGTGTGGGAGATCAAAACACAGTCATATTCACTGGAACGGCTGGCGGAACAGCAACCTATACCTGGAATTTTGGAAATGCCACCGTAATTTCCGGATCTGGAGCAGGTCCTTATACACTTACATGGCAGGCCGCAATCAATGACCTGATTTCTCTTGTGGTTGATGATCACGGCTGCACTGACAGTACAACATTTGCTGTTGCGATTAATCCTCTTCCAAATTCTCCATTCACACTTCCCCCTGATGTTTGCGCGGGAAATGATGTGACTGTATCTTATACAGGTACAGCATCAGCAACCGCAACCTACAATTGGAATTTTGGAGGTGCCACTATTATATCAGGATCCGGACAGGGTCCATACGTTATTAACTGGAACATTCCAGGGAATCCTATTGTAAGTTTAACTGTAACCGAAAACGGTTGTACATCGCCGATTACTTCAAATGGAATTATCGTGACTCCGGGGCCTGTTTCAAATTTTACTGCTGCACCCATTCTATGTGCCGGCGACCAGAATTTCGTAACCTTTAATGGCAACGCTTCAGGCACTGCGACATGGAATTGGGACTTCGGTTCTGCAACAATTATTTCAGGAACGGGAGTGGGTCCTTACACAATTCAATATCAGAGCGCCGGCAACTTCAATATTAATCTAATTGTGTCCGATAACGGATGTGCTGATACGTCCAGCTTTGAAGTTCTTGTACAACCAGTCCCGTCATCAACATTCATCATGCCTGCATCGGTATGCATAGGAGATCCTGTAACTGTTACCTATACAGGAAGCGGAACATCTGCGGCCACATATATATGGAACTTTGGAAATGCCACTGTTCAATCAGGTTCCGGTCAGGGACCGTATTCATTGCTGTGGTCATCTTCCGGTTCGCAAAATATAACTCTGAGTGTTTCAGAAAACAATTGCGTTTCTCCTGTTACTTCCAGCCAAATTTTTATTGCCGATTATCCATTAACTTTTGCAGGAATGGATACCACTGTTTGCTCTGGCACCTCTGTAGCAGTTGGCCTTTCTCCTGAAACTGGAGTTACGTATCAATGGTCTCCTGCAGCAAACATTGCTGAACCTGATTCAAGCAGCACACATGTGATTACTGACAATACATCGATGTCATCAGAGGTTCTCCATTTTGTTCTCACAGCAACAAACTTAACTGGTTGCATAACCACGGACGAGATTGAGATTACTGTTAACCCAGTTCCTGAAGTATTTTTTTCTACTCCTGCTGAACAATGTTTTGAAAACAACGAATTCAGTTTTGTTGCAGACGGTACTCATATTCCTGGTGCATCTTACACATGGAGTTTTGGAAACCAGGCCAATCCATCTACAAGCTCGGCAGAAAACCCTTCTGCAATTATTTATTCTTCTGCAGGAAATTTCCCTGTAATCCTAAATGCTGTGTATAATAATTGTCCCGCTATTCCATATACTGATTCGGTTGTAATACACATTAGTCCTGTGGCAGATTTCACCCCGCTTGTATTAGAGGGATGTGAACCTCTTGAGGTACCCCTGATTAACCTCAGCACAGGTGATCAAAATATTTACAGCTGGCATTTTACTGACGGTAATCAGTCAATGGATGAAAACCCTACAAATGTTTTCTTAGATGCAGGCACGTATTCAATTTCACTGCAGGCAACTACTCAATATGGATGCACCAATGAAATCACATACAACGATATTATAATAGTGCATCCCACACCAGTTGCCAATTTCACACCGCATCCTGAAACTACTACGCTCCTGGAGCCAATAATTCACTTCAATAATACAAGTTTGCTTGGCGATGTTTATGAATGGCAGTTCGGCGATAACTCCGGATCAAATGATTTTAGTCCTTCTCATGAATATAAGGACACAGGCACTTATTTCATCGACTTGTTTGTTTCAACACAGAATGGATGCATTGATACCATTAGCGCAACAGTGCGCGTGGAAAAAGGATTTACTTTTTATATTCCAAATGCATTTACTCCTAACGGCGATGGGTCAAACGATTTTTTCAAGGGCTTAGGAACTTCAATAAAAACTTACGAGATGCGAATTTTTGACCGTTGGGGTATAAATATATATACAACTGAAAGTTACGATCATCCTTGGGATGGCAGAATAAACGACACTCCCGTCCAAAGTGATGTTTACATTTATAAAATATGGCTGACTGATATTTTTGACATTGAACATGAATATATCGGCAATGTAACTTTGGTAAGGTGATGACCCAATAGAAACCCAAACGTTCCAATATCTTTTGAAATAAAAATGATTAAAAACAAAAATAGCCGAATTTCTTAGGCTATTTTCTTTAGGTATGAAGCAGATCCTCCTTCATCGGATCGCTTCATACCACAAAGCGAAAATCCCAGCCGGAAGGCTAGGATTTTCTGCTTTATGGTAGCCCTGAGCCTTCGATTATCGAACCAATTAAAGGCGGAATTTAAGCAATTATTTAAGTTAAAGGAACTTTTTACCTCTATCGCATGAGCATTTAGCTAAATGGATTTCGGATATCTATTATACACCGAAGAGTATCCCGAATAATGTGCTTTCCTTCTTAATTGCTTAATTTAAAGCTGAAACATGACAAAAATTACAGTCTTGCAGTAACATGTCACACTTTCACCTGACATGTTTTTTTCTTGGCACCTTAAAATGTCCGTTGGTGTGATGATTGGTCACCAGTGATCAACAAAGCTAACCGTATTATCTTTACAATTTAAACCCAACAACAATGAATTACTTCAAGAAAAAGCAAATTGAAGAGTTAGAAAACCTGATCCAAGGAGCAAAATTCAAGAAAGATGACTTTCAAATTTTAGAACACGCTGCACAAGTAGACTAAGTGCCAAGGCTTACGATTAACTACAAGCCAAGACCCGGATTTAATTTCAGTGCTGATTATTCAAAGGCTATTGGCAAATATGTTTTTGAATATGCTCCAGGTAGGGAGAATTTACGCCCAATGAAAATTACTTCTTTGGTTATGGGCAAGGATTGGGGACTTATCCCAAAGAACATGCTCCCCTGGTTACAATATCTCAGGGAAGAAGTAGGTGAAGAACTGACTCCTATTCAAACTTCAGCACCTATAAATGATGATACAATACATAATGCAGTTCTACTTAAAGCGTTTTCTGCACTTGAAGAAACTGATAGGGTAATTACACATGAAGAAAAGGAAAAGATCAGTGACGGATTTAAAATATTCCTGAATGGTGAACTACTTCAGGCAAGCTTTACACCTGAAGAATTAGAACGGTTCAAAGAACTAACCGAAAGGATAGTTCAAAAGATGTTTGCTGATAAGGAATTAACCCGAAGCAAACTACGTGGACTCTTTGAAAGGTTTTTAGAAACCACAGTTTTTGCAATGATCCTTGAACCAAGTTTGAGAGAGAATATATTCAACTTTTTCATTCTGACGTTTAAACCAATTTGGGACAACATTGCAGCCATTGCGGAGTATTACAACAAATAAAATCCTTTAAACTTTAGCCCTATGTCCGGACAATATTACCAACCTACTTTAAAGCTTGGTGTTTTAAAAGAACTTAAAAGGCTAGGAATATCAAGTGAAGCGGTAGAAATTATAGAAGACTATGGTACAGCGATAATACCTTATTTACGAGTAGAAATGAAAGGCACGGAGTATTTTTTTAAGGTTAAACACCTTAAAGATAAAGGGCTAATGTTTGGTGTGTTGTCTCCTGGAAGACTTCTTAAAGAAGAGACTAATGAGTATACATCAAGTTTTTTTGCTGAGTATGCTGTTCATCAAATGTTAAGGACATGGATTGGAAATATAAACCAAGGTGCAAAGGATGCAGAGGAGTATTTGAAAATGCTTCAAGAGAAAACCGTAAACTTCACATTCGAAGATGAATTTTTTTCTGAAGAGTATTTCAATGAAGAGGAAAAGAAGGATGTAAAGGAGAGAATCAAATTATTACAAGCTAAGATCAAAACTTTAAACCTTATCCCGGCACAAATTGAAGAGATCAATAAAAAATTAGATCACTTGACCTCGAATCAGATGTTATCCCTTCGAAAAATTGATTGGAGAAATCAACTGGTAGGAGTAGTATTCGGAATAATAATTAACCTTACTCTTGATAGATCAATAGGTGAATCACTTTTCAATGTTGTATCCAGTGCTTTTACCGGAGTAAAACATTATTTTCTTACACCCTGATCTTACTGCTTCCCGAACATTTGATTAGTCTTATACAAGTAACTAATTTCTCTTCCAGGTGCAGACATTTCAGATTTAGCAAGGTTCACATTATTGATGTTGATATTAATCAAGGCACCCAATGCTTCCATAACCGTATAACCTGCATTTATTACGAATCCTAAAGAGACATTTAATAAGCCTGATAAGGATTCAATTTTGTGGTAACTCATTGCTTGTTTATACTGATACATCATATGTTCAATCTCTTGGGTCAATTCAATTTCCGAAAGCCCTTCTTTACTTAGTCTATTGACAAAGGAACGGAACTGTAATAACCTTCCATGATTTTCGGGATTATTTTTAAACTCTAAAATGTGTTCTATCGGGGTGTCAGGATGAAGGATAGGAATGTTTTTAAACATTACGTTGTACACTTCTACTTTAGGTCTATCAAATTCAGGGATATTATGAAGGGCGCTAAGTGGAAAAAATTCTTCAGTCTTTAAATCATATGATCCTGCATTCCATAATATAGACAAGGCTCTTGATTGTAATTCTGCATACATCTCAAATGTAATTTCTTTTTTCTTTGTCCTAATTGCATAAGCCATTTCAGTAATGATCTTGAATTCTTTACTCATATCAGGATTTTTACTAAAATATTCCTTGTTGTTTTCACGTATATGTTTGCGAATTATTTTCTCATCAAGAATAACGTTATCATCCTGATCTATAAGAGTTAAATCAAGAGAATTAAAAACTTCTCCTTCATCAAGTAGCCTACTTAATTCATCAATTGATTTTTTTTCCTTTTGTATATCCAGCTCTCTAAGCAAATCGGTAGGGTGAGATACTCCTATAGAGTCGAATAGAAGAAGTTTCTGCTTTATCTCATTAATGTATTGAGGTTTTACAGGATGTGTTGGAACTGGCAGTATTCCATGAATCGATACCTTGTTGGTGCTCATTTAGATTGTTGTTCTAATAGTGAAAAAGTAATATCTTCCTGGCTCGATGTAACATAAATCCTCAGTATTTGAATAGCCTCTTGAATGGAATCTCTGGAAACCCGCCAATAAACTCCGCAAAATATATGGTGGCGGCGGAGCATAAGTATGTTAACTTGGCAGGACAACGGTTTATTTATTTAATGATTGGAATATCAGCATCATACGGTGCTGGTTTTTTTGGTTTATACTTGGTTTAAACAAAACTTGCTAGACTTAATTCAATTGATAGCATCTTTCTAATAATGGCAAATTCACATAACTCTACCGGAAGTTTTGCAGTTGGCCTAATGGAACGGAGAAGATCCTTTGAAGGTGAAACAGGTTTGATACTTCCTGTGGGTATCTAAATGAAAAAAGCTGATGAGGGTTCGATTCTTCTGATTTCATTTTTAATCATTTATGCTTTTAAAAAAAGACGATATAGCAAAGAGAATTATTTTTTAACTTCGAACCTCCTAAATGCATCAGTTAGAATATCTTCATATTTAATTGATGATGCATCTGGCAATCCAACCCCATCAAGAATCAGTTTTGCAATAATTATCCATGACGTATCACTCTCTAGATCTAAATCGTAATGGTAACCATTTGCGAACAGCGGAATTTCCACCCGGTCCTTAGGAGTAAGCGGAATGTTGAAAATCTTTATCTTTTCTAAATATTCCGGATGATCGAAGAATATGAATTTTCTCCAGATGTTTTCAAGTCGTGCACGAAATCCAATATTTTTATAGTGATCAAGATTTGAAGAAGTAAAAAGGATTTTATATTTTGATATTATTATTGCGACGGATAATAGTATCTCAACGCCATCCATCATTTTTACATTAGATACAAAGTCTGTACGTTTCCTTTCTTCGTATTCGTATTCATTTGAATCTCCTCCAGGCCAATAATTATAACCGGTCCGTTTCTCATAAGGTGAATACTTATTGAGTAAGTAATCAATTAGATAGGAGTTTTTGTATCGTTCGGGAACATTTTCAATACTAAATTCATAAATCGGACGTACAAATTTTAAACCACCATTTCGAAACAATTCGACAGTCGTTCCTTTAAATGCCATATTTTGTTCAGCGATTGGACGGATGATAATTGAATTATGTGAAGTATACACACTATTAAAGCCCAGATTTAGTTGTGCATCGAATTCCATTTCATCCTTTTTCAGATGAACATGAAATAAATTATCAGAATAAAATGTTGTTGCAACCATATTGAAAAATTCGCTGCTATAAAAATTCTCGAAGCGAAATTCACCAAAGGGTAAGGGAAATAGATACATCTCAAGAAATGGCGAAGGATTGTCGGCTTGGCCTTTGGTCTCTGCATATTCATCCCTACAGAATCTATCGATACTCTTATAATATTTTTCAGTTTTTTCGGAAAGACGTTCAATCATATATCGATCTTTAATCGGATTATTATGATTATCCTCTCTCTGATAAATTACTCCTTCGCTCGTAATATATGGTGGAGTTGGTCCCACATTGACTTGTACAACAAACACAATTTTTCCATTCGCTAATGGAATTGATTTTGAATGAACAAATGGTGTAGGTGAAATGTGTGCAGTGACGATCTGGGAAATTCGATCAGAAAGGTTTCCAAATTCTTTATATTCAATACCACAAATTTCTGTCGGCTCATTGTTACGGTCGTTTGCTTTTATGCCATAAAATATCCACCCACCTCTTGTATTTGAAAAGGCGCAAGTCGGTTTAGTGATTCTAATGTGATCCAATTTGTCACCTCTCATAGGTAATGCGGATTTATATTCGACAAACCAGCTTTCAGCAATGGTATTCTTGAGTAGAATCTGAAGATCCTCCTCAGTTAATTTCTCCAAGTCTTTGTTGAAGGGATTATATTCCATACAGATTGATGTTTTTACAAACATAACTATTTGCTCATCATCAATTCTTTGAAAGGGCGCTTTAATAAAGATTGTTGCAAAAAGTGCGGCAACTCCATTGATGATTGTGCGAAGTGTGACCTTTCTGCATTTCAATCTCCGGAAATGCAAATGTTTTCTCGGCATATCCTCATCATATTCTATGTAGTCGTTGCGGTATTCCAGTTTCAACTTGCAACCCATTTAAGCTATTGGAATTGCCTTTTTTATAAATTTTTAATCAAAAACCATGTCAAGCTGAGAATACAATTAAAGAGTAAAACTGCGAAAAGACTGCGTGAAGAATTGAGCAATGCATATAGGGAAATTATAGAATTCTTCCTACCTGATAAGCCCCATGATAATTTCGCTTCAGGTTTTGAAAAACAAGAAACCCATTTCCTTTTTATGGTACCGTAATGGCGTTTGAAGTTAAGACTATTGAGCCTAGGGTTAAAGTGGCGTAGTATGTTCCTGGTGTCGTTGTACTAAAAGTATTTCCAGTTGATAAATATGTTAGTCCCTGATACCATTTTACTGTGCCAGCAGATAGGCATGTTGGAAGATTCGCACTAAAATCGTAATCTGGAATATTTATACTAGAGTCTATTTCAAAAACAATTACATCAAAAATCACGGCTTCAACTTCACAACCATGAATGTCCGTTGCAACAACATTATAATTACCATTAACTACTGCAACTTGAAAGTAGTTAGTTGCTCCTGGGATTAGATTTCCATTATAATACCACTTGTACGATACGGCGCCTGAATTCGCAAATAAGGTATCGCAACTTTGCATTATTCCCTGAGGAGAAGGGTAGGGATATGTTGTAACTAATGCATTTGATGTTATAGTATCAATGCAGCCTACTCCATTTACTATTAGAACTACATCGAATGAAGTTTCAGCAGGGTTATAACATACATGTACTATTGAATCCATGGGATTCGATGGATTTCCGCCAGGAAAATCCCATGTATAACTAGTAACTCCAACAGATGTGAAGGAAAAGTCGACGCAAGCGCCAGGACAGATGCTATCCTCAGAAACAATGATTGAAGCAGAGCAGTATTCACTCAATTGAATATTATCCACCGCAATCGATACAAACGTTCCAACGCAATCATCATTGTTCTTCCATCGAAATCCAATTTTTACATTGGGATTGTTATTCGCCGAAGAAGGAAGTGAAATGCTGTAATGCTTCCAATATCCTTTATGTTCTCCGTAGGTTGGACAAAACCCTGATATTAATCGAGACGTGATACTGTCCCATGATGATCCATTATCGTCGGAGTACCAAGCATATCCATAGTCAAAATACGAATATTTGTTTGCCAGGTAATCAAACTCAAGAATGATATTGCTTTTGCCGCTGCAGTCTACAGTTGGTGATTCTACTCTTTTATCCGTGGTGTTATCACAACCTTTTTTATAAACCGGACCATACAATGCTGAATCGCATGTATCCCCATAACTAATATAGAGTGCGCGGTTGATCGTGGATGTATCATGTATTAGGCAAGTATTGGGAGTTTCGCAATTAACTGTTGTATCAATATACCAATAGTTTGCAGCAGTACCCTGTGCTCCGATATCTGTTACAGACCAGTTGAAGGGCGATGAAGAAGGCTCGCAACCGCTGCTGGTTTGGTTAAAATCCTGAGACCAAAATACTGTTTGTGCACAACTGAAATATCCGGATAGTACTACACAAAGCGAAGCAAGAAAAATCTTCATACGACTTTCAGTTTAGTTATGAATTCAGAGTCAAACTAAACTAAATAGTAAAATTTTTGCAATCGTAGAATTACGGTATTAACTGCTGTGTTTCCCCGAAAATAATTTCCGTACAAATGAGATTGATCGCGAAACGATCATTCATGTCATTTGCAAGGAACCGTTAATCAT
>Ga0190274_10000361_pt1 | contig 28190 bp, 22 predicted proteins | sample Popmic531T_FD_133002 | JGI IMG/M metagenome (GOLD analysis project Ga0190274, IMG submission 133002) | Populus adjacent soil microbial communities from riparian zone of Yellowstone River, Montana, USA - 531 T | ecosystem: Environmental > Terrestrial > Soil > Riparian zone | place: USA: Montana... | reverse complement strand
CTGGCGGTCGACCAGGGCGACGATGTCGGCGACGTCGCGTACCGTCTCGTTGATCCGGGTGAACGAGCCCTGCGCGACCCGGCTCTTCTCGACTCCGGCCTTGATCTCGCTGGTGACCGCCTCGGCCTCGCGGGTCAGGGAGGCGATGGTGCCGGCGATCTGGCTGGTCGCGGAACGCGTGTCGTGGGCGAGCTTCTTCACTTCGGCGGCGACCACGGCGAAGCTTCGCCCGGCCTCGCCGGCGCGCGCCGCCTCGATGGTCGCGTTGAGCGCGAGCATGTTGGTCTTGCTGGCGATGGTCTCGATCGCGGACGAGACCTTCTGGACCTGGTTCATCGCCTCGGCGAAGCCGGCCATGCGGTCGCCCAGCTGGACGACGAGGTCGGTGAGGCCGGAGAAGACGGCGATCGTGTCCTCGATCGCGCCGCGGCCCTGGTCGAGCTTGCCGCGCGCCTGCTCGGCGAGCACCCTCGCCTCGTCGGTCGAATCGCTGACCTGCGCCTGATCGGTGAGCAGCCGGGTGGTGACCTCCTCGAGCGTGTCGAGCATCTTGAGGTTGGCGTTGATCCGCTCGTTGACGCCGGCGACGTAGCCGGCGACGTCGCTGCACTCGATCGCCAGCGACCCGCAATTGCGCGCCACCTCGTTGATCGCCTCGCCGTCCGCTCTCTCCCGCGCGCTGCTCGCCACTGAATGCCCCCGTGCTCTTGCTCTTCGGGCGCATGGCTAAGGGGAATATGTTGAAAGGTCGTTAACTATGTCGGCGCTTGTCGCCGGGGTGACGTTGCGGGCTGAACGCAGTACATCCGCGACGTCATGTTCTTTTCCTTCGTCGACGAATTGCGCGCCGCGGGCATTCCCGCCTCGATGAAGGAGCATCTGACGCTTCTGGACGCGCTCGACGCGGACGTGATCGGCGCCAGCCCCGAGGATTTCTATTATCTGGCGCGGGCGACCTTCGTGAAGGACGAGGGGCTGCTCGACCGGTTCGACCAGGTGTTCGGCAAGGTCTTCAAGGGGCTCGAGACGACCTATGGCGCCGACACGGCGCCGCTGCCCGAGGAATGGCTGAAAAAGGTCGCCGAGCTCTATCTGACGCCCGAGCAGATGGCCGAGATCAAGGCGCTGGGCTCCTGGGAAGAGATCATGGAGACGCTGAAGAAGCGCCTCGAGGAGCAGCAGGGGCGCCACCAGGGCGGCTCGAAATGGATCGGCACCGGCGGCACCTCGCCCTACGGCAATTCCGGCTTCAATCCGGAGGGGGTGCGGATCGGCGGCGAGGGCCGTCAGGGGCGCGCGATCAAGGTCTGGGACAAGCGCGAGTTCCGCAACCTCGACAACAAGATCGAGCTTGGCACGCGCAACATCAAGGTCGCGCTTCGGCGGCTGAGGCGCTTCGCGCGCGAGGGCGCGGCCGAGGAGCTCGACCTCGACGAGACGATCGACGGCACCGCGCGCAAGGGCTGGCTGGACATCCGAATGCGGCCCGAGCGGCACAATGCGGTGAAGCTGCTGCTCTTCCTCGACGTCGGCGGCTCGATGGACCCGCATATCCGGCTGACCGAGGAATTGTTCAGCGCGGCGACGTCCGAGTTCAAGAATCTCGAATTCTTCTACTTCCACAACTGCCCCTATGAGGCGGTGTGGAAGGACAATCGCCGACGCTTCAACGAGCGCACGCCGACTTGGGACGTGCTTCACAAATATGGCCACGACTACAAGCTCGTCTTCGTCGGCGACGCCTCGATGAGCCCCTATGAGATCACCCATCCCGGCGGTTCGGTCGAGCATTATAACGAGGAAGCGGGCTCGGCCTGGATGCAGCGCATGACGACCACCTATCCGGCCGCGGTCTGGCTCAATCCGGTGCCGGAGCAATATTGGGGCTATACCAGCTCGATCCAGGTGATGCGGACGCTGATGCAGGACCGGATGCACCCCCTGACGCTCGAAGGGCTGGACGATGCGATGAAGGCGTTGAGCCGGAAATGCGGCTCCTGACCGCGCTTGTGGCGCTGGCCCTCGCCGCGGGTGCCTCCGCTCAGGCTCCGCCGCCTACCCCTGAAGCGCGCGTCGCCTGGGGGTTCGACCGCAGCGACCTCGCCCCCGATCCGCGCATCCGCTTCGGCGTGCTGGCGAACGGGATGCGCTATGCGATCCTGCCGAACCGCATGCCTGCCCGGGCGGTGGCGATTCGGCTGCTGGTCCGGGTCGGCGCGGCGGACGGGGCGCCGGGCGAGGCGCATTATCTGGAGCATATGGCCTTCATGGGCTCGGCCCATGTCCCCGAGGGCGCGCGCGAGCGGCTGATCCGGCGCGAGCATCTGCGCCTGGGCCCGGGTTTCAATGCCTATACCGGCGATACCGACACTTATTACCGGATCGATCTCCCCCGCCCCGACCGACGGCAGATCGAGCGCATCCTCCTGCTGCTGCGCGACATCGGCGACGGGCTCAGCCTCGCGCCGGAGGCGGTCGAGCGCGCCCGGGCCGAGATCGTGGCGGAGGCCCGGCGGCGCTCGGGACCTGAAGACAGGCGCGAGCGCGACCAGATCGGCTTCTTCCTTCCCGGCACCCGGCTCGCCAATGCCACGCTGGCCGGCAGCGAGAGCCAGGCGGCCTCGGTCGGCGTCGAGGGGCTGCGCCGCCTCTACACGCTTCATTACGCGCCGGGCCGGGCGACGCTGATCGCGGTCGGCGACGTGGATTCGGCGTGGCTCGAAGCCCGGATCGCGGCCGCGTTCAGCGGCTGGGCTTCGCGCCCGCCCCTCCCCGCGCCTCCCCCCGACCGGATCGACGCCGGCCGCGCCACCGCCTTTCGACTGCTCGCGGCGCCGGGCGGATCGACCTGGGTCACGATCGCGACGGTCGCGCCGCGCGATGGCGGCGACGCCACGGCGCCGCGCAATGCGGGCTTCCTGCAATCTCTGGGCGCGGACATGCTGGCGGCGCGGGTGACCGGCCATCGCGGCGACGACCGGCCGTTCATGGACGCCGAGGCGGCGGTCGGGGATTATTACCGGACGGCGAGGATCGCCCGCTTCTCGGTGCGCGCCTTCGACGGCGACTGGCGGATGGCGCTCGGCGTCGCCGAACGGGAATTGCGCTGCGCCCTCGGCGACGGCTTCAGCCAGGACGAATTCGCGGTCGCGCTCGAACGCGAAAGCGAGCGGCTGGCCGCGTTCGCGGCGCCCGAGACCAGCACGCAGATTGCCGATCGGCTCACCGAAATGACGGGCATCGGCGTCGTCCCGACCGCGCCGGGCCGGGCCGCCGATACCGCCGCCTATCTTGCCGGCATCCGGCTGGACGCGGTCAACGCCGCCTTTCGCGACGCCTGGGCCGCGCCGGGACGGCTGGTCCACATCGCCCACGACCGGCCGATCGAGGGCGGCGAGGCGGCGGTCGCGCAACTCTGGTCCGCAGGCGCGCCCTGCCCGGCCGCGACTCGGTAAACCGGGGCGTTCCTCGGTACGTGTCCGGAACGCCTTAGCCGTTGAGGGCCCGGCGGGGCCGTGCCATAGGCACCGGCCTCACCGAGATGTTATGACCGACCTCGCTTTCGACCCCGCGCTGCACCCGCACCGGCGCCTCGACCCGTTGAGCGGGCGCCATGTGCTGGTGTCGCCGCACCGCGCCTTGCGGCCCTGGTCCGGCGCCAGCGAGGCGCCGGCGCCGCGGGCGCCGAGCTTCGATCCGGGCTGCTATCTGTGTCCCGGCGCCGAGCGGGCCTCCGGTCAGCGCAATCCCGATTATTCGTCCGTGTTCGTGTTCGACAACGATTTCTCGGCGGTGCCCGATCGGGCGCCCGAGACGCCCGCCCCCACCGATCCTTTCCACGCCGCGACCCCGGTCACCGGCGCGGCGCGGGTGATCTGCTTCTCGCCCGATCACTCGCTGACCCTGCCGGAGCTGCCGCTCGAGGCGATCCGCTCGGTGATCGACACCTGGTGCGCGGAGGCGGCGGCGCTCGGCGAGCGCTTCGCCTCGGTGCAGGTGTTCGAGAATAAGGGCGCGGCGATGGGCTGCTCCAACCCGCATCCGCACGGCCAGATCTGGGCGACGGATTATGTGCCGGACGAGGTCGCTCGGGAGGCCCGCAACCAAGCCGAATGGCTGGAGCGACACGGCGGCACGATGCTGCTCGATCTGGTCGAGCGCGAGCGCGCGAGCGGCGAGCGGGTGGTGGTCGAGACGCCTTCGTGGCTCGCCATCGTGCCTTATTGGGCGACCTGGCCGTTCGAGACCTTGCTGCTGCCGCGATTCCCGGTGACCCGGCTGCAGGACCTGGACGAGGTGGCGCGCTCCGATCTCGCCGACGCGCTGAAGTCGCTGACCATCCGCTACGACAATCTGTTCGAGACCAGCTTTCCCTATTCGATGGGCTGGCACGGCGCGCCCAATGGCGGCGACGACAAGGGCTGGCAGCTGCACGCCCATTTCTATCCGCCGCTGCTTCGTTCGGCGAGCGTTCGCAAGTTCATGGTCGGCTTCGAGTTGCTCGCCGAGGCGCAGCGCGATCTCACCCCGGAGCAGGCGGCGGCGCGGCTTCGGGCGGTGAGCCCGATCCATTATCGCGAGGCCGGGCGATGACCGCCACGCGTGCCCGGGCCGAACGGGCGTTCGCCAGGAAATTCGGCGGGGCGCCGGAGCTGGTCGTGCAGGCGCCGGGGCGGGTCAACCTGATCGGCGAGCATACCGATTATAATGACGGCTTCGTGCTGCCCTGCGCGATCGACGCCGGCACCGTGATCGCGGCGCGCGGCCGGGGCGACGCGGTGCTGGCCGCGGTCGCCGCCGATTATGGCGGGGAAGAGGACCGGATCGCGCTCGACGGAACGATCGGCCATGCCGGGGGCTGGCGCGATTATGTCCGCGGAGTCGCGACGATGCTTCGGGCTGAAGGCCTCTCGCGCGGCGCGGACCTCGCCATCGCCGGCGACGTGCCGCGCGGCGCCGGCCTCTCCTCCTCCGCCTCGCTGGAGGTGGCGCTGGCCGGCGCGCTGGCGCGGCTGGACGGGCTGGAGCTGGATCCGACGCGGATCGCCCTGCTCGCCCAGAAGGCGGAGAACGAGTTCGTCGGCTGCGCCTGCGGAATCATGGATCAGCTGGTGTCGGCGCGCGCGCGCGCGGGACATGCGCTGCTGATTGACTGCCGCTCGCTGGACTGCCGGCCGGTGCCGATGCCGGAGGGGCTGGCGGTGATGGTCATCCATTCCGGGATCGAGCGCGGCCTGGTCGACGGCGCCTATAATGAGCGGCGGCGGCAGTGCGAGGCGGCGGCGCGTCATTACGACGTCGCGGCGCTTCGCGATCTGGACGAGGACGGTTTGCTGGCCGGGCGCGAGGGCCTCGACCCCGTCGCCTTCCGCCGGGCGCGCCACGTCGTCACCGAAAACGCCCGTACGCTCGCCGCCGCCGAGGCTCTGGCCGACGGCGATCTCGAGCGGCTCGGCATGCTGATGGCCGAGTCGCACGCCTCGATGCGAGACGATTTCGAGATCACCCTCCCGGCCATCGACCGGCTGGTCGAGATCGCCGCCGGCGCGATCGGGGGCGAGGGCGGCGCCCGGATGACCGGCGGCGGCTTCGGCGGCTGCGTCGTCGCGCTTGCCCCGGAGACGGCGGTGGAGCGGGTTCGCAAGGCGGTCGCCGGCGATTATCGCTCGCCCGAGGGAGCCGCCGCGAAGTTCATGCTGTGCCGCCCCTCGGCCGGCGCCGGGCCGGTCTAGTAGCGCAGGAAGGACTGGCGCTCCGCGGCCCAGGCCTGCTCGTCCGGCACCGTCAGCGCATCGAGGTCGCCAGGCGCCGCCTCGGCATCGTCGACCCACTCTCGCAGCAGCGGCGAGCCGTTGATGACGTCGATGGCGAGCTTGTCGAGCTCATATTCGTAGGGGAAATCGCGCCAGAGGTCGTAATCCGGATGGAGGCGGCGGATCGCCTTGAAGGCGAGCGCCTGCAGCCGCCAGGGCTTGAACGCCTCATGGTCGTAGGCGCCACCCTCGGCATGGATGAAGATTCCCGCGCAAAGCTGGCCGACATGCTTGTGGAAGGTCGGCTGGAACCAGATGTCGCGCAGCGCGCAGCCTTCGAGCCAGAGAGGCGCGATCCGTCGCATCTCCGCGATCAGCCGGCGGGCGTCGAGGTCCGGCGCGCCGAACAGCTCCAGCGGCCGGGTCGTCCCCCGCCCTTCCGAGAGCGTCGTTCCCTCCAGCATCACCGTGCCGGCATAGGCGCGGGCCATGTTGACGCTCGCGGCATTGGGACTGGGATTGATCCAGACCCGCTCGCCCGGCCAGCCGAAGCCGGGGCCCTCGTCGGGCCGCCAGCCCTCCATCTCGATCACCCGATAATCGAGGTCGAGCCCGAAATGGTCGACGAACCAGAGCCCCATTTCGCCCAGCGTCAGGCCGTGGCGCATCGGCATCGGCCCGGCGCCGACGAAGCTCTCCCAGCCGGGCCGAAGCGTCAGGCCCTCGACGGGGCGTCCGGCCGGATTGGGCCGGTCGAGAACCCAGACCGATTTGCCGCGCGCCGCCGCCGCCTCGAGCACGTAGAGCAAGGTCGTCACGAAGGTGTAGATTCGGCAGCCGACGTCCTGCAGGTCGACGAGCATGACGTCGAACGTGCCCATCGACTGGCCGCTCGGCCGGCGGACCTCGCCATAGAGGCTGAACACCGGGATGTTGTAGGCCGGATCGGTGAAATCCGGCGATTCCATCATATTGTCCTGGAGATCGCCGCGAACGCCGTGCTGCGGCCCGAACATGGCCGAGACGTTGAGACCGGCCGCGACCAAAGCGTCGAGGCTGTGGGTCAGGTCCGCCGTCACCGAGGCCGGATGGGCGAGCAGGGCGACTCGCTTGCCTTCGAGAGGCTTGCGCAGCTCGGGCTCGGCGAGGAGGCGGTCGATGCCGAATTTCATGGGGCGTTTTACTCTCTTCGTCATGCCGGGCTCGATCCGGCATCCACCTGCTTGCTGGTAAAGAAGGTGGACCCCGGATCAAGCCCGGGGTGACGGAAAGGGCTATGTCGCCGCCGGCAACTCGAGCCCAAAACAAGTGTCGTGGTGAAAATCGGGGTGATCGCCGGGGTGCCCGAGCGCCCAATAGCTGATCGGCGCATCCCGCTCGTCAATGACGGCGCTAACGCCGATCCGATAGTCGACCGGTTCCAGATCCAAAGCCAGATCGACGTCCACGACGAGAAGGCTGTTGCTGCGTTGCACCATAATTGCCGGGACCGCTGGCAATGCCGCCTGGGTCATCCCCGCTCGATAGGCGTCGAAAGCGTAGGCCGCCCATCGGGACGAAGGCGAGAAATTGAATTCGAGATAGCCCGTTTGTCCGACAGGTTTCAAAAAGGCTTCGAAACAGGTCGTCTCCCAAAGCCGATCGGCTCGAACGGGTTCGGCCGGCTCCGCGATGTACAATTCTGCGATTCGACCCGATACTTCATATCGGAAGTGCAAGCGATGGTGAGCTGGTCGCGACAGGCGCACAGCGACCGCATCGATAGACGCCCCGGGAAAAAAGTCGGGATGGGTCCAGAGTTCGACTTTCATTGCCGCCTACCAGTAGAGCAATGGCATCGCACATGCTAACCGGCCCGCTCATGACCGAATACCAGTCCGAACTCCTGCGCCTACTCGACGAGCGCGGCTATATCCATCAGGTCACCGACCCGACCGGCCTGGACTTGCTCGCGCGGACCGAGGTGATCCCGGGCTATATCGGCTTCGACGCGACCGCGCCGTCGCTCCATGTCGGCAGCCTCGTGCAGATCATGATGCTCAGGCGGATGCAGCAGGCCGGGCACAAGCCGATCGTGCTGATGGGCGGCGGCACCACCAAGATCGGCGATCCTTCCGGCCGCGACGAGAGCCGCAAGCTGCTGACCGGCGAGCTGATCAGGTCCAACATCGCCTCGATCCGGCGGGTGTTCGAGCGCCTGCTGAGCTTCGGCGACGGCCCGTCGGACGCGATCCTGGTCGACAATGCCGACTGGCTCGACGCGCTCGATTACATCCCCTTCCTGCGCGACGTCGGCCCGCATTTCACCATCAACCGGATGCTGACCTTCGACAGCGTGCGGCTGAGGCTCGAGCGCGAGCAGCCGCTCACCTTCCTCGAGTTCAACTATATGATCCTCCAGGCCTATGATTTCCTCGAGCTGTCGCGGCGCGCGCATTGCCGGCTTCAGCTCGGCGGATCGGATCAATGGGGCAATATCGTCAACGGCATCGAACTCGCGCGCAGGAGCGACGGCACCCAGCTTTACGGCCTGACCACGCCCCTGATCACCACCGCGGACGGGGCGAAGATGGGCAAGACCGCGTCCGGCGCGGTCTGGCTCAACGCCGATCAGCTCAGCCCGTACGATTATTGGCAATTCTGGCGGAACACGCAGGACGGCGACGTCGGCCGGTTCCTCAGGCTGTTCACCGATCTGCCCTTGGACGAGATTGGCCGGCTGGAGGCGCTGCAAGGCGCCGAGATCAACGAGGCGAAGAAGGCGCTGGCCGACTCGGCGACGGCGATGCTGCACGGCGAGGAGGCGGCAGGGGGTGCTGCGGAGACGGCGCGGCGGACCTTCGAGGAAGGCGCCGGCGGCGGGGATTTGCCGACGCTGAAGGTCGCGGGCGAGATCGGATTGGTCGACGCGCTGGTCGGGCTCGGGCTGGTCGGCTCGAAGAACGAGGCGCGGCGGCTGATCGCCCAGGGCGGAGCGCGGGTAAACGGCGAGGCGGCTGGGGAGGACAAGCCGATCGCGGTCGGCGGCGAGGTTCGCATCTCGGCGGGCAAGAAGAAGCACGGCCTCCTGATCCCCTGATCCTCATTGCGAGCTCCTCGCGATGACGATCACTTAGCCCCCTCTCAACAATCCGACAGCCGCATCCCGCTCCATCAAATAGAGCAGAACCCGCGCCGCCCTTCCCCGCGCGCCTTCGAGACCGCCGTCGCGGTCGACGAGGAGGCGGGCGTCGTCCATCGCCATCGGGGCGAGCGCGGAAATCTGCTCGGGGCTCGCGAGCCGGAACTGGGCTTCGCCGGACTGGCGGGTGCCCAAAATCTCGCCGGCGCCGCGCAGGCGCAGGTCCTCCTCGGCGATGCGGAAGCCGTCATTGGTCTCGCGCATCAGGCTGAGGCGCGCCCGCGCCGTTTCGCTCAGAACGTTGCCGCGCAGGAGGAGGCAGACGCTGTGCTGGTCGCCGCGCCCCACCCTGCCCCGCAATTGGTGGAGCTGGGCGAGGCCGAAGCGGTCGGCATGCTCGACGATCATCAAAGTGGCGTTGGGCACGTCGACTCCGACCTCGATCACGGTGGTGGCGACGAGCACTCCGATCCGGCCGGTGGCGAAGGCCTCCATCACCGCATCCTTCTCCGGCCCCTTCATCCGGCCGTGGACGACTCCCACCTTGTCGCCGAAGCGCAGGCGAAGCACCCGCGCCCGCTCCTCCGCCGCGGCGAGGTCGCTGGTCTCGCTCTCCTCGACAAGGGGGCAGACCCAATAAGCCTGGCGCCCGGCGACAAGGTGGCGGCCGAGGCCGTCGACCAGGTCGGCCAGCCGCTCCTCGCTGATCACCCGGGTCTCGATCGGCCGGCGGCCGGGCGGCATCTCGTCGAGCCGGCTGACGTCCATCTCGCCATAATGGGTGAGTGTCAAAGTGCGCGGGATCGGGGTGGCGGTCATGACCAGCAGATGCGGTGGCCGTTCGGCCTTGGCGGCCAGCATCATCCGCTGGGCGACTCCGAAACGGTGCTGCTCGTCGACCACGGCGAGGCCGAGCTTCCTGTAGCCGACCGCCTGCTGGAAGATGGCGTGGGTGCCGACGAGCATGTGGATCGAGCCGTCGGCGAGGCCCATCAGGCAGGATTCGCGCGCGCGCCCCTTCTCCCGGCCGGTGAGGATGGCGACGTTGACCGGCAGCCCGGCGAGCTGGCGGGTGAGCGTGTCATGATGCTGGCGGGCGAGGATCTCGGTCGGCGCGAGCAGGGCCGCCTGGGCGCCGGCCTCGACCGCACTCAGCATCGCCATCAGCGCGACCAAAGTCTTGCCCGAGCCGACGTCGCCCTGGAGCAGGCGGAGCATCGGCACCTCCTGCCGCAGATCCCCCTCGATCTCGCGCACGGCGCGCTGCTGGGCGGCGGTCGGCGTGTAAGGGAGGCGGAGCCCGTCGCGCAGGCGGCCGTCGCCGCTCAATGGCACGCCCTTGCGCTTGCGGGCGCTGGCGCGGACCAGCATCAGGGCGAGCTGGTTGGCGAACACCTCGTCATAAGCGAGTCGCTCGCGCGCTTTCGCGGCCGTCGGATCGCGATGCGCGATATCCAGCGCTTCGCCCCAATCGGGCCAGGCCTGGTGCGCCTTCAGCGTCGGCTCGATCCATTCCTGCAAGGACGGCCGCCGGGCCAGCGCCTGGCCGGAGAGATCGGACAGACGATGGTTGGTGAGGCCTTCGGAGAGCGGATAGACCGGTTCGCGCTCGGGGATGGAAGCGGCCTCGGCCAGCGGCAGGACATGATCCGGGTGGACCATCTGCAATTCCTGGCCGTAGCGGTCGAGCCTGCCGGAGACGATGCGCGGCTCGCCGAGCGGGAGCTGCTTCTTTCCCCAGCCCGGATTGTTGAAATAGGTCAGCGTCACGTAATTGCCGGCCTCGTCCTCGGCGAAGATCCGGAACGGGCCGCGGCCGCCGCTCTGGCGATAGTCGCGGGCGGTGAGCGCGACTGTCACCGTGCGGCCGACATCGGCTTCGTCGAGCGTCTCGATCCGTTTGCGGTCGATCCAGCCGGTCGGCAGATGGAACAGGATGTCGATCACCCGGTCGAGCTTCAGCCGGTGGAGCGGCTTGGCGAGCGCCGGCCCGATGCCCTTCAGCACCTCCACTTCGGCGAACAAAGGATTGAGGATTTCGGGGCGCATGGTGGGGTTCTAACCGCACCTCCCTCGCTCGTCATGCCGGACTTGATCCGGCATCCACCTTCTTCTCGGCCCAAAAGGTGGACCCCGGATCAGGTCCGGGGTGACGAAATGGATGTGCGCCATTACATGCTCCTCAACCCACCCCGCCGACTGGCCCTGAAAAGCCCGCCGGCCGATTCCGCATGGAGCCGATGGAAGAAGACGCCCGCCTGAAACGCCTGCGCTTTCGCGCCTGGCATCGCGGCACGCGCGAGGCCGACATGCTGGTCGGCGGCTATTTCGACCGCTGGCACGAGGCGTGGGGCGACGCCGAGCGCGACTGGTTCGAGGCTTTGCTCGAGGAGCAGGACGTCGACATCATCGGCTGGGCGATGGGAACCGCCGAGCCCCCGATGCGCTGGCGCGGGACGATGATGAATCGCCTTCAGGCCACCGACTACATCCGGCATCCGAAATGACGATCGAGAACAAGATAGCCCCTCCCCTTGAAGGGGAGGGGTTGGGGTGGGGTGAACGTCGGAGACCCGCGCGGGGGGAGGCGTTCACCCCCACCGTGCCCTCCCCCATCAAGGGGGAGGGTTTCCGGTGAGCGGCCTCCACAAGATCCTGACGGCGACGAAGCCGATCACCCTCGCCGGCGTGCCGGGCGGGTTCATGCCGTGGCTCGCCGCCGATCTGGCGCGGGCGGCCCTGCAAAAAGAGAATGGCGCGCGGGCGGTGTTCGTCGTCCCGGACGAGGCGGCGATGCGGGCGCTGGCCGACGCCGCCCGATATTTCGCGCCGGAGCTGGAGGTGCTGACCTTCCCGGCCTGGGACTGCCTGCCCTACGACCGAAGCTCGCCCTCGCTTCGCTCGACCTCGGAGCGGCTTGCGACCCTGCACGCGCTGCAGCGCAAGCCGGCCAGGCCGCAGCTGCTCGTCACAACGGTCAACGCGGCGACGCAGCGGACTCTGACTCCGTTCCGGATCCGCCAGCTGGTGGCGCGGCTGGCGCCGGGCGAGCGGATCGACCTCGACCGGCTGACCAGGTTGCTGCAGGCGAACGGCTATGGCCGTACCGAGACGGTCCGCGACCCGGGCGAGTTCGCGGTGCGCGGCGGCTTGGTCGATCTCTTCCCGGCGGGCGAAGACATGGCGCTCAGGCTCGACTTCTTCGGCGACGAGATCGAAAGCGTTCGCCGCTTCGATCCCGCCACCCAGCGAAGCATCGACCGGATCGACGGCTTCACCCTCCTGCCGGCCTCCGAGACCCTGCTCGACGAGGACAGCGTCAAGCGCTTCCGCTCCTCCTATCGCGAATTGTTCGGCGCCAATGCGACCGGCGATCCGCTCTACCAGGCGGTGTCGGACGGGCGGCGGATCGCGGGAGTCGATCACTGGCTGCCTTTGTTCGAAGAGCGGCTGGCGACCCTGTTCGATCACCTCGCCGAGGACGACGTGGTCGTCCGCGACACCGGCGACGCCGGCGCGCTCGAGGCGCGGTTCGAGGCGGTCGCCGATTATTACGAGAATCGCGAGCGGGCGCAGAGCAAGGAGCCGGGCAGCTACCGGCCGCTCAAGCCCGAGACGCTCTATCTGGCGCGCAAGGAATGGGACGGTCTGGTCGCGGCCCGGCCGCTTCACCAGCTGACCCCGTTCCACGAGCCCGAAGGCGCCTCGGTGATCGATTTCGAGATGGAGCCGCCGCGCGACTTCGCGCCGGAGCGCACGCAAGGCGCCAACGTCTACGAGGCGGTGATCGCCCACGTCGCCGGGCTTCGCCGGGCGAAGAAGAAGGTGGTGCTGGCGAGCTATTCGCCGGGCTCGCGCGATCGGCTGAAGGGCCTGCTCGCCGATCATGGCCTCGAGAAGGTCGTCGAGGTCGAGACCTGGCAGAAGGCGCTCGGCGCCTTGACGGTCGCGCTCGCCGTCATCCAGCTCGATCACGGCTTCACCGGCGCCGAGGTCGCCTTGCTCACCGAGCAGGACATGCTCGGCGACCGCCTCGTCCGCCGCCGCAAGCGCAAGAAGAGCACCGACGCCTTCCTGTCCGAGCTTGCGACGCTCTCGCCCGGGGATCTCGTCGTCCATGCCGATCACGGCATCGGCCGTTACGAGGGGCTGACCCGGATCCCGGTGCAGAAGGCGCCGCACGATTGCGTCGCGCTCTCTTATGCCGGCGGCGACAAGCTCTACGTCCCGGTCGAAAATATCGACATCCTGTCGCGCTACGGCAGCGAGAGCGAGGGCGTGACTCTCGACCGGCTCGGCGGCGAGGCCTGGCAGCGGCGCAAGTCGCGGATGAAGGAGCGGATCCGCGAGATCGCCGGCGACCTGATCAAGGTCGCGGCCGAGCGGGCGCTTCGCCCCGGCGCTGTGGTCGAGCCCGATACCGGCTATGCCGCCTTCGCCGACCGCTTCCCCTATGAGGAGACCGAGGACCAGGACCGCGCCATCGCCGACGTGGTCGGCGACCTCGCCTCCGGCGTGCCGATGGACCGGCTGGTCTGCGGCGACGTCGGCTTCGGCAAGACCGAGGTGGCGCTGAGGGCCGCGTTCATGGCCGCGATGGCGGGCCTTCAGGTCGCCCTGATCGCCCCGACCACCCTGCTCGCCCGCCAGCATTTCAACACGTTCAAGGAGCGCTTTCAGGGCTTTCCGATCGAGATCGGCCGGCTTTCCCGCCTCGTCCCCGCCGCCGAGGCGAAGGCGACCAGGGAGGGCCTCGCCGCCGGCAAGATCGACATCGTCATCGGCACCCACGCTATCCTCGGCAAGAGCGTCGAGTTCAGGAAGCTCGGGCTGGTCGTCGTCGACGAGGAGCAGCGCTTCGGAGTCACCCACAAGGAGAAGCTGAAGGCGCTGCGGGCCGACGTCCACGTGCTGACCCTGACCGCGACTCCGATTCCGCGCACGCTGCAGATGGCGATGTCGGGGCTTCGCGAGCTTTCGGTGATCCAGACGCCGCCGGTCGACCGGCTCGCGGTCCGCACCTATGTCATGCCCTGGGACCCGGTGGTGGTTCGCGAGGCGCTGCTTCGCGAACATTATCGCGGCGGCCAGAGCTTCTTCGTGGTGCCGCGGATCGCCGACCTTCCCGACATCGAGCAATTCCTTCGCGAGGAGGTCCCGGAGGTCCGCTACGTGGTCGCTCACGGCCAGATGTCCCCGACCGAGGTCGAGGAGCGGATGAGCGCCTTCTACGACCGGAAATACGAGGTCCTGGTCTCGACCACGATCGTCGAGAGCGGCCTCGACATCCCGTCGGCCAACACCTTGATCGTCCATCGCGCCGACCGCTTCGGCCTTGCCCAGCTCTACCAGCTCAGGGGGCGCGTCGGCCGGGCGAAGATCCGCGCTTATGCCTATCTCACCACCCCGGCCGGGCGGCTGATGACCGAGACGGCGGACAAGCGCCTGCAGGTGCTGGCGGCGCTCGACAGCCTCGGCGCCGGCTTCCAGCTCGCGACCCACGATCTCGACATCCGCGGCGCCGGCAACCTGCTCGGCGACGAGCAGTCGGGCCACATCAAGGAGGTCGGCTTCGAACTCTACCAGTCGATGCTGGAGGAAGCGATCGTCGAGGCCAAGGCGGGCGGCCTGGAGGCGCGAGCCGAGCAATTCTCGCCGCAGATCACGGTCGACGCGCCGATCCTCATTCCCGACGATTACGTCCCCGATCTCGACCTTCGTATGGGCCTCTACCGGCGGATGAACGAATTCGAGACCCGCGACGAGATCGACCCCTTCGCCGCCGAGCTGATCGACCGCTTCGGCAAGCTGCCGGCCGAGACGGCGAACCTGCTCAAGGTCATCGAGATCAAGCTCAATTGCCGCAAGGCGATGGTGGCCAAGCTCGACGTCGGCGCGAAGGGGGCCCTGGTCAGCTTCCACAACGACAGCTTCCCCGATTTGCCGGGCCTCCTCACCTACGTGGAGCGCCTGAAGGGCACGGCGAAGCTGCGCCCGGATTCAAAGCTGGTCATCACCCGCGCCTGGCCGGACGCGGAAGCGCGGCTCAACGGCGCGCTGCAATTGTCGAAGGGGCTGGCGCGCATTCTCGGCTGATCGTCATTCCAGCGAAAGCTGGAATCTCGCTTTTCTTGGGGCGGACTCGCAAAGAGCAAAGGGATTCCAGCTTTCCCTGGAATGACGGGCAGGCAGTGGGCCACGATTCCCCGCGTCAACAAGTCTCCACCATCCAACCCCTTCCCGGGACGAACCGTTCGGCCTTCGGGATACGCCGACCTTGGCGTGGCTATTTGCTTCAGGGAATCCCTGTAGGGTCAAGTCATCGATCCGGGGGGATTCATGCCGATTTCGTTCTTCACGCGTCTCGTCCTGCGCGTCCTGCTGGCCGCGGGGCTGGCGACCGCCGCCGCGACTCCTGCCGCCGCGGCGCTCCAGTGCGCGCCTTATGCGCGCGCCCAGTCCGGGATCGCCATTCACGGCAATGCCGGAACCTGGTGGGACCAGGCGGAGGGACGCTATCGCCGCGGCGCCGAGCCGCAAGTCGGCGCGGTGCTCGCCTTTCGGCCCTCGCGCGCCATGCCGATCGGGCACGTGGCCGTCGTCGCCGAGATCGTCGACGAGCGTCACATCTACCTGAACCACGCCAACTGGTCGGGGCCCGGCCGGATCGAGCGCCGCGCGCTCGCCGAGGACGTTTCCGCGAACGGCGACTGGAGCGAGGTCCGGGTCTGGTACGCGCCGCAGCGTTCGCTGGGCCTGCGCGCCAACCCGGCGGCCGGCTTCATCTACAACGAGGCGCCGAGCGCCACGGCGCCCGCCGCCACGCCCCAGCCCGCCTTCGCCGCGGTCACCCTGGCCTCGCTCGGCACCGACTGATCCCGCCTGGATTTGGGTCCCGGCGTTCGCCGGAATGACTCGTATGGCTGGGTTGGCGCGGCTTCCCCCGCCGCCCGGGCCAAATCCTCGATCGGGGACCGCCGGACAGGGCCCTGTCCGGCAGCCTCCGGCCTCGCCGTCTGGCCGGCTTCCGTTCATTTGATTCACGATGTCAAAGAGCCGAATCGCTGAGGGAACATAAATAGAACATTTTTCGCCGGAACGCAAGCAAAAAACGTGCATTTCCCACAGCTTATGAGCCATGTGACTGATTCGGCGGCAAACAAAGTCGTCTTTGTGGGATTTCGCTGCGCCCGTTCCCCAACTCTGGGAATTCAGCCCCCGACCAGGCGCTCCAGCTCCTCGCCCGTCACTGGCGGGGCGCAGAGGAAACCCTGGTAGAGGGTGCAGCCCTCCTCGGCGAGCAAGCTCAATTGTTCCTCGGTCTCGACGCCCTCGGCGATGACGCCGAGGCCGAGCGAGCGGGCCATGTCGATGACGCTTCGCACCACGATCCGGTCGCGGGTCGAGCCGGCGATGTCCTGGCAAAGGCGTTTGTCGATCTTCAGGTAATCGAGCGGCAGCGCCTTCAGATAAGCAAGGCTCGAATAGCCGGTGCCGAAATCGTCGATGGCGACCCGCAGGCCGCCGCCGCGAAGCTCGGCGAGCAGGGAGGCGGCCGCGGCCAGGTCCTCGATCAGGCCGCCTTCGGTGACCTCGACGGTCAGCCGCTCCGGCGCGAAGCCGCTGCCCTGGACCATCTGCAGGAATTGCGCCGCGAAGCCGGGGCGGACGATGTCGGCGGCGGTGATGTTGACCGAAAGGCGCAGGGCCGAAAGCGCTTCCGGCCAGGCGGCGGCGGCGAGGATCGCCTTGCGCTGCACATGATCGGACAATTGGGCGAGATAGTCCGAGCCTTCGGCGACGTTGAACAGGGTCGAGGCGCCGAGCTCGCCGTAGAGCGGGTGGTTCCAGCGGGCGAGCGCCTCGGCGCCGGTGATGGCGCCGTCGGTGACCGAGACCTGCGGCTGGAAGCGGATCTCGATCTCGTCCTGATCGAGCGCGCGCCGCAAATCCACCTCGAGCCGGTCGCCGCGCGCGGTCGCGCTTTCCGCCCCCTCTTCGAGCACGTGGACCGGCGATCCCTCGCCGGCCTTGGCCTCGGCGAGCGCCGCGCTGGCCCGGCGAAGCAAGGCGGCGGGATCGTCGCCGTCCTGCGCGGCGGCGACTCCGGCGCGGGCGCCCAGGGTGATGACATGGTCGCCCGAGGCGAACGGACGGCCGATCGCCTCGACCAGCTGGCCGGCGAGGAAACGGCCCTCCTCGACCTCCGCGGGCGCCGGCAGCAGCACCGCGAACTCGGCCCCGGCCATTCGCGCGACGAGCGGCCCGCGGCCGTTCATTCCGGTCTGGCGCTCGATCCGCCGCGCCACCGCCTGAAGCACGGCGTCGCCGGTGGCTCGGCCGAAGGCGGCGTTGATCGCGTCGTAGCGGCTGACCGAGACGAGCAGGGCGACGACCGCCGGCCCCTCCCCTCCAGGCCGGCCGAGCCGGGCGGCGATCCAGGCGCGGGCGGCGCGGCCGTCGCGAAGGCCCGTGAGCGGATCGCGGCGCTCGCCGCTTCCCTGGATGGCCTCGGCGCGGCCGACGATCTCGCCGCCGTCGCGCCGGCGGACGTGATGGGCGATCCGCGCCCAGCGCTCGCCATGGGCGAAGGCGGTCGCCTCGCCGGTGGCGAGCAGCCGGTCGATCGCGTCGCGCGCGGCCCGGCGCCCGTCGGGGCCGAGCTTGCGGAACAGGTCCATCAGGCTGATCCGCCGCCCCTCCTCCTCGCCGAGCCCCGCCTGGCGGGCCAGGGCCGGCGAGAGCTCGACGGTGCGCGAGCCCGGCTGCCAGCGCCACGAGGCGGAATCGGACTCCTCGCCGGCCCGGCGCGTCGTGCGGGGAAGCCCGCCGACGCGTTCGGCGTGGCGGTGGGCGAACTGGATCGCCTGGAGCAATTGCGCCTCGGTGAAGGGGCTGACCAGGAAATGGGTGGCGCCGTGCCGGTAGAGGCTTTCGAGAGCCGCCGCATCCCCGCGCGAGAGCAGGACGAGCAAGGCCGCGGCATTGGCCTCGGCGGCGTCGGCGATCGCTCGCACCACCTCTCCGCCCTCGGCCAGGGCGCCGCGCGCGTCGACCAGGGCGACCGAGGCGCCGGAGGCGACGAACCGCGCCTCGACATTGTCGGCCCGGCGGGCGGCGAGCGGCTGCCAGCCGGCGCCCTCGGCCAGCCGCGACAATTCGTCGCGGTGACGGAAGGAAAGGATGAAGAGAGGCGCCCCCATCGCCAAGCTCTAGCGGTCCGCTTGGGCGCCGCCAATCGCCAGCCGACGACCGATCCCGGCTTGGCACATTGACGGCGGCATGTGTGGCCCCCTAGCTATGCCTATGTCGGAGCACCCGCACATCCGGATGGCGCTCGTCGCCTCAAGCGCGGAAGCGGCGCAGGCGGCCGAGCTGATGCTCCGCAAGCGTTACGATTTCGTGGCCATGGACGAGGCCGAGCTGATCCTCGCTCTGGGCGGCGACGGCTTCCTGCTTCATACCCTGCACGAGATGCTCGACCGCGGCCGGGTCTGCCCGATCTTCGGCATGAACCGGGGCACGGTCGGCTTCCTGATGAACGAATGGCGGCTGGACGCGCTCGACGAGCGGCTGGCGCGGGCCAAATCGTTCAGCGTCGCGCCGCTGGAGATGAAGGCGACCACCGTCACCGGCGAGGTCGTCGTCCATCATGCGATCAACGAGGTGTCGCTGCTTCGCGAGACTCGCGAGACCGCCTGGGTCGAAGTGTCGGTGAACGGCCGGGTGGTGCTTCCGGAGCTGATCTGCGACGGCGTGCTTGTGGCGACTCCGGCCGGTTCGACCGCCTACAACCTTTCCGCCAACGGCCCGATTCTGCCTTTGGGCTCGAAGCTGGTGGCGCTGACCCCGATCAGCCCGTTCCGGCCGCGGCGCTGGCGCGGGGCGGTGCTGTCCGAGGACCTCAAAGTCTCCTTCCGGGTGCTCGATCCGGTGAAGCGGCCGGTCTCCGCCGTGGCCGACCAGGTCGAGGTCCGCGACGTCTCCACGGTCGAGGTCTGCATCGACCGCGAGGAGGTGCTGACTTTGCTGTTCGATCCCGAGCACGCGCTCGACGAGCGGATCGCGATGGAGCAGTTCGCGGTCTGAAAATGGGGACAGTATATATTTTTTGATCCCTGCCCCCGTGCGGCCCGCCGCCGGGAAAATATATACTGTCCCCATTTACCTCGCCTTGCGCTTCCGGAAAAGGCGCTGCTATAGGCGCGCCCTCACCAGTGTTCCCCGGTAGCTCAGCGGTAGAGCATCCGACTGTTAATCGGACGGCCGATGGTTCGAATCCGTCCCGGGGAGCCATTTTTCCTTGCCGCGCCGCGCCGCTCACCAGCCCTCCGCGGCTCGGAACAGCTGGAGATTGGCCTCCTCGATCGGGGTCAGGACCACGTCGCCCGGTCGCGCCCGGTACCAGCGGTAGCGACGGAAGTGGCGCTGCAGCCGCGGATCGCGAAAGACCCGGCCATGGCGCGCGAAAATCTCGTTTCGAGCGATCCAGAGTTCGGTCGGCGACAGGCTCTCGACCTCGTGGCGGGTCAGCCGGCGCCAGCTCGAATCGGGGAAAATCTGTGCCGGCGGGTGCTCGGGCCCGACGACGTGGGGCTCCGGCGGCGCCGGAATGGCCCGGTTCGCGACGGGGACGGGCCGATCGGGGCTGGGAGCCGGGGGTATCGGAGCGCGGGCCCAGAGGAGATAGCCGACCGCGATCATGGCGAGGACGAGCAAGCCGAGCAGCGCCGGCACGAGCGGCGAGGGCCTGGCCCGCGGCGATGGAGGAGGTGGATGGGGCGGTGGCGGTGCCTCCGGCCCGGCGGCGCCGCGCGACCCGACCAGCGCATCGAGGCTCGCCTTGACCTTCTTCCAGCCGGGATGATCTTCCTCGCCCCGCCAATCGCCGATCGCGGCGAACTGGATCTGGTTGAACGGCATCGGCGGCATCCGCCCGTCGATCGAGGTCTGGATCAGCTTCTTCTGGGCGCGCGCGACGTCGGCCTCGGCGCGGACCCATTGCGAGGCCGCCGCATGTTCCGACCAGACCACGATCGCCGCCTTCGCCGTGCCGATCGTCTCGGCGATGACGTCGCTGTAGGACAGATGCGCCGGCAGCTCCTCGTCCCACCAAATGCTGTAACCCAGCCGCCGCACGGCGTCGGCGAGCTGGCGCACCGCGGCCTCGTTGGTCTTCGAATAGGAGATGAAGACGTCGACCATCGCATGCCCCCTCGGCGGCCCCTTTCTAGCATGAAGGCGTTAATGACAAAAATCGTTTCGGCGGCGCACGAAACCCTTTCTTTCCAGCCTATTGTCACCGCCTGGACGGAACCTCGACGGGCTTCGGCGGGTTTGGGAGGAACCCGAAAAAGGAGGCTGCAATGGCGACCCGATCCCGCTCGAAATCAGGCAATGACACCGGCTCCGACCGCCGCTCCAGATCCGCTTTCAGCCTCGGCGGCGGCCAGACCGGCGTGCTCGCCGCGGCCGCCGTCGCCGGCGCCGCGATCGGCTTCGCCGCCAATTACGGGCGCAAGATGGTGGTGCAGGGAATGGCCGGCGCGACCGGCGACTGGGCCGACGCTCTCGCCGCCGAGCATCGGATGGTGCTCGCCCTGTTCAACAAGATCGAGGCCACGGCGGACAATCAGAGCACGGCCCGCGCCCATTTGCTGACCAAGATCAAGAACGCCCTCGGCAAACATGCGCTCGAGGAGGAGAATGCGGTCTATCCGGCGCTCCGCCGCGCCAATTCGGCGCACGATGCCGACGCCCTCAACGGCGAGCACGGCTATGTGAAGACCTATCTCTACGAGCTCGAGAACATGCCCAGGACCGGCCCGGAATGGATGAGCCGGATCCGCGATTTCCGGACCATGCTCGAAGAGCATATGAAGATGGAGGAGGAGGAGGTCTTTCCGGCGCTGCGCGGCCAGCTTAGCGAGGAGCAGAATGCCAGGCTGACCGCGGCGGTCCACCGCGAGGGAATGAAGCTGGCCTGACTTCCGCTTGCCGGCGGCTCACCGGCGCGCGCGGGTCGGCCGGGGCTGGATGAAGCCCCCCGCGATCATCAGCTCGAGTTCGCGGTCGCTCAGGAAGTTCAGCTCGCGCCGATCGCTTTGGAAGACGATGGTTCCGCGGGTTCCGCGCGGCGCCGGCGGCGGCGGCCCGATCATGCCCGCGCACATCGGCGGATCGAGGCCCCAGCCCACTCGGGCGCGGATCGTCATTCCGGGCCGAAGCCGTCCCTTGTGGACGTGAAGGATCCGGAAATGCGCGGTGCCTCCGCTCATGCCGCCGCGGACGATCTCGCCATAAACGATGTCGCTCGCCCGGGCCGCCGCCGACCGCACCCTCTCGCCGTCGGTCGGTGCAACCCAATCCGGCGGGGGCGGCAAACAGGCCGAAGCCGCGCCCGGCCGCGCCGCGGCGAGGACGGCAAGGCCGATCGCCGCGGTGAACGAAAGCCTTCCGTCGCCCATCGGACACCCTTGACATGTGCCCGGTAAAGCTGCGCGCCGGAAGGCCTGGCGTCAAGCGCGCTTACACCGCCATGCCGTGACAATGCTTGTACTTGCGGCCCGAGCCGCAGGGGCAAGGCGCGTTGCGGCTGGCCGGCGCGTCGACATTGCCGGCCATGACCGGGATTTCCGGTTGCGGGATCTGCAACGGCGGCAGCTTCGAGATGATCGCGCCGGTGCCGGCGTCGACGTCGAACGTGTCGTCGTCGCCGGTGAACGGATCGATATGATGGGTCATGAAGTCCGGAAGGTTGGGCAGGTCCGGATAATCCTGCGGCGGCGCCGCGTAGGTCCGCGCCAGCGTCGAGGTGACGTCCTCGCGGATCACGCTCAGCATCCGCTCGAACATCGAAAAGGCCTCATGCTTATATTCGTCGATCGGCTTCTTCTGCGCGTAGGCGCGCAGATGCACGACTTGGCGGAGCGCGTCGAGCATCGACAGATGCTCCTTCCAGTGATGGTCGAGAGTCTCGAGCAGCACGCCTTTTTCATGCTGCACCCAGGCCTCGGCCGGGATCTCCTTCAATTTCTCCTCGATCTGGGCGTCGGCCAGCGCCTGGACGCGCTCGACGAACATCTCGGGATCGACCGCTTCCTCCTTGACCCAGTCGTCGAACGGCGGGGTCAGGCCGAAAACGCGTTCGATCCGCTCCTTCAGCATCTCCAGATCCCATTGCTCGGGATAGGTGTTGGGCGGGAGCGCCTCGCCGATGATGGAGTTGACCGTCTCGGCGCGCATGTCCTCGACGACGTCGCTGATCGCGTCGGCGTCCATGACGTCGGCGCGCTGCTCGTAGATCACCTTGCGCTGGTCGTTCATGACGTCGTCATATTCGACGACCTGCTTGCGGATGTCGTAGTTGCGCGCCTCGACCTTCTTCTGGGCGGTCTCGATCGCCTTCGAGATCCAGGGCGAGATGATCGCCTCGCCGTCGCTGAGATTCTTGTTCATCAGCCGCGCGAACATGGTCTGCGGGCCGAAGATGCGCAGCAGATCGTCGTCGAGCGAAAGGTAGAAGCGGCTGAGGCCGGGATCGCCCTGGCGGCCCGAGCGGCCGCGCAGCTGATTGTCGATTCGCCGGCTCTCGTGGCGTTCGGTGCCGAGCACGAACAGGCCGCCGGCGGCGATCACCCGCTCCTTCTCCTCGGCCACTTCCCGGCGGATCTTCTCCTCGGCGGCGTCCCGCGCCGGGCCCGGCTCCATGTCGCGAAGCTCGTCCTCGAAACGGAACTCGACATTGCCGCCGAGCTGGATGTCGGTGCCGCGGCCGGCCATGTTGGTGGCGATGGTGACGGCGCCGAGCCGGCCCGCCTGCGCCACGATATGGGCCTCCTGCTCGTGATAGCGGGCGTTCAGCACCTCGTGCTTCACCTTGCGCTTCTTCAGGAATTCGGAGAGCAATTCCGACTTCTCGATCGAGACGGTGCCGACCAGCACCGGCTGGCCGCTGTCCGATTTCTCCTTGATCGCCTCGACGATGGCGGCGAACTTGTCCTCCTGGTTCTTGTAGAACTCGTCATCCTCGTCGGTGCGCCGGACCGGCTTGTGAGTCGGGATGGAGACCACGTTCATCTTGTAGATGTCGTAAAATTCCGCGGCCTCGGTCGCGGCGGTGCCGGTCATGCCGGAGAGCTTGGGGTACATTCGGAAATAATTCTGGAAGGTGATCGAGGCGAGGGTCTGGTTCTCGGGCTCGATATTGACCCCTTCCTTGGCCTCGACCGCCTGGTGGAGGCCTTCCGACCAGCGGCGGCCGTCCATCATCCGGCCGGTGAACGGGTCGATGATGACGATCTTGTCGTCCTTGACGATATAATCGATGTCCCGCTTGAACGCGACGTTCGCCTTGAGCGCCTGGTTGAGGTGGTGGACCACCTGGGTGTTGGCGAAATCGTAGAGGTTGGAGCCTTCGAGGAGGCCCTGCGCCTCGAGCAGGCGCTCCATTTTCTCGGTGCCTTCCTCGGTGAGCAAGACCCTTTTGTCCTTCTCGTCATATTCGTAATCGGCCGAGGGCGTCTCCTTCACGATCCGGTCGAGCGCGAGGTAGAGCTCGGACTTGTCGTCGGTCGGGCCGGAGATGATGAGCGGGGTGCGCGCCTCGTCGATCAGGATCGAATCGACCTCGTCGACGATTCCGAAATTGAACGGCCGCTGCACCATCTGGGCGCGCTCATATTTCATGTTGTCGCGCAGATAGTCGAAACCGAATTCGTTGTTGGTGCCGTAGGTGATGTCGGCATGATAGGCTTCGCGGCGCTGCGGATCGGCGATGTTCGGAATGATCACTCCGACGCTGAGGCCGAGGAAGCGGTAGATCTGCCCCATCCAGTCGGCGTCGCGGCGGGCGAGATAGTCGTTGACGGTGACGACGTGGACGCCCTTGCCTTCCAGCGCGTTGAGATAGACGGCCAGCGTCGCGACCAGGGTCTTGCCTTCGCCGGTGCGCATCTCGGCGATCTCGCCGCGGTGGAGGACGATGCCTCCGATCAGCTGGACGTCGTAATGGCGCTGGCCCAGGGTCCGCGTCGCCGTCTCGCGGACGGTGGCGAACGCCTCGGGCAGGATGTCGTCGAGGGTCTCGCCGGCCTCGAGTCGGGCCTTGAGAAGCGGGGTCTGATTCTTGAGCGTCTCGTCGTCCATCGCCTGGACGGTCGGCTCGAGCGCGTTGATCTGCTCGACGATCTTGCCGAGCTTGCGCACGTAGCGGTCGTTGGACGATCCGAAAATGGTTTTGGCAAATCCGCCGAACATGCTGGAATCCTGATCTTGAAAAAGGCGCGCCGGCCAGCGGCCGGGCGGGAAATGGCGAAAAGGAGGGGCCGCGGGCGCGGCCCGTGCCTCACTCGATCAGGCGATCGGTCTCGATCGGGGCCGCGCGGACCGGAGCCGCCTGGACGGTCGGCGCCGGCGCGGTCCGGTCGACCGGCTGCGTGGCCACCCGCGCGGCGACGGGCGCCGCGACGGTGACGGCGGCCTGGGCCACCGCGACCGCTTCGGCCGCCGCCTCGTGCCGCGGCGCCGCTTCGGGCGCGCGCGAACCGGTGAGCGCGCCGGTGGCGGCGCTCAGCAGGGCCGAGAGGATCAGCAGCAATTCCATCGCCGAGCGACATAGGGACGAGACTCGCCAAGGTCCATGCTTTTGCACGATTCGTCGCGTTGAAATCCTGCGAAGGCCGGCCTAGCGAGGCGCCATGACCGAGCCCCTGACCGGCGGCTGCGCCTGCGGCGCGCTCCGCTACCAGCTCAAAAGCGAGCCGTTCGACGCCGGCTGGTGCCACTGCCGCATTTGCCAGCTTGTCTCCGGTGCGCCGGCCATGGCGTTCGCCAGCGTACCGACCGGCCATCTGCTTTTCACGCAAGGCGCGGAGCGGCTGCGGCGCTTCCGCTCGAGCGACTTCGGCCATCGCCAATATTGCGGCGATTGCGGAACCTCGCTCACGATCCAGGTCGACTTCCAGCCGGAGACGATCGACTTCCCCATCGTCACGCTCGACGAACCGGGCCGGATCGCGCCGGCTTTCCACATCTTCCGGGCGAGCAGGGTCGCCTGGTTCGAAACCGCCGACGACCTGCCCCGCCACGACCGCTTCCGCCCCGGTACGCGGGGATTGGAAGGAACGGAGCCGCCGGCTTAGAACCGTCATTGCGAGGAGCGCAGCGACGAAGATGTGCAGGTGCGGCCTGCGGGGCAGGCCGCACCTGCACATCCAGCGGGCCTCGGAGTCCGCACTGGATTGCTTCGCTACGCTCGCAATGACGAGAAGAACCTAAGCATACCCGGCCAGATGCGGCCCCAGCGCCGCCTCGATCTTGCGCAGCGGCATATAGCCGTCGAGCCGCTCCAGCTCCTGCCCGCCCTTGAACAGGATGCAGGTGGGATAGCTGTCGACCTTGCAGAGATTCGCGGTCGCGGGATTGGCGTCGACGTCGAGCTTCGCCACGGTCAGCCGGTCCCTGCGCGTCGCGGCCAGCGCGCGCAGGCCAGGCGCCATCAGACGGCACGGCCCGCACCAGGATGTGCCGAAGGCGACGAGGGTCAGGCGGTCCGAACGCAGCACGTCCCGCTCGAAGCCGGCATCGGTGACGATGCGGACGATCCCCGCGCCCACCCCCGCGCGCTCCCGCTTATCGCTGGTTTGCGGCGGCGCTCTCGGCCAGCGCGGATTCCAGCCAGGCCTGGATCCGGCTCTTCGGCTCGGCGCCGATCTTGGTCGCGGCCGGCTGGCCGTTCTTGAACAGGATCATCGTCGGGATCCCGCGCACGCCATAGCGGCCCGGCGCCTCGGGATTTTCATCGATGTTCAGCTTGACGATGTCGACTCGGTCGCCGAGCTCCCGGCTGAGCTCCTCGAGCGACGGCTGAATGATCCGGCAGGGGCCGCACCATTCCGCCCAGAAATCGACGAGAACCGGCTTGGACGCGCCCAGCACGTCCTGCTGGAAAGAGGAATCGGTGACGGATGAAAGGGCCATGGAAGAATCTCCGGATGGGGGCTGAGGCGGATGTAGGGTGCCGCACTTCCTCGCTCAAGCGCCGACGACATGGGCGTCGAGCAGCGCCCCCGGAAGGGGATGCAGGACCGGCGCGGCGGTGTAGAGCAAGGCCGCCTCGACCGGCCGGTCCGGGAAGATGACCTGCAAGGCGGAGCGATAGGCGGCCATCTGGCGCAAATGCGCGGCCGGGATGTCCGCGAGCGTCGGAGGCGCCCGGCGGCCGGTCTTGAAATCGGCGATCAGAATGCGCTCCTCGCCGACGAGCAGCCGGTCGACGGTGCCGGCGACGACGGTTCCGCCGGGGACCACCGCCGCCACCGGCGCCTCGGCCAGCGCCTCGGGCCCGAACAGGTCGGCGAAGCGCGGATCGTCGACGATCCGGCAGGCGTCCTCGACCAAAGCGGAGCGGACCGCGGCGTCGGCGATTCCCGCCGAATGCTCGAGCCATTTGTCCGCCAGCCCGCGGCGCCGGTCCGCGGCCGCGCCGGGCAGACGCTCGAACAAGGCGTGGAGCAGCCGGCCGCGCTCCGCCACCGCCCGCAGAGCGGCGCCGGGCGGCGGATCGGCATAATCCTCCTCGCCAAGCGACGACGGCGCCAGCGGTCGCGGCGGCCGTTCCTCCTGCGGCGCCGGCTGCCGCAGCCAGATCGGTAAAACCCCTTCTCTTTCAGCTGCTTTCTCTTGCGGCCTCACAGGCTGTTCGAGCTGGCCGAAGCGCATCTCGCGCGTCCAGAGCGGCGAGTCCGACCAGTCCGAGCCCAGCCCCGAGACCGCATTTTCGACCGCGCGATACCAGCTCGCCTCCGGCGGCCCGTCGCGGTCGCGCGCACCCAATGCGCCGCCGACATAGAGCCGCTCCTCGGCGCGGGTCATCGCGACGTAGAGCAGCCGCCAATGCTCCTCGCGGTCGAGCTTGTCGCGGCGCTCGATCTCGCCCCTCAGGGGCTCGGCCAGCTCCTCCTTTTTCGGGCGGAAGACGGGAAGCTTCTCACCGTCGAGGTCGAGCGCGGCGATGCGGTTGCCGGGGCCGGCCAGATCGGGATTGGCGCAGGCGTCGGCGAGGATCAGCACCGGCGCTTGCAGGCCCTTCGAGCCGTGCACCGTCATCACCCGCACCGCGTCGAGCGGCGCCGAAGGATCGCGGACGATCTCGACGTCGCCGCGCGCGAACCAGTCGAGGAAGGCCTGCAGCGAGGCCGCGCCTCCCTGCTCGAACTCGAGCGCGCTCGACAGCAATTCCTCGATCGGGTCGCGCGCCTCGGGGCCGAGCCGCTCGAGCAATTTGCGGCGGCCGTCCATCGGGCCCGAGAGGATCGTCTCGAAGAACAGATGCGGCGGCGCGTAATCGGCCATGGCGAGAATGGCGTGCAGCCCCTCCGGCGCCTGGGCGCGGATATGCGGCCAGAGCGGCCCGACCCGCTTGTGCGCGGCCGCGAACAATTCGTCCTGGCTCCAGCCGAACAGGGGCGAGACGAGCAGGCTGGCCAGATTGAGGTCGTCGAGCGGCTGGGCGGCGAAGCGGGCGGCGGCGAGCAGGTCCTGAACCGCCAGCGGCGCCGAAAGCAGCAGCCGGTCCACCCCCGCGACCGGGACGCCCTCGGCGTGCAGGCGCGCGACCAGCAAAGCGGCCAGTTCGCCGCGCCGGCGGACGAGGATCAATATGTCCTCGGCTCGAAGCGGCCGCCCCCGGCTCTCGACGAAGAACGGTTTGGCCAGCCAGGCCTTCACCTGCCGGGCCAGCCGCGCGGCGTAGCGCCGGGCGGCGTCGCCGATCCAACCCTCCTCCCCCGCATCCTCCTCGTCGCCGAGCTCGTCGGTAAAGGGGAACCAGAGCGTCACCGAGCCCGGCCGCGCCTCGTGATGGCTTTCGTGCCGGTTCGGCGGGCGGGGCAGGCCGAGCGCTTCGTGGCCGAGTTCGTCGACGACCCGGTCGACCACCTCCAGGATCGGCGGGGAGGAGCGGAAGCTGCGGTCCATCGACAGATCGAGGAAGTCGCGCTCGACCGCCGCCGCCTCGCGGCTGAACCAGGCGCGGGCGACGTCGAAGCTCGCCGGATCGGTGCCTTGGAAGCCGAAGATCGCCTGCTTGTAGTCGCCGACGGTGAAGATGGTGCGGTGCCGTTGCGACGCGCCCTCGCCCGCGAAATATTCCAGAGCCAGCGCGCGGACGATGTTCCACTGCCGCTCGTTGGTGTCCTGCGCCTCGTCGACCAGGATGTGATCGGTGCGCTGGTCGAGCTTGTAACGGACCCATTCGCCCATGCCCGGCTGCTCAAACAGGCGGCGGGTCCAGGCGATCAAATCGTCGAAGTCAG
>Ga0190274_10000360_pt1 | contig 28205 bp, 26 predicted proteins | sample Popmic531T_FD_133002 | JGI IMG/M metagenome (GOLD analysis project Ga0190274, IMG submission 133002) | Populus adjacent soil microbial communities from riparian zone of Yellowstone River, Montana, USA - 531 T | ecosystem: Environmental > Terrestrial > Soil > Riparian zone | place: USA: Montana... | reverse complement strand
CCGAACGGGATCCGGATGACCATCGGCATCTTGGACTTGCCCTGGCTGCGGAAGGTCATCTTCGCGACCTGGCAGACGATCTGGTCGTACGCCGGGTAGACGAACCCGTCGAACTGGATCTCGACGACGGGCCGGTAGCCGCGCAGCGCGAGGCCGACCGCCGTACCGACGATGCCGGACTCGGCCAGCGGCGAGTCGATGACCCGGTCCTCGCCGAAGTCCTTCTGCAGGCCGTCGGTGATCCGGAAGACGCCGCCGAGCTTGCCGACGTCCTCGCCCATGAGCAGGACCTTCGGGTCGTCCTCCATGGCGCGTCGCAGGCCCATGTTGAGGCCCTTGGCCAAGGTGATCTTCTCGGTGCTCATGCCCGCGCCCCCTCGAACGACTCGAGGTAGGCCTCGAAGCCGGCTCTCTGCTCCTCGAGCTCCTCGGTCATCTCGCTGTAGACGTGATCGAAGATCGACAGCGGCGACGGGTCGGGCAGCGCCTTGCAGCCCTCGCGCAGCCGGGCGCCGAGGTCGTCGGCCTCCGCCTGCACGGCAGCGATGAACTCGTCGTCGGCCAGCCCGTTGCGGCGCAGGTAGACCTCGACCCGGGCGATCGGGTCCTTGAGCTTCCAGCGCTCGAGGTCGTCGGAGAGCCGGTAGCGGGTCGGGTCGTCGGTCGTGGTGTGCGCGCCCATTCGGTACGTGTACGCCTCGACGAACGTCGGGCCCTGGCCGTCACGGGCGCGCTGCAGCGCGGCCTGCGTGACGGCGTACGTCGCGAGCACGTCGTTGCCGTCGACGCGTACGCCGGGGAACCCGAAGCCGAGAGCCCTTTGGTAGAGCGGGATTCGCGTCTGCCGCTCGATCGGCTCCGAGATCGCCCACTGGTTGTTCTGGCAGAAGAACACGACCGGGGCGTTGTAGGACGCGGCGAAGATGAAGGCCTCGTTGACGTCGCCCTGCGAGGAGGCGCCGTCACCGAAGTGGGCGATCACGGCCGCGTCGCGGTCGGGGTCGCCGGTGCCGACGACACCGTCGCGCTGCATGCCCATCGCGTAGCCGGTGGCGTGCAGCGTCTGGGCGCCGATGACGATCGTGTAGAGCCCGAAGTTGTTCTCGGCCGGGTCCCATCGGCCCTGGTCGACGCCGCGGAAGAGGCCGAGCAGGTCGAGCGGGTCGACGCCCTTGCACCACGCGACGCCGTGCTCGCGGTAGGTCGGGAAGACGAAGTCCTGCGGGCGCAGGGCCCGACCGGCGCCGATCTGCGCGGCCTCCTGGCCGAGCAGCTGCGCCCAGATGCCGAGCTCGCCGTGCCGCTGGAGCGCGGTCGCCTCGACGTCGATCCGACGGGTCAGCACCATGTCGCGGTAGAAGCCGCGGAGCTGCTCGGCGGAGAAGTCCAGGTCGAACTCTGGGTGGTGGACCCGCTCACCCTCGGGAGTGAGGAGCTGGACGAGCTCGGGGCCGCCGTCCTGCTGGGAAGGTCCGAAGATCTCCGCGAGATCCGGGCCGAAGCCTGACTGCTGCGTCACGCGCACTCCTTCGAGGTCGTCGGCTTGGTGGGTTCGCCACCTGCCGGGTCGTCAGTCCGGGTCGTCGGCGCGGGGGTGGTGCGCCTGTGACCCGGGACACATCGTGCACCCGCAAACCTACCGGGCCCGCCCGTACCGTCGCCAACTCGGGGGCCACCTGCCTAGGGTCGGCACCATGAGTGCCTCCAATGTCTCGGCCAGCACGACCATCGACGCACCGGCGACCACGGTCTTCATGATCCTCGCCGACCCGCGGCAGCACGCGCGGATCGACGGCTCCGGCACCGTCCGGGGCGTCGTCGCGGGGCCGGACCGGCTGGAGCTGGGCTCGGAGTTCGGCATGAACATGAAGATGGGCGCGCCGTACAAGATCAAGAACCGGGTGGTGGAGTTCGAGGAGGGCCGCCTGATCGCGTGGCGGCACCTCGGCGCCCACCGGTGGCGCTACGAGCTGGAGTCGCAGGACGACGGCTCGACCCTGGTCACCGAGACCTGGGACCTGAGCCACTGCAACGGGCTCAACAGGTGGGTCCTGGGCGCGATGGGCTATCCCAAGCGGCACCGGAAGGGCATCGAGCAGACGCTGGTGAACCTCAAGGCCGCGGCCGAGGCCGACGCCGCCGTGGACGCCTGACCCCTCAGGTCCCGCAGAAGGTCTGGTACGTCGCGCCGAAGGCCTCGGGCGCCGGAGCCGCGTAGGCCTCGAGGCCGACCCGTTCGTCGTACGGCGCGCGCACGGCGACCAGCAGCTGCTCGAGCGGAGCGAGGTCGCCCCCGGTGGCGGCGGTCAGCGCCGCCTCGACCAGGTGGTTGCGCGGGAGGTAGACCGGGTTGACCCGGTCCATGGCATCGGCCTCCGGACCGGTCGCGAGCCACCGCTCCGTCCAGGCGTCGAAGGCGGCCAGGTCCAGGACCAGGCCGCGTGCCGCCTCCCCATCGCCCTGGGCAGCGCGGCCGAGAGCCCGGAAGAACGACGTGTAGTCGACCCGGCCCTCGTGCAGCAGGCCGAGCAGGTCGTCGGCCAGCGGCGCCACGACGTCGTCGGCGAGCCCGGCGGGCAGTCCGAGCTTGGCTCGCATCCCGTCCAGCCAGGCGGCGCCGTACCGCTGCCCGAAGGAGCTGAGCGAGGCCGTGGCGAGCTCGACCGCGCGGTCCTGGTCGTCGTCGATCAGCGGCAGCAGCGCCTCGGCGAGCCGGGCCAGGTTCCACTGGGTGATGCCCGGCTGGTTGCCGTAGGCGTAGCGCCCGCCCTCGTCGATCGAGCTGTAGACGGTGGCCGGGTCGAAGGCCTCCATGAAGGCGCACGGACCGTAGTCGATCGTCTCGCCGGAGATGGTGACGTTGTCGGTGTTCAGCACCCCGTGGACGAAGCCGACGAGCATCCACTGCGCCACGAGTCGGGCCTGGGCGGCGACCACCGCGTCGAAGAGCGCGAGGTAGGGCGCGTCCGCCGCTGCGGCCTCCGGGTGGTGCCGCTCGATCGCGAGGTCGGCGAGCCGGCGCGTGAGCTCGACGTCGCCTTGCGCGGCGACGAACTGGAAGCTGCCGACCCGCAGGTGGCTGCTCGCGACCCGGGCGAGGACCGCACCCGGCAGCACCGTCTCCCGGCGTACGCCGCGGCCGGTCGCCACGACGGCGAGCGCGCGGGTGGTCGGGATGCCGAGAGCGTGCATCGCCTCGCTGACGACGTACTCCCGCAGCATCGGCCCGACGGCCGCGAGGCCGTCGCCACCACGCGCGAACGGCGTCCGGCCGGATCCCTTGAGGTGCAGGTCGCGCACCCGTCCGTCCTCATCGACGAGCTCGCCGAGCAGGAGCGCGCGGCCGTCGCCGAGCCTGGGGTTGAAGCCGCCGAACTGGTGCCCGGCGTACGCCTGCGCCACCGGGTGCGCCCCCGGCGGCACGACGGTCCCGGTGAGCAGGCCGACTCCGTCGGGGCCGCGGAGCGCGCCGGCGTCGAGGCCGAGCTCGGCCGCCAGCGGCTCGTTCAGCATCACCAGTCGCGGCTCCGGGGTCGGCGCCGCCTGCCACGGCACCGCCAGCTCGGGAACCGCGCGGGCGAACCGGTCTGCCAAGGCGATGGTCAGGGCGGGGGCCAGGTCGGGGGCCAGGTCGGGGGCCAGGTCGGGGGCAGAGCTCACGACATCGAGGCTACGTGCCACGTCGGCACCGTTGCTGGTGAGACCGAAGTTGCGAACCAGGGTCGGCGCACGAACACTGGCTCTTGACGTCGACACGGGCAAACGGAGGCAGGTACACGTGGAGCGGGGGGACCGTCCGACCGGGCCGGAGCTGCCGGTCGGGGTGGGCATGGGGCCGTCGACTCGCCTCAACAGCGAGGCCGTCCAGACCGTCCTCGACGCCGCGGCGATGCTGCAGGTACGACGTAGCGAGGCGGCCGTGCTGGCAGCACGTGGCGAGCTGCCGGGCGGCGAGATCATCGCCGTCGGGATCGCGGCGGCCCAAGACTGGCTGGTGACCCACTCCGAGTCGTGGCGCGAGCTGCTCTCGGTGCGCGAGTCGGCGTCGACCACACAGCTGCGGGCGAGCCTCCCGTACAACCGGGCCAGGCTCGCGGCCGGCCTCCAGATGGTGAGCGTCTTCGACTACTACGGCCTGGACACCGACGCGCGGCTGCTGCTCGCCAACGAGCCGACCGGCGACTACCTCTTCGGCCGGGCGCCGTTGCAGATGAAGATCGTCGACCGCAGCTTCGTCCTCCTGGACGGGCCGACCGTCGACGGCACGATGAGCGTGATGACGGTCCGGTCCGGACCCTGCCTGGAGGCGGCCTGGCGCTACTGGGACGCCGTCGTGGCCTCCGCCGTCCCGGTCGAGGACGCGGGCATCTCCGACCTCGACCTCCTCACCGGGCGCCAGCGCCAGGTCGTGGCCCTGATGGCGTCCGACCTCGGCGACGACGCGATCGCGGCGTCACTCGGCGTCAGCGTCCGGACCGTGCGGTCCGACGTCGCCGCGATCCTGGCGGCACTCGGGGTGAAGTCCCGCTTCGCGGCCGGCGTCCGGGTCCAGATGTGGAGCCAGGACACCTGAGCGCCGACCTGCAGGAACCTGCAACGCCCGCGACGGACGGCGCCCCGATCGTGTGACATGTCCCTGGAGTCGGCCGGTTCGCGGGGGAGCTGGCCGGCTCCGGTCTCGCCGTCAGGGACGGACGTCGCCGGTCGATCGGCGTACGACGAGCTGGGTCGGCAGCACCCGCGTCGGCGGGTCCTCCACGCGGGCGAGCACCTGCGCGGCGACCGCCTCCACGGCCCTGGCTCCGGCGTCCTCGGTCCTCTCAGCGAGCGTGGTGAGCGGCGGGCTGCAGAAGTCGGAGCCGACGATGTTGTCGAAGCCCACGACGCTGACGTCGCCGGGCACCGCGATGCCGCGCTCGGCGAGCCGGAGCATCACGCCGATCGCGAGCATGTCGTTGTGGGCGACGATCGCCGTGGCCCGGGCGGCGACGGCCGCGTCGGCGGCGGCCGGACCGCCGCCGAGGGTCGGCGCATAGGGCCCGAACCTGGTCGACCTCATCCCGCGCTCCTCGGCGGCCGCCTGCAGCCCGGCCCACCGGCGAGCGCCCGACCAGGACTCGGGCGGTCCCCCCAGGAAGACCAGCGCCTCGTGCCCGAGCGAGGCGAGATGGTCGACGATCTGCCGGGTGCCGGCGTCGAAGTCGGCGACCACACAGGCCAGCCCGGGCGTCGCCCGGTTGACCAGGGCGATCGGGTTCAGCGCCGAGGCCCGGCGCAGCTCCTCGTCCGGCATCCGGGAGGCGCTCAGCACGAAGCCGTCGACGGCCGGGCCCAGCCTGCGGATCAGCTGCTCCTCGGTGGCGGGGTTCTCCTGGGTGTCGCCGAGGACCAGCGTCAGGCCGGCCGCTGCGGCCGCCCGCTCGGCGCCCTTGATCACTCCCGAGAAGTACGGGTTGGTGATGTCGGGGACCAGCAGGGCGAGGGTGTTGGTGCGCCCCGACTCGAGCGCCCGAGCCGCCGGGTTGGGGGCGTAGCCGAGCTCGGCGGCGACCGCGAGCACGTGCTCGCGGGTGCGGTGGTTGACCCGGTCGGGCACGGTGAAGGCCCGCGAGACCGTCGACGCCGCGACCCCGGCCGCCTTCGCGACGTCGGTGATCGTGGCTCGGCGGGGCACGCCCTCCCGCCCTCTCGTCCGTGGCACGGCTCCAGTGTGGCAAAGAATGGCAAACGCTTGCCATGTGACGCCGACCACTCCAACACTCGACGGCATGAGCACCCAGGAAACGACTCGGACTCCCGGCAAGGCGGCCGTGGCCGCCTGGTTCGGCAGCGCACTGGAGTACTACGACTTCGCGATCTACGGCACCGCCGCGGCGCTGGTCTTCCCCGACATCTTCTTCCCCGAGGGCAACCGCACCGCCGCGACCGTGGCCGCGTTCGCGACCTTCGGGGTCGCGTACGTCGCCCGCCCGATCGGCTCCTTCTTCCTGGGCCACATCGGCGACAAGCTCGGCCGCAAGAAGGTGATGATCGGCACCATCCTGCTGATGGGCGTCTCGACCTTCCTGGTCGGCTGCCTGCCGACGTACGGCACCGTCGGCATCCTCGCCCCGATCCTCCTGGTCGTGCTCCGCATCCTGCAGGGCCTGTCGGCCGCGGGCGAGCAGGCCGGCGCGAACTCGATGTCCTTCGAGCACGCCCCCGACGACCGGCGCGGCTTCTTCACCAGCTTCACCCTGAGCGGCACCCAGGGCGGCCAGATCCTGGCGCCTGCCGTCTTCCTGCCGCTCGCGGCCGTGCTCTCCGATGCCCAGCTGCAGTCGTGGGGATGGCGGATCCCGTTCTGGATCAGTGCCGTCGTCGTCGTGGCCGGCCTGGTCATCCGCCGCCGCCTGGAGGAGACCCCGGAGTTCCGGGCGGAGGCCGCGTCCGACGAGACTCCGCGCGCCCCGCTCGCCTGCCTCTTCCAGGACCACTGGCGCGGTGTGCTGCGGGTCTTCTTCGCCGCCTTCATCGCCACCGTCAACACCATGTTCGCGGTCTTCGCGCTCAACTTCGCGACGTCCGACGACTACGAGATCGGCATCAGCAAGGACACCATGCTGTGGCTGGCGATCGTCGCCAACGTCGTCGCCATCTCCGTGATCCCGTTCTGGGCGATGCTGTCCGACCGGATCGGGCGCAAGCCCGTCTTCGTGACCGGCCTGCTCGGCAGCGCCGTGCTGGTCGTGGCGTTCCTTGGCGCGATCGCCCACGGCCAGGTGGCGCTGATGTTCGTGCTCGGGGTCGCCCTCGCCGGCGTCGTCTACTCGATGCCGAACGCCGTCTGGCCCGCGACGTACGCCGAGTACTTCCCGACCAGCGTCCGGCTGTCGGGCATGGCGGTCGGCACCCAGTTCGGCTTCGCGCTGGCCGGCTTCACCCCCACGATCGCCGGCGCCCTGATGGGCGGCGACGCCGACAACTGGTACAAGGTCGCCCTCTTCGCCGCCGGCGCGTGCATCGTCTCCGCGATCGCGGTGCTGACCGGCCCGAGCGGCACCCACAAGGTCCCCACCCGCGAGATCGGCGTCCGGCCGCCGCGGTCCACCACCCCCACCAAGCCGGTGGCGGTGCACGCATGAGCGACGCACGCGAGCAGACGTCGTACGCCCTGGGCCTGGTGGGCGAAGGCATCTCCGCCTCGCTCACCCCGGCCATGCAGGAGCGCGAGGGGCGCGAGCACGGCCTCGCGCTGACCTACCGGATCGTGGACGCCGGCCGGCTGGGCCTGGGCGCCGACGACCTGCCCGACCTGCTCGACTGGGCGCAGCGGCTCGGGTTCGACGGGCTCAACGTCACCCACCCGTTCAAGCAGGCGGTGCTGCCGCTGCTCGACGAGCTGTCCGACGACGCCGACGACCTGGGCGCGGTCAACACGGTCGTCTTCCGAGACGGGAGACGGCTGGGTCGCAACACCGACTGGTCCGGGTACGGAGCCGCCTTCCGCGCGGCGCTCCCCGACGCCGTACGAGACCGGGCCGTCGTGGTCGGCGCGGGCGGGGCCGGGGTCGCGGTCGGCTACGGGCTGCTGGACCAGGGCGCGGAGCACGTCGCCGTCCTCGACAGCGACGCGGAGCGGGCCGAGGCCTGCGCGATCCGGCTCGCCAAGAGGTACGGCGACCACCGGGTCGCCCCCGTCACCGACCTGGCCCGGGCTCTCGACGACGCCGGCGGCGTCGTCAACGCCACCCCGGTCGGGATGCACGGCCACCCGGGCTCGTCGGTGCCCGCCAGCCTGCTGCGACCCGACCTGTGGGTCTCCGACGTCGTCTACTTCCCGCTCGACACCGAGCTGATCCGCGCCGCCCGGTCGCGCGGCTGCCGCGTCGTGCCCGGCGGCGGGATGGCGGTGCACCAGGCCGTCGGGGCGTTCGAGTACTTCACCGGGCGGGTCCCCGACGCCGAGCGGATGGCGCGTCACTTCGCGGAGCTCACCTCGTGAGGAAGGGCATCGCCACCGTCTCGCTCAGCGGCCTGCTGGCCGACAAGCTGACGGCCATCGCGGCCGCCGGCTTCGACGGGCTCGAGCTCTTCGACAACGACCTGGTCGCCTCTCCCCTGTCGCCGCGCGAGGTCGCCGCCCGATGCGCCGAGCTCGGCCTCACCATCGACCTCTTCCAGCCGGTGCGCGACGTGGAGGGCGTGTCGCCGGACCGCTTCGACGCCGTGCTGCACCGCTTCCGCGCCAAGCTCGCCGTGATGGCCGACCTGGGCGCGACGACCGTCCTGTGCTGCTCCAACGTCGGCGCCGCCGCCGTCGACGACCCCGATCTCAGCGCCGCCCAGCTGCACGCCCTCGGCGACCTGGCCGCGGAGCAGGGGGTAACGATCGCCTACGAGGCGCTGGCCTGGGGCCGGCACGTCAACCGGGTCGGCCAGGCCTGGGACGTCGTACGCCGCGCCGACCACCCCGCCGTGACACTGGCCGTGGACACCTTCCACCTGCTGTCCCGCGGTGACGACGGCGCCGCGCTGGGCGGGGTGCCGGGCGACCGGATCGGCTTCCTCCAGGTCGCCGACGCGCCGCTGCTCGACATGGACCTGCTCGAGTGGAGCCGGCACTACCGCTGCTTCCCCGGCGAGGGCACCCTCGACGTCGCGGGGGTCGTCGCCGCGACGCTCGCCGCCGGCTACACCGGCCCGGTGTCGCTCGAGGTCTTCAGCGACGTGGTCCGCGAGGCGGACCCGGCCCGCACCGCCCGGGACGCGATGCGGTCGCTGGTCTTCCTCGAGGACCAGCTCGGGCTGGCGGGCGTGCCGCCGGCACCGGCCGCCGTCGAGCCGGCGTTCCTGGAGGTCCCCGGCTCGCCCGCCGTACCTCCCCTGCTGACGGCGCTCGGCTTCGCGCCCGCCGGACGGCACCGCACCAAGCCCGTCACCTGGTGGCGCAGCGGCGGCGCGCACGTCGTCGTCAACGACGGCACCGCCGCCGCCCCGGCACTGGGGGTCGTCGCCGCGCCGGTGGCCGGTGTCGCCGAGCGCGCGAAGGCGCTGCTCTGGCCGGCGGTCGACCGCACCCGCGGCTCCGGCGAGGCGCTGCTGCCGGGCATCACCTCGCCCTCCGGGCTGCACGTCCTCGTCAGCGACCGGGTCGGCGAGGAGGACCACTGGCAGGGCGACTTCGACGCCGTCTCGTCCCCCTCGGACGGTGGTCTCGTCGGCATCGACCACCTCGTCGTCGCGGTCCCCGACCTGCGCCTCAACGAGGAGGTCTCGTTCCTGCGGACGCTGCTGGCCCTGGAGGCCGGGCCGGTCGAGGAGTTCATGGAGCCGCACGGCCGGCTGCGCAGTCGGGCCTTCCGCCCGGCGTCCGGCTCGCTGCGGATCGTCGTGAACGTCGAGGAGCCGTCCCCGTCCGCCGGCATCACCCAGGTGGCCTTCGCGTCCGCCGACGTGCGCGCCTCGGTCCGGGCGCTCCGCGCCGCCGGCGTACCCCTGATGCCCGTGCCCGACAACTACTACGTCGACCTCGACGCCCGCTTCGCCCTGCCGCCCGACGTACTGGACGACCTCCGCGCGCACGGGCTGCTCTACGACCGCTCCGGTGACGGCGAGCTGCTGCACGCGTTCACCGCTCCGCTCCCGACCGGCTTCCACGTGGAGCTGCTCGAGCGCCGGGGCGGGTACGACGGCTACGGCTCCGCCGGGACTCATGTGCGGCTGGCGATGCAACATTCGGGGTAGTCCCTGACGTTTTCGGGGTCCGAGCGGCCGATCGAGCCCGAAAACGTCAGGGACTACCCCCTCAATGCACCTCGCCCAGGTCCTCGTGGTCCTGGTGGGTGACCGGCTCGACCTGGAAGGTCGAGTGGCGGACGTCGAAGTGCTCGGCGGTGCAGTCGGCCAGCCGGTCCAGGATGCCGCCGACCCCGTGCGCGTCGAGGGCCTCCTGGGTCACGGTCACGTGGGCCGAGAGGCTCGGCATCCCGCTGGTGATCGTCCAGGCGTGCAGGTCGTGTACGTCGACCACGCCGGGCATCTCCATCAGGTGCCGGCGTACGTCGTCGAGGTCCATCCCGACCGGGGCGTTCTCGAGCAGGATGGAGGCCGAGTCCCGCAGCAGGATCAGCGAGCGCGGCAGGATCAGCACGGCGATCAGCAGTGAGGCGATCGAGTCCGCGCGCTCCCAGCTCCACAGCAGGATGACGACGCCGGCGAGCACGGCGAGGATGGAGCCGACGAGGTCGGCCAGCACCTCGTTGGCGGCGCCGCGCAGGTTGAGCGAGCCGGTGTCCGACCGGTTCAGGATCACCAGCGAGACCGCGTTGGCGACCAGGCCGACGGCGGCGAAGGCGATCATCGGCCCGGCGTCGACCGGCGTCGGGTCCGCGAGCCGCGAGATCCCGGCGTACGCGAGGTAGCCGCAGACCGCCAGCAGCACCACGGCGTTGAGCATCGCGGCAAGGATCTCGGCCCGGTGCAGCCCGAAGGTGGAGCGCGGCCCGGCGGGCCTGGACGCGACGTACGACGCCCCCAGCGCGAGGACCACCGCGGCCGCGTCGGTGGCCATGTGGCCGGCGTCGGCCAGCAGCGCGAGCGACCCGGTGACGAACGCACCGACGACCTCGAAGACCAGGACGACGACGGTGACGCCCAGCACCCAGCGCAGGCGCGCGCGGTCCTCCGCCCGGCCGGCGGCGTGACCGTGGTCGTGTCCCATACCGCCAGCCTAGAGACGCCGCCGAGAGGGCCGGCGGAGCCCGCGGTGCGAATAGACCAGCCGCAACGCCGAGAGAAGGTGGGTCGTCAGGCTTCGATGTAGCGCAGGAAGGGCGAGGGGTCTGTCCGGCGCGGTCCGTAGCGTGTCTGACGAGACTTTGCGCGAGTTAACAGCAAAACGCGACGAGACCGTGTGACCGCCACATAGAACGCTCTGAGTTCTGAGGTTCGGTCGGGTTCCGATCGCGCTCGAAAATCTGGCAATTGCCCATCATTGAGGCCAACCACAGCGACCGCACGGTACTCCCGTCCCTGCGACTTGTGGATCGTCAGAAGCTGAACCCCAGCACCTTCGTCACCCCGTTGACGCCTCGCGCAAAAGAGCTTGAAGTTGACCCAGGTTCGCCCAGCCTTGGCCGTGACCGATTCGAAGGCACGCCACGTGTCGAGCAACTGCTCAACGTCAGCGGCCCATGACGCCAAGGTCGGATCCTCCGTGTCGTTCGGCACCTCGATCGTTGCAACAAGCTCCAGAAATTCAGGCAGGTTGGTGGCGTCAAGCAGCGGGGCCAAAGCGCTCATCAGCGGATCATGATCCTGAAGTGCCTGCCGCAAGCCTTCATCCGTCGCCAGGCTGCTCTCCTTCACGCGCAGCAGTCTGGCCAACTGCCAACGCGTCGAGCGATGGTCGGCCGCCCCGCGGCGCGCAACAAGTTCGATCACGACCCGTGCGTGGTCGCCCTCGAGCCATTCCTCGGCTCCGCTGGCAAGGCTGAACTCGATCGTGCGCGCTTCCAACGCCGAAGCCACGCCACGGAGTGCAGTCGCTGATCGACCGAGCACCGCGATCTCTCCTGCTCGTACCGTGGATGGTTCGTTGGGGGCCAAATCCTCACCGCGCAGGCCGTCGCCGAGTAGCCGATCGATCCAATCCGCGACGACTGCCGCTTCTTGCTTCTCGTCGTCCGCTGTCCGCAACACAACGCTTCCGCGAGCGGCGTGCTGGGCGCTGTCCGCGCCTTTCGTGCCGAGATCGAGTGCGATCGAATCTGCGAGCCTGATGATGGACGATGCCGACCTGAAGTTGGTGGTAAGCCTAATTTGCTGGGCGTCGAACTCCGCTCGGAACCGTTCAAGCAGCGTCGGGTCTGCGCCGGCGAAACTGACGATTGATTGCTTGTCATCGCCCACCAGCATGATTGTCGGTGAATCGAACGATTCCGTCCCTCTGCAGATCGAGCTGATCAGGTCGTACTGCGCTGGGGTCAGATTCTGTGCTTCGTCGACAATGACGTGCGAGTAGAGCCGTTTCACCTGGCGATGCACCGAGCGGACGTCGACCAACATGCGCGCCGCACTCAGCAGCGCAGGAAAGTCCAGAGCGCTCATACTCGCGAGCGCATCCTTCCAGTCTTCGACATCGGCACTCGACTGAAGCCGGGCGCGCGCGAGGTCAACCGCGCGGAGAAAGTCTTGCGGATCCGCGTAAGGAGTTTGGCCGCGGCCGACCATCCACTCCTCCAACAGCGCAACACGATCCTCGTCCCGCGTCAGGAGTTCCGGTTCGAGCGGCAGACCAATCTTCGTGCCGTGTTGGCGAATCAACATGTGTGCGTATCCATGAACAGTCTCGGCGTCCACGGCCCGCGCAAGTTCGCCAACGCGGCTTCGCAAACGGTCGCGCATCTCATCTGCGGCTTTCACCGTGTACGAGAGGGCGAGCACGCGACCGCTCGACTCAGTCGAGCCACTCAGTAGACGCTGAACGCGACCCGCGACAACCTCTGTCTTGCCGCTTCCAGCACCGGCCAGCACGAGTAGGGCTCGACTTTGACTCTCGACTGCTGCCAGTTGCTCGGGGCTGAGACGGATGTCCCGGCCATCCACGATCGCAGTCATATCTCAGCCCTCACTCGAGTCAAGAGATCTTGGATTGGCTGCGGCCAATCACTCTCATCCGGGTACGAGGTGATCATGGCGGCCGCCAACGAAGCACCCGCGGAACCCTTCGTCTTCTTCATCAATCTTGCCGTCGCCAGACCACCCAGATCGGGGCGGACGGCCAGGCAGGCGTCACGGCACATGTTCTCGTCATGGTTCCGGAGCATGTCCTCGAGCGCTCCAGGCAGGCAGTTTCCAGCCGCGTCCACACCGTTCACCCAAACCACACGGCTAGGGTCGCCGTCGCCCAGTCCAGCGAGCGTGTCGATCGCCTCCTGACCGGATACGTCAGCGTCGGCAAACGCGACCCAGGGTGTGCCCGTCATCGTCGCGAACTTCACTAACGCACGTGCCAGCTCGTTCCCTAGGCTCCCCGGATCGATGACACATATGCCGTGCGCATCGTTGCCTAGTGCATGGCGCAGAAGAGGCGGCAGGAGCGCCCGTTCAGTTGCTCCGTCACCGAGCAGTAGCACGCTGGCGAACATCACATCACCGAATGGCCGTTCGACGAGGCGTTTCATCTTCTCCATCTCCTCAACATGGAGAGATGGTCGAAAACCACGATGGGTTGCGGTCGAGTCGTCAGTGGCCGGCCCAAGGTCCACTACTTCGAGAGATCCACTCCGCCAGCGGAGCAGTCGAAGGGAAGACGGGGATACGCTTGTAATCAGATGTGGCGAATGTGTTGTCACGACCTTCTGGCCACGAAGCAACTCCAGAACGGGGGCAAGTTCTCCGCAGGCCTGCGGGTGCAGGTGCGCTTCCGGCTCCTCGACGAGCGTCAGGGGGGTCGGCGGGATCGAGGTCCCGTCTCGTCCCAGCCGACGGTCGTACAAGACGCTCTGAACCTGCAGCGATGCCATGCTCCGCGTTCCGGCACCGTGCATCCGCATCGGCAAGGCACCCGACCCAGTGTCCAGATCGATCGAGATCAAGCGAGCAAGCTCTTCCAGCCTGGCCGGAATAGGATTTAGCGCCGGCGCTCCCATACTTCCGATGAGTTGGTGAAGACTGCTCAGATGCCCGGCCACGGACGCCAAGGTCTGGCTATGTTGAAGAATTCGAGTGTTCAGACCCGAGAGATCCGCCTCAAGCTCTTCGCGTTCCTCCTCCGGAACTTCGAGGTCGCTCAGCACCTTTCTGATGGCCGAACCTCGTCGACCCAACTCCTCCATCAGATCGCGACCCGTACCTATGAGGTCGACCGCGAACAGTCCCCGTCGTGCTCGCTCGACGGACGGCGCATCTTGTCGTTGAACCCAGAGTCCGACCCCATCGTCGAACGTGAGGATTCGGGTCTCAGATCGCGCGCCATACCCCTCACCGGACCGCCTGATCGTTGTCCGCCAAGCGACACGCTCTCGAAGCGGATCTTCTGACGTTGATTGGACCCAGCCCTCAAACAGGCGGGCCACGGACGCTGGGAACTCGTCGTCATCGGTTTCGTGTTCCCGCGGCCAGGGTGCGACAACAACATCGACCTGCGGCTCTTCGTCAAGCCCGACCGTAAAATCGTCGACGTCTGCCGGCCGTCCGCCGATCGCAAGTTGAAGCGCCGCCAGCACGCGGGACTTCCCTGCGTTGTTTCGCCCTGCAAGAACGGTGAGGTCGGGCTCGAGCTCGATCGTGCAAGCGCCGATACCGCGAAAATTCCGCAGCGTGACCCGCTCGACGTACGCGTAGCGCTCGTCGAAGAGTGCCGAAGGTTCGACCTGACCTGGCGCCGTCACACCCGCCAATCTATCGGCCCGCATCGATGTCGTGCCCGATCCTGTGTCAGAGCGCCGCCACCTCTGAGTCGGACTCGACGATGCCGTGCCGGTTCCACACCTCGAGTTCGGGCCGCCGCGCCAACGACTTCATCGGGAGCAGCGACGTCAGCCGCGACCGTGCGGCTCCAGCCAGACCGCGAGGTCCGGGCCCTTCGGCACGATCTGTGTGGGGTTCACGGTCTGGTGCACGACGTAGTAGTGCGTCTTGATCTGCTCGAAGTCGGTGTTGTCGCCGAACGCCGGCATCGCGTAGAGCTCGCGCGCGTAGCCCCAGAGGTTCGGCAGCTCGGTCAGCTTCTGCCGGTTGCACTTGAAGTGGCCGTGGTAGACGGCGTCGAAGCGGGCCAACGTCGTCCACAGGCGTACGTCGGCCTCGGTGATCGCGTCGCCCATCAGGTAGCGCCGGGTCCCGAGCCGGTCCTCGAGCCAGTCGAGGGCGGTCCACAGCCGGTCGTACGCCGCGTCGTACGCCTCCTGAGAGCTGGCGAAACCACAGCGGTAGACGCCGTTGTTCACCTCGGTGTAGACGCGCTGCATGACCTCCTCCATCTCCTCGCGGAGGTCGGCCGGCCACAGGTCGGGCGCGTCGGCGCGGTGGAACTCGCGCCACTCGAAGAAGAAGTCGTGCGTGATCCACGGGAAGTCGTTGGTGACGACTCCGCCCGAGGGCACGTCGACGACGGCCGGCACCGTGATGCCGCGCGGGTAGTCGGGGAAGCGCTTGAAGTAGGCCTGCTGGATCCGCTCGATGCCGAGCACCGGGTCGACGCCGCCGGGGTCGAGGTCGAAGGTCCAGCTGCGCTCGTCGTGGACCGGGCCGGGGGTGCCGAGGGAGATCACGTCCTCGAGGCCGAGCAGCTGGCGCACGATGATCGACCGGGTCGCCCACGGGCAGGCCTTGGCGGCGACGAGGCGGTAGCGGCCGGGCTCGACGGGCCACAGCTCGCCCTCGACCGGACTGTGCTCGGGGCGGCGCCCGTCGCGGGTGATCCGGTCGGGGATGTACGTCGCGTCGCGCTTGAACTCGCCCGAGTTGCTCATGCACGTACTCGCTTCGCTCCGTGCGCGCATGAGGCACCCGAAGCGCTGCGCTGAATGATTCGCTCGCTGCGCTCGCTCATGACCCCACCTTAGGTGAACGATCAACCACCAGAGCCCCGGCGTAGCGTCGCGCCATGACCCAGCACGTGCTCAGCGCGGCCGCCGTCACCGTCCGTGGGCGACCGCGAGCGATGCTCCCACCCACCTACGTCGAGCTCCGCACCGGCGAGGTCCGCGCCGTCGTCGGCGAACCTGGTCACGGCCACACCGCCCTCGCGCTGGTGCTCGCCGGCCGGCTCCGGCCCGACTCCGGCGCCGTGTCGCTGGACGGCTCGGTCCTCGACCGCACCCGCCAGCGCGCGGTCGCGCTGGTCGACGTGCCCGGGGTCAGCGAGCCGGACGAGGTCGTCCCGATCGGCACCATCCTGGGCGAGGAGCTCGCGATGGCGGGGCAGCCCGCGACCCGCCGGGCCGTGCGCGCCTGGGCGCCCGACGTCGCCCCCGGCCGACGGGTCGAGGACGTCGCCCCGGCCCGGCGTACCGAGCTGCTCCTGCGCGCCACCGCCCTGCGCACCGGCGTCCGCTTCCTGGTGCTCACCCTGCCCGACCGGTGGGGGGTGACGCCCGCCGAGTGGGGACCGGTCGCGGCCGAGCTCGCGCGGCACGGGTACGGCGTACTGGTGACCGTCGGCGAGACGTCACGCCACCTGCTCGACGTACCGCACACCGACCTGGGGGGCGCCGCGTGACCTCCTTCCGGATCGCCCTCTCCGAGCTGCGCCGGATCACCGCCGGCCGGCTGCCCCGGCTGGCCGTGCTCGCGATGGTCGTGATCCCGACGCTCTACGCCGGGCTCTACCTCTACGCCAACCACGACCCGTACGGCGGGCTGTCCCGCGTCCCGGCAGCCCTGGTCGTCGACGACACCGGCGCCGAGCTCGACGGCAAGCAGGTCGACTACGGCCGCCAGGTCGCCGACCAGCTGCTGGAGTCGGGCGACTTCGACTGGCACGAGGTCGACAGCGCCGAGGCGACGTCCGGGGTCGAGGACGGCGCGTACGACTTCGCGCTCACGATCCCGGCCGGCTTCTCGACGGCGATCACCAGCCCCGCGCGGTTCGACCCCGAGCAGGCCCAGCTGGTGATGACCACCAACGACGCCAACTCCTACCTCGCGGGCACGATCGCCGACACCGTCACCACCAAGGTCCGCGACGCGATCTCGAGCCAGGTGACCGAGCAGGCGTCGACCACCTTCCTGCAGAGCATCGGCGAGATCCGCACCGACCTGGCCGACGCCGCCGACGGTGCGCACCAGCTGGCCGACGGGCTCGGCGACGCCCGCCGCGGGGCGCGCCAGCTGACCAACGGCGCGGGCCGGCTCGACGACGGGCTCGGCACCCTCGAGCGCCGTACGGCGTCGTTGCCGAGCCAGACCCGCCAGCTCGCCGACGGGGCCGCGCAGGTGGCGGCCGGCGACGAGGAGGTCGCCCGGGTCGGCCGGGAGGCCGTGCGGGTGACCGCCGTCGCCAACGACCTCTACCGCCAGGGCCGGCGAGACCTCGCACAGCTCACCCGCGAGCAAGGGCTCAGCCCGCAGCAGCGACAGGAGATCCTCGCCGTCTACGACCGGGTCAACCAGCCGCTGCAGGACGCGACCGGTCAGGTGCGCACCGCCTCCGGCAAGCTCGACCAGCTCGCGGCGGGTGCCGACGAGGTCGCCGCCGGCGCCGACCGGCTCGCCGACGCCACGCCACAGCTGACCGCCGGCATCGCCAAGGCGCACGACGGGGCCGGTGATCTCGCCACCGGCGCCGACCGGCTCCGCGGCGGCATCGCCAAGCTCGACCGCGGCGCCCAGAAGCTCGCCACCGGGCTCGACGACGGCGTCCAGCGGCTCCCGGACCTCAGCGACAAGACCGTCGCCAACACCGCGAGCACCCTCGCCGACCCGGTCGGCGTGAAGAGCGACGAGCAGGCATCGGCCGGGTCGTACGGCGCCGGGCTCGCGCCGTTCTTCCTCTCGCTCGGGGCCTGGATCGGCGGCTACGTGCTCTTCCTGCTCGTCCGTCCGCTCTCCAACCGCGCCATCGCCGCCAACCAGTCCCCGCTGCGGGTCGCGCTCGGCGGCTGGTACCCGCCGGCACTGCTCGGCCTCGCCCAGATGGCGGTCGTGCTGGCGGTGGTCACGTTCGGCGTCGGGATCGAGCCCGCCCACGTCGTACCGACGCTGCTCTTCATGATGCTGATCTCGGTCACGTTCATCGCGATCGTGCACGCCCTCAACGCCTGGCTCGGGCCGGCCGGCCAGTTCCTCGGCCTCGCGCTGATGGTGGTGCAGCTGGTGACGGCCGGCGGCACCTTCCCCTGGCAGACGATCCCGGTGCCGTTGCACGGCGTACACCACGTGCTGCCGATGACGTACGCCGTCGACGGCCTCCGGCAGCTGATGTACGGCGGGCTCTCCAGCCTGGCCTGGCACGACGTACTGATCCTCGTCCTGTGGCTGCTCGGCGCGCTCGCGCTGACCTCGGTCGCCGCCGGGCGGCGGCGGCGCTGGACCGTCGCGCGGATCAAGCCGGAGCTGAGCCTCTGAGCCTCGCGTGCGCAGCATTGGTCACCGGCACCCCATACGCGCCGGGTGCCGTGACGAGCAAGGTCAGCGCCATCCGCCGAGAACGTCATGCGCTGGGAGCAAGCGGTTGCACTGTCCGTCTGACGTCCTGGGTCCGGCCGCGCGGAGGGGTGACACGGGACGTCATGCGAGATGTGGGTCAGGGGCCACGATTCGGATGACCTCCCGCGGCCCGCGCGCTACATGTACACACCCGTCACCCGGAAGGCGGCGGCCACGACCAGGCTGAGCGGCAGGCTGAGGACCAGCGCGGCGACGGTGACCCAGGGCCGCCGCAGGGACAGGGCCAGCATCACCAGCGCCAGCAGCACCAGCACCCGCGACTCGCCCCCGACGCCGACGCCGACGCCGACGCCGATACCAGCAGACAGCTGCCAGGCGTCGCCGAGCAACAGCGAGACCCCGACGGCCAGGCCCGCCGCCGCGCGGACCGGCGAGCGCCCGGATGCCCAGGCACCGGCCGGGCCGAAGACCGCACCGGCGAGGCCCGCGAGGACCAGCCACTCCATGGCGACCGGCGACGTCAGGATGGTGCGGTCGCTGAGCTGGAGCCAGACCTCGGCCGCGTAGTACGCCTCCACCGCGACCGCCAGCATGACCACCGCGGCGACCGCGGCGCGCAAGGCGTCGACCCGCAGGGCGGCTCCCAGGACGAAGGCACAGGCCGCCCAGCCCGCGCACGAGTTCGCGACCGACGACCAGGCGGACGGGTGGTAGGTCGACCACCACAGGTCGACGACGCCGAGCACCACGCCCGCCGCGACCGCCACCGCGAGCACGGCGGGCGTCGCCGGACCGGCGTACGCCGACGGCGCGGCGCTGGCGGTCGACACGGACGGAACGGCGTGATCGGTGCTCATGGCCTCCAGCCTGGTCCGGCGAGGCCGGGCGGACCTCGCCCTCAGGTACCGGACCGCGGGCCGGAGGTACCGACGACTTGCAGGAACCTGCAACGCCCGATTTCGGCTCGGTTAACCACGAGCCGTCTCGGGGGCGCATACTCAGAGGTAATGGCTACCTCATCTGGGCGGCGGCACCTCGCCAGCAGCCCCTTCAAGCCCAAGGTCGAGCTCCCGATCGAGAACTTCGAGTCCGACGACCTGGTGTCGCACGACTCCTATGGAGTCGGCCGCGTGGTGAGCGTCGAGGCCGATGCCGTGACGGTCAACTTCGGTGACCAGACGGTGCGCGTCTCCAGCCCGTACCGGAAGATGACCAAGCTCTAGCGACCGAGCAGGCCCTGGCGCTCCTTGGCCGTCAGGACCCGGAGCGCCGACGCCTCGACGCGCGCGCGGAACCCGTCGTCCTGGCGCGCCCGGGCGAGCACGGCGCGGTACATCGCCGGCAGCGTGTCCGGGTGCACGGTGAGCACGACGTCGCCGCCGGCCGCCACGAACCGCGCCGCGCGCTGCGCCTGCGGGATCCGGGCCACCTGCTGCGCGCCGCCGAGATCGTCTGAGATCACCACGCCCTCGAAGCCGAGGTCGCCGCGCAGCATCCGCTCGACGACGTACGACGAGAACGCGGCGGGCCGCTTGGGGTCGAGCCGGGTGTAGCGCGCCGTCGACATCATCACGAACGGCGCGCCCGCCTCGATCGCCGCGCGAAACGGCTCCAGGTAGGGGTCCCGTCGCCGGGTGACCCGGTCCACGACGTTGGCGCTGGTGTCGGTGTTGGCGCGCACCCGGCCCAGCCCCGGGAAGTGCTTCACGGCCGTCGCGACCCGGCCGTCGGCCATCCCGCGCAGGAACGCGAGCCCGTGGTCGGTCACCACCTTCGGGGTGTAGCCGAACTCCCTGTCGAAGACGCCGATCGGCGGGTTGTGCTTGGCCGCGCGGCGGCTCGGGACGGTGTCGAGGACGGGCGCCAGGTTGAGGTTCACGCCGGCTCGGCGCAGCTCGCCGGCCCAGCTGTCGGCGGCGGTGCGCAGCCTGGCGGGACGCCATCGGCCCTGCTCGAGCGCGGTCGGGATCTGGGAGAAGCCACGCCCCTGCAGCACCCGCACGAGGCCGCCCTCCTGGTCGGTGGCGACGAAGAGCCGCACCCCGGCGGTGGCCGGCTCCGAGACCTGGCCCTGCATCGTCCGAGACACCCGGGCCGGCGCGCGCACCCCGTCGTGGCTGCGGCCGGTCAGCATCACGTTGCCGACGTGGAGCCGCCGGATCTGCGACCTCGTACGCCGGTCGACCTGGTCGGCCGGCGTGCCCACCATGAACAGCTGGCCCACCTGCTGGGGCAGCGTCATCCGGTCCAGCGTGTCCTGGGCCGGCGATGCCGGCGCCGGCGCCACTCCGATCGAGGCCGAGAGCAGCGCGGCGGACAGGGCGACGGACGGGGAGAACACGCCCGGGACGGTACCGGCCGGTCCGGGCCGGCCGGCGACCCCGTCCCGGCCAGTCGGGTGAACTCTCGACGTCGATCGCAAAGACTTGTTTGCAAAGATTCGTTTGCAGTCGTACGGTCGTGGGGTGGACCTGACCTCGATCACCCCGTCGCCCCAGCAGATGAAGGCGCTCACCCACCCCGTCCGGGTCCGGATGCTGGGGATGCTGCGCATCGACGGTCCGGCGACCGCCACCACCCTGGCGGTCCGGCTCGGGCTCAACACCGGCGCGACGTCGTACCACCTGCGCCAGCTCGCCCAGCACGGCTTCGTGGTCGAGGACGCCGAGCGCGGCAACGCCCGCGACCGCTGGTGGAAGGCCGCGCACCAGGTGACCACCACCGACACGGCCGGGCCGGCTGAGCCGGAGGCCCGCGACACCCTCGACGCCTACCTGCAGTCGGTCGTCGTGGTGACGACCGAGCGGCTCCAGCGCTCCGTCGAGGAGCTGCCACTGCTGCCCGAGGAGTGGCGCGACGCGACCACGTACAGCGACCTGGTCGTGAAGCTGACGCCCCGCAAGGCGCGCGCCGTGATCGAGATGCTGATGGCGGCGATGCAGGAGATCGACGAGGAGGACGACGACGAGGCGGCGCCGTACGTGCTGCAGCTCAACGCGTTCCCCTACCCGGGCAAGGTCCCCGCCCAGGGTGGAGCCGAGACATGAGCTCGCGGCGCCCGCTCTACGGCTGGCTGACCGCCGAGGCGATCTCGCTCGCGGGCACGCGGGTGTCGATGGTCGCGCTGCCGTGGTTCGTGCTGACGACGACCGGGAGCGCCACCAAGACCGGGCTGGTAGCCGTGGCCGAGATGCTGCCGCTGGTCGTCCTCAAGGTGCTCGGCGGCCCGGTGATCGACCGGGTCGGCGCCCGCCGCGTCGCGATCGCCTGCGACCTGCTGTCGGTGCTCGCGGTCGGCGCGATCCCGCTGCTGCACGAGACGGGCCGGCTGCCGTTCCCGGTGTTCCTGCTGCTGGTCGCGCTCGCGGGGTCCCTGCGCGGGCCCGGTGACGCCGCGAAGGCGGCGCTGACCCCGGCGGTGGTCGCGGAGGCCGGCGTACCGATGGAGCGCGCGACCGGCCTGCACTCCACCGTGGAGCGGACCGCCGGGATGCTCGGCACCGCGGCGGCCGGCGGGCTGGTGGCCTGGCTCGGGGCGGCCGAGGCCCTGGTCGTCGACGCCCTCAGCTTCGGCCTGTCGGCGGCGGTGCTCGCCTGGGCGACCAGCGCACTGCGCCCGGTGCGGACCGAGGACGCCGACGACCCCACGCCGTACCCAGCACGCCTTCGCGAGGGCTGGACCTTCCTGCGCGGCGACCGGATCCTGCTGGGCATCGCGGTGATGGTCTCGCTGACCAACCTCCTCGACCTGGCGTACGCCGCCGTGCTGGTGCCGGTCTGGGCCGAGGCGACGACCGGGAGCGCGGCGACCGTTGGGCTGGTGTTCGCGACCTTCGGCGGAGCCGCCGCGGTCGGGTCGGTCTGCGCCGCTGCCTGGGCGGCCCGGCTGCCGCGCTACCGGACCTACCTGATCGCGTTCCTGGTGTGCGGCGCTCCGCGGTTCGTGGTCTTCGCCCTGGACGTGCCGCTGTGGTCCGTGCTCGCGGTCTGCGTCGCCGGCGGCTTCGCGGCCGGGTTCCTCAACCCGATCCTGGGTGCCGTGATGTACGAGCGGATCCCGGAGCCGCTGATGGGCCGGGTCACCTCGCTCAACACGGCGATGTGCTTCGCGCTGATGCCGTTCGGCGGGCTCCTCGGCGGCCTGCTGGTCGCCGGCGTCGGGCTGTCGCCGGCGCTGCTGATCGTGGGCGCGGCGTACTTCGCGGTGACGATGCTGCCGGCCGTCGACCGCCGCTGGCGCGAGATCGACGTACGACCGGAGGCCGCGCCGGCACCGGTGCCGGCGCACGCCTCAGGAGGGTGAGACCACCGCGCGCACCCTGTCGAGCATCTCGTGCTCGCCCTTGCTGACCTGCTTGGCGTGGAAGCCCAGGAAGCCGCCCTCCTTGGCGGCGTCGGCGACGGCCTGCGCGGTGTCGACCAACCACTCGCCGAATGCCGCCGTCTCCTCGGGCGTCGCCCGAGCCGCGACGATCGCCTGCACGGCGCCCAGCTCGACCAGCACCTGCTCGCCGGCCGGTGCGGTGCCCTCGGAGGTGGGCCGGTAGCCCTTGAGCGGGTTGGTCTTCGCCTGGACGTCCGCCTGGATCTCGGCCGCCGCCTCGGTGATCAGCTGCTCCTGGCTCGACGGATGGGTCGCGGCCCTGATCGACGCCATCGACTCCTTGGTCACCTCGATCGGGCCGCCGGGGTCGGCCAGTGCGACGGCCAGGGCTGCCACGAACGGAGACCGCACGATCCGGTCCCAGTCGTCCTCGGAGAAGTCGCTCTTGGTCGTCACGGCGGGTCCTTTCGTCGACGGTGGCCGGCTCGCGGCCGCCCGTCAGCCAGTCTCCACGCTCGCGAACGTCGCCGCCACCGAGACCAGCCGGTCATTGGCCTCGGGCTCCCCGATCGAGACCCGCGCACCCTCACCCGCGAACGGGCGTACGACGATCCCGGCCTCGTCGGCCGCAGCCGCGAACTCGGCCGTCCGCTCGCCCAGCTCGAACCAGACGAAGTTGCCCTGGGCCTCCGGGACGTCCCAGCCGACGGCGCGCAGCCCGGCGACGACACGGTCCCGCTCGGCCACCAGCGCGTCCACCCGCTCCAGCAGCTCGTCGCGGCGCTCCAGCGACGCGATCGCCGCGGCCTGGCCGACCGTCGAGACGCCGAAGGGCAGCGAGACGGCGCGCAGCGCGGCCGCGATCGGGGCCGGCGCGACGGCGTACCCGACCCGGAAGCCGGCGAGGCCGTAGGCCTTCGAGAAGGTGCGGGTGAGCACGACGTTGTCGTGGCGGCGGTACGTCGCGATGCCGTCGACCGGGTCGTCCATCCGGACGAACTCCAGGTAGGCCTCGTCGACCACGACGAGCACGTGCTCCGGCACCTTCGACAGGAACGCGTCGAGCTCGGCCTGGGTCACGGCCGGGCCGGTGGGGTTGTTGGGCGTGCAGACCAGCACCACCTTGGTGCGGTCGGTGACCGCCGCCGCCATCGCGTCGAGGTCGTGGCGGCCGTCGGCGAGCACCGGCACCCGCACCGAGACGGCGGCCGCGGCGGTGACCGCGATCGGGTAGGCCTCGAACGAGCGCCAGGCGAAGACGACCTCGTCGCCGGGGTCGCAGAACGCCTGCACCAGCTGGTAGATCAGCCCCACCGAGCCGGTCGCCACCGACAGGTGGTCGGCCGGCACGTCAAAGCTCTCGGCCAGCGCGGCGTAGAGGGCGCTGCTGCCCATGTCGGGGTAGCGGTTCATCGACGCGACGCCGGCCTCAACGGCCTCGATCACGCCGGGCAGCGGCGGGTAGGGGTTCTCGTTGGAGGACAGCTTGTACGACGTCATCCCGGGTCGGACGGTCGGCGGCTTGCCCGCGACGTACGGCGGGATCTCCGCCACGTTCGCTCGGGGCTGAGGGGTGCTCATGCCCCGACCCTAGTCACGCCGTACGACGTTGCCGCCAGGGCCGGAGCACCAGCGCGAGCACGACGCCGATGGCCACGCCGAGAGCCGCACCGGTCACGTTGTCGATGACGTCGGTGACGTCGCAGGCGCGGTCGATGCGGGCCAGGGCGAGCTGGGTCGCCTCGATGCCGACGGAGTACGCCGCGAGCGCGACCAGGCCGAGCGGGACCAGGACCCACGCGGCGCGCCACCGGGCGCAGGCCAGCACCAGCAGCACGCCGGCCGGGACGAAGACGACCATGTTGAGCAGCCGCTGCCCGCCCGAGAAGATCCAGAACCCATCGGGCGCCGGGCCGCCGATGTCCCACGAGCAGGTGGTCAGCCGGCCCTCCGCGGCGACGACGCCCGGGGCGCCGTTCGCCGGGATCAGCGTGATCGAGGCGATCACCGCGATCGACCAGAGGAAGCCGGCGATCGCGAGCGCCGCGAACCAGCCGAGCCCTCGACTGAGCATCAACGCGAGCAGGCCGCAGACCAGACCCGACGCCGCGACCAGCAGCAGCATCACCCCCACGCCGCCGACCGGAAACACGACCCCGACGTTACTGGGCGGTCTGGAGCACCTCCCGTTCCGCGTCGCGAACCGCGTGCGCAGCCATACTCTCCGGCCATGTCCGCGCGCCGCACCGCCTCAGCCCTGCTCCTCGTCGTCGCCCTGCTCGGTGCGGTGCTCGCCCCCCACTCGGCCACCGCCCTCCCTGCGCCCGACGGGCCGAAGCCCGGCCAGGCCGTCTACTACAACCTCGGGAACCCCGAGGTGAGGCCCGAGCGGATCTTCACCGCCTACAGCTCCGCGGCGTACCTCGACAAGCTCAGGTGGAAGCACTGGGGCACCCGGCACGCCGTCGCCCGGGGCGTGCTCATCAGCGACTGCGCGTCGTGCTCGCCGCCCGCTCGCCGCAAGGTCACCCTGCGGCTCACCGGGTTCGTGACCTGCGAGCAGGACCCCGACCTGCGGACCTATCGCCGCGCGATCGCGACGGTCAGCAAGCCCGACACCGGCGAGACGTCCACGAGGTGGAAGCTCTTCGCCGGCTGCCCCTGATCGTTCAGGGCGCCAACGCGGTGAGCAGGTTGGCCAGCAGCGGCTGCAGGATCTCCGCCTCGGGATCCTCGACCACATGGCTGAGGCCGCTGATCTCGATCATCACGTAGCCGTGCAGGGCGGCCCAGAACTGGCCGGCGACGGCCCTCGGGTCACCCGGCCGGATCGCCCCCGCCGCCATCACCCGCGCCACGATGTCGGCCAGCTGGTCGAAGGCCGCCAGGCCGACCTCGAGCTCCTCGGTGGTCAGCCGGTACTTCCCCAGCGAGGCGGAGCCGAACATGACCGAGAAGAGGTGCGGGTCGGCCAGCGCGTGTGCGCGGTAGGCGACGGCGGAGGCGACCAGGTCCGCCAGCGGGTCGTCGCTCGGCTCGACCTCCGCCACCCGGTCGTAGAGCCGCGCGAACCCCTCGGCCACGACCGCGCGGACCAGTGCCGGCATCCCGCCGAAGTGGGTGTAGACGGCCATCGTCGAGGTGCCGGCGTCGCGGGCGAGCCGGCGCGCGCTCAAGGCCGCCGGCCCCTCCTCGCTGAGGATGTCGGCCGCGACCTCGATCAGGCGACGGCGTACGTCGGTTTCTGTGGGCTCTCGGGACACGTTGCCAGCCTGCCATAACGGCGTTATGGTCGTTCGATAACACCGTTATGGAGGCGCGAGATGAACCGCTACCTGCAGGACACATTCGCTCCCGTGCACGAGGAGCTCACGGCCTTCGACCTCGAGGTCACCGGGGCGATCCCCGACCATCTCGACGGCCGCTACCTGCGGATCGGGCCCAACCCGGCCACCGACCCCGGCGAGGGCTACCACTGGTTCCTCGGCGAGGGGATGGTGCACGGCGTACGCCTCGAGGACGGGCACGCCCGCTGGTACCGCAACCGCTACGTCCGCCAGGTCGGCGACGACTTCCCGCCCAACACCAACGTCCTCGAGTACGCCGGGCGCACGCTCGCGATCGTGGAGGCGGGCGCGACGCCGTACGAGCTGACCCACGACCTCGACACCGTCGGCCCGTGCGACCTCGGCACCGTCACCGGCGGCTACACCGCGCACCCGCACGAGGACCCGTCGACCGGCGAGCTGCATGCCGTCTCGTACAACTGGGCGCGCGGCAACCTCGTCGACTACTCCGTCGTCGGCACCGACGGCCGGGTCCGGAAGCAGACCGAGATCGAGGTGACCGGCAGCCCGATGATCCACGACTGTGCGCTGACCGAGCACTACGTGGTCGTCTACGACCTCCCGGTGACCTTCGACCTGGGCATGGTCGCCGGCGAGGCGCCGCGTCCGGTGACCGACCGGCAGATCGACCGGACGCTGCGCGGCGACACGGCGCGGGTGCTGCCCTACTCGTGGGACCGCGACTACCCGGCGCGGATCGGCCTGCTCCCGCGCGAAGGCACCAGCGCCGACGTGCGGTGGTTCGAGATCGACCCCTGCTACGTCTTCCACACCCTGAACGCCTACGAGGAGGGGTCGGACGTGATCATCGACGTGGTCCGCCACGACAAGATGTTCGCCACCGACTTCACCGGCCCCAACGAGGGCCCGGCGTACCTCACCCGCTTCACGATCGACACGGCCGCGGGCAAGGTGCGCGAGCACCGATTCGACGAGCACAGCCAGGAGTTCCCGCGCTACGACGAGCGGCTCACCGGCCGCCGGCACCGCTACGGGTACGCCGCCGGGGTGGCCGCCGCCGGCGTACGCACCGGCGACTCGGTGCTCAAGCACGACGTCGTCGCCGGCACGACCGTCGAGCGCCGCCTCGGCGCCGGTCGCGAGGTCAGCGAGTTCTGCTTCGTGCCGTCAGCCCCGGACAGCGCCGAGGACGAGGGCGTGCTGATGGGCTACGTGTTCGACCCTGCCGTCGGCCGCAGCTCGCTCGTGCTGCTGGACGCCGAGACGCTCGAGGACGTCGCCGCCGTACACCTGCCCGGTCGGGTGCCCGCCGGGTTCCACGGCAACTGGACGCCGACGACGAGCGCTGGTGGTTTCGAGGCTCAGGCCTAGCGGCCTTCACACCTCAACCACCGCCACGGTGGTTGAGGTGCGAGGCGCGCTAGCGCCGAGCCTCGAAACCACCGCCACCCGTCACACCGGCGGGAGCACGACCTCGCCACCAGGCACAGACGGCAGGTCCCGGCCGATGCGTACGTCGACCGGGTTGGTCAGGCAGCGGATCGAGCCACCGCCCTTGTGGAACTCCGACAGGTCCACGATCACCACGGAGAAGCCCCAGTCTTCGAGCTGCGCCCGCACCCGGTCGGGGCACGCGGGCATGATCACCGTCGAGCCGATCACGATCGAGTTGGCGCAGAACGTCGTCAGCGCCTCCTCCTCGGTGAGCACCAGCGGCTCGGGCACCATCGCGAGCAGCGCGGCCGCGGAGGCCTCGTCCAGCGCGGCCGGGCAGACCAGCGCGCGGCGCTCGTCGAGCGGGCAGAAGGCCAGGTCGAGGTGGTACATCCCGGGGTGCGTGATCCGCAGCCCGCGGACCCGGATGCCGAGGTCGGTCGCCAGGTGCTTGAGCGCGAGCTCCTCGGTGCGCGGGCCGTAGCCCACGACCAGCGCGTCGCCGAACGCGAACGCGTCGCCGGCCTCCAGGTGGGCGCCGACGCCGTCGCGACCGACGTACGACGTCGCGAAGCCGCGCTCGGCGAACCAGAGCTGCGCCGACTCGGTCTCCATCCGGCGCTGCGGGTAGCGCATGTGCGACATCACGACCTGCGGGGTGCCGTCCTCGGCGACCAGGCCGAGGCCGAGGTTCATCGCGTAGACCATGTCGGGGGCGTCGGCCCGCTGGGGCAGCGCCGACACGGTGCCGCCGCAGCGCTCGATGGTGGCGACGAGCTCGCGCCACTGCGCCATCGCGAGCTCGGGTTCGGGCTGGTCGGCGGGGTCCATGAACGGGTTGATGACGTACTCCACGCGGAAGTGCGTCGGCTCGACCATGACGTACTCGCGACCCCAGGACAGCTCCACGAACCCCTCCTTCAGACAATTGCATGATTGTCGGACAATCTGACATGGCGAGTGTAGAGCAGAATGGGGCACATGTCCCAAGCCGGACCGTTCAGCACCCTCCACCTCGAGCTCAGCTCGACCGTGGACCGCGT